>Ga0268386_10003758_pt1 | contig 11098 bp, 13 predicted proteins | sample RVTome_15_FD_200260 | JGI IMG/M metagenome (GOLD analysis project Ga0268386, IMG submission 200260) | Soil microbial communities from uranium-contaminated site in the Upper Colorado River Basin, Wyoming, United States - RVT150D86... ... | reverse complement strand
GGAAGAGCGCGCATGATCATCGGGCGATCACGACGTGGCGGACGCCGGCGCCGGTCGATGCGGTTGTGGCCGTCGAGATGGTCGCGCCGGCTTCGGCTACACGCCCTCGACGAGGACCAGATTGCTGTTCGACGCCTTCAGCCGCATCGCCTTCAGCGGACGGTACTCCTCGGAGTCGTACCATCGCCGGGCCTGTTCGACGCTGGGAAACTCCAGCAGGACGAGACGCTTCGGCTGCCACTCCCCTTCGAGCCGTTCGAACTTGCCCCCCCGGACGATGAAGCGTCCCCCGTACTTCGTGACCGTCGCCGGCACCTGCTTGCGGTACTCCTCGAGGCCAGCGGCGTCGCGGATGTCGATGTCGACGATGAAATAGGCTGACATGAGGCCTCCTCTGGCTCGGTTTCTACGGCCCGGAATCTGGACCCGCTTGGCTACGAGGCCCTACCTGATCACCGTGAATCCGGTGACGTTGCCGGCCGAGCTCGATGACCGACGTCAAGTCACGTTCATACGGCGAACCATCGCCGATGTCGCTTGCTCGAGCCGTCTCACGCGACGGGATAGCAGCGTGAGGATGCGCCGCACCAGATCGGGTGTTTCATTCAGCAGCCGCCAGAAGTGCGCGCGGTCGACGACCAGCAGCCGTAGATCCGTCATCGCGGTCACGGTTGCCGACCGGGGCTCTCCATCGAGGAGACTCATCTCGCCGAAGAAGTCTCCCGGACACAGCGGATCGCCGACGCCGACCGGTGTCTGCACCGACACTCGACCGTCGATGATGAAAAAGAAGGAATCTCCTGGCGCTCCGATCTCCGTCACGATCGTCCCCGCCGGGACCTCAACGGTCCTCGAGATGTCGGCGATGCGACGAAGCTCCTCTTCGGTGCAATCGTTGAACAGCGAGACTCGCCGGAGATGATCGATCCGAGCGTCGCCGGGCCGCACCATGAGGGGCTCGCTCGTGTCAGCTTCCCTGGGACTGTGCACGGGCAAGATATCCGGACGATACAAGGGCAAGATATCGTCGGGCTCATGGGGGAATCCCATCACCAGCGCCCCTTGCCTTTCCGCCGCAGACATTCTGCAGCTGGATGGCCGCCCCGCGCATCAACCACCGAAGCGACGCTAGACATCAACAGGCATCACAGCGGCTTGACAGCGACCTTGCGGAACTTGATCACGCCGTCGCCGTGTTGCAGCGTGAACGGCCCTTCGGCGAACAGGCCGTTGTGAAGCTCGGCGGTCTTCTGGCCGTTGAGGACCACGGTGATCTGCCGTCCCTTGGCGGTGATCTCGTAGGTGTTCCATTTGCCGCCGGCCTTGGGCATCGGGTTGACCTCGACGAAGTGGACGATCCCGCCGGTGCCGTAGGTCGGATCCTTGCGCTGGTCGAAGATGTTCGCCTCGTAGCAGGACCGGTCGGTGATCTTCATCGGATCCTGGCAGCGAAGGAAGATGCCGCTGTTGGCGTCGTCGCTCGCCCAGAATTCGACGTACACCTGGAAGTCCTTGTACTTGGTCTTGGTGACCAGATGGGCGGGGATCTGGCTCGTTCGCTTGTCGGCGACGATCGCGCCGTCCTCGACCCGCCAGTTGGTCTCACCGACCCGGTCCCATTCGCTGCCGATGGTCTTGCCGTCGAACAGCGAGATCCAGCCAGGGCCGGTCTGACCCTCGGCCCGGGGCGCGGCGTGAAGGGCGGCAGCTGCGATGACGAGCCCTACGGCGAGGGCGAATAACCGTGTCGATGCCCGTGGCTTCATGGTCTCTCCCTTGGCCGGACGATGGCGTTGTCGTTGGTTTCTTGCCGGAATCCGGTCCACCGCACCTCCCCGCTGCGTGCCCGGTCGCCTGCTGTCAGGCCAGTCCCCCGCCCGCCCGCTGCAGGCGTGACCCGGCGACATGACGCGCCTGTCGCGCGCGCCGACGCGTCAGCTGTCATCGCGCCCACCCATCACGGCGCGGATAGCTTAGCACCGTCCTCGGAAGGCTGCCCCGCCCGCGGCGTGCATTGCGATCGGTGCTCTGTCCAGGGAGAGGAGGAGCGGCTACGGCGCGGCTTGCTCGATCGGCCTCTCCGGTCGCCGCAGCAGCCCCACGGCGATGCCGAGGTTCAGCAGGTTCCACAGGATGCCGTTGAGGAACGCTGCCTGGTAGGACCCCGTCAGGTCGAAGATCACGCCGGACATCCAGCCGCCGAGCGCCATGCCGAACACGGTGGCCATCAGCACGGTGCCGACGCGCACGCCGGCCTCTTCGGGAGGGAAGAACTCCCGCACGATGACGGCGTAGGCGGGCACGATTCCTCCCTGGAACAGACCGAACAGTGCCGACAGGATATAGAGCGAGGCAAGCCCGTCGAAGGGCAGGAAGAGGACCAGCGCCAGGGCTTGCAGACTCGAGCCCAGCAGCAGCGTGCGCCGCCCGCCGATGCGGTCGCAGATCCAGCCCGACGCGAGCCGGCTCACGACGCCGAAGCCCAGCATCAGCGACAGCATCTGGGCGCCCCGCGCCGCGCCATGGCCCAGATCGCCGCAGTACGCCACGATGTGGACCTGCGGCATCGACATCGCGACGCAGCAGCTCAGGCCGGCGATGATCAGCACGGTCTGCAACGACGCCGGTGACATCCCCAGGGGCCGCGACGGCCGCGACGGGACTCGCGGGGTCGCGGACGTGCGTTCGGTCAGTGGCGACCGCCGCCGAAGGGCCAGCGCGAGCGGCAACATGGTCGCCACGCAGAAGACGGCGATGCCCAGGTACGTCCGGCGCCAGCCCTCGCTCTGGATGAAATGCTGCACGACGGGCGGCCAGACCGTTCCTGCGAGATAGCTGCCGCTCGCGATGATCGCCACGGCCATGCCGCGATGGCGGGTGAACCAGAGCGAGGTGTCGGCGAGAAGCGGAGCGAACGTGGCCGAGCTGGCAACGCCGACCAGCAGGCCCTGGGCCAGGATGAAGTGCCAGAGGCTCGTCGCCTGACTGGCGACGGCGTAGCCGAGCCCGAGAGTGATGGCGCCACCCGCGACGGGGGCGATGATGCCAAAGCGATCGGAGAGACGTCCCATCAGGATGCCGCCGAAGCCGAAGCACAGCATCGTCATGGTGTAGGGCAGCGATGCGTCGGAGCGCGCGACGCCGAACTCCGCCTGGACCGCCGGAAGGGCCACGATCACCGACCACATGCCAACGCCGCCGATCGCGGACAGCAACAGCGCAGCAAAGAGCCGAATCCAGGCGTAGGTGGACTCCGGCGCGCCACGCGAGGCATCCTGCACTCGACTGCCGATGTCGACGACGGGCTCGGGCATGCTGGGCGACGCTCAGTATCCCGCTGACGTCGCCGTTTGTGCTCCTCCTATTCGAGTCGCGCGGCGCTCGACGCAGCGCGCCTGAAAACGCATCTCCCGATTGTCGGTCAGGCGTCCATCCTCGACCGCCCTGCGCTCCCTGCTCCGCAGGCTTCGGCACTCACCGTCCGCGCTCCGCCGTGGCAAAAGTGTCGCACTCTCGAATCGTGCCGGCCGCAAGTCCCCGCCGGAACCAGTGGGCGCGCTGGGCGGAGGTTCCGTGGGTGAACGAGTCGGGGACGACCCGACCGCCGGCCTGGCGCTGGAGCCGATCATCGCCAAGGGCCGCCGCCGCGCGCAGCCCCTCGTCCACATCGCCCGGCTCCAGGACGTCCCGCGTGGCGTGTGCGTGGTGCGCCCAGATGCCGGCGAAGCAGTCGGCCTGCAGCTCCTGGCGGACCGACAGCGCATTGGCCTCTGCCTGACTGGCGCCGCGGCGTGCTGCCGCCACGCGCGCCGAGATCCCGAGCAGCGTCTGGACGTGATGCCCGACCTCGTGAGCGATCACGTAGGCCTGGGCAAAGTCTCCGGGCGCGCCGAACCGCTCGCGCAGCGCGCGAAGGAAAGCCAGATCGAGGTAGAGCTTGTGGTCGCCGGGGCAGTAAAAGGGCCCCACCGCGGCACCGGCAACGCCACACGCCGACTCCACCGAGCCCGTGAAGAGCACGAGCGTCGGGTCTCGGTACTCCCGGTTCATCCCCCGGAAGAGGGCACGCCAGGTATCCTCGGTGTCTGCCAGCACGACGGAAACGAAATCACGAGCTTCGTCCTCCCCGCGCGTCGGGGAAGGCGTTTCGACCGATGGTCCGGGGAAAGGCGCGTCACCCTGGAGGACGACACCGGGGTCGAAGCCGAAGAAGAGCGCGAGCAGCAGCAGCACCGCGGTGCCGATGCCGCCGCCGACTGCGAGGGGCCGGCCGATGCCACGTCGATCCTCGACGTTGTCGCTCCGCCTTCCGGTCTTCCAGCGCATGGCGCCTCTACCAGCGATGATACACGCGCATAGGGCGGGCCGCCCGAGCCACAGGCCCCGCGGAGGCGATCCGGTTCAGAGCCTCGCCGGTCAGCTCGGCAGCGATCGTCTACGCTACCGTTGAACTGCCACCGAGAATCTCCGATCGGCAAGCGCGTTCCGTTCACGATCCTGGAGGCCATTGCCGCCGAGCCGGAGCTTCACCTGAGTCTCGCCCATCTTCAGGCCGCCGAGTTCCTGTACGAGACCAGCCTGTCCCCCGAGCTCGAGTACACCTTCAAGCACGCGCTCACGCTACTTCACCGGGAGGAACAAGATCAGTTCCCGCTGGCTCCTGTAGAACTCGATGCTCGGGCGGGTCGTGTCGTGTTCGTTCTCCTCGCTCAACCGCTGAAACGTCTTGCCGATCTCCGGGAGGTGCTGCTCCCAGTTCGTAACCTTGGCTCGACTGTACTTGCCGCCGGGGATCGTGCAGGTCGGGAAGCCCAGCGCCGCCACGTCGTCGCTCGGCTCGATGGCGACGCACGCCCGGTAGGGCCCGGCAGGCGGCTGGAACGTCCCGTAGAACTTCCTTCCCTTCAAGCTCGGAAACGGTGCTTCAAGGGTGTCGAACGCCTTGGCCGCACCCGCAAGACCCGTGGAGGACTCGACGTACATGGCCTGAACGTCGGGGAGCATCACATGTGCAGGCGCCATCGCTCGCCCTCCTTGCCTTCCCGTAGCCCGAAACGGAACCCGCCGTCAACTGGCTCCCCCAAGCAGGACCGCGCGCCTCCACGCCCAGGCGGGTCTGATCTGAGTTGGGCTGATCGCCAGATTGTCCGACCGGCAACGCCCCAGGTGGGTGCATCGAATTCACGGCATTGACAGGTCCTCGCGCGCCATCTTGAATACGGCCGTGGAGGTGAGGCGATGGCCATCGAGCTGACTCGACGGCTCTTCGATGTCGACGAATACCATCGTATGGCCGAGGTCGGCATCCTCACCGACGAGGACCGGGTGGAGCTCATCGACGGCGAGATCGTCGAAATGACGCCCATCGGCGCCCCGCACATGCGGTGCGTGATGTTCCTCAATGAGGTCTTCGTCCGCCGGCTCGAAGGCCGCGCTGTTGTCTCGACGCAGAATTCCGTCAGGCTCCATCGGCGGACGGAACCGGAGCCGGACGTCGCGCTCTTGCGGCCACCGCTGGCGCGGTACGGGCACGCGATTCCCGAGCCGGGCGACGTCTTTTTGCTCGTCGAGGTCGCCGACACGTCACAGTACCGGGATCGCGTGGTGAAGCTTCCGCGCTACGCGCAGGCGGCGATTCCGGAAGTGTGGATCGTCGATCTCGACGGCAGTGTGGTCGACGTGCATCGTGAGCCGTCGCCCGCCGGGTATCGTGTCACGCGCCATGCGGGTCGCCGAGAGGACGTGGCGCCTGCCGCCTTCTCCGACGTCGTGCTCGCCGTCAACGACATCCTCGGCTGAGGCCGTGCGGCTCGCGATCCTCGCCGCCGGACCTCTCACCCCTGCTTCACCTGAACGTGGTCGCCACCGCCGTCGACTTCACGAGGGCCAGGTAAATGGGGCAGCGTTTCTGCCAGGCCTCGTACAGCCGGCGGGCATCCGCTTCGCCGGCGGGCGAGGTTACCTGGATCTCCAGTCCGATGTGCTGCAGATCCGGGATCGCGCCGCTCATGCCGAGCAGACCGCGCGCGTCGCTCTCGCACCGGGCTGTCGCTTCCACGCGTTCCACCGGGACACCGAGCTGGGGGGAGAGGGTGTCCCGAGTGAACACCACCGCGCATCCGGCGAGCGCGCTGAGCTGTTCCCAGGCGTATTCGCTGTACGACGCGAGACACAGCTACGCGAGTCTGCGTTTAGAGGGGGCACCGAGCGTGACCTTGGAACCAGAACGTGGAGCCAAAGCGAGGAGCGCTCGATGTGAGGTGGATGGAAGTGTCTGAAAGTTTGGCTCCCCGGGCTGGTCTCGAACCAGTGACTTCGTAACAGACGAGGGTCGGCGGCGAGCGGGCCCTCAGTCTTTCTGCATAGTTCCGTGCAGCCCTGCATGGCCGCTCAAGTTCTCGTTGCTCGCGTTGGGTGCTGAGCGGGATTCTCGGCGCCCTTGAGGACTGAAATCGGCCTGCTGGACAGGTGCGTTCAGCGCAAATCAGCGCAAGCAGTCGGGCGCCAACGGCCTCTTGATTGTTCGTGGCCGGTCCCGGCATCGAGGAAGCTCTTCTGCTGCTCGCTGTTACGCGAGAACGCGAGGCGCCGCGCGGGGTTCCTTCGCATCGGGCTGCTGACGGGTGAGGATAGCAAGTGACAGCTCATGACGCCGATCTCGTCGCGGGTGAGCAAGATTGAGTAACAGAAAGCAGAGCAATGAACTACCTGAACGGCGGAGATGTCGGCGCTTGCACTTTCGGTAAATGAGGGCACGCTAAGACCAGATGCTCCATCCCACAGGAGGGTTTTTTTATGGGCACTCCTGAGACGTATCGTCGCGTGCTCGTTCCGCTCGACGGCTCGCCCCTCGCGGAGGCCGTTCTGCCGTTCGTGTCGAGCCTGGCGCGGCCGCTGGGACTAGAGATCGCCCTGTTGCGAGTCATTCCCGTAGTCACGCCGAAAGTCGTGGAGGGGGGCACCCGGCGGATCATCCTGGACCAAGGGGAACGGCTGAGGGAGGAGGCCGAGGTATACCTGCGGGGGGTGGCCGGCTCTCTGGTTGCTGACGGCTTCCGCGTGACCACGACGGTGCGGACGGGTGAGGCGGCCCCAGAGATTGTCGCCGGCGCCCGGGAATGCCAGGCCGACCTGATCGGCATGATGACGCATGGGCGGACCGGGCTGGGACGCCTGTTCTTCGGCTCCGTGGCAGAGGCGGTCTTGCGGCACGCGGCTGTTCCGGTGTTCGTCGTCCGCGCGGCCGAGGCTCAACTTGCGAGGAGCGCCGCCTAGGAAACCGCGCGGCGGTCGCAGCAGAGCAGGTCGAAGGCGATGAACGCGGGCGGCATGGCGACGGCGTCCGGGTCCGGCTCTAGGTGGCCGGCAAAGCGGGCGCCGACGCGATGCACGTCTATGCCACGGCGCTGTTCGCCCGTAACCACGCGCGGATAGCGGCGCTCGCGAAAAACCGACGCCTCCCCGTGATTTCTTTCTGGCCGGAGCTCGTGACCGCGGGCGGGCTCATGTCATATGGGACCAACCTCCCCGGCCTGTTCGTGCGGATGGCCGCGTACGTGGGACAGGATCCTCAAAGGTGCACGACCTGGCGATCTCCCGGTGGAACAGCCGACCAAGTACAACCTCGCCATCAATGTGAAAACCGCCAGAGAACTCGGCCTCACCGTTCCAGCGTCGCTGCTGCTGCAGGCAGACAAAGTCATTGAATAGTGGACCGGCGGGCCTGGCGGCGCCGTGCTCGGTGAAGAACGCGTCCGGGTCGCCTAGCAGTACCGAGGCAGCCGTCCCCGCACGCGCTGCCCCTCGCCCTGGCCCGCCCTACCAGGAACCCGTGCTGCCTGCTCGACGGCGAGGCGAAGCGTGCCACTTCCCTGAGGCGCGAGGTATTGTTTCGACATGGCCCGGCTCAAGCCGACCAATCGAGCCCGTCTCCCGGACCGCGCCTTTGCCTACATCGACGCGCGCGGCCGGCGGCGGTTGCCGATCCATGACAAGGCGCACGTGAGGAACGCGCTCGCCCGGTTCAATCAGGTCCAGTTCGAGAGCGAAGCCGCCCGCCAGCGCGCGCGCACGCGGCTCCTGAACGCGGCGAAGAAGTTCCGGATCGTGCCGGTCGGCTTCTTCACCGGCCAGCTGCGCTCGGAGCGGCGCTACGCGGAGGCCGAGATGAAGGCGACCGCCACCGAGGCCGCCTCCCTGCCGACGGGCTTCGTCACGTTGCTGATGAGCGACATCGAGGGCTCGACGCTGCTGCTCCGCCGGCTGGGCGACCGCTACGGCGCGTTGCTCAACGACGTACGGGGCCTGTTGCGGGCGGCCGTGGCGCGCGCCAAGGGCTGCGAGATCGACGCGCGCGCCGATGAATTCTTCGCCGTCTTCGAGCGCGCTGGCGCCGCCGTGGACACCGCCGTGGCAGTCCAGCGAGAGCTCGGCTCGCGGCGGTGGTCGGACGGTGTTCAGGTCCACGTGCGCTTCGGGATCCACAGCGGCGAGCCGACCCTCACCGACGTCGGCTACATCGGTCTTGCCGTCCACACCACCGCGCGAGTCTGCGGGGCGGCTCACGGCGGACAGATCGTCGTCTCCGCGGCCACGCGCGCGGCGATCGGGACGTCGCCGCCGGCCGGTGTGCGGTTCCGGAATCTGGGTCGACACCGTCTGCAGGGCCTTCCGGAGCCCGAGGCGTTGTTCCAGGCGCAGGCGCGCGGCCTGCGCCTGGCGTTTCCGCCGCCGCGCATCCAGCGCCGCACGCAGACACGCCGGCCGGCCACCGATCGCTCCGGAGACCGTCCCGAGACGGTTCAGCTCGAGCTGCCACAGCCGCCCGCCTGACAGGTCCCGCGCCGTGCCGCTCCTGTTCTTCCGCGGTGTGCAGAAGACCTACCGGTCGCTGCCCGGCGCGAGCCGCCGCACCGCGAACACCAGCTCGGCTGCCGGCGACCACGTCCTCCAGCCGGGCGCGGCGGTCACGTAGCGGGCGCGCTGTGAGATCCCGGTCGTCGCGGTAGATCAGGTCGAACGCCATGAAGAGCGGCGGCGTGGCGACGGCGCTCGGGTCTGGCTCGCGCAACCACTCGAACCGCGACGGAGCTGCTGGTCGTGGATCGCGATCTCGCCGTCGAGCACCAGCGTGCGAGCGGAGAGCTTGGCGATGGCGCGGGCGACACCCCGCGAACCGCTTGGTGTGGTCGACGCCGTGGCGGCTTAGCTGGCCTACTTGCTCACGGTCCCCTGTACCCGAGCAGGAACCAGCCGTCGACTCTCTCCCTCGTACACCAGGCCGGCCCGCGCGAACGGCTCGCGGAACCAGCCTGAGGACCATGGGCACGAGGCGGGGAACCGCGACTCGTCGTTCGACCTGGCTCCCCGCATGCTGCCGCGCGCGCCCGGGACGGTGTGGGCCGGCAAGCGGACGGGCCAGCCCTGCGTGGCGGTTGGGCAGCGCGGCCCGGCCCCGACGCGCCTACGCCGTGCGCTTCAGCGAGGCCTTAACGGCCAGCGGCTTGGTCAGCGCCAGGTAGACGGGACAGCGCGCCAGCCAGGTCTCGTAGAGCCGCCGCACCTTGTCCTCGCTCTCGGGCGACTGGATCTCGATGGCGATGTCGAGGTCTTCGAGATCCGGAGTGGCCCCGGGCATGCCGAGAAGCCCCCGGAAGTCGGCGCGGCACCGGACCTCCGCTCGCACGGCGTCGACGCGCACCCCGAGTTGCGGGGCGAGCGTGTCCCGGATGAAAGCCACGGCACACCCGGCAAGGGCGCCCAGCAGCAGCGCGGTCGGGCTCGCCGCCTTGTTCTCGCCGCCCAGGGTTGGCGGCAGGTCGCTCTGCCACGAGAACGATCCGGCCTCGACGACCGCCTGCGCCCCCTCGGATCGGGCCTTGACGACGGGGCTGACCCTCGCCTTGTCGGGCTCCTTGCCCCAGAGCTGGACCGACTGCTCGATGACCTCGCGCTTCATCGCGTGTCTCCTTCTTGGTGGAGCGGGTGCCGGGCCATGGGGTCGCTCGCCTCAGCCGCAGCGTACACCGAGCATCCAGCGCTCCGCCGCCCCCCTGCACCGCCCGCCATGGCGTCGACTCCCACGTCGAGCCGCCGGCGATGGAGTGCGCCATGCCGGTCACGTAGAACGTGGCGCGCCAGGCGCGCGCCCAGATGGTCCCGTGATACGCCCAGACGCCCCAGAAGGTCAACTTGGACAGCAGTGATAGCAGATGGACGTGGGTGAGAAGTTTGGCTCCCCGGGCTGGTCTCGAACCAGCGACTTCCTGATTAACAGTCAGGCGCTCTACCAACTGAGCTACCGGGGAGTGGCCAGCGGCTCCGACGACACGCCATTATAAGCCGCGGCCCAGCTTGCGCCTACCCCCTGAGGTTGGTCGGCCCCCGCAGGCGGACTCGGCCTCCGGCTCGAGGGCTTAGCCGATCTCCCGCCGGCCCTCGAGCGCCTTGGTGAGCGTCACCTGGTCGGCGTACTCGAGGTCGCCGCCGACCGGCAGGCCGCGGGCGATGCGGGTGATGCGCACGCCGAGCGGGCGGAGCAGCTTGGCGAGATAGAGCGCTGTCGCCTCGCCCTCGACGTTGGGATTGGTGGCCAGGATCACCTCACCGCCGCCGCCGGCCTCCAGCCGCGCCAGCAGCTCGCGAACCTTGAGGTCGTCGGGGCCGATGCCCTCGAGCGGCGACAGCGCGCCGAGCAGCACGTGGTAGAGCCCCTTGTACTCGCCCGTACGCTCCATGGCCAGCAGGTCGTTCGGCTCCTCCACGACGCAGAGCAGCCGGGGGTCGCGAGCAGGGTCGGCACAGATGCGGCACGGGTCCTGATCGGTGACGTTGAAGCACGTCGAGCAGGAGACGATACGCTCCTTGACAGCCACGAGCGAGTCGGCCAGCTCGCGCACCTCGTCGACAGGACGCTTGAGGAGGAAGAAGGTGAGCCGCTGGGCCGTCTTCGGCCCGATGCCGGGCAGCCGTTGCAGGGCCTCGATGAGACGGGCGACCGGCTCGGGATAGTAGGCCACGCCCCTCCTACATCCCGAGCCCGGGAATCTTGAGGCCGCCGGTCAGCTTGCCGAGCTCCTGCTGGACGAGCTCGCGCGAC
>Ga0268386_10003757_pt1 | contig 11099 bp, 7 predicted proteins | sample RVTome_15_FD_200260 | JGI IMG/M metagenome (GOLD analysis project Ga0268386, IMG submission 200260) | Soil microbial communities from uranium-contaminated site in the Upper Colorado River Basin, Wyoming, United States - RVT150D86... ... | reverse complement strand
CGGCGCGGCGCGGGCGACCTCGCCTCCCTCCTCGAGGCCGTTATTGGGCGCATCGGTCGCTTCCACCATCGAAGGAAGCCTGAACGCCATCCTCTCCGCCCTCGGCCTCCTCGACAAACCCGACAAATCGCTTCGCGACCAGGTCGCCCTCGGACTCATCCGCTCGGAAGCGGTGAGAGCATCGCGGCTCCTCCAGGGACTGCGCCTCCTGAGCGGCGACCGCCCCGTCGTCCGCCGGCCGCTCGACTTCGGCGAGCTTTTGAACGACGTGCTCTCGGAGTCCGAGGAAGAACGTGGCTTTCTCGCCATCGGCCTCGACGTCTCGGTCGATGAGCCCCGCTCCGTTCGAGCCGACCGCGAGCTCTTGTCGATGGCCGTGGCCGGCGCGCTCGAGACCGTGGTATCCATCCTGAGAAAGAGCCGGGGCGCCGTACTCCGAGTGCGCCTCTCGGGAAACTCCCGCACGATGGAAACGACTCTCTTCGTCTCCGAGGATTCGGTGCGGATGCCCACGTCTCCCTGGTCTCTGTGGTTCGACCCCAACTGGGAGCATCGTCCCGGCGGAGACGCGGCGGCGGTGGGGCTCCTCGCGGCGAGACGGGCTACGGAGCTCCACGGCGGGAGGCTCGAGGTGTCCCCTACGGAGAGCGGTGGAGTCCGTCTCCAGCTGAGCTTTCCCGAAAATTAGCGGCTGCGGTACTTCACCTCGCCGCCCACGATGGTAAAGAGCACTTTCGCGTCGCGGATTTCGTCCTCGGGAACGCTCAGGATGAGCACCTGCGGGATCGAACGCAAAGACGCAAGGACGCGATGATGCAAAGGAATACCCATTTCTTCTTTGCGTCTTTGCGCCTTTGCGCCTTCGCATCAAAATTCTTCCCTCCCTGGAGCTAGCCTCGGCGCGACCAAAGGCAGGGGCAATTTTCGAGATAAAGACGTAACGGAATTCCCATTTCCCATTTCTTCTTTGCGTCTTGGCGTCTTGGCGCCTTTGCGTTCGATTCTCGTCTTCCGTACGCCTCGCATGCAGCACCTTCCCTCAGTCCAGGCGAGATTCCCGGTGCGACGGGATTCCGGATGACATCACCGTCCGTCCTTCGCCCTAGCGAATCGCGTCCTGCGCCTTTCGGAAGCCGCGGGCACCGTAACGTGGTCCACTTCCTTGGGCACGTCGGGCACCTCGCGCACTTCGGGCGGCGCGGCCCCTTCTCGAGGGGAAGGCGCCCCGAGGCGCCGGGAATCGATCTCGGGCAGGCGCCAACCGATTCGGCTCACCAGAGCCTCGACAACGAAGACGAAGAGAAAGCACCAGAGGAGCGCCGGCCTCAGATCGACGGCGCTCCTCTCCGTCGCCACCCGCTCATCCTCCCAGACCGAAGCGAGCACCGTCCGCTCGACCCCCCCGCTCGCGCGGGAAACCGCTCGGAGCTCCTCGAGGCGAGCACGATCGAAGCTCCACTCCGCGCTGCTCGGAGCGGTGATGGGTCCGAAGGGAAGAACGCTCGCGCCCGCGCGCACCGCTCCGCGGTAGACCTCCCCGCTTCGAAGGGGATGCTGGGCGCGGAAGCGGCCGGGCTCGAGCCGCTCCCAGACGAGAGTCTCGACGTCGCTTCGTCCGCCGCTCACGAGAAAAAGCTCCGGCGGGCTCTTCGAAAGGCGCTCCTCCCAGGCGGAGTCGAACCAGAGGTCGCATTGGACGAACGACCCTTCGATCCGCGTCGAGAGTCCGATTCCCGCCGGAACGTCTTCGCCCATGAGCCAGCGGGCGAGGGTTTGCGCGAAGTCTCCGTAGCCCGGCCAGGCACGCGCCCGCGCGGAGAAGGGACCGCCCAACGGAAACGACACCGCGGCCACTCGCCCCGAGCCCCGATTCCACGAGGCGACCAGCGGCGCCTCGTACTCGTCGCCGCTGTAGGCGCCCGCAGTGGCGTCCTCGCGCAGATAGCTCAAGTTGTACCCGTCGACGAGATCGAGACCCTGAATCGGGGCCGACGCGATCTCGAGCCAGCCCGCGGCAGGCCGTACCGCGACGGGATCCTCGATGAAGGCCGAGCGCGCGACAGCGACCGTTTCCTGAGCGAAGAGCGCAGGGAGGGTCTCGGGGTCGGAATGGAAGAAGACGCGTCCCTTGCCACGGCGGGCGATGTCCTGAAGGAGAGGGGCATCGGCGTCCTCGGCGCTTCCGAGGCCGATGACGCTCACCGTAGCGCCTTCCGCCGCCATCTCGTCGAGGAGCCTGCGATAATCACCCGGCTCCTCGGAGTCGGCGGCGTCGGCGAAGAGAATCACGTGCCGCTGTCCTGCGGCTGAGCTCCGAAGCGTCTTCCAGGCGGCGCTCAAGCCTTCATAGACGAAGATGCCTCCTCCCATGCTCTCGACCCGGCGAACCTTGTCGACGATCGCCTTTGGACCGTCGCCGAGCGAACTTAGGGGAACGACGGCATGAGCCTGGCTGTCGACGGCGAAGACCGCCACCGAATCCGAAGGCCCGAGAAGCTCGATGCTCCGCGCCGCTCCCTCGTTGGCGAGATCCATTTTGGTCCGGCCTCCCGCGACTCCCGCAGCCATGCTCCCCGAGCGGTCCATGACGATCGCCATCGCCACACTGAGCATCCGATGCTCTTCCCGAAGCTCCATCGAGACCGGGAGCAGAGCATCGAGCGACGACCGGAAGTATCCTCCAGAGCCGAAGCTCCCCTGGCCTCCCGCCATCAGCAGGCCTCCACCCTGAACCCGGACCCAAGAATCGAGCGAGGCGAGGAGCTCCGAGGGAAAGCGCGTCGCCGGCACGTTGTTGAGGACGACGGCGCGAGCTCCCGCGAGATCGCCGAGAGTGAGCCTGGACGGCTCGGTCACCACCTCGACCGGGATGCCCTTCGCGCTCAAGACCGCCGCCAGCGGATCGTCGGAGTAGGCGGTGATCAGGAGGAGGCGCGGCCCTCCCTCGATCTCGATCCAGACGGAAGCGCGGTCGTTTCCGGGGACGTCGTCCCCTCCCTCCAGTCTCGCCTCGTAAAGAATGGCGCCGCCCCCGGCCGGAAGGCGATCGGCGAAACGCGCGACCGCGAAGCCTCCGCGAAGGGTCACCGCCTCCCGCGCGCGCACCCGGCCGTTGCGCAGGAGCAAGAATCGAGCCTCGCCGTCCTCGTGGCCGCGAAAGCGCACGTCCACGGTGAAGGGTTCCCCCGGCCGACCCCTCGCCGGCAGCTCTATGGTCTCGACCCTCACGTCCCGCCGGCTCGGCGGCGATACGAACCGCAGGTCGAGCGCGACCTCCTGGCGCTCGAGCCTCTCCGCAATCCCCTCGAGAGGCTCGGTCGGATATCCGTCGGTTACGACCAGGACCCTCGCGCCCCGGCCCGAGTCCATCGACGAGAGCGCGAAGCCGAGAGCGCTCGCGAGGCGCGTCTCCTTTCCCAGCCCCTCGAGCGACTCCGACTCGCTCCCGCCGCGAAGCCGCGCCTGTTCCGCGAAATCGACGAAGAACAGCCGGCCGTCGCGGGGCCTCGCATCCTCCAGCAGTCCTTCGATCTCCCGCAGGCGGGGCACGAGAAGCTCCCGCGCCGAGGCCGAATGATCCGAGAGCACCCACAGATCCAATCCGTCCCTCGTTCCGCCCAGCCGAAGCCCCGCGAGGCTCAACCCCAGAAGGACGAGCGCGAGCGCGCGCAGGGGACGCTGTATCCTCGGCCGCCGCCAGCGAAGGGCGAGAAGCACCAGGGCGGCGAACGGCACGAGCCACTCGGGAGAAGCGAGGGACGGCATCTCTAGCGCTCGCTTATCGAGCTCGTGGCGCTCGTTGGTTTCTCCTGGAGGGCCGTGACGACGAGGAACAGTCCGGCGAGCGCGACGATCCAGAGGGACTGAAGGGGATCGGGAAGACTGTTCCTCCGAAGCTCGTCTCGGAAGACTTCCGCTCCGAGCCGCCGCCGCGCCGCTCGCGTGAGGTCCGCTTCGCGCACGTCGGCGAAGTGAGCGGCGCCTCGGAACAGGACCCGTTCCTCCTGGCGTAGCTCGAAGAACCCGGGCTCGCTCGGAGCGCGCGCTCCCCCCGCCGGGCCGGCGCCGTCGAGCGCGTCGAGAAGCTGATGAAGCTCCGCGTTTTTCTGCTCGAAACCGGGAACTGAGGAGCGCACCGACTCCGCGAACCGATGCAAGAGGAGAACGAAAGCCGGAACCCGGTCGGCGTTCGACTCCTCGAGCGCGAAGCGCACCACCAGACTCGAGCTTTCGCTCCCCGCTTCGGCCAGGAACATCAGAGGACGTTCTCCCTGCCACAAGAGAACTGGATCGGAGTCTCCCGGGGCCGGACCGGACGCGAGGGCGAGAAGTCCCTGAAAGTTCAGTCCCTCGGTGAGAGCGTCCCTTTCGGAGACCAGCGGGCCTTCGGGCGAGGCGCCGCCCCCGCCCGGAGGAGCGAAAGCGATGGTGGGCGTCGAAGACTCCCTCGAGCGCGCGAGAACGAGATCGGCTTCCTCCGGAGTCGAGACCCGCACGACCGAGGCGAGGCTCTCGATGAAGCGCGCGACGAAGCGATTCGCCGCGAGCTCGGGAGCCACGAAGAGCCTGAGGACCTTCGGCCGGGGCCGGACGAGGGGAAGACGGTCGTCGAGAGTGAACCCGTCGCCCTCGAGCACCAGCGTCAGCTCCTCCTCGAGCGCTCCGAAGCTTCCGGAGAGGAACGCGAGATCGAAAGGCTCGAGCTCGACGGCGTTGCCGGTCGTCGGCGCGGTCCCTTCGCGCTCGATCCACCACCTCCGCTTCTCCCGATTCCCGCTCGAGCTCTTCACGATGGCGCGGTAGCCCTCCTCCGTCACTTCGACTCCGGCGAATCCCACGTTCGAAAGAGGCGAGCCGATCGAAAGAACCTCGACTCCCTGCGGGATCGGGGCGGCATGGTCGGTGACATAGACCACGAGCCCCGAAGGAGAAGCGATGGAGCGAGCGGTCGCGAGAACCGGGCTTTCGTCGTGCCTGGGAAGACGCGCGCGGAAGGAAACGGCGGCCGCGATCGCTTCGCCCGCCGAGCTTCCCGAGTAGAGCATTTTCTCGCGCGGATCGGAGGCGAGAACCACCCACTCGATCTTCGAAGCGGCGCGGGCGAGCCGATCCACGTTCTCCCGTAGAGTATCGGAGAGTACGTTCTCGAAGGCGCTCATCGACGCCGAAGCATCCACGACGAGAACGACGCGGCGGGTCGAGTCTTCGCGAAGCCATCGGGGCTCTACCAGGATCCAGGTGAGGAGAGCAACCGCGGCGAGCTGCGCCCAGAGAAGCGGCGTCGAGCGAAGCCGCTCGAGCCGCCGCCCTCCCTCGGTCACGCTCTCGTACGCCGGCAACAGAAAGAGCGTGCTCGCCTGGATTCGGCGGGCGCGGACGCGCAGCAGATGGATCGTGAGGACCGCGGGAACGCCGAGGAGGGCGAGAAGGCCCAATGGATTGAAAGCGCTCACCGGCAGAGCTCCACCGCGCCTTCGGGCAAAGCCCGATCCCGAAGCGCCCGCGTGAGATCCCCCTCGGCGGGTATCTGCGCGAAAGCGATTCCGTACCTGCGGCAACCGGCCTTCCAGAGGGCGAAGTGACTTCGATAGCGCGCGCCGTACTCCGCGAGACGACTCTCGTCGATCCGCTCGAGCCTGCGAGCGCCGCTTTCGCAGTCCTCGAAATCCAGAGGGCCGACCCAGTGCGGAGAGGACTCGGAGCGCGCGCCCGGAGCGAGGACGACTCCCTGGCCCCGGCCCGAGGCCAGGCGGCGGACGAGCGTTTCCGGCGGATCGGGAAACAGAGCGTCCGTGAGGAGGACTCGAAGCGAGCCTGGCCGGAACGGAACCTGGTCGAGGACCACGCGCCCGCCGGTCCCCGCGAGGTCGTCGAGGCTCAGAGGATCGAGGCGCCCCTCGAAAAAGAGCGCGGGGCTCACAGGAGAGGGTCCGTCGTCGTCCAGGACCCAGGCGCGAGCCGCGCACTGGCTCCTTCGAGCGCTTTCGAGGACGAAGGCGAAGAGCTCGAGCGCTCTCGTCTTCTTCTCCTCCTGGTAGCTCATGGAGCGCGAGCCATCGAGAACGAGATCGACCGCGGGGCTGACTTCCTCGCGATACAGCTTCATCACGTAGTGGCCGCTTCTTGCATAAGCCTGCCAATCGACGTGGCGCGGGTCGTCGCCGGGCACATAGGGCCGGTGGTCCTGGAAGTCGATCGAGCCGCCGGAGCCCGCCCCCGCCCAGTTCCCCACCTGGCCGCGCCAGATCCGCGAGCGGAATGGAAGGCGAAAGCGATCGGCCGCGTAGCGCACCCTCTCGAGCCAGCGCGAGCTCACGGCTCGGACTCCTCGGCGGCGAAGAGCGATGTAACCCTCTCCCATTCCCGCCGTGCCGCGAGCGCGGTGACCAGGACCGAAGCCGCGGTGACGATCGTGAGAATCGATCGAGCGAGCTCCGACCCCTGGTAGCCGTCAGGGTGGACGAGCTCGACGACCAGCGCCAGAGGCGCGAAGAACCCGGAGACCGACTGCAGAAAGACGGAGAGCGAGCTCGTTCCCGCCGACTCGACGAAGCCGTAGACGTAAATCGGAACCGACGATAGAACGAGAACGACGACGTAGAGCAGGAGGGGACGCGAGCCTCGGAAAACCACGCGGACGAGCGCGGCGGGAAAGAACAGCGTCCCCGCGAGCGCGATCCAGGCGGCGGGGCCCATCTCGCCGCGGACCGCGGGAAGAAAGGGCACGAGGAGGACCAGGAGGGCGGCGAACGCGACCCCTCCCGGCCAGGACGGGGCGAATGGAAAGAGCGCCAGCCGGCGAAGGATCGATCCTCTGAGGAAAGGCTCGTGCAGGCGCCGGAGAGGACGCCCGTTCTCGCTCATGGAGGCTACCAGCGTAGGAAAAGCGATGCCGATGGCGGCCGCGGCCGCGAGCACGCCTCCGGCTCCGTCGTAGAAGAAGGCAATTCCGAGCGCTACCAGCGCCAAAACGCGCACTCGAGTCCAGTGGTTTTCCGAGGGCGGCCCGATTCTGGCGGCGGCGGACTCGACCATGACGAGCATCACAAGGATCGCGTAAATCCACGCGAGTTTCCCGAGCTCGACCGGAGCTCCGAAGCCGCCGTGGGGCGAGACCGCCATCATCAGCAGAACCGGTGCCGCCCAGACGAGGAGCATCACCGCGGCCCATTTCGCGACGCGGGGAACGTTCAGCGACCAGAATCCCATGGCGATCCCTGCGAGTAGACCGGAGCCTGTCAGCAGACCCCCGATGGTCTGGAGCTCGCGCACGACGTCGATCCCTCCGAGGAAGTAACGCAGGATCACGTAGGGAAGAGCGCTCACCAGAAGGAGGCTGGTCTGGAGCACTATGGAGGCCCACTTCCCGAGGACGATGCGGTAGGAGGAGAGCCGCGTGAGAAGGAGGAGCTCGATCGTCCTGCCGCTGACTTCGCGCTCGACCGCCTGGCTCGCGGAGGCGGGAACGAGAACCACGAGCGGGAGCGCGAGCATGGTCCAGAAAAGAACCGATCCGGCATTGGAATCCTTCTGAAGCGAGTCGCTCAAGACGAAACTGAGGCCGAAAAGGAACAGGAGCGCTTGAACGAGAAGAAACGACCCCGTGAAAAGCTGACTCCGGATCCCCTGGCGCAGCTCCTTGACCAGGATCGGACTCAGCCGATCGCTCATGGCGAGCTCCCCTTCTTCTTCAGTCTCTCGATGAACGCGTCTTCGAGCCTCATCTCCTCGCGGCGGAAATCCGTCACCTCGCAACCGGCATCCACCATGCGCCGGAGAATCGACGCCACCTCGCGGGGCTCGGAGCTCTCTACCCGGAGGCGCGCGCCGTCCCTCGTCCGCTCCAGGAGCTCGACGCCGGGACTGGTCTCGGCGAACGCGGCCAGCGATTCGACGGGCGAAGCCACGGTCACGGAGTAGATGATTCCCTCCGCGGCCGACAACTTGAGGCTCGCCGGCGCCCCATGGTGCACGACGCGGCCCTCGTCGATGAACAGGACGGCGTCGCACATCTCCTCGAGCTCGGAGAGGATGTGGGAGCTGATAAAGATCGCCTTTCCCTCCTCCGCGAGGAGACGGACTAGCCGCTTGAACTCGACCCGGGCCTTGGGATCGAGCCCGGCGGCGGGCTCGTCGAGGAGCAGGACGTCGGGATCGTTGAGGAGAGCCCGCCCGAGACAGAGCCTCTGGCTCATGCCCTTCGAGAGACTCGACATCTCCCGCTCGCGGAGATCCCCGAGGTCGGTGAAGCTCATCAGGTCCTCCACCGCGCTCCGACGCTCCTCTCCCTTCATCCCGAAGGCGCGGGCGAAGAAGTCGAGATACTCCCAGACGGTGGTGTGCGGGTAGGCGCCGTAGCTGTCCGGCATCCAGCCGATTCGGGCTCGCACTTGGTCGGGAGAATTCACGACATCGTGACCCGAGACACGGACGCGGCCCGCATCGGGGAGATCGAGCGTCGCGAGGATTCGCATCGTGGTCGTCTTGCCCGCGCCGTTCGCGCCGATGAACCCCAGAACTTGACCCCTCTCGATCTGGAACGACAGGTCGCGGACGGCCGCGACCGTCCCGAAGCGCCGCTCGAGCCCTTCCACTTCGACCACGCGCCCGCTCATCGCTTCCCCTCTCCCGAGATCCGACCCGCATATACGACGGTGTCGGTCCAGTCGATCCCTTCGAGGGTCTCGATGGGCGCGTCGCTCGCGGCCGTCCGAGCGAGAAAGGCTCCTCGCTCCAGGAAGGCCTCGTGAAGATGGACCCGAGTCCAGGGCCCCGCCTCCCGCAACAACTCCCCTCGGAACCGTTCGTACTCCTCTTCCGTCGCGGAGACGAGGTCCGCCCGGGCTCCGGGGGCGAGGCCCGTCGCTCGCCACGCGCGCCCCTCTCCGTCCCGGTAGTAAACCTCTTCGAGAGGGTCCTCGATCGACGAGGTGATGGTCCTCTCCTCGACGAACGATATCCCCGCGCGTCCGGGACGGACGCAATCGATGCGCTGCGTCTGTATGGAGCGGCTGCGGAACCACCCGCCGTCGAAGCGCGACCCTTCGCTCGCGAGCTCTTCACTGGACGAGGCCCCGAGCGGCGCGTCGTAGATCGCGACCGCCTCGTCGAGCTCGAACCCGCGCTTCAGCAGCGCCCCGGTGCGCGAGACCTGCTCCTGGATCAGGACCTCGCGGGTGAGCTCGGGAACCACCCGGACATAGGTCATGCGGTGGCCTCGTCCTCCGACCCCGTCCTGCAACAGGATGAGCGCGGTGAGAGACAGGCTCGCTCCGAGGGCGACGGCGGGAAGCGTCCAGAAGAGCCGCGCCCTCCGACCCTTCGAGCAGATGACGTAGAGGTTGATGGGACCGACCAGGGGCGCGTAAAGAAAGAGGAAGGCCAGGAGCAGTCCCGAACGGGATTCGATGGCGGAAAAGCGCTCGGTGGCCCAGGCGCCGTAGGAAATCGCCGGCGGTCGCGCCGGCAGTTCCAGGACTTCGTTCCACTCCCCTTCCGATTCCGGGAGCTTCGCCCGGACGACCGTACCGAGTCCGAGGGCCTCGCTCGAAACGGAATCGCCGCCCACGCGCACCAGGCGGCCTCCGCGAGAGGCCCATTCCGAAAGCGCGGATCGGCGGCCCGGGCTCGCGTTCTCCCACTCGTCCTCGGTGAGAACGAGAACCCGGAGACCTAGAAGACCCCGCCAATCCGAGGGCAGTCGACCGGGCTCGAAAGCGAGGCCTTTTCCCGCCTCCGCGTGGAGGGACTGACTGAGCGCCGGAACCGGCGTGGCCTCGTTGGTGAAGCCCCCGAGAGGGTACTGCCAGCCGGAGCTCTCCACGCCAAATCCGAGGACCCGCATCTGAAGCGAGCTCATTTCACCGGCGTCTCCCCCGAGAGGAACGACGAGCTCGAAATTCCTCTCTTCACCGGCGCCCACGTCGAGACTCGATCGGTACCGGCGCGTGGTCCCGGAGGGTGAGTAGGAACGAAAGTCGAACGTCCACGAGCGATCCCTGCGGCTGTCGTTGCGAATCGTGACGTGAAGCGGCATCGAGCCCCAGGGAATCGGTAGGAGAGAGTTCACTCGAACCTGAATCCCGCTCTCCGGTCTGGTCACGACGGAGATCGACTGTGCCGCCGACGAAGTCGTCAACGAAAGCCCGAGCGCGAGGGCGAGAAAGACTCTCGACATGTACGCTACGCCTCCTGGAGCGTCGCCGGCAGCGGCTTCGCCCGGGTGGGAACTTCGGCGAGGAGGGCGTCCACGACGTCGTCCGTGCTGCCGCCCTCGAGACGCGCGTTGTAGTCCAGGATGAGGCGATGCCTCAGCACCGGTTTCGCCGCCGCCTGCACGTCGGCGAAGCTCGCGTTGATGCGGCCTTCGAGGAGCGCGCGCGAACGGGATGCGGAGGCCATCGCGATCGCCGCCCGGGGGCTCGCTCCGAACTTCACGTCGGCGGCGCTCCGGGAGCTGCCGGCGTGAGTGGCGTCGACGAGGCGCGCGATGTAGGTCGCGACGATATCGGGAAGGTAGACGCGTCGCGACACTTCCATCAAGGCGAGAAGCTCTCCCGAGTCGAGGACGGGCGTTATCTCCGGCTCGGCCCCGAGATCCCGCTCGCGCACGATGCGCTCCAGGACCGCGAGGGGGCTGCGCTTCACGTCGAGCTTGAAGAGGAACCGATCGAGCTGGGCTTCGGGGAGCGGATAGGTGCCCTCGAGCTCGATGGGATTCTGAGTCGCGAGGACGAAGAACGGCCGCGGAAGCGGGTGGGGCTTTCCCATGACCGTCACCGATCGCTCCTGCATCGCTTCCAGGAGTGCCGACTGGGTCTTGGGCGAGGCCCGATTCACTTCGTCAGCGAGCACGAGGTTTCCGAAGATCGGGCCGGGCTGAAAGACGAATCTCTTTCCGCCGTCGGCCTCCTGGAGCATCGGATTTCCCGTGATGTCTCCCGGGAGCAGGTCCGGAGTGAACTGGATGCGCTTCGCCTCGAGCCGGATCGCCCGCGCGAGCGCCTTGACCAGCTCCGTTTTCCCGAGGCCCGGAAGACCTTCGAGCAGGATGTGGCCGCCCGCCACGAGGCCCACGAGGACTTGATCGATGAGGGCCA
>Ga0268386_10003756_pt1 | contig 11100 bp, 9 predicted proteins | sample RVTome_15_FD_200260 | JGI IMG/M metagenome (GOLD analysis project Ga0268386, IMG submission 200260) | Soil microbial communities from uranium-contaminated site in the Upper Colorado River Basin, Wyoming, United States - RVT150D86... ... | reverse complement strand
TGATCGCCCAGACGCAGCGGTGGAGGGTGGCCTCGGCATGAGCTCGCTCGGAGACGGTCGCCAGGAGATGGAGCGCCTCGAGGCGGCGGGCATGGGGCCGCGCCGCATCGGGGTCGTCTCGACCCGCCTCGCCGGCACCGACGGGGTCTCGCTCGAATCGGCCAAATGGGAGGCGATCTTCGAGCGCCACGGAGCGACCTGCTTCTACTTCGCGGGCCTGCTGGACCGCCCCGAGGAGCGCAGCCACCTCGTCCCCCACGCGTTCTACCGTCACCCCGACATCCAGGCCATCAACGACATCGCCTACGCCGGGACGTCCGAGGTGACGGCCGCGGCCGACGCAGAGCACCCGCTCATTCACCGGCGCGACTTCTTCAGCCCGTACGTGCGGCCACCGACGATCACGCAGCGCATCGAGGAGCTGAAGGCGGACCTGAAAGCAGAGCTGTATCGGTTCATCAACCGCTTCGACCTCGACCTCCTGTCGGTGGAGAACGCGCTGGCGATCCCGCTCAACATCCCACTCGGGCTGGCGCTGACAGAGGTGATCGCCGAGACCGGCATCCCCGTGCTCGCCCATCACCACGACTTCTACTGGGAGCGCCAGCGGTTCGCGGTCAACTGCGTGGGCGACTACATCGCGACGGCCTTCCCGCCCGACCTGCCATCGGTCTGGCACGTGGTCATCAACACGATCCAGGCCCAGCAGCTGGCGTGGCGCCGGGGCGTGACGGCGCGCGTCGTCCCCAACGTCATCGACTTCGAGACGCCGCCGCCCGCGCTCGACGACTACGCCCGCGGCGCTCGAGCGGCCCTCGGGGTGGCTCCCGAGGAGAGGCTCATCCTCCAGCCCACGCGCGTCATCCAGCGCAAGGGCATCGAGCACGCGATCGAGATGACGCGCCGCCTGGGGCTCCCGGCCACCCTCGTGATCTCGCACGCCGCCGACGACGAGGGCACGGAGTACTCGCAGCGGGTGCACGAGTTCGCCGAGCTGCTCGACGTGCACGTCCGGTTCGAGTCGGACCTGGTGACGGTCGAGCGGGGCCTGACCGCGGACGGCCGCCCCACGTACACGCTCAACGACATCTACCCCCAGGCGGACCTCGTCACCTACCCGTCATCGATCGAGGGCTTCGGCAACGCGTTTCTCGAGGCGATCTACTACCGCCGGCCGCTCGTCGTGAACCGCTACTCCGTCTATGAGACGGACATCAAGCCCCGCGGGTTCAAGGTCGTGGAGTTCGAGAACTACATCACGGAGGCCTCGCTGCGGAACGCGCGCCGGCTGCTCCAGGAGCCCGACCTCGCGGAGGAGTGGGCGACCACCAACTTCGAGCTCGGGCAGCGCCACTTCTCGTTCGCCGTGCTGGATCTCCGCCTCGGCGACCTCCTCGCAGAGTGCTTCGCCGGCCCGGCGTGACCGGCTTGCGCGTGAGGATTCTTGCGTGAGAGTGGCGCTCGTTCACTATGCGGCCACGCCGATCGTCGGGGGCGTCGAGTCGGTCATCGCCGCTCACGCGCGACTCATGGCCGCCGATGGGCACGAGGTGCGGATCGTCGCGGGCCGGGGCGGGACCCACGAATCCGCATCAGGAGGGCCGTCCATCGGAGGACCGGGGTCGCAGCCGGCGAGCCCTGTCGTGGTTGCGGTCCCGCTCGTCGACCCCGTCCATGAGCGCGTCGTGGCCATCCAGCTGGAGCTCTCCGCCGGTCGCGTGTCGGACTCGTTCGAAGCGCTCGTCGCCGAGCTCCGCGGGGAGCTGGCGAGCGCGCTCGCCGGGGCCGATGTCGTCATCGCCCATAACGTCTGCTCGCTGAGCCTGAACCTCGCGCTGACAGCCGCGCTGCGCGAGCTTCTCGATGATGCGTCGAGCCGCGGTGGGCCGCGATTCGTGCTCTGGCATCACGATCTGGCTGCGACCCAACCCGACTACCGCACCGGCCTCCACGACGGCCGGCCCTGGTCGCTCCTGCGCGAGGCCTGGCCGGGCGTTCGCCAGGTCGTCGTCTCACAGCGGCGTCGCGAGGAGCTGGCCGGCCTGACGGGCCTGTCGTTGGAAGCCATCTCGGTCGTCCCGAACGGCATCGACATCGGGCGCGCCTGGGGCCTGGCGCCGCGCGCGAATGCCCTCCGCGCGCGGGTCGCCGAGCGGGGCGTCGAGCTCCTCGTGCTCGTGCCAGCCCGGATCACCCCGCGCAAGAACATCGAGCTGGCGCTGGAGATCGTGGCCGCGCTCCGGCGAGCCGGGTCACCTGCCGGGCTCATCGTGACCGGGCCGGTGGATCCGCACCGGCCCGGCGAGCGCGTCTACCTTGAGCGGCTGCTCCAGCTTCGCGCGGGCCTGGGGCTCGACGACGTCGCCTGGTTACTCGCGATCGAGCCAGATGGTCCCGTGCCCGATGAGCTCGTCGACGACCTGTTCCGAATGGCCGACCTGCTGCTCATGCCGAGCCGCGACGAGGGCTTCGGGTTGCCGGTCCTCGAGGCCGGCGCGAGCCGCCTTCCGATCGCGTGCTCCGACCTGCCGACGCTTCGCGAGCTCGCCGGCGAGGACGCCCTGTACTTCGGGATCGACGACGACCCGACGGTGATCGCAGCGCGGATCCGATCCTGGCTCGATGCCGACCCGGCCTGGCGGCTCGCGCGCCGCGTCCGGCTCGAGTATGCGTGGGAGCACATCTATCGCTCTCACGTCGCGCCGCTGTTGGACTGAGCGCTGCCCCCGGTGAGGCGCGTAAGCGCCCGTTGAGTGGCGGACGACATCATCGCCGGATGACCGGCTTGACAGGACGTGGCCAGTCATGGCTACATCTGGCCATGAAACAGGTTGGCGTCGCCGAGCTGAAGGATCAGCTGTCCACGCACCTGCGCGCGGTCGAGGCCGGCGAGACGGTCGAGGTGACCGATCGCGGGCGACCGATCGCTCGGATCGTGCCGACCCATCATGCGCGAGCCGGCAGGATCAGGCCGGCCAAACGCCCGTTCGCGTCGGTCCGGGACCGCACCTATCCTCGCCTGACGACGGCGATCGACTCGCTGGAGCTCCTCCGCCAGGAGCGCGCGGAGCGCGAGCTGCCGACCGAGGGATGAACGCCTATGTCGATGCGTCGGTCGTCCTTCGCGTGCTCCTCGGCGAACCGAACGCTCTCGCGGAGTGGCGGACCCTCGATCGCTTGATCAGCAGCCGGCTGCTGGAGGTCGAGTGCCTCCGGGCGCTCGACCGTCTCCGCGTGCTCGCGCGACTCGACGACCACACGCTCGGCCAGCGGCGCCGCGCGCTGCTCGACACGCTTGCGACTGTGGACATCGTCCCCCTTGACGACCGGGTGCTGAGCCGCGCCGCGGACCCGTTTCCGACGCTACTCGGGACCCTCGACGCGATCCATCTCGCCACTGCGATGGAGGCCCGCGGCGACTTCGAGGACCTCGTGTTCGCGACGCACGACGGAGAGCTTGCCGTGGCGGCGCTGGCGACGGGCTTCGACGTCCGAGGCCGGAGCTGATGCCGATGGTCGAGTTCGACTTGACGTTCCCGGGCTGGCCGGCGGCGGTGATCGATGTCGCGGCGTTGCGATCCTGCTGGGTCGACCCGTGACGTACCCTGCGATCGACAGTCAGGGAGTCGCGGATGATCACCGAACCGGTGGCGAAGCTACTCGTGGCGCAAGTCGCGCACGAGCTCACAGCGCACCAGACGTACATGGGCATCTCGCTCTACTTCGAGCGCCAAAGCCTCAAAGGTTGGGCGAAGTTCTTCCACGACCAGTCCGTGGAGGAGGCCGAACACGGGTCCAGGATCATGGCCTTCCTGATCGACAACGACGTGGTCTTCGGGCTGCCCGCGGTCCGGGGCGCGCCGACGAACTTCGGCTCCGCACGCGAGGCGGTTGAGGTCGCACGCGCGAGCGAGGCCAAGGTGACCGACCAGTTCAATACGCTCGCCGCCGCTGCGCGCGACGCCGGCGACCACCGGAGTCTCGAGTTCCTGCAGTGGTTCATCGCCGAGCAGGTCGAGGAGGAGCGCACGATGCGCGCGCTGCTCGACCTCATCGAGAGCGGCATCAACCTGTTCCAGGCGGAGTCGCACCTCGAGTCGCTCTCCAGCTAGCCGCCAGCGCGGCGTCATACTCAGGCCGATGGTGGACGGGGTGGGAGACCACGTGCCGCGCCGGCTTGAGATCGTCGGTGCGCCGAGCACCGCCGGTGCCTACGCACCTGGCCAGGAGAAGGCGCCGGACGCCTATCGAGCCGCGGGCCTGATCGGCCTCCTCGAGGAGCGCGGCATCGCGGTCACCGACCGAGGCGACGTGCCCGGCTTCCGCTGGCGGATCGACCGGGAGCACATGCGGGCCATGAATGCCGACGCCGTGGCCGACGTCGCCCGCGCGGTGGCGGACCAGGTGGCCGCCGGCCTGTCGGACGGCTCGGCAATGCTCGTCCTGGGCGGCGACTGCACCGTCGAGCTCGGCACGGTGGCGGGGGCCACCCGTGGAACCGAGAACGTCGGGCTGGTCTACATCGACTACGACACCGACATGAACACGCCCTTGAGCGTCGAGGATGGTGCGCTCGACTGGATGGGCGTCGCCCACCTGCTCGGCATCCCGGACACCGTGCCCAGCCTCGCCGGGATCGGCCCGCGGACACCGATGCTGCGCCCCGATCAGGTCCTCCTGTTCGCGAACGGCAGCTCGACCGGCTTCGAGCGACGGACGATCGACGAGCTCGGCATCCAGGAGGTCCAGCTTCCGCAGGTGAAGGCTGACCCGGCCGGCGCCGCGCGCGGCGTCGTCGACGGCTGGGCGCGCCGCTTCGAGCGCCTCCTCGTCCACGTCGACGCGGACGTCCTGGACTTCCTCGACTTCCCGATCGCCGAGGAGACTCGTCGGTACAGGGGACTTCGTTTCGAGCAGCTCGTGGCCGTACTCCGCGAGCTCGTCATGGCGCCGAACTGGACGACGCTCACGATCTGCGAGGTCAACCCGGACCACGACCCGGACGGCTCGTCCATGCTCAGACTCAGCGAAGCCCTCGCCGACGTCCTTGCCGGTGCCTTCGCTGGCGCCGGGGGCGAGCGATGGGCCGCGGCTGCTGAGGATCCTGGCGCACCAGCTCGGCCTCGAGATCCGCAGGCCGCTCGACAGCGTGGCGTAGCGCACCGCGTCAGACGTCGGCCGGAAGGATCGTGAAGGCGCGGCCGCCCTGCAGGGGAGCGACGGCGCGGAACGCGCGCTCGTCGGTACCCTCCGCGAGATCTTCGAGAAACGCCGCCTCGGCATCCGGCCCGAGCCTGTCGAGGGTCAGGTAGTCGGCCTCATTGGGTGATCAGTCAATCCGACCACGCCCCCCGGGAAACGCCGCGCCGGGGTTGGCGGTGAGCGCCAGCACCCCGGCACGTGCGTGTTGGGCGGTCGGGATCGTTACCGCGCCGTCTTCTGGTAGTAGGTGACCCAGCCGGGCTCCGAGGCCGTCGTCAGCGCCGCCCAGTCGTCCGGGCCGTCCACGCCGACGAGGATCGTGCGCAGCTGGATGACGTAGGCGCTCGTCTGGCAGATGCCCGCGCGGAGCAGCGGGCTCTGGGCGCTGCCGAAGCTCGGCAGGAATGCCTTGTCGGTCGCATTGGGGCACGCGGCCGGGTCCTGCAGGTACGTGGCGACGTCGACGCCGAGGATGGTCGGGAAGAACCCGATGCCCTTGTGCTGCGATCCGAGGGCCAGCTGGCCATCGTGGACGTGCCACGCCGGCGGCAGCTCGGACGCCGGGGAATCGGCCAGGGCGGCGGCCGGCCCGAGCGTGAAGGCCGCCACCAGGGCCAGCCCCACGAACACTGTTCTGACGAGGTGCTTCATCTGCGTGACTCCTCTCCCTCTCCGCGGGCGGAATCAACCGCCCGCTTGACGTGCTGTCGGAGTGCCGCCGCGGACTCGAGCTTCCGGGAAGCGCGGACCAGATGCCACTCGACTGTCTGCTCGTCAAGGCCGATGTCCTTCGCGATGTCGCGAGCGGACAGGCCGGCGGCGGACAGCAGGACGATCTGCTCCTCGGTCGGCGAGAGCTCGGGTACCGTCACGGCGATCCTCCCTGTGGTTGACGCCGTGAGACTCGCAACTGCCGCTAACGGCCGGCTGACGTGGCCCTAATGCGTGCGAGAATTCGCCGCGCATGGAGTTCCGGCTGCTCGGCCCGCTTCACGTAAGCGAGGACTCGCGGGAGCTGACGCCGCGTCGGCCGAGGGAGCGGGCCGTGCTGGCCGCCCTTCTGCTTCGCCGGGGCCGCGTGATCGCGACAGACGAGCTCGTTGACGCGGTGTGGGGCGACGATCCGCCGCCGACCGCCCGAACGGCCCTCCATGGCCACATCTCTGCCCTGCGGCGCCTGATCGGTGCGGGGCGCCTGGCGACCGTCGGCGAGGGGTACCGCCTCGATCTCCAGTCCGGCGACTCGCTCGACGTCGACCGCGTGTCGACGTTGGCCGCTTCTGCAGCCGGCCAGCCTGCCGTTCGATCCGAGGCCCTGCGCGAGGCCGTCGAGCTGTTCCGCGGCGAACCGTTCGAGGGGCTGGAGCTCGCAGCCGACAGCGCACTCGCTGGCGTCCTTGCCGGCGAAGCGACGCGTCTGGCCGAACAGCGGCTGCTGCTCGAGGAGCTGCGGGTGTCGGCGGACCTCGAGCTCGGTCGCGAGGCGGACGTCGTTCCGCGACTCGAGCGGCTCGTCGCCGAGCACCCGCTGCGCGAGAGCCTTCGCACCGCGCTCATGCTCGCGCTGTATCGCACGAGCAGGCAGGCGGACGCGCTGCGCGTCGCCCAGAACGCCCGCCACGTCCTCGCCGAGGAGCTGGGCATCGAGCCAGGGCCGGCCCTGCGGCACCTCGAGTCCCGCATCCTCGATCAGGATCCCGCGCTCGCCGGCCAGCCGACGGGAGACGCGCTGACGGCGCGGCCGATCGCAGGGCTGCCGACCTTCCTCGCGACCGATGCGCCGCGGGACGAGGCCGCCTCGATCGCGGAGCGTCACGGGGGCGGCGTGGAGACCGCGCGCGGGACCTGGACGATCCTGCGGTTCGGGCGGGCGCGCGACGCGGCGGGCGCCGCGGTCGGGCTCGCGCGGACTTCGAGGCAGGCCCGGTTCGGCGTCCACTCAGCGAGGGTGGACGCGGCGCGAGGCGAGGCATCGGGTCCCGAGGTCGAGCGGGCATGGCACATCGGCCGGATCGCGCAGCCGGGCCAGGTCGTCCTGTCGAGGGCGAGCCGGGACCTGCTCCGCGAGGCGCCGATGGCCGAGGCGGATGTCCTCGACCTCGGCGAGCACCGCCTGGCCGACCTGAGCCCGCCGCAGCCGCTCTTCCAGCTCGTCGCGCCCGGCCTGTCGGTCGACGTCGCGCCGCTGCGTGGTCTCGAGACCGGGCGCACCAACCTTCCGGTTCAGCCGGCCCCGCTCATCGGTCGGCAACGCGAGGTGGATGAGCTCGCGGACAGGTTGCGCGATCCCGGCGTTCGCCTCGTGACCCTGACGGGGCCGGGTGGAATCGGCAAGACGCGGCTCGCACTGCACGTTGGCGCCGAGCTCCTCGACGATGCATCCGAGGGCGTCCACTTCGTCGCCCTCGAGGCGATCGCGGATCCCCGGGTCGTGGCGGCGGCGATTGCCAACGCGGTTGGCGTCAGGCCGGCCGGCCTGGAGGCGCCGGATGCCGCCGTCGCCCGCGAGCTCCGTGATGCGCCGGTGATCCTCATCGTGGACAACTTCGAGCACGTCCTGGCAGCCGCGCCGGTCGTGACGGCGATCCTTGACGGCACGAATGCCGTCAAGGTCCTCGCGACGAGCCGGACACCGCTCGGACTCCGGGGTGAGCATGTCTACCCAGTGCCGCCCCTGGCCGGGCCGGACGGCGGCAAGTCAGCGGGCGTCGCGGCCGAGGACGTGCCGACGGTCGCCAGCATGCCGGCGGTTGCGCTGTTCACGTCACGAGCCCGCCTGGCCGCACCGGACTTCAGCCTGACCCCGAGCAATGCTGCCGCAGTGAGCGAGCTCGTCGGTCTCGTCGACCGCCTCCCGCTCGCAATCGAGCTCGCCGCAAGCCGCGTCGCGGTTGTTCCGCCCGCGGCCATGCTCGATCGGATCCGTGGCTCGATCCAGGTCCTCGCCAGCAGCCGGCGGCCGGGACCGCCACGCCACCGAGCGCTGGAGGCAACGATCGACTGGAGCTATGACCTGCTCGAGCCGGAGCCGCGCGTGCTCTTCACGGACGTGGCCGTGTTCGCCGGCGGGTGGACGCTCGACGCCGCCGAACAGGTCTGCGAGCCGGCGGGCCGGGTCATCGACGGCCTCGCGATCCTCGCCGACCAGAGCCTCGTCCGCGTCTCAGGCAAGGACGAGGCCCCAAGGTTCGCGATGCTCGAGACGATCCGCGAGCATGCGGCGGCCAAGTTGAATGCCGGCGGGCGGCGAGCAGCGGTCGAAGGCCGGCACGCCGCCTTCTACAGCCGGCTGGCCGAGGAGGCGGCCGAGCATCTGCGCGGCAATCCCGGCGCCTGGCTTGGCCAACTCGAGACCGAGCGCGCCAACCTGCGGGCGGCGCTGGATCGTCTGGCCGCGGCCGGCGACCACCTCGCTGAGGCCACGCTCGCCGGCGCCATGTGGCGGTTCTGGTACCTGGCCGGCGACCTCCGGGAAGGCCAGCGCCGGCTCGAGGTGGCGCTCGCGGCCCATCCCGACCCGACCCGGGCGCGGGCACGAGCACTGATCGGCGCAGCCGTGATGGCCGTCAACCTCGAGGACCTGGCGGGTGCCCACCGCCGAGCTGCGGAGGGACTCGAGCTGCACGAGGCGCTTGGCGACGACTGGGGCGCCGCGTACTGCCGGTTCATGCTCGGCGCCGCAGCGCGGGGCGCCGGCGACGATGCCGCCGCCCGAGACCTGTTTGTGACGGCGCTGGGGACGTTCCGCGACCTCGGTGACGAGCACTCGGCGCTCCTGGTGAGCCGCACCCTGGCGGTGACGCTGGAGGACCTTGGCGATCGCGCGGCCGGCCGTGACCTGTACCAGGACAACCTCCGCCGCGCGCGCGCCGACGGCAACGGCCGTCTCGAGGCGAGCACGCTCGGCGCGCTCGCGACGATCGCGTTCGAGGAAGGGCGCGTCAGCGACGCTCGGTGGATGCTCCGAGAGAGCCTCAGGCTCCACGGCCAGCTCCGCGATCGCCTGGACACCGCCGTCGACCTCGCGCGCGCCGCGCGGACACTGTCGATGGCCGGGCAACCCGCCGAGGCAGCGCGCCTCGTGGCGGCGCTCGCGCGCGTCGTCTCCGAGCTCGGCGCACGACGAGGCAGCGTGCAGGCCATGCTCGACGATGCGATCGCCCGCAGCCGGCGTCAGCTTCCTGCGTCGGAGCTCGAGCGAAATTCCCTCGAAGGCGAACGCCTGGACCTCGACGCGGCGCTCGAGATGGCCTTGGAGGCCCTGGCAGAGGGCTGATGACAGGATCGGTGCTTCAGGGCGTGCCGTGAACCTCGATACCGCTCGTGCACCGCACCCGGTCGCCCGGCGCCAGGCTCTGTGACGTGATCTCGTAGTGGGGTGGCCACTCCGGCGAGAAGGTCACCGTCCCGCTGAACCCGGCATCCGTCCAGGTTGCCTGCGCCTTGTTCGTCCGCAGTCCGACCAGATCCACGACCTCACATTTCGGCGGGGTTGGGGCTGGCGTCGGCTCCGGAGGCTCCGGGGTCGGCGCCGGCGGGTCAGGGCGGACGGTTGGCTTCGGCGTTCGTTTCGGTGTCGGACCTGGCGACGTCGTTGGACTCGCGATGGGCTGGACCGAGGACGCAACCGTGGGGGACGCGAGCTGCGAAGGAACGATCGCGACCGGTGCCGCGGTTGCGGAGGGGGCGTCCGTGAGGGCGGCGACGCTCTGTTCGCGACTCGACCCGCCCAGGGCGAGGACGGTGCCCACGAGGACGATCAAGGCAAGCGCCGCGACGATCAGCGGCACCGCCTTCGGCACCGAATCCCGCGGTGGCTGAGGACGGCTTCGGTCGGTCGGAATCCAGGGCGTTGCGGGAATCGATCGTGGCGGTGCTGACATTCGCACCGGGCGAACCGTCTCCGTCGCGGGCGCAACGGATGTCGACGGCGCCTGTTCCACGGTGGTTCGAGGGTCTGCAAGCGCCAAGGCCGCCATCAGGGCTTCGTCAGCGGCAGCCGTGACCCGCTTGGTGTCCGTCTCCTCGGCCGGGCGCGCCTCCCCGGCCAAGCGCGCCTCCTCGGCAGCGCGGGCCTTTTCGGCAGCCTGGGCTCCCTCGGCCAGAAGCGCCGCTTCGACGAAGCTGGCGTCCTCGGCGAGCCGGGCCTGCTCGGCGAGTCGCCACTCCTCGTCGAGCCGGGCGTGCTCGGCCAAGCGTGCCCTCTCCGCGAGTCGTGCCTCCTCCTCCAGCCGCGTTTCTTCAGCGAGCCTCGCCTCCTGGGCGATGCGCGCCTCCTCCGCTAACCGAGCCTCTTCTGCCAGGCGTGCCTCCTCCGCGAGTCGCCACTCCTCGGCGAGTCGGGCGTGCTCGGCCAACCGCGCCTCTTCGGCGAGTCGTGCTTCCTCCGCCAGCCGGGCCTCTTCAGCCAGCCGCGTGTCCTCCGCCAACCGCGCCTCTTCTGCCAGGCGTGCTTCCTCCGCGAGTCGGGTTTCCTCCGCGAGTCGGGCTTCCTCCGCGAGTCGGGCTTCCTCCGCGAGTCGCGCTTCCTCCGCGAGTCGCGCTTCCTCAGCGATCCTGGCTTCCTCCGCGAGTCGCGCTTCCTCCGCGAGTCGCGCTTCCTCAGCGATCCTGGCTTCTTCAGCGAGTCGAGCTTCCTCGGCGAACCTGGCTTCCTCCGCCAGACGAGCTTCCTCGGCCAGCCACGCCTCCTCGGCCGCTCGAGCGAGCCGCGCTTCCTCCGCGAGTCGAGCCTCCTCCGCTAGCCGCGCCTCTTCGGCCAGTCGGGCCTCCTCCGCCAGCCGAGCTTCCTCCGTGAGCCGAGCCTCTTCGGCTTGCCGGGCTTCCTCGGCGTGTCGCGCTTCCTCGGCGATGCGAGCCACCGCGGCCACCCGGATTTCTTCTGCCCGCGGAGCCTCC
>Ga0268386_10003755_pt1 | contig 11100 bp, 8 predicted proteins | sample RVTome_15_FD_200260 | JGI IMG/M metagenome (GOLD analysis project Ga0268386, IMG submission 200260) | Soil microbial communities from uranium-contaminated site in the Upper Colorado River Basin, Wyoming, United States - RVT150D86... ... | reverse complement strand
CCGGCACGCTGCCATCGGCCACTTCCAGCTCTCTGACCGTCGACACGACCGAGACGATTGCATACACCACCCTTGGTCTTCCCAAGACGCTCAAGACCATCGGCGGCAGTACCACTTATCAACTCAAGCAGATTACGTACGATTCGCGCAATCGGATTGATTGCGAAGCCCAGCGGATGAATCCCCTGCAGTTTTCGAGTCCCCCGGCATCCGCCTGTAGCTTGGGTTCGACCGGCAGCTTTGGCCCCGATCGCATCACGAAATATGAATACGACTTCGAATCCCGCACCACGCGGGTCACTTCCGGCCTCGGCACCAGCGCCCAAGGCATCGATATCGCAATGACCTATACTCCGAACGGTCAGGTGGAATCGCGCGCGGACGGCGAGAATCACATCACCATGTATGCCTACGATGGCCATGACCGCCTGGAGCGCGTCACCTTTGAAGACAATTCGTTTGAGCTTTTCGGCTACGACGCCAACGGCAACAGGACATCGTGGCGCAAGCGGGATGGGACCATACTCACCTACGACTACGATGAGTCGAATTATCTGAGAAACACCACGGTTCCCGGCGAAAGCGCCATCAACTACGCGGAATACGACGGCATGGGCCGCCTGCGCGAAGTCAATCGCGGCACCAGCAACAAGACCGAGTACGGTTTCGATGAGCGGGGTTATCTGGAAAGCTCGGAGACCAACGGCTATCTCGTTACCTACCTCAATGATGCTGCCGGGCGCGTGATCGATGTCACCTACCCGCACGGCCAGGTCATTGAGTATGTCTATGACAACGCCAACGCGGTCACCGACATCGATGCCCGGCAGGGTTTGAACACGCTCACTGTTGCGGACTATGTTTATAACGACATGGGGCGGCTCACCAATGCCCTCTGGGGCGATGGCGGTTCCACCAGCTACGCCTATGATCCCATCGGCAGGTTGCAGGACCACACCCTCAAGCGCGCCGGCCCGGTGACCATCAACCTCACGACCCTCGCTTACAACCCGGCCAGCCAGATCGTCAGCCGTTCGGTGAACGACAGCGATTATCAAGCCGCCCTGCCGAGTGACAGCCCGGCCCAGTACACCCCCAACAACCTGAACCAATACACCTTCGCCGATGGTTCGCTGAGCTATGACCTGAACGGCAACCTGACAGCCTATGACGGCTGGACGTACAGCTACGATGCCCACAACCGCATGAAATCGGCCACCGGGCCGGGAACCTCGCTCACCCTCGCCTACGATCCCACCGGCCGCCTGAGCGGCACCACGCTGGGAGTCAGCACCACAGAGTACGCCTACTCCGGCGATCAGTTGATCGGCGAATACACGCAGGCCGGCAGTCCGATCAACCTTTATGTGTACGCCCCCGCAAGCAGCATTCCGATTGCGCGCTTCAGCGGCGCCCAGGGACTGAATGATTTCCAGTACCTGCGATCCGATGAGCGCGGCTCAATCGTGGCCGTGACCGATGACATCGTACTGGAAAGCCATCAGTACGATGTCTACGGCGTGCCGCTGGATCAAAGCGATTCGCTGTTCCGATACACCGGCCAGATCCTGCTGCCGGGAACTGAGCTTTACCACTACAAGGCCAGGGTCTATCACCCGAGCCTGGGACGGTTTATGCAGACGGACCCGATTGGGTATGAAGACGGCATGAACATGTATGCCTACGTGGGGAATGATCCGGTAAACAGTACAGATCCCACAGGGATGTACGAGAGCCACTGGCTGCTGAGGGCGTTGGTGCCCGGCCAGGTGACTTTCGACAACGCAATGACTGCCATGGAGAATGGTAATATCGGGCAGGGCGCTGCTTTGGCGGGCGCGATGCTGGGTGAGCAGATCATCACTGTTGCATCCCTTGGCACGGCAAGTGCCGCAACTCAGACGGCGCGGACAGCCAACGTAGCGGCGAAGACGACGGTGTCCAAGGCTGAGCAGTTGGCTGCCAATAGGGCCGCTGGCAAAGCCGGAGAAGCAGCCACGCGAGCGAAGCTCGGTGACAATATTGCGGGGGAGCAGGTGACCTTCAAGACAAGTGGCGGCGCAAGATCACGAGCTGACTTCGTAACGAAGGAAGGTGATGTTATCGAGAGCAAATCTGGCAACTCTCAGCTCAGCCCAGGGCAGCGTCAGTTGAAGCAAGATATCGACGCCGGTCGCGAGGTGACGCCGGTAGGCAGAAATGCGCAAGACGCCGGACTCAAACCGGGGGAATCTACGAGAATGAGGTCATGCCAAATCGATCGAAAATGTTAGGCGGGGGAATCTACGAGAATGAGGTCATGCCAAATCGATCGAAAATGTTAGGCAGCGACGTTTGAGCGACGAGCGCACAACCGTTGTCGATTTTGTGGCGAGAGGCTCGTCTCCGGACGAGTGGAAGATGGTCCTTGTAGAGGAAGGCCCTTGGACTGGTTCCATTGATGATCAATTGAGGAGAGTGCAAGAGCGGTTGTATGGATGCGTCGACGCAGCTCTAGACGGGCAATTGGCTGAGAAATTTCCTGAGTCGAGTGGGAAGAGGATCATCATCCAGTTGGACTGCTATAACCTGCCGAAGGCCGAGGTCGATGAGTTCTTCGACAGATTCTCTAAGGGTGTTTTTGCAGTCCCCGATTACCGCAATGCGTTGAAGAAATCTCAGTTAGTGGAAGGTATCTCGTTTGAAGTGACCTTTGACGCCATCCATTGAGCTTCCGGTGCACCTGGCGTTGTTCCTGCTTACTTCTGGGTCTCGACCCGACGCAGCACCTCGGCCGCCGCGACAATCGGGATGTTCTGATAGGTGCCGAGCACGCGCAGATCTTGATCGCCGGACAGGAAAAATACGGGACACTCACAGTTCAGCCGCTGGCCACATTCGAATCACCGAATACACCTATTGGGAAGGAACCAAGCTGCCCAAGACGGTGACCACGCGCAGCAGCGCGGGGAGTGACAGCGCCACGGTAACTTATAACTATGACCCTGCTGGTGCTGGCCGATTGCTCTCCGAGGATGGGCCGCTTTCTGGCGCCGGTGATGCGGTCTACTTCCGCTACGATGCCGCAGGGCGTAGAACCTGGGAGATTGGCGCCAACAATTCCCGCAACCAGCGCGTTGCGAGAAAATCTACCTTGCGCTGGCAAGACTCACAGCCGGAAGTAATCGAAACCGGCACGTTGTCATCGTCGACCGACACCACGCTTAGCCCCGACACGACCGAGATCATTTCATACAACGACAACAAAGGACTGCCAGAAAAATTCGAGACCCGCGCCGCCGCCACCGGCGCCACCATCATCCAACTCAAGCAGATCAAATACGACGCCCGCAATCGAGTGGATTGTGAAGCCCAGCGGATGAATCCCCTGCAGTTTTCGAGTCCCCCGGCATCCGCCTGTAGCTTGGGTTCGACCGGCAGCTTTGGCCCCGATCGCATTACGAAATATGAATACGACTTCGAATCCCGCACCAAAATTGTGACTTCCGGTTACGGCACCAGCGCCCAGGGCATCGATATCGCAATGACCTACACCCCCAATGGCCAGGTGGAATCGCGCGCGGACGGCGAAAACCGGATCACCATGTATGCCTACGATGGCCATGACCGCCTGGAGCGGGTGACTTATGAAGACGATTCGTTTGAGGAGTTTGGCTACGACGCCAACGGCAACAGGACCTCGTGGCGCAAGCGGGATGGAAATACTTTCACCTACGAATACGACGACTCAAATTATCTGAGAAAGACAACCGTCCCTGGCTTCGGCGAAAGCGCCATCAACTACGCGGAGTACGACGGCATGGGCCGCCTGCGAGAAGTCAATCGCGGCACCAGCAACAAGACCGAGTACGGTTTCGATGAGCGGGGTTATCTGGAAAGCTCGGAGACCAACGGCTATCTGGTTACCTACCTGAACGATGCCGCCGGTCGCGTGGAAGCGATTACCTACCCGCACGGTCAGGTCATTGAGTATGTCTATGACGCCGCCAACGCGGTCACCGACATCGATGCCCGGCAGGGCGTGAACACGCTGGCCGTTGCGGACTATGTTTATAACGACATGGGCCGGCTCACCAATGCCCTCTGGGGCGATGGCGGTTCCACCAGCTACGCCTATGATCCCATCGGCAGGTTGAAGGACCACACCCTCAGGCGCGCCGGCCCGGTGACCATCAACCTCACGACCCTCGCTTACAACCCGGCCAGTCAGATCGTCAGCCGTTCGGTGAACGACAGCGATTATCAAACCGCCCTGCCGAGCGGCAGTCCGGCTGAGTACACCCCCAATAACCTGAACCAGTACGCCTCCGTCGACAACGGCAACCCGCTCGGCTATGACCTGAACGGCAACCTGAAAACCTACGACGGCTCGACCTACACCTTCGATGCCCACAACCGCATGAAAACGGCCAACGGGCCCGGAACGTCACTCACGCTCGCCTACGATCCCACCGGCCGCCTGAGCGGCACGACGCTGGCGGGCAGCACCACAGGGTACGCTTATTCCGACGATCAGCTGATCGGCGCATACACCCAGGCCGGCAATCCGATCAACCTGTATGTGTACGCCCCCGGAAGCAGCATTCCCATTGCGCGCTTCAGCGGCACCCAGGGCCTGAATGATTTCCAGTACCTGCGCTCCGATGAGCGCGGCTCGATTGTGGCCGTGACCGATGACATCGTGCTGGAGAGCCATCAGTATGACGTGTACGGCGTGCCGCTGGATCAAAGCGACTCCCTGTTCCGGTACACCGGCCAGATCCTGCTGCCGGGAACGGAGCTGTACCACTACAAGGCCAGGGTCTATCACCCGAGCCTGGGGCGGTTTATGCAGACGGATCCGGTTGGTTATGACGACGGGATGAATATGTATGCCTATGTCGGCAATGATCCGATTAATGCGACAGATCCCAGTGGTGAAATCATAGTCTTGCTCGCTAGCCCATTGGTCAGGGGCGCAATTGGCGGTGTTGTTGGCGTCGTCGTGGGAACTGCAGTTAACGCAGGAGCGCAGGCCTTGAGAAACAACGGCCAAGTGAATTGGGGGGATGCGTTGTCGGCGGGTGCTGCTGCCGGAGCCGCGAGTGCCGCAATTGCTGCAAACCCGGCATTGGCGACCAACCCTGCGGCGCTTAGCGCAATAGGCGCGGCGGCGGGGATTTCGGGCAGCGTTGCTGGGGATGTCGTGAACGGTGGCGATATCAATGTTGCTGACGCCGCCGTTGCGGGAGTCGCCGGAGCTGCCGGCGTTCCCGGCGGCGCAAAAGCTGGCAATCTCTTGCTGAATGCGCTCGGCAAACCAGCGAGCAATGTGGCTGGCGAAACCGCGGGGGCGATTATCGGCGAGGCGTTTGCCGGCTCAATAAACGAAGCTGCCCCTGGTGCTGCAGACGCTGCTCGACAGGCCGGATCGGCAATCGCCGACAGCGCGAGAGCAGCCGGCGGCGCTATCAACAGAGGCATAGAGGAAGTGGAATGTATGGGTAGAAGCGATCCGGCGTGCTCCCGAGATAAATTTGGATGCTGAAAACATGGCCGACAAATCTGATAAACAACTGGCAGTGCGAAGTTTTTTGGTAGTTTTCGTTGCAACTGCCATCATATTTAGCGTCATCGCTGTCGCGATAAAGCATGAAGATCTCCCTTATCTGAGCGCCTTTGCCATCAGTATCGGAGTGGCATTCATTGTAGCCGTCGGATGGCTGATTATCGTCCGTTTGATGCAAGGCGTCACACGACCCGGCAATGGCGAATGAAGGTCGACAGAAAATACGGGACCCACAACTCAGCAAAACCGAAGCACAGCAGATGAATCCTGCAAGATTTAGAGGAAAAAGATGGGAAGGAAAAAGATGGGACTCCCACAACTCAAAAATAAAGAAAACGCGGAACCTACGACACCCAAACCTCCGACGAGTGCGCCGCCCGGCTGTTCCGAAAACGCATTCGTTTGTTCGTTTGCGGGAAAAAATCAAGGATGACTTTGTGAGGGACAACAGAGTGCGCTTTCATTCCACCTTTTTAATATCACTTGTTCTTTTTATTCCGTGTCCTGGATTTGGACAGACGCAATCCGCCAGCGCCGAGCCGCCTGCATTTGAAGATTTTCTGGGTGAGGCTGATTTCTGGAGCCCGGAACTGTCTCCGTCTGGCCAGTTCTTGGCGGGTGTTCGGCGTATTGACAAGTCCATCTTCCTCATCACGGTTGATCTGCAGGCAGACGAAGCCAAGCCCAACGCCCTTGACCTGGGAAAAACCTATCTGAATTGGGTGGAGTGGATTACCGACGAACGATTGTTGATGTCGCTCACCGTCTATGTGGACGCGCTGACCGGCGAAAAAATTGGCAAGGACGATTGGGACGATTTGCACCGGCGTTCCCGCCCCGTCGGCTTTACACGGGTCATGGCGATGAACCGTGATGGCGGAAACCCGGCCAATATGTTTGCCGATGATCCCCTCATCGCACGCAATCTGAACCTGGGTCGCGTGGTCAGTTATCTCGAGGGTGATGACGATCACATCCTGATGGCGGCCCGGGAACGCGGCGATTTGGATTTGTTCAAGCTGAATGTTCACGATGGATCCTTCGAGCGGATCGCTGAAGGTACCGACTTCACCTATCGCTGGTATGTCGACCGCGAGGGCGAGCCTGCTTTTCGGTTCAACACAAATCGCAATGGCACGGTCATTTATATCCACGCCCGTGAGGAGCGAAAAAGCGGAAAAATGAAGTGGAAAAAGATCAAGACGATCCGCCTGAGCCGCAACCGGAATGACAAATCAGCAACCGAGTTCTCGCCCTTGTTTCCCGGCCCATCGGAAACGACCTACTATGTCGCCGCGCGTCCGGAAGGCAAAGACAAGACCGGCATTCATATTTACGACTTTGAGCAGGACCGTTACATCCAAACCATCAAGGTTGATGATGAGGTTGATATCGAAAACGCCCTGTTCAACAGGCAAACCAGGGAACTCCAGGGCGTTTACTACTACCGTGACAGGCTTGTGATCGAATTCGAAGATCAGATCACGCAGAATCACCTCGATGGCTTGAGCAGGTATTTTGGCGATGGACTGAACGTCCTGCCATTGATGTCCAACCGTGAAGGCGATGTCTGGCTGCTCAAGACCGAGGGGCCGTCCGATTCAGGCAGCTACCACATCTATGATTTCACCAAAGCATCTGCACGACATCTTGGAAGCAATTTCGACAGGCTGGCGGGCAAGCGGTTTGGAAAAACCGAAGTGGTGTCTTACACCGCGCGCGACGGCCTGGAACTGCGCGGTTATCTCACTCGCCCGGCGGACTTGAGCGAAGGTGATACACCACCACTCATCATGATGCCCCATGGTGGACCGGAATCGCGCGATATCGTGACCTTCAATTTCAAGGTTCAAATGTTGGTTGCCGAGGGCTACCAGGTCTTTCAACCCAACTTCAGGGGTTCGGCTGGCTTTGGCAAATCGTTTACAGATCTTGGCCGCGGCGAATGGGGTGGGGCGATGCAGACAGACGTTGAAGATGCTTTTCATCATCTCATCTCAGAGGGTTTGGCGGATCGCGATGCCGCGTGTATCTATGGCGCATCGTACGGAGGCTATGTTGCCCTGATGGCAGCCACAAGCACCCCCGAGTTGTATCGCTGTGCGATCGCCCAGGCTGCGCCCTCCGACCTGTTGGCAATGTTGAAGTGGGACAAGAAAATGGAAGGTGGCGATTCCGAAGCCTATCAATACTGGGTCGAACACATTGGCGACCCAAAAAAGGACAAGGAAAGAATTCGCTCAGTTTCTCCTGTAAATCTCGCCGACAACGTGACCAGACCCTTGCTGATCATTCACGGCGCCGAAGACGACATCGTGCCCATGGAACAGGCTGATTTGATGGAGAGAGCGCTTAAGAAGGCAGGGAAGAGCTATCAACGAATTACCCTGGAGGATTCAGGCCATAATGTCGGCTCCGAGGAGGATGAACGGAAAGAATTCATAGCCATTAGATCGTTCCTGGCGGAAAACCTGTCCGCCGGCGAATGAACTGAAAGGCCAACCTTGCGGCAGCGTCGAATCAACGCTATTCCTTAATCCTGAGAAACCAAACATGAACCGAACTCTCCTATCCACCGCGTTCGTCCTGCTTTCAATTTCCTGTGTCGACAATGTCCAGGCGGTGGATTGCACCCCGGCCGACATTCAGATTTCAAGCCAGTCCGATGTCGACAATTTCCAGTCCAACCATGGCCCGGGCTGTGACACCGTCACGGGTGATCTCGTTATCGGAAGCGTCGCTCCTGCGGATGGGGGCAGTGATATCGGCCATCTAAATGGCCTGAGCAAGCTCAATTTCATTCAAGGCGGACTGCTTGTGCAGCGCAATCCGAACCTTACGGACGTCAACGGGCTCGCGGGGCTGGAGTCCGTTGGTGGAGACTTCGAGATTCGTGACAATGAAACGTTGTCCGACTGCAGATCGTTCTCGGCGATCCTGGACTTCATAGATGATGGGGTTGAAGGCCCCGCGCTGTCAGCGACTCCCGATGTCGGCGGGGAGATTCATCTTGGTGGCAATGCCGAGGGCTGCAACTCGGCAGAAGAAATTGCCCCTCCGCCCAGTAGGCCATTCGCTATGACAGGGTCGTGGTACAGCCCGAACTCGCCGGGCGTGGGCTTCATGTGGCACGCCGTCCACGACGAGCTTGCCGTCGCTTACTACTACGGGTTCACGGATAAGGAGGATTTCACAGAAGAGGGCGATCGATTCTGGTTGGTCGGCGTTCATGAGGGGCCAATTGAGTGGGGTGAAGATGTCACTTTCGAATTTTCCTAAGTGACTGGGGGCAACTTTCAGAACTTCCGAGCCGCAGATATCACCGAACACCACTGGGGGACGATGGAACTTACATCCTGGTATGACTGCAAAGAGTCCTCCTTCAATATCACAGGGCAATTCCCAGGTGACGACACCCCAAGGTCATACATTTCAGGCGTGGTTCGTCTGGCACCTGTGGCCGGGTATGAGTGCTTTCGAACCAACTACCCCACTCTTGCAACTGATGGGCTGACCGGCTCATGGTTCGATTCCGACACGCCCGGGCAGGGCTTTTCCGTCCATAAAGTCGATGACGATACCGGCATCATCTATTACTACGGCTTTGATAACAGAGGCGAGTCACTGTGGCTGATTGGCGTCTGGGATGGCGCCGTGAGTTTTGGGGAAGTAATGACTGTCCAGATGAACGAGGTGTCGGGGGGTGGTTTTCTGTTTTTCACCGAGGATCAAATCGTGCAATCGGAATGGGGCATTTTGCGTATTCGATTTGATCACTGTACCGCGGGATGGGCGGAGCTCGTTGGCGCAGATGGCTTTCAGGAATTTGAGCTTAGCTTGCTGGCAGGCTCTGCAGGTTTGGAGTGCGAGACTTAGATAGACGGCTTAGAACGGCCATTTCACTGCGAAAATCTGCATTCTGTGCGTTGCAGTGAAACTTCGGTGAGCTCGGCAGGCCGCACCGCGCCATTGGCAGAATCCGGAATGTCCGCTAGGCAGGCAGCCTGCTTATTGGAGCGCCTCGAAGCCGTCGGCGTAAACCGAGCAGGACCCCGGTTGAATGCCGCCGACATTGGTCGCCACCATGTCTGCGGGATAAACCGTGGCGCCGTCGGTGACCGCGAGCGGGGCCGTTGAGCAGCCGGAGGGCGGCGCCGTTGAATCGATGCCGAACGACAACAGGGTCAATTCGGTGTCTGCTCCTTCCACCGACAGCGGTCCGGCGAGGATCGTGCAAGCAGGGCCGGCCCCTTGCAGGGTGAGCGTGCGGTCGATGGTGATGCACTCGGCGTAGTTGCCGGCCGCGACCACCACGGTGGAGCAGGCGGGGTCGGCGACTGCTGCCTGTACGGTGGGGTACTGCGCAGGGACATCGCAAGTCTGGGCCTTGGCCTGCGGCGAGAAAACAATCGCCAGCGTCAACCAGGCGATCGCTCGCAACGAGTTGGTTCGCGTGGTCATGAACCGCAAGCTGCCGGCCGTTGCCCGATGCTTCATGGCTCCTCACTCGTGGCCGACCAGGCATCGGTGTTTCCCGACTCGAAACCGTCAGTGAGGTCCGTCGATTGGAAGTCGTCGAGGTCGAGTTGGCCGAGGTCTGTGCTGGACGGTACGTCGACGGCGCCCCAGCGCACGAAATTGATCGCACCGGTATCGTTGTCCAAATTGCTCAACTCGATGCAACCGCCAGGAGGAGCGGGAGAATCGAGGCAGAGGTAGGCCAGGCCATCGTTCACTCCCGTGCTGGCCTGCCAGTACACGTCAATCCAGTGCCAGCCTGGCGGGATGAAGAACTCGTTCACACCTTCGGTGGTGTGCCAGCCTCCATTGTCTTCGAATACCTCGAAGAACACCCGCTTTTCGGTGCCCGTTTGCCTCACCCCCACCCGCAGCTCGGGATCGCCGCCGGCATCGAAGGCGAGGAAGTGGAAGAACCGGTTCCCGTCGTCAGTGAGGTTGAGACTTGTCGGGTCGATGTAAAAGCGGGCGGAGTAGACGGTTTCACCGTCGGGAGTGTCGTCCTGCACCCAGGCGTCCGGGTACAGCGCACGGTCGATCTCCACCGTCAGCGTTCCTTCCGAGACGGTGAAGCCGTTGCGAAGGATCACGAGGTCCCCGGCCGTGAAGGTTGCTGCACCAGATGCGAGGTCGGCGTCGGAAGTCAGGGAGGAGCAGGCGACGTACGCTCCGCCGCCAATCGTGCCCGTAATGATCTCGTGGACGTCAGCAGCGCAGTCGCTTTCCACGTGCACCCGCGCCGCAAACTCGCCTTCGATCGCGTTGTCGATCTGGACTTCGAGGCTGCTGGCCAGGATCGGTGCGGCGTAGAGCGCCCACAGGGAGGCGGCTGCCGTGCGACGGAGAACCGAGCCGAACGAAACTGCCCACATCGCATTATTCGGTGTAGAACTGCTGGCGAAACTCCACCAATAAAGTCTCGCTTTCGCCCTCCGGTATGACTTCCACTTTGAACCGGTAGGTCTCGAGGTTGTGCACGGGCAGCTCGCCCACGTAATAAATGGCGCCTTCGCCGTCGCGAATTTCCCGCATCT
>Ga0268386_10003754_pt1 | contig 11100 bp, 9 predicted proteins | sample RVTome_15_FD_200260 | JGI IMG/M metagenome (GOLD analysis project Ga0268386, IMG submission 200260) | Soil microbial communities from uranium-contaminated site in the Upper Colorado River Basin, Wyoming, United States - RVT150D86... ... | reverse complement strand
CGTGCTTCCAATTGACCGGCGTGGCCACCTTGTGGCCGGCGGTGAGCTGCAGCGAATCGATGACCCGGAGCACCTCGTCGAAGTTCCGTCCGGTCGACGCCGGATAGGTGAGGGTGAGCTTCACCTTGTTGTCGGGACCGATCACGAACACCGAGCGCACCGTGAGGGTGTCGCTGGCGTTGGGGTGGATCATGTCGTAGAGGTCGGCGACCTTCCGGTCGGCGTCGGCGATCATCGGGAAGTTGGGGGCGATGCCCTGGGTCTCCTCGATGTCCTTGGACCAGCTGACGTGATCCTCGAGGTTGTCGACCGACAGCCCGATCGCCTTCACGTTGCGCTTGTCGAAGTCGTCCTTGAGCTTGGCCGTGTAGCCGAGCTCGGTGGTGCAGACCGGGGTGAAGTCCTTGGGGTGGCTGAAGAGGACGGCCCAGCTGTCGCCCTTCCAGTCGTAGAAGTCGAGCGTGCCCTCGGTGGTCTCCGCGGTGAAGTTCGGGGCATCGTCGCCCAGACGCAGCGCCATGTTGTTCCTCCTGTTCGACGGACCCGGGCACCCTAGACGGTGCGAGAATCAAATCCGACTTCGTTGGTCGGGATTAGACGGACGTCACGCCCGGAGTGCTTGACAGAGTACGCATATGCTTGCAATAGTTAGCGGAGTTCAGAGGCCGCCCGACCCCGCGGACGGCCCGAAGCGCAGGAGTTGAGGCACATGCCCACCATCGACGAGATCCAGAGCCAGGTCCATGAGTTCCAGGGCAAGGCGCTCGACTACGTGAAGACCTACCAGGAGCCGGTGGTCGACTACGTGGCCAAGGCTGCCGACACCATGGCCGACTCGTTGCCCGAGGACCGTCCCGAGCTGCTCACTCAGGGCATCGAGAGCGCCGTCTTCCAGGCCGGCTTCGCCAAGAAGGTCATCGACGCCGAGGCCACCTTCGTGAAGGCTGTCATCGACGCCGCCGTCAAGCCGTTCAAGCCGATGGCCGCCAAGAAGCGCCCGGTCAAGGCCGCCTGACGAAGTCCCCCCTCGTTAGGTGTAGCGGCCGCCCCTCCCCCCGGGGCGGCCGCTTGCATTTTTCTAGCTCGGGGGTGCTCGGGTTCGGCCTTCTCAGCCGGGGGTGAGGGGCCGGTCGGGATCGGTGATGTCGGGCTCGAGGTAGATGTGCTCGGCCATCGGCACCTCGGCTCGGATCGCGGCCTCGACGCGGTTCACCGCGTCGGCGAGCTCGCGGCCGGCGAGGTCGGGCTGGAACTCCACCTTGGCCGCCACGAGCAGCTCCTCGGGACCGAGGTGCTGGGTGCGTACGTGGATGAGTCGCCGCACGCTCTCGTCGGCCTCGACCGTGCGGCGGATCACCTGCTGCACGTCGGGATCGGCGGACTCGCCGATCAGCAGGCCCTTCATCTCGATGGCGAGGAAGACGGCGATGACGCCGAGCAGCGCCCCGATGGTGAGGGTGCCGTAGCCGTCCCAGCGCGGGTTGTCGGTGGCCTCCGAGAGGGTGATGGCGCCGAGGGCGATGACGAGGCCGGCCTGGGCTCCGATGTCCTCGAGCAGCACGACGGGAAGCTCCGGCGTCTTGGCCCGCCGCAGGAACTGCCCCCAGCTCAGCCGACCCTTGGCGATGCGCGACTCGACGATGGCCGTGCGGAGCGAGAACGCCTCGAGGACGATGGCCACGCTGAGGATCACGTAGGCGACGACCGGGCTCTCCACGGCCTCGGGGTGGTCGAGCTTGTGGAGCCCCTCGTAGATGGCGAACAGCGAGCCGAGGCTGAACAGCACGAGGGCCACGACGAACGACCAGAAGTAGCGCTCGCGCCCGTAGCCGAACGGGTGCAGGGCCGAAGGCTCCCGCCGGGCCCGACGTCCGCCGAGCAGCAGGAGCGCCTGGTTGCCGGTGTCGGCCAGCGAGTGGACCGACTCGGCGAGCATCGACCCCGAGCGGGTGATGAGGTACCCGATGAACTTGGCGATGGCGATGCCGAGGTTGGCGAAGAACGCGGCAATGACCGCCTTGGTGCCGTGCCCTCCTCCAGCCATGGCGCCAGATCGTAGGCGGGAGCGCCCTCCGCCCCTCGCCGCTCCGGGACCGACGCTCGGCGCGGGCACGGTACGGCCTGGTCCACGTGGGGCCCTGGGACGCGTGGAGAGCCGGCTCCCCGTGGAGCCGGCCCTCACGCTCGGGTGGGCGGGCGTGCCCATCCGGCCCCTCGGTCACCGGGCGCGGGACCGGCTCCGAGGTTCTGTTTCATCCCGTCGTGCGGGACGGCCAGCCAAGAGCCGGGCGGTGACCCCTGGTCGGCGAAGCCCTTCTACCCCGCATCGCGAGATGGTAGACACCTCTGCACAGACTTTCGAGGAGCATCGAGGAGCCACACCTTTCCATGGACCCAGTCGACGGCACGATCGAGCTCACCATCCCGGCGGACTCGCGGCTCCTGCGCCTCGTCCGCCTGGTGGCCAGCGGGCTGGCGTCCACCGCCGGCTTCGACGTCGACGAGCTCGACGATCTCCGCATCGCCGTCGACGAGGCGGTCACCGCGTTGCTCGAAGGAGGCGACGGATCAAACGTCCGGCTGCACTTCGAGGTCGACGGAAGCCAGGTCGAAATGACCAGCTCGTCGCCGGCGTCGAGCGAGAACCCGCTCGACGCCGACCGACTCGAGATCAGCACGCAGATCCTCGCCGCCGTGTGCGACGAGCACGATCTCCGGGTCGGCGACGGCAGCCTGTACGTCCGCATCTGCCGGCGAGCCGGCGCCCGCTGAGCCTCGTGTCCCGACCGTCCGAACAACGCGGGGCTGCGCCGCACCGCGACCGTGCCGCCGAGATCGAGCGATTCCGCGCCTACAAGGCCGCGCCCACCGAGCCCGAGCGGGCCGCGCTCGTGGAGACCTTCGCCTGGGTGGCCCGCCACTGCGCCCGACGCTTCACCGACCGCGGCGAGCCCCTCGACGACCTGCACCAGGTCGGGATGCTCGGCGTGCTGAAGGCGGTCGATCGCTTCGACCCCGAGCACGGTTCGTCGTTCGTGAGCTTCGCCCTGCCTACCGTGCTGGGCGAGCTACGACGACACTTCCGCGACACCACCTGGGCGGTGCGGGTGCCTCGGCGCCTGAAGGACCTCCACGTGGAGGTCGGCGCCACCATCGAGTTCCTGTCGTCGGAGACCGGGCGACCTCCCGTCCCCGACCAGATCGCCGCCCACCTCGGCATCCCCGTCGAGGACGTGCTGGAGGCGCTCGATGCCGGTGCCGCCTACCGCTCCACCCCGCTCAACGTCACCGGCGAGCGCGACGACGAGGCGGCCACCACCAGTGGCGTGGTGCTCGGCACCATCGACCCCGATCTCGAGCGGGCCGAGGACCGGGTGGTGCTCGACACCGCCATCGCCGAGCTGCCGGTGCGTGAACGGGCGATCCTCGAGATGCGCTTCGGTCGTGGTCTCTCCCAGAGCGAGATCGCCGAGGAGATCGGCGTCAGCCAGGTGCACGTGTCCCGCCTGCTCCGCAAGAGCATCCGGGTGCTGCAGCGCCATCTCGGCCACGGCGGCGACGACGAAGAATTCGACCAGGCCGACGAGGGCGACGGGGCCGACGGGGGCGAGGCTGCCGGCGGAACCGACGGGATCAGCTGAAGAGATCGAGCAACCCGGTGACGGTGAGCACCTTGGCCACCGGTCCCTGGAGGTTGATGATCCGCACGCTGCCGCCGGCGTCGAGCGCCCGCTGGCGGGCCTGAACCAGCACCTGGATGCCGGACGAGTCGCAGAACTGCAGGCGTGCCGCGTCGATCTCGATGATGGCAGCGCCGCTCTCGAACGCCGGCTCGAGACCGGCGGAGAACATGGGTGCGGTGTGGACGTCGAGCTCCCCACCCACCCGGACGAGCACCACGCCGTCCTCGGCGGGAAGGACTTCGACGCTCAGTAGTTCGGCGGAGGAATCCATGGCGCGACCGAGCCTAGGGCGCCGGCGACCGGTTCAGCTCGGTCGCGCCGGGTCATCGGAGGTCGAGCCCGGCCGTCGACAGGAGCGGTCGAAGGTCCGCCGGAGGCCCAACATCGTGACTTAGGCCCCTGTGGCCGATGGCGCAGACATCCGACACTGCGCAGGTGCCTGTTTCGATCGCCACCGTCTGGGATCGCGTCGGGAGGCTGCTCACCCACCACGGACGGGCCGTGCTGGGCGCCACCGTCGCCGCCACCGTCCTGCTCGCCGGCGGGTTGACCCGCCTGGAGTTCGAGACCAGCCAGGCCTCCATGATCCCACCGGGCAGCGACGTGCTGGAGGTCAACGAGCGGTACCAGGCCGCCTTCGGGGGCGAGCCCATGCTCGTGCTCTGGAGCGGCCCCGTCACCGAGCTCTTCGCCGGATCCAACCTCGACGCCCTCCGGTCACTCGAGGAGGAGCTCCGGGCGACGGGCCGGTTCCGGGCCGTGCTCGGGCCCTACACCGCCATCGAGTTCGCCCGATCGCAGCTCACCGAAGCCGCCGACCTCGTGCCGCCCGAGGCGATCGCCGCCGAGGCGCCCCGCCTGGCGACGGTCGGGGAGCAGTCGCTCGACAACCCCGCCTTCGTCGAGTTCCTGCTCACCGACCCCGATGGGGCGATCCGAGGGCCGCTCCGGGACAACTTCCCGAACGAGCAGCATGCCCTGCTGGTCGTGCGCCTGCAGGGCAACGAGTCGATCGCCCAGCAGGGCGAGGACTCCGACCTCGTGCGTGACATCGTCGCCCGCCATCCCGTGCGCGGCTTCGAGGTGCTCGCCACGGGGCCGCCCGTGCTGCTGAAGGAGATCAACGACTACCTCCAGAGCGGGATGGCCACCCTAGGGCTGCTGGCCGTGGTGGTGATGGTGGTGCTCCTGTTCGTGGTGTTCCGGGCGCGGTGGCGGCTCCTGTCGCTGGCGGTGGTGTCTATCGGGCTCGTCTGTGCCTTCGGCACCTTGGGCTACCTCGGTGTGCCGCTGTCGATGGTGACCATCTCCGGGCTGCCGATCCTCCTGGGCCTCGGGGTCGACTTCGCCGTGCAGACCCACAACCGCTTCGACGAGGAACTGCGGTCGGGCGCCGACGGTCCGGCGGCGGTTCGGGGCGTGATGGAGCACATGGCCCGTCCGCTGACGGTCGCCATGGTCGCCGCCGTCGCCGGGTTCCTCGCCCTGCGGCTCTCGGTGGTCCCGATGATCGACGACTTCGGAGTACTGCTCAGCGTCGGCATGGTGGTGCTCGTCGTGGAGGCCATCCTGGTGACGACGGGCTTGCTGCTGTGGCGGGAGCGGCGGCACCCCACCGTCGTGGCGAGCTCGCCGGTCGACGACCGGCTCGGCCATGCCGTCGCTCGCCTCACCCACCTGCCGGCCCGGTTGGCGCTGGCGGCGGCCGTGCTGGGCGTCGCCGTGGGCGGCGCGGGGCTCATCGCCCAGGGGTCCACGCCCATCCAGACCGATCCCGAGGCCTGGGTCGGCGAGGACAGCGAGTCGGTGCAGGAGCTCGTGGCCCTGCGGGACAGCACCGGCTATTCGAGCGAGATCGGGTTCCTGATCGAGGCCGACGACGTCACCTCCACGGAGGTCTCGGCGTGGGTCACCGACTTCGCCGCCCGCCAGCTCGCCGCCCACTCCGAACTGGTCTCGTCGGGGAGCTTCGCCGGCATCGTCCGAACCCTCACGCTGGAGCCTCCGAGCACCGAGGACTTCGCGGCGGTGCTCGACGTCGCCCCCGACGACATCGTGACGTCGTTCGTCAGCGCCGACCGGCGGGCGGCAAACCTGATCTTCCCGATGGCGAGCATGTCGCTCCAAGCCCAAGAGGCGCTGATCGCCGAGATGACCGCCGACCTCGATCCGCCGGACGGCGTCCGGGTGACGGCGTCTGGCCTCGCCGTCATCGGCATCGAGCTGGTCAACGCGCTGGAGGCCAACCGGCAGCTCATGACCACGACGTCGCTCGGACTGGTGGCGCTCTGGTTGCTCGTCGCCTACCGGCGGCCGGCGGCCGCGCTGCTGGTGCTCGTGCCGGTCGTCGTCGCCGTCGGCGCCTCGGCGCTGGCCGTCGACCTGCTCGGCCTCGAGCTCACGCCACTCACCACGGTCAGCGGCCCGCTGGCCATCGCCATTACGACGGAGTTCTCGGTGTTGCTCCTGGCCCGGTACCTCGAGGAGCGGAAGGGCGGCTGGCCGCCCACCGAGGCGGCGGCGCTCGGCGTCGCCCGCATCGGCCGTGCCTTCCTGGCATCGGGTCTCAGCCTGCTCGGCGGCTTCGTGGTGCTGGCCTTCTCGCCGATGCCCCTGCTCGTGGACTTCGGGGCCGTCGTGGCGCTCGACGTCGGGCTCGCCCTCCTGAGCGTCCTCCTGCTGCTGCCGCCGCTGCTGCAGTGGGCCGACGCCCACCTCGCCCACGCGCCGGCCCCGCTCGAAGCGGTGGCGATCCGGCCGGCCGTGTCGTCCCTGGAAGGATGACCATGACCCCCACCGACAGGACCCCCACCGACCTGCTCACCGACTCCGATTCGCTCATGTGGCGCATCGAGGCCGATCCCGTTCTGCGCAGCCCGATCGTCGTCGTCGGGATGCTCGATCGGGAGCCGAAGCGAGCCGCGCTGCACGCCGCCCTCGACCGGGCGGTGCTCGCCATCCCCCGGCTGCGCCAGCGGGTGGTGTCCGACGGCGGGCGGCTGGCGTGGGCCGACGACCCCGCGTACTCCCTCACCCACCACCTCCGCTTCGCCACCGTCGACGACGGCGGCGGCGTGGGTGCCGTCCTCGCGGTCGCCGAGCCCGATGCCGCCGCGGCCTTCGACCCGGTGCGCCCGCTCTGGCAGCTGACGGTGGTCACCGGTCTCGACGGCGGGCAGGCCGCGTTCATCCTCCGCTTCCACCACACGATCACCGACGGCGTTGGTGGTGTCGCCCTGGCCGAGGGTCTCTTCGACCGGCGACGCACCCCGGCGCGGCAGCCGGCGGCGAGTGCTCCGGTGACGACCGTCCCGCGGTCGTCGCCCGACCCCGACGGACCTGGGGTCTGGGCGTCCTTCACCGGCCTCGCTGCCGGCGCTGTGCGCGTCGCCGCCAAGACCGCGACCGACCCACGGGGATCGCTGCTGGCCGGCTGGCGCGTCGCCCGTTCCGTGGAGCGGATGGTGGCCCCCACGGGTCCACCGTTGTCACCGCTCCTCGTCGGCCGGGGCATCGATCGTCGCCTCCACGTGCTCGAACTGCCCTTCGCCGGACTGCTCGCGGCAGGCCACGCCGCCGATGGAACCGTCAACGACGCCTTCCTCGCAGCCGTCGGCGGCGCCATGCGCGAGTACCACGAGACACTCGGGACCCGCCTGGATTCGATGCGGGTGACCATGCCGATCAGCCTGCGGACCGCTGAGGATGCTCCCGGCGGGAATCGCTTCACGCCTGCCCGCTTCGAGATGCCCATCGACGACCCCGACCCGGCCGGCCGGATCCGCCTCGCCAGCGCCATCGTGCGCCGCATCCGGGCGGAGCCCGCTGTCGGGCTCACGTCGATCCTGGCCTCGGTGCTGAACCGGTTGCCCGGCCCGCTCGTGACGTCCGCGTTCGGGGCGATGCTCCGGAGCATCGACGTCGATGCCGTCGACGTCCCCGGCCTGCGCCGGGCCGCCTACTTCGCCGGCGCCAAGCTCGATCGCATGTGGGCCTTCGCCCCGCCGACCGGTGCGGCGATGTCGATCACCCTCGTCTCCCACGGCGATACGGCCGCGATCGGCGTCGCCACCGACGTCGCCGCCGTCGCCGAGCCCGAACTGCTCGTGGCCTGCCTGGGACGCGCGCTCGACGACGTCCTCACCCTGGCTCCGGCCGGCTACCAGTGCCGCATCCTGGTGTGACGCGGGCCGATCGCGACCCGGAACGGGCCGCGGCCGGCGGCCTCACCATGGTCTCGGCGCCGGGGGCCGGCTCGACGCCGCGGCCGAGGCCAGGGGCCGGCGACTGGGATGGGCCTGGCGCGGGCAGGTTTCGGCCGTGGCTCCGTATCCTGCACCCATGAAGCTCGTCGATCTGGTCGGGGTGCACCTGGAGGCCACGTCGGGAGCGCCCCTCGTGATCCTGCGTGAGCACGACGAGCCGCACCGGATGCTGCCGATCTTCATCGGCGACAACGAGGCAGCGTCGATCGCCCTGGCCCTGAGCGGCCAGGTCCCGCCCCGGCCGATGACCCACGACATCATGGCTGCGCTCGTGGAGAGCCTCGACGCCCACGTCGATTCCGTCGAGGTCACCGAGCTCCGCGACGGCGCCTTCATCGCCGAGCTGGCGGTGAGCGGTCCTTCCGGCGACCGGCGACTCGACTCCCGCCCTTCCGACGCCATCGCCCTGGCCGTGCGGGTCGGTGCCCCCCTCTTCGTGAGCGAGGCCGTGCTCGACGAGGCGGGGGCCGTGCTCGACGAGGTGCTCGACGACGGCACTTCCGGCGGCGCCCTGTCCGACATCGACGCCGACGTGGACGAAGCCGTGGTGGTGCAGGCGGCGTTCGATCCGGAGATCGACCCCGAGGCGATCGAGGAGGCCGTGGCCGAGTTCCGCGGGCTGCTGCGCGACGCCGATGCTCGCGACTTCGCCGACCCAGGTTTCGACGACCCCAGCACCTGAGCGGCGCTGGCCCGAGGGTCACGCAGTCTGCGTATCCGATGGCTGGCAGGCGTCGAGGTGGGCGAGGAACCAGTCGCGGGCGAGCTCGGCGGCGACCTGCAGGGTGCCCGGCTCGGCGAAGAGGTGGGTGGCGCCCGGCACCACCGAGAGCTGGTGCTCGCAGCGCAGCTTGGCCTCGGCCTCGCGGTTGAGCTGGAGGACGACGTCGTCGCGCCCGCCGACGATGAGCAGGGTCGGCGCCCGCACGGCCCCCAGGCGGGATCCGGCGAGGTCGGGCCGGCCGCCACGGGACACCACGGCCGCGACCTCGGAGCAGGCGTCGGCGGCTGCCCACAAGGCCGCGGCGGCGCCGGTGCTCGCCCCGAAGTACCCGATCGGGAGCACGCCCAGCTCGGCGGATCCGCCGACCCAGGCCGTGACCTCCTGCAGCCGCCCGGCGAGCAGGTCGATGTCGAAGACGTTGGCCCGGTCGTGCTCCTCCTCGGGCGTCAGCAGGTCGAACAGGAGCGTCGCCAGGCCGGCCTCGCCGAGCACGGAGGCGACGTAGCGGTTCCGAGCGCTGTGGCGGCTGCTGCCACTGCCATGGGCGAAGACCACCAGCCCGGTCGCCTGCCCGGGGACCGACAGGTGCCCGCCCACGTGACCCGACGCGACCGTCAGGCGGATCTCCTCGTCGCGGGGCCTGGGGCCGAGCCGACCAGCGGGGCCCTCACCGGCGTCGCGGCCGGCGAGCCGCGCTTCGGCGCGACGCAGGCATTCCATGACCTCGTGGTCGGTCGTCTGCGTGAAGTCATCGTAGAACTGCCCGATCGCCCAGAACGCCTCGGGCGACGCCGCGCACACGTAGTCGTCGGCTACCCCGTCGAGGCGAATGGTCCACTCCGGCGGCGCGACGGGCGTGGCCAGCACGATCCGCCGAGCGCCCTGGGCCCTCGCCACCTCGCAGGCCGCCCTGGCGGTTGAACCGGTGGCGACGCCGTCGTCGACCACCACCACGTCGCGGCCGGCCAGGGGGATGCGCCGCCGCCCCCCGCGGAACCGCTCGGCCCGCCGCTCGAGCTCCGCGCGCTCGACGCGCTCCACGGCTGCGTACTCCCGGTCGCTCACCCCGGCGCGGCGCACGACGTCGTCGTTGACGACTCGAACCCCGTCCTCGCCGATCGCGCCCATGGCCAGCTCCGGCTGGAACGGGACGCCGACCTTCCGCACCACGATCACGTCGAGCTCGGCGCCGAGCGATTCCGCCACCCCAGCGGCGACCGGCACCCCGCCGCGGGGAAGTCCCACCACCACGACGTCGCGGTCGCGCAGGTGCTGGAGGTGCTCGGCGAGCTGACGACCGGCGTCGGTCCGGTTCGCGAACCGCATCATGTCCGGTCGGTCCTGGTCGCAGGCATGCTCGCACCCTTCGTCCGACAAGTTCATCGAAGCCGAACGGTGGCGGCCGTTGTAGGGCCGAAGGTCACCGGAGCCTGCGCGAGCGAGCCGGTGGAGCCGGGGGGGCGCACCCACCGGCTCGCAGCGCAACTCGGCCTCATTACCCAGTGAGCGCCATCGGCAGACATCCGCGGGGCAGGAAATGCGGTCGTCGGAACAGGGCGACAGACTGCGCCCGTGAAGCCCTCGGTCGATCGCCCCGACGCCGAGCCGGCGGCGGTCGAGGACGCCGACGTAGCCCCCGCGATCGTCGACTGGTTGCTCGCTGGCGACCCGGCGATCCGCTGGCAGGTGATGCGCGACATCCAGGGCGCGGCTGGCCCCGTGTGGAGGGCGGAGCAGGAGCGCGTAGCCACCGAGGGTTGGGGCGCACGGCTGCTCGCCCATCGCGACGCCTCGGGGCGGTGGACCCCCCGCCTGTACGGCCAGAAGTGGACCTCGACGACCTACTCGTTGGTGCTGGCGCGCCAACTCGGGCTGCCGTCGACGGACGCTCGGGCGCGTCGCGGCGCGGCCGGGACGGCCGGTGGCCGCTTCACGCCCCGCACCCCGGTGCGGTGTGGTTCGAGATGGAGGAACCGGGACAGCCGAGCCGGTGGAACACCCTCCGGGCGCTGCGCGTGCTGCGGTGGTGGTCGGCGGCAAACCGCTGAAGGTCCGCCAGCCGGCAGCTCGCGCGGGGACGCCGGAACGGCGACGGAGCCCGACGGCAGCGAGGTTCAGGCGGCGGTCGGGGAGGTGAGGAGCAGTTCGCCCCACTCGTGGCCTTGCTCCACCGCGAGCGGGTACACCCGGCGGGCTCGTTCCGCGTCGAAGAGGCCGAAGGGGTTGCGGCCGGCGAGGCGGCCGATCGCCGAGTTGGGGCGGATCATGGCGATCGACGTCGCCGGGTGGCGCTTGCGCCAACGCTGCAGCTCGCGGGCGAGCATGAAGCCGGCAGCGCGACCCATGGGTCCGACGACGGCGCCGGCCAGTGGCGCCACCACGATGATCTGCTCGGCGTCGGCGGCAGCATCGATGGAGGTGGCCGACC
>Ga0268386_10003753_pt1 | contig 11100 bp, 11 predicted proteins | sample RVTome_15_FD_200260 | JGI IMG/M metagenome (GOLD analysis project Ga0268386, IMG submission 200260) | Soil microbial communities from uranium-contaminated site in the Upper Colorado River Basin, Wyoming, United States - RVT150D86... ... | reverse complement strand
TGTCGGTCGAGCTGGGCGCGCGCGGCGGCGTGGCCGGCATGACGATGGCTGCGATCCCGCTCGACGAGTTCGTCGAGCGGCTCGAGGGCAGTGGCCAGCACCGCCAGAGGAAGAAGAAGCGCGCATGAACGTGCTCAAGCTGACGCCAGAGCGCTGCACCGGCTGCCTGCGCTGCGAGATCGCCTGCTCCTACGTGCAGACGGGCGCCTACCAGCCGGCCAAGTCCGTGATCCGCGTGTCGCCCTTCGAGGGCCACACCTCCTATGCGCCCTACACGTGCACGCAGTGCGCGGAGGGCTGGTGCATGACGGCCTGCCCGGTGGGAGCGATCACCATCAACGGGGCGGGCGCCAAGGACGTCGTGGACGACCTGTGCGTGGGCTGCAAGCTCTGCACGATCGCCTGCCCGTACGGGACGATGTTCTACGACACGTCCACCCGCAAGGCGTTCAAGTGCAACCTGTGCGGCGGCGATCCCGCCTGCGCCCACGCGTGTCCGACCGCGGCCATCGAGTACGAGGACACCGCCACCCGCGACTGGATCGGTGACTTCGCCCGCGAGCGCGTGAGCTACGTGCTGGCGCTGGAAGGAGCCTGCTGATGCCGGTGCGCCACCTGATCGTCGGCGGCGGCACCGCCGGCATGAACGCGATGCGCACGATCCGGGAGGAGGAGCGCGAGCCTTCCGAGATCACCCTGGTCAGTGCCGAGCGGCCCTACTCGCGCATGGTGCTGCCGTACTACCTCGACCGGTCGATCGCCGAGTCGCACGTGTTCACGGCCACCGCGGCCAACCTCGACCGGTGGAAAGTCAAGCGGCTGATCGGCCGGCGGGCCGCCTCGCTCGACGTGAAGGCCAACGTGTGCACGCTCGACGACGGCACCAGGGTCGAGTACGACGACTGCCTGATCGCCACCGGCTCCTCGGCCGCCCGGGCGCCGGTCCCCGGCGCCGAGGGCCGCGGCGTGCACTCCTTCTGGACGCTCGACGAGGCGCGGCGCGTGCTGGACTCGGTCACCCCCGGCAGCCACGTGGTCATGGTCGGCGCCGGCTTCATCTCGTTCACGATCCTCAACTCGATCCTGTCGCTGGGGGCCAAGCTGACGGTCGTCGAGCTGGCGCCGCGGATCCTGCCGCGCATGATCGACGCCACCGGGGCCGAGCTGGTCGAGGGCTGGTTGAAGGCCCACGGCGTCACGGTCCGGACCAACGTCAAGCTGGCGAAGATCGAGGACGCCAAGGACCGCAAGCGGCTCAAGTTCTCGGCGGGGCCCGACCTCCTGGCCGACGTCGTCGTCATGGCCACGGGCATCCGGACGAACCTCGACTGGCTCAAGGGCTCGGGCGTCGAGGTCCAGCAGGGGATCGTCGTCGACGAGCACCTGCGCTCGAACGTGCCCAACGTGTACGCGGCGGGCGACGTGGCGCAGGGGCGCGACCTGATCTCGGGGCAGACCGCCGTGCACGCCATCGAGCCCACCGCGCAGGAGCACGGCCGGGTGGTCGGCGCCAACATGGCCGGCCGGGACGTCCGCTATCGCGGCTCGCTCATCATCAACATCGTGGAGGTCTGTCACCTGGATGCCGCCTCGTTCGGGGCCTGGGACGACGCGAGGGCGGAGGCGATGACGGGTCTGAAGAAGGACCGCAACGCCTACCGCAAGCTGCTGTTCACGGGCGAGCGGCTGACCGGGGCGATCATCATCGGCCGCTCCAACGACATCTGGACGACCAACGACGTGGGCATGCTGAAGGGGCTTGTGCAGAGTGGCCAGCCGCTCGGCCGCTACCAGGAGCACCTGCGTCGGGACCCGTTCGACGTGAAGACCGCCTTCATCGCGGCCAAGACCACGAGCGCCTTACTGCCCGAAACCGTCCTGGGGCGTCCGTCGAAGGCGCCCGGTGACAGCCCGGTGGCCGTATGACCCCTGTGACTGCGAGCGCGCCGAAGAAGTCCGTCAAGACGCAACCCCCGCTGCCCGGTGGATTCGCCGGCCAGATCTTGCGCGTGGATCTCTCCAGGCGCCGGTGCTGGCCCGAGCCGTGGGGCAGCCCCGAGGAGATGCGCGATCAGCTCGGCGGCATCGGCCTCGGCTCGCGCATCCTCTACAAGGAGACGCGCAAGGGCAAGGGCAACGTCGGCTGGGACCATCCAGACAACCGACTGATCCTGGCCACGGGCCCACTGGCCGGGCTGCCCGTCTGGGGGACCGGGGGCCTCACCGTCGTCACGATCGGCGCCGGCACCAACGGCCCCACGTCGACCCAGGCCAACGGGTTCTTCGGCACCAACCTGAAGTACTGCGGCTACGACGCCATCGTCATCCAGGGCCAGTCGAAGGACTGGATCTATCTCTACATCGACGACGACCGAGTCGAGCTGCGCGATGCTCGGAGTTACCTCGGCAAGGACACGTGGGAGACACAGGACGCGCTCAGCGAGAACCTCGGCCTGCGCGGGCACCAGCTGTCCGTCTACTCGATCGGGCCGGCCGGCGAGACCTGCGTGCGCTTCGCGGCGATCCAGGGCGACTACGGCCACGTCGCGTCGAAGAACGGTGTCGGTGCCGTCATGGGCAAGAAGAAGCTGAAGGCCGTGGCGATCGTGAAGGGGACGAAGGCGCTGAGGGCTGCCGACCCGCGGGGGCTCGTGCAGGCCGCCGACGAGATCGCCCACGATTTACAGACCGACCCGTCCGCGCGCTCGCTCTACGAGTACGGCACGCTGCCGGGCGTCGTGAACCTCTCCAAGATGGGCGCCCTCCCCATCCGCAATTACACGACCAGCGTCACCGGCGTGGACATGGCGCCGTGGGAGGCGCCCAAGCTGCGCGAAGGCTTCGACCACCGCGGGCACCAGTGCAACTCGTGCGGCATGCACCACTGCCACATGTCGGTGATCCGCCAGGGGGTGCACAAGGGCAAGATCGTCGACGAGCCGGAGTACGAGGGCTGGTCGGGGGCGGGCTGGACGATCGGCGTCACCGCCGACAAGGACGGCGTCGCCTGGCTCAACACCCAGCTCGATCGCGCCTGCCTCGACGTGAACGAGTTCGGCTGGCTGTGCGGGTGGGTGATGGAGGGGCAGGAGCAGGGCTGGATCACTCCCCAGCAGCTCGGCTTCGAGCTGAAGTGGGGCGATATCCAGGGCGCCGACCGGCTCATCAAGATGATCTGCAAGCGTGAGGGCTTCGGCGACCTGCTCGCCGAGGGCGTCAAGCGCGCCTCCGAGAAGCTCGGCGGCGCGGCGGCCGAGGCGGCCATTTACACCGGCAAGGGCGCCTCGCCGCGCGGCCACGATCACCGGGCGAGGTGGGAGGAGATGCTCGACACCACCACCTCGTCGACGGCGACGATGGAGACCGGCAACCCCGTGCACCAGACGGAGCTCGGGCTGCCCGCGCGCATCAACCCGTTCGACGGCGTCGAGGTCGCCAAGCTGGTGGCCGGCTGCCGCGGCCGCCGCAACTTCGAGGACTCGCTGGGCATCTGCATCTTCACCACGCGTACGCGCCTGGAGAACGTCTGCCGCGCGCTGTCGGCGGCGACCGGCTGGGCCTACACCATCGAGGAGGCCATGCGCATGGGTCGCAAGACGGCGGCGATCAACCGCGCCGTCGCCCTGCGCTGCGGGCTGACGCCGGATCTCGAGGTCCCGTCCAAGCGCTACGGCTCCACGCCCCACGACGGGCCTGCCAAGGGCCAGGCCGTGAGCGTGCAGTGGGAGAAGATGATCGACACCTGGTATGCCGAGGTGGGCTACGACCGGAAGACCGGCAAGCCGCTGCCGAAGACGCTCAGGGACCTCGGTCTGGACTGGCTGGCGAGGGAGCTCTGGGGCAGCAAGGCGTAGCCAACGTTCGGATCCGACGCGCCCGGCCGGGCGATGCCGCCGTCATCGCCCGGCTGGCCAACGCCCTCAACCGCCATGAGCGCCTCCCGCAGCGGTTCACGCCGGCGATCGTCCGGCGCGACGCCTTCGGCCGCCGCCGCGGCTTCCGCGTCCTCGTGGCCGAGGCGGATCGTCGCGTCGTCGGCTATGCCTCGTTCGTGGCCGGCTACAACACCGACATCGCCGCGCGCGAGCTGTGGATGCTCGACCTCTTCGTGGCGGCACGCTGGCGCGGTCGCGGCGCCGGGCTCGCCCTGGTGCGTGCGGTGGCGGGCGAGGCGGTCCGCCGCCGCCTCACGTGCGTCGAGTGGGGCGTGCGCGGCGACAACGCCCGGGGCAGGCGCTTCTACCGCCGGCTCGGCGCCGTCATCAGCGACAACCGGATCACCGCGCTGATCGGCCCCGCGCTCGTGGCCGTCGCGAGCCGCCGGTGATCCGTCTCCTCGTCAACGGCACCGTTCTCACCCAGGACGACTCGCTGCCGGTCGCGCAGGCCCCCCGAGTCGATCAAGGGCGTCCGGGTGCTCCAGACGTGGGTCCAGGGGGTATGCCTCACGGGACGATCGCTCGTCACTTGACGGTCCCGACGCCTCGGCGTATCGTCAGCCCACTTTCCCGGGCGTTTCGGCCAGAGAGAGTTCAAGTCCGACCAGCCGTGGCGGGCGGCTGCCCGCGGCGCGGGAGCGCGACGAATGAGGCGAGTCGGCACGATGGTCCTCACCGGGCTCCTCGCAGGGGTGGCCTGGGTGGGCTTCGCGCCGCCTGCGCTGGGGCAGGTGCCGATCCGGATCGGCGCCTCGGTGTCCCAGACCGGGGCGTACGGGCTGCTCGGCCAGAATCAGCTTCGCGGGTATCGCCTCTGCGTCAAGCACGCGAACGAGAAATCGGGAGTCCTGGGGCGTCAGCTCGAGCTGGTCGCGGACGACGATGGGTCTGATCCAGCGACGGCTGCCCGCATCTACGACAAGCTCATCACGCAAGACAAGGTCGAGGCGGTCATCGGGCCGTACTCCTCTCCCATCACCGATGCCGTGGCCGACGTGACGGAGAAGCACCGGATGCCGCTGGTGGCGCCCGCCGCCGCCAGCAGCTCGATCTTCCGGAAAGGGCGGAAGTTCATCTTCATGGTGCCCTCCCGGGCCGAGGTCTATTTCGAGGGACTGATCGACATGGCCGCCCGACGGGGCCTGAAGACCGTGGCCGTGGTCCACGAAGCCACGCTCTTTCCCATGGCGAGCGCCCAGGGAGCGCTCGAGCTGGCGAAGAAGCGTGGGCTGTCCGTCGTCCTCGTCGAGGCCTATCCGCAGGGCGCGACCGATTTCTCGGCTATCCTCGGGAAGGTGCGGGCCGCGAATCCCGACGTGCTCGCGGCCGCGACGTACTTCGAGGACGCCGTGGCCATCACTCGTCAGCTGAAGGCGTCGAACGTGAATCCTCGGATGTTCGCGGTGACGGCCGGCGGAGACCTGCCGAAGTTCTACGAGGTGCTCGGGTCGAGCGCCGAGTTCGTCTATGGCGCGGCGGCGTGGGAGCTGGAGCTGATGGCGCTACTGCGTGCCGGCGGGCTGGTGCCCCTCGCTCGGCGATACCCCGGGGCCCGCGAGTTCGTCGAGTCCCACCGGAAGGAATTTCCAGGGGCCGGCCTCTCGTACCACTCGGCGGCCGGCTACGGCGGCTGCCAGGTACTGCTGGAGGCGATCAGGCGAGCGAGCTCCCTCGACGGCGACAAGCTCAGGGCCGCCATCCTCGGCATGAGCCTCAACACCGTCTACGGCGGGTTCCGGGTGGACCGGGACGGCATCCAGACCGCTCACACGATGCTGACGTTCCAGTGGCAGGATGGCAGGAAAGTGATCGTCTGGCCCGACGAGCTGGCCCCGGGCAAGCCGCGCTTCCCCACGCCGGCGTGGACTGAGCGCCGGTGAAGCGCTTCGACCGACTCAGGGTCGCCGTCGGCGTCCTCGCGCTGTGCTCCGGAGCGAGCGCGGTCGTCGAGGCGCAGAAGCCGATCCGGATCGGCGCCTCGCTTTCGCTGACCGGTGCCTACGCGGCCCTGGGCCAGAACCAGGAACGGGGCTACCAGCTCTGCGTCAAGCACACGAACGAGAAAGGCGGGGTGCTCGGGCGGAGCCTCGAGCTGGTTGTGCACGACGACTGGTCAGATCCGGCCACGGCCGTCCGTCTCTATGAGAGGCTCATCACGCAAGACAAGGTGGATCTGGTCCTCGGCCCCTACGGCTCGCCCATCACCCAGGCCGTGGCGAACGTGGCAGAGAAATACCAGCGACCGATGGTCACGCACGCGTCGACGACCTCGATCTTCAAGCAGGGGCGGAAGTTCGTCTTCATGGTGCTCTCACCCGCCGAGGGGTATCTGGAAGGGCTCGTGGAAATGGCGGCCAAACACGGCCTCAAGACGATGGCGATCATCAACGAGAACACCCTCTTCGCGCGAGCGGTGGCGGACGGCACCGCCGACATGGCGAAGAAGAAGGGTCTCAAGGTCGTCCTCGTCCAAGCCTACCCGAAGGGGAGCCCAGACTTCGCGACGATCCTGAGCAAGGTCCGGGCGGCCAATCCTGACGTGCTGGCCGCCGCCACGTACTTCGACGACGCGGTGGCCATTACTCGCCAGATGAAGCAGTTCGATGTGAATCCCCGGATGTACGCGGTGACGGTGGGCGGGGACTTGCCCAAGTTCTACGAGATTCTCGGAAAAGATGCCGAGTTCGTCTACGCCGCTTCCCTGTGGGATTCCGAGCTGGTGACGCTCCGGGCGGGCGGGTTGATCCCCATCGCCCGCCAGTACCCTGGGGCCCGAGAGTTCGTCGAATCTCACAGGAAGGAGTTTCCCCGCGCGGATCTCTCGTACCAGACGGCCGCTGGCTATGCGATCTGCCAGATCCTCGTCCAGGCCGTCAAGACCACGGACTCCCTGGATGGCGCGCGGATCCGGGATGCGATCCTGAAGATGGACCTGAACACCGTCTTCGGCCCCTTCAAGGTGGATCAAGACGGCTTTCAGATCGCCCGCAAGTGGTTGATGTTCCAGTGGCAGAAAGGCCGGAAGGTGATTCTCTGGCCCGAGGAGCTGGCGCCGGGCAAGCCGCGCTTCCCGACACCGCCGTGGAGCCAACGCCGGTGAGACGATGCGGAAAGGCCGTCGTCGCGGTGCTTGTCGCCCTGTCGCTCGGGGTCGGTATCCTCGCGATCGGAGACGCGCAGCAGCCGTTCCGGATCGGCGCGTCGCTCGCCCAGACCGGCCCCTATGCGGTCCCCGCCCAGAGCCAGCGTCGCGGCTACCAGCTCTGCGTCAAGCACGTCAACGAGAAGGGTGGGGTCCTGGGCCGCCGGCTCGAGCTGATCGTGGAAGACGACCAGTCGAAGGCACCGGCAGCGGTGGCCATCTACGAGAAGCTGATCACCCGGGACAAGGTCGACGCGATCCTCGGGCCGTACTACGCGCCCATCATCGAAGCTGTCGCCGATGTGAGCGAGAAGCACCGGATGCCGATGGTCGGCCCTGGCGGGGCCACCACCTCCATCCACCAGAAGGGGCGACGTTACGTCTTCATGGTGTTCTCTCCGGGCGAAGTGTACCTGGAGGGCCTCATCGACATGGCGGCCAAGCGAGGGCTGAAGACGCTGGCCCTCATCTACGAGGACACGCTTTTCCCCAAGGGGATGGCCCAGGGGACCGTCGACCTCGCGAGGAAGCGCGGGCTGTCGGTCGTTCTTCTCGAGGCGTATCCGCCCCGAACGGCCGATTTCTCGGCCATTCTCGCCAGGGTCAGGACGGCGGACCCCGATGTTCTGGCGGCAGGGACGTACTTCGACGACGCGGTGGCCATCACCCGCCAGCTCAGAGAGCAGAACGTGAATCCGAAGATGTTCGCGGTGACGGTCGGTGGAAACTTTCCGCGCTTCTACCAGGTTCTGGGGCGAGGCGCGGAGTTCGTTTACGGATCCTCGCAATGGGAGGCGGAGCTGGTGACGCTCCGCGCTGGCGGATTGATCCCCATCGCGCGCCAGTATCCTGGCGCCAGCGACTTCGTCGAGTCCTACCGGAAAGAGTTCGTCGGGGCCGAGCTGTCCTATCACTCCGCCGCAGGCTACGGCTCGTGCCAGGTGCTCGTGGAGGCGATCCGACGCGCGGGCTCCCTCGAACGCGAGAAGGTCAGGGACGTCATGCTCACGATGGACCTGAACACCGTCTTTGGCGCCTTCAAGGTCGACAAGGATGGCCTTCAGATCGCACACACAAGATGGTGATGTTTCAGTGGCAGGACGGCAAGAAGGTCATCGTCTGGCCCGAGGAGCTGGCGCCGGGCCAGCCGCGCTTCCCGACGCCGCCGTGGAGTCAGCGTCAGTGATGGCGGCTGGCTTGACGGGCAGGGGTGGTGACTCCTAAGATGAGTCGGTGTGATTCACGCATGACTCACAACAGCATGAGGATCCGATGAAACAGCTGACCGTACGGGGATTCGACAAGGACCTCGAGCGGCGCCTGCGGGAGGTGGCGAAGGCCAGAGGCGTGTCCCTCAATCAGGCCGCCTTGATCCTCCTCCGCGAGGGAGCGGGCCTCGACGCGCCTCGCCGTCGAGCCAACATCGTTGGCGACTCGCTGGATCATCTGATCGGTTCCTGGTCAGAGACCGAGGAGGCCGAGTTCCTGGGGGCGATCAGCGACCTCGAGGAGATCGACCCTTCGCTCTGGCGATGAGCATCCTCCTGGACACCAACGCCTACTCGGCAATGATGCGAGGGCACAAGGACGTCACGGATCGAGTACGACGGGCAGAACGCGTCATCCTTTCCACCGTGGTCGCTGGCGAGCTTCTGCTCGGTTTTCAGCTGGGGACCCGGCTCAAGAGGAACCTGGCGGAGCTCGACGCCTTCCTCGCCAATCCTTACGTCAACCTGCTGCCCGTCACGCTGACGACGGCCGACCGGTTCGCACGCATCGCCGCAGCGCTCCGGGCCAAGGGCCGACCCATCCCGACGAACGACATCTGGATCGCCGCTCACGCGATGGAGACGGGCGCCGAGTTGCTCTCATTCGATGCGCATTTCGGAGCGATTGATGGTCTGGCCTGGGTCGACCTGATGACCACATAGACGTCGTGCCCGCGATCACGCCGTGTCTCGTTGCGGGGCTCGTCCTGCTCGGCTCGCTGATCGCGGCGGCCGGCGACGTCGCGGCCCAGCAGGCTCGCCGTCCCTACCGCGTCGGGGTCCTCAACGAGGCGTGGGCGGCGAACCACCCGACCGTCGAGGGCCTCAAGGCCGGGCTGCGCGACCTCGGTCTCGAGGAGGGCCCTGACGTGACGTTCGACATCCGCTTCACCGAGGGGAAGCCGCAGGCCATGTCGGTGGCGGCAGCCTCGCTGGTGAAGGCCGGCGTCGATCTCATCTTCACCAGCAACGAGGCCGCCACCCTGGCGGCCCAGGCGGCAACCCGGCACATCCCGGTCGTGTTCACGCTGGTGGGCGACCCGGTGGCGACCGGGATCGTCAAGACGCTGGCCAAGCCGGAGGCCAACATCACCGGCGTCTCGAGCCTGACGACCGAGCTGGTGCCGAAGCGCCTGGAAGCCCTCAAGACGCTGATCCCGACCCTTCGTCGCGTCTTCGCGTTCTACCACGGGGCCGACATGCCCTCGAGCGCGGCGATCGTGCGCGCGCTGGAGGCGGCGCCGCAGCTCGGCCTGGAGGTCGTTCCGCGGACGGTCATGGCGCCCGAGCAGCTCGACGAGCTGCTCAAGGCGCTGCGCCCGGGCGATGCGCTGCTGGCGCCCGACGTCGCCACCATGGACATCCCGGCGGTCATGCTCGAGGTCTCGCTGGCTTCGCGCATCCCCGCGGTCTTCTCGTCCGGGCTCTGGGTGAGTCACGGTGGTCTCGTGTCGTACGGGGCCGACTACCGCGCCCAGGGCGTGCAGGCCGCGCGACTGGTCGCCCGGATCCTCCGGGGCACCCGACCTCAGGACCTCCCCGTGGAGGGTGCCGACAAGATCGACCTCGCGGTGAACCTGAAGACCGCGCGCCTCCTCGGGGTCACCGTGGCCCGGAAGGTTCTGCTCCGCGCGGACGTGCTCCGACGATGAGTGAGCGGCCGCCGAAAGGCCGGCTGTTCCGGAAGTACATCGTCGTGCTCCTGCTCCTGGTCGGCGGCGTGCTGCTGGTCAGCAGCGCGGTCGACCTCTACTTCTCCTACCAGGAGACGAAGCAGGCGCTCGTGCGGATCGAGCACGAGCAGGCCGTGGCGGCGGCGGCCCGGATCGAGCAGTTCGTGCAGGACATAGAGCGGCAGCTGCGCTGGACGACGCAGGCCGCCTTCGACGAGGCCGCGGTGGCGCTGGCGCAGCGCGAGATCGACTACCTGAGGCTTCTCCGCAACGTGCAGGCCGTCAGCGAAATCCGGCATCTCGACGCGTCGGGCAAGGAGCAGCTCCGCGTCTCTCGTCTGGCGCTCGACGCGATCGGCAGCCAGGAGGACCACGCCCAGGCCCGCGAGTTCCAGGCCGCCCGGAGCGGGGTGACGTACTTCAGCCCCGCGTACTTCCGCAACGAGTCCGAGCCCTACATGACGATCGCGGTGCCGGCCGGCGAGTTCGGCGTCGAGGTCACGGTCGCCGAGGTCAACCTGAAGGCCATCTGGGACGTGGTCTCCCGGATCCGGATCGGCACGGCCGGCTACGCCTACGTCGTCGACGCGCTCGGCCGCCTCGTGGCCCACCCGGACATCAGCCTGGTCCTCCAGAAGCGCGATCTCTCCGCGCTTCCCCAGATCCGCGCGGCCCGGGCCACGGGGTCGCGCCCGGCGAGCGAGAGCATCGGCATGGTCGCTCCGGGGCTCCAGGGCGGGCGGTTCCTCACCGCCCACGCACCGATCGCGACGCTGGGGTGGCTCGTGTTCGTCGAGCAGCCGCTGGGCGAGGCCTTCGCCCCCCTCCAGGCCTCCATCGTCCGCAGCGTCATCCTCTTCGTGCTCGGCCTCGCGCTCTCGGTGCTGGCCAGCGTGGTGCTGGCCCGGCGCATGGTCGCTCCGATCCGCGTGCTGCAGGAGGGGGCCGCTCGCATCGGCGCGGGAGAGCTGGGGCACCGCATCGAGGTCCGGACCGGCGACGAGCTGCAGGCGCTGGGCGAGGAGTTCAACCGGACGGCCGGCCAGCTCCAGGAGTCCTACGCGGGCCTGGAGCAGAAG
>Ga0268386_10003752_pt1 | contig 11102 bp, 11 predicted proteins | sample RVTome_15_FD_200260 | JGI IMG/M metagenome (GOLD analysis project Ga0268386, IMG submission 200260) | Soil microbial communities from uranium-contaminated site in the Upper Colorado River Basin, Wyoming, United States - RVT150D86... ... | reverse complement strand
CATCGACACCGGGCTGGGCCTCGAGCGCGTCGCCTACCTGCTCCAGGGCGTCGACAACCTGTACGAGATCGACGAGGTCTTCCCCGTCATCACCCGGGCAGCCGAACTGGCCGGGGTCCGGTACGGCGGCACCAGTGGTCACGAGAGCCGGCCGGAGGACGTCCGCCTCCGGGTGGTCGGCGACCACGTCCGCAGCGCCCTCATGCTCATCGGCGACGGGGTGACGCCGGGCAACGAGGCCCGCGGCTACGTGCTCCGACGACTGCTGCGCCGGGCCGTGCGCTCGATGCGCCTGCTCGGGGTCGAGGACCCCGTCCTCCCCGAGCTGCTTCCGCTGTCCAAGGACCTGATGAAGGCCTCGTACCCCGAGCTCGAGACCGGCTTCGAGCGGATCTCCACGGTCGCCTACGCGGAGGAGGAGGCGTTCCGGCGCACGCTGGCGGCCGGGACGACCATCCTGGACACCGCCGTGCGCGAGACCAAGGAGGCCGGCGGGCGGAGGCTGTCGGGCGACCGCGCCTTCCAGCTCCACGACACGTACGGCTTCCCCATCGACCTGACCCTCGAGATGGCCGCCGAGCAGGGGGTTGCCGTCGACGAGGACGGTTTCCTGCGGCTGATGACGGAGCAGCGCGAGCGGGCCAAGGCCGACGCCCTGGCCAAGAAGACCGGCCACCGCGACGTCTCGGTCTATCGCGACCTGGCCGCGGGTCTGGAGCGTCCGGTCGACTTCACCGGCTACGACGAGGTGGTCAGCGAGGGCACCGTCCGGGGACTGCTGGTCGGCGACTCCGTGGTCTCCTCGGCCGCGACGGGCCAGGACGTCGAGCTGGTCCTGGACCGCACCCCCTTCTACGCCGAGGGCGGCGGACAGCTGGGCGACCAGGGCGTGATCGAGCTCGCGGGGGGCGCACGCCTGCAGGTGCTCGATGTGCAGGAGCCGATCAGCGGGCTCGTGGTGCACCGGACGCGGGTCCTCGACGGCGAGGTGTCGCTGGGCCAGCACGCTCGTGGCGTCGTCGACGTCGAGCGCAGGCGGTCGATCTCCCGTTCGCACACGGCGACCCACATGGTGCACAAGGCCTTCCGGGAGGCCCTCGGCGAGACAGCGACGCAGGCCGGGTCGGAGAACTCCCCCGGCCGGTTCCGCTTCGACTTCTCCGCCACGGGGGCGGTGCCACAGAGCGTGATGCGCGACGTCCAGGACCGCGTCAACGCCCTGGTGGCCGACGACCTCGGTGTGCACGCCGAGGTCATGACGGTCGACGAGGCCCGGCGCGCCGGGGCGATGGCGCTCTTCGGCGAGAGGTACGGCGACACCGTACGAGTGGTCTCCGTGGGCGACTGGGCCCGCGAGCTCTGCGGCGGCACGCACGCCCCGCGCAGCGGCCAGCTGGGTCTGGTGACGCTGCTGGGCGAGTCCTCCATCGGCCAGGGCGTGCGCCGGGTCGAGGCACTCGTGGGCGTCGACGCCTACCGGTTCCTCGCCCAGGAGCACGTGCTGGTCGCCCAGCTCAGCGAGGCGCTCAAGGCCCCGCCGGCGGGACTGCCCGACCGCGTGGCGGCGATCCTCGACCAGCTTGCCGCGGTCCAGAAGGAGCTGGCCCGGCTCCGCTCGGGCGCGGTGCTCGCGGCCGCCCCCGGACTGGCCGCCGACGCCCGGGACGTCCACGGCGTCTCGTTCGTGGGCCACCAAGCACCGGACGGCACCGACGCCGACGACCTGCGCCGACTCGTCCTCGAGGTGCGCGGCCGCCTCCCCGCGGACGGTCCCGCCGTCGTCGCCGGCGCCGCGGTCCCGGACGCCCGTCCCGTGGTCGTGGTCGCGGTCAACGACGCGGCCCGTACGCGAGGCCTCACGGCGGGTGCCCTGGTGAGGGTCGCCGCCCAGGCGCTGGGGGGCGGCGGTGGCGGCAGGGACGACGTCGCCCAGGGTGGTGGCAACGACCCCGCCGCCGTGGCCGAGGCGCTGAGCCGGGTCGAGCACACGGTGGGCCAGCAGGTGACCGGGGGGGCGTGACGGTGCGACCCGGCGTCCGGCTGGGGGTGGACGTGGGCACGGTCCGCGTCGGCCTCGCCGCCAGCGACGCCGCGGGCGTCCTCGCCACCCCCGTCGAGACCGTCCGTCGCGGGCGGGGCGACCTCGACCGCATCGCGGAGGTCGCCGCCGACCGCGGCGCCGTCGAGGTGGTCGTCGGCCTGCCCAGGTCCCTGTCCGGGACCGAGGGAGCGGCCGCAGCCGCGGCCCGCGAGTTCGCGACGGCACTGGCCGGACGCCTGTCCGGGACACCCGTACGGCTGGTGGACGAGCGGCTGTCCACCGTCACCGCCACGCGGGGCATGCGTGCCGCAGGTGTCTCGGCACGTCGGGGGAGAGCCACGGTCGACCAGGCGGCCGCGGTCGTGATCCTCCAGGACGCGCTCGACACCGAGCGCTCGGGTGGCACGCCACCCGGCGAGACCCTCCAGGTGACCTGACGATGAGCCAGCTCGGCTTGATCGACGACGACCACCCCCCGCGTCGGCGACGCGGCCACCATCACCGCCGCCGCCGGAGGGAGCGCCGCAGTCGACTGCGCGGCGCCCTCGCGGTGGCCGTGTCCCTCGCCGTGGTGGCGGGGCTCGGCGTCGGCCTCTACGTCGCCGGACGCGGTGCGATGTCCGTCGTCGCCGGCTGGTTCGCCCCACCGGAGGACTACCCGGGTCCCGGGTCGGGCGAGGTGGTGGTGGAGGTCCCCGAGGGTGCCAGCCTCACCACGATCGGCCGGGTCCTGCACGACGCCGGGGTGGTCGCCAGCGGCGAGGCCTTCGTCGAGGCCGCGGAGGACGACGCCCGCGCCTCCGGCATCCAGCCCGGCTCGTACACGCTGCTGCGCGAGATGGCCGCCGCGGACGCGATCAGCGCCATGCTGGACGCGACGACCGTCCTGGACCGGGTGACGGTCCCGGAGGGCCTGCGCGTGAGCCAGACGGTCGAGCGGCTGGCCGAGTCCACGGCCTTCCCGGTCGAGGACCTCCAGGCGGCCGTCGACGCCGCGGAGCTGCCCGCGATCGCCGAGGGCGACCCCGAGGGCGTGCTGTTCCCGGCCACGTACGACGTCAAGAGCGACACGACAGCGCAGTCCCTGGTGGGGGCCATGGTCGCGCGCTTCGAGCAGGCGGCCGAGACCCAGGGGCTCGAGGCGGGGGCGGCCGAGCTGGGCTTCACCCCGCGGGAGGTGATGACGGTGGCGAGCATCATCCAGCGGGAGGTCCGGCGGGAGGAGGACCTGCCCCTGGTCGCCGACGTTATCTACAACCGGCTCAGCGGGGTATGCGTGACCAACGGCGTCCCCGCTGGGCTCCTGCAGATGGACTCGACCGTCGCCTACGCGGTCGACGACTACTCCGGCGTGTTCACCAGCGCAGAGGCCCGGGCGAGCGACTCGCCTTACAACACCTACCGTTTCGCCGGCCTGCCGCCGGGTCCCATCGCGTCGTTCGGCGAGGCCGCCCTGGCCGCGGCCTTGCAGCCCGCGGGCACGGACAACTGCTGGTTCGTGACCGTGGATCTCTCCACCGGGGAGACGGCGTTCGCCGTCGCCGAGGCTGACCACGCGGCCAACGTCGCCCAGCTGCAGGCCTTCTGCCGGCAGAGCGACCTCTGCTGACGTGCCCTCCCGCGACCCGGTAGCCGGCCGGCACTGCGCCCTGCTCGGCCGCCCTGTGGCCCACTCCCTCTCCCCGGTGCTGCACCAGGCCGCGTACGCGCGGTTGGGGCTGGACTGGTCGTACGAGGCGATCGAGGTCGACGAGGCCGGCCTGCCCGCGCTGGTCCGGGGGTTGGACGGGTCCTGGCGCGGCCTGTCCCTGACGATGCCCCTCAAGCGGGCCGTGCTGGGCCTGGCGGACCGGGTGAGTGCCACCGCCCGGGTGGTGGGAGTCGCGAACACCCTGGTCCAGGACGCTCCCGGGCGGTGGGCGGCCCACAACACGGACGTGCCGGGCATCGTCGCGGCCCTGCGTGAGCGGGACGCCGTTCCGTCGGGGCGGACCGCGGTCGTGGGCGGAGGTGCCACCGCGGTCAGCGTTCTCGCCGCATTGGCCCGGCTGGGCGTGGCCGAGCCGGAGGTGTACGTGCGCTCGCCGCGGCGCGCCGACGAGGTCGGCCGCGTCGCCGGTCGCCTGTCGGTGCACCCCGTGCTCCGCTCCTGGGACGAGGTCGACGAGGCCCTGGAGGCGGACCTGGTCGTGTCCACCACTCCGGCAGGGGCGACCGATGCGCTCGCCGAGCGGCTCGCCGCCGGGCGGCTGCCGGGCCGGGTCCTCTTCGATGTGGTCTACGCCCCGTGGCCCACGCGGCTGGCCGCGGCCTGGAAGCAGCGAGGAGGCACCGTCCTGGGCGGGCTCGACCTCCTCGTGCACCAGGCGGTGCTGCAGGTGCGCCTCTTCACCGGCCGGGACGTGGCGGTGGCCCTGCTGCGCGCCGCGGGTGAGGCAGCGCTGGCACGACCGACGCCTGTGGACGGCGGCACCGGCGCTGCCCGCTCGTCCCCGTAGGGTCACGCGCGTGCCCGCCGACCCGACCTGGATGCTGCTGGGGGCCGCGGTGGGCGCCCTGGGGGGGCTCGTCGGGCCGCAGGTCGTGGTCCGGCTTCCCGACCGGCCGACGGCGGCGCAGGACGACGAGGACGTCGCCCCCGAGCGGTCCGTCCTCGGGCCCACCTACCGCGAGCTCGCGGCCTGGCCGCCGTTGCGAACCGTGCTGGTGTCGACCGGCGCGGTCGTGGGCGGGCTCCTCGGGTGGGCCCGGGCCGGTGAGCCCGACCTGCCCGCGTTCCTCGCCCTGGGCGTCGCCGGCGTCCTGCTCGGCTACGTCGACATCCGCGTGCACCGCTTGCCCGACCGGCTCACCGGTCCGAGCCTGGGCGTGGGTGCCGTCCTGCTCGGACTGGCGGCGCTCGCCGAGCCGTACGGCGCGGGAGGCCTGCTCCGGGCCGGGGCGGGGGCGCTCGCGCTGAGCGCCTTCTACCTGGTGTTGCACGTCCTGAACCCCCAGGGCCTCGGCCGCGGCGACGTCAAGCTGGCGGCGCCGCTCGGCCTGCACCTGGCCTGGCTCGGCTGGGGGCAGCTGGTGCTCGGTGCCTTCCTCGGATTCCTGCTCGGCGGCCTGGTCGGAGTGGCCCTGATCCTGCTGAGGAGGGCAGGGCTGAGGTCCATGCTGCCGTTCGGGCCCTCGATGCTGGTCGGTGCCCTGTTCGCCGTGGTGTGGGGCGAGCCGCTCGTCGACGCCTACCTCGGCCGCTGACCGGGCGGCCGCGGCCCGCGTGCGAGGATGCGGCCATGCTGCGCTGGCTCACCGCGGGCGAGTCCCACGGTCCCGCCCTCGTCGCCGTCCTCGAGGGTGTCCCCGCCGGCGTGGCGGTGACCAGCGCCGACCTCGCCGACGCGCTGGCCAGGCGTCGGCTGGGCCACGGCCGGGGCGCGCGGATGTCCTTCGAACGCGACCAGGTCGACCTCCTCGGCGGCGTGCGGCACGGACGGACGCTCGGTTCCCCGGTGGCGGTCCGGGTGGGCAACACCGAGTGGCCCAAGTGGGAACAGGTGATGTCCGCCGACCCCGTCGACGAGGCCGTGCTGGCCGGGCTTGCCCGTAACGCGCCGTTGACCCGCCCCCGCCCCGGGCACGCCGACCTGGCCGGCATGCAGAAGTACGGGTTCGACGAGGCCCGGCCCGTCCTCGAGCGCGCGAGCGCCCGGGAGACCGCCGCGCGGGTCGCCCTCGGTGCGGTCGCCTCGGCCCTGCTGCACCAGGCCTACGAGGTCCGGCTGGTGTCGCACACGGTGGAGATCGGCGGCGTGGCGGTCCCGACGGGCACGGTCCCGGGCCCCGACGACGTCGGCCGGCTGGACGCCGACCCGGTCCGCTGCCTCGACGGCACGACCAGCGAGCGGATGGTCGCGGCCATCGACGCGTGTCGCAGGGACGGGGACACCCTCGGCGGCGTCGTGGAGGTGGTCGCGCACGGCGTGCCGCCGGGTCTGGGCAGCCACGTGCACTGGGACCGGCGGCTCGACTCGCGGCTCGCCGCCGCGCTCATGGGGATCCAGGCGATCAAGGCGGTCGAGGTGGGCGACGGCGTCGAGCTGGCCCGCGTGCGCGGGTCCGCGGCCCACGACGAGATCCTGGCCGGCGGGGCCGGGGTCCGGCGCGCCAGCGACCGGTCCGGGGGGACCGAGGGCGGCATGTCCACGGGCGAGGTGCTCCGGGTGCGCGCCGCCATGAAGCCCATCGCGACCATCCCCAGGGCGCTGCGCACCGTCGACGTGAGCACCGGCGAGTCCGCAGTGGCCCACCACCAGCGGTCCGACGTCTGCGCCGTCCCGGCGGCGGGCGTCGTGGCCGAGGCGATGGTGGCCCTGGTCCTGGCCGACGCCGCACTGGAGAAGTTCGGCGGCGACTCGGTCACCGAGACCGCCCGCAACGCCCGGGCCTACCTCGAGCACCTGGTGGTGCGGTGACGCCGGTGGCCGTGCTCGTCGGGCCGCCGGGTGCCGGGAAGTCCACGGTGGGCACGCTGCTCGCCCGGCGGTTGGGGGTGACGTTCGCCGACACCGACGACGTCGTGGTGGCGCGGGCCGGAAAGCCCGTGGCCGACATCTTCGTCGACGACGGGGAGGCCACGTTCCGGGCGCTCGAGTCCGCCGCGGTCGCGTCCGAGCTGGCACGACACGACGGCGTGCTGGCGCTCGGCGGGGGCGCCGTGCTCGACCCCGCCACCCGGGCCCGGCTGTCCGGCCACCGGGTCGTGTTCCTCGACGTCGGCCTGGCCGACGCCACGGCCAGGGTCGGGCTCAACCGGGACCGCCCGCTCCTGCTCGGCAACCCGCGGGCCCGGCTGAGGCTGCTGATGGACCAGCGACGTCCCCTGTACGACGAGGTGGCGACCGTCACGGTGGCCACCGGTGGGCGGACCCCCGACGAGGTCGCGGACGCCGTCCTGGCCGGCCTCGGGTGAGCGTGACGCGCATCCCGGTCGCCGGCGACCACTCGTACGAGGTCGTCGTGGGGGAGGGCCTGCTCGGTGAGGTCGCCGCGATGCTGGGCGAGGGGGTGCAGCGGGTGGCCGTCGTGCACCCGCGCGCCCTGCGTGCGACCGGTGAGGCCGTGCGGGACGACCTGTCCGGGCAGGGCCTGGAGGCCCACGCCGTCGAGGTCCCGGACGCCGAGGAGGCCAAGACCCCGGAGGTCGCGGCCTTCTGCTGGTCCGTTCTCGGCCGGATCGGGCTGACCCGCTCGGACGCCGTCGTGGGCGTCGGGGGCGGGGCCACGACCGACCTGGCCGGCTTCGTGGCCGCGACCTGGGCCCGCGGCGTGCGCCTCGTGCTGGTCCCCACCACCCTCCTGGGCATGGTCGACGCCGCCGTCGGCGGCAAGACAGCGGTCAACACGGCCGAGGGCAAGAACCTGGTCGGCGTCTTTCACCCGCCGTCCGGCGTCGTGTGCGACCTGACCGCCCTCCGGTCCCTGCCGCGGAACGACTACGTGGCCGGCCTGGCCGAGGTCGTCAAGGCGGGCTTCGTCAGCGACCGGCGGATCCTCGAGCTCATCGAGGCGGACCCGGCCCAGGCCACCCGGGCGGACGGCGCGGTCACCGGTGAGCTGGTCGAGCGGGCCATCCGGTTCAAGGCCGACGTGGTCGGCGAGGACCTGCGCGAGACCGGCCGACGCGAGGTGCTCAACTACGGCCACACGCTCGGCCACGCGATCGAGCTCGCCGAGCACTACCGCTGGCGCCACGGGGCGGCCGTGTCGGTGGGCATGGTCTTCGCGGCCCAGCTGGGCAGGCTCGCCGGCCGGCTCGACGACGAGACGGCCGATCGGCACCAGCAGGTGCTGTCCTCGCTCGGGCTCCCCACGACGTACCACGGCCCGTGGCCGCGCCTGCTCGAGGCGATGCGCCGCGACAAGAAAGCACGGGGAGCGCTGCTGCGCTTCGTGGTGCTGGAGGGGATCGGCCGACCCACGATCCTCGAGGGCCCCGACCCGATGCTCCTTGCTGCCGCGTACGCCGAGATCGGCGGGGACCGGCACCGACGCGGCGGATAGGGTCACCGCCGTGCAGCGCGTCCTCGTCCTCAACGGCCCCAACCTGTCCCGGCTGGGCTCGCGTGAGCCGGAGGTCTACGGCACCGCGTCGCACGACGACCTGGCGGCCGCCTGCCGCGACGCCGGTGCGGAGCTGGGGCTCGAGGTCGACGTGCGCCAGACCGACGACGAGTCCGAGCTGGTGCGCTGGCTGCACGAGGCCGCTGACGGGGCCGTCCCCGTCGTGCTCAACCCGGCCGCCTTCACCCACTACTCCTACGCTCTGCGCGACGCGTGCGCCCAGCTGACCGCGCCCCTGGTGGAGGTCCACCTGTCCAACCCCGCGGCGCGTGAGGCCTTCCGGCACCGCTCGGTCGTCGCGGGCGTCGCCACCGGGACGATCGCGGGCTTCGGCATCGGCTCCTACCTGCTCGCCCTGCGAGCGCTGGCCGACCCGGACGGGGCCGGCCGTCGCGCGTAGGCTCGCGCGCGTGCCGCAGATCCACGCGAACCGCCGCAACGCTCTCGCCCTCAGCCTCCCCGAACGGGGGGCCGACGCCGCGCTCGTGACCCGCCTGGTCAACGTCCGCTACCTGACCGGGCTGGCCAGCAGCAATGCCGCCCTGCTGGTGCGGGCCGACGGGTCGGCGGTGCTCGCGACCGACGGCCGCTACAGCACGGCCGCGGCTCAGGTGGCGCCGGACCTGGAGCTGGCCGTGGAGCGCCGGGTCGGGCCGGCCCTCGTCGAGCGCGCCGCGGCTGACGGTCCGGTCCGCCTGGCGGTGGAGCAGGACGACGTCACGCTGGCGCTGGCGGCCGAGCTCACCAAGGCGGTCGGCAGCGGCGAACTCGTGCACCTCGGCGGTGTCGTGGAGGAGCTCCGCTCGGTCAAGGACGAGGGGGAGCTGACCCTGCTGGCCGAGGCCTGCGCCATCTCCTGCCGGGCGCTGGACGGACTCTGGGCGGCGGGGGGCCTGCTCGGCCGGACCGAGAAGCAGGTGGCCCGGGACCTGGAGAACCGCGTGTACGACGAGGGGGCCGACGCCCTGGCGTTCGAGACCATCGTCGCCTCCGGCTCGAACAGCGCGATCCCGCACCACCGGCCGACCGACCGGCTGGTCCGGCGTGGAGATCTGCTCAAGATCGACTTCGGCGCCCAGTACCGCGGCTACCACGCCGACTGCACCCGGACCGTCGTCGTCGGCGCCCCGCCCGCGGACTGGCAGCGCGAGGTGTACGAGCTGGTCGCCGAGGCCCAGCGGGCCGGGCGCGAGGCCCTGGCCCCCGGAGTCGAGTGCCTGGCCGTGGACGAGGCGTCGCGGGGCCCGATCCGGGCCGCCGGACACGCGGAGCACTTCTCGCACGGCACCGGCCACGGCGTCGGCCTGGAGATCCACGAGGCGCCCACCCTGGGCTACTCCTCCACCGGTAGACTCGCTGAGCGCATGCCCGTGACCGTCGAGCCGGGGGTCTACCTGCCCGGACAGGGCGGAGTCCGGATCGAGGACACGCTGGTCGTCCGCGACGCCGGTCCGGAGCTGCTCACGACGACGACCAGAGACCTGCTGGTCCTCGACGCCTGATCGGTGTCAGGACCCCGGTCCGCGAGCGACAGAAGGCATCACACGTGGCCACGACCAACGACCTGAAGAACGGCATCGTGCTCAACCTGGACGGCCAGCTCTGGACCGTCGTCGAGTTCCAGCACGTCAAGCCCGGCAAGGGCGGCGCTTTCGTCCGGACGAAGCTCAAGAACGTGCTCTCCGGCAAGGTCGTCGACAAGACCTTCAACGCCGGGGTCAAGGTGGAGACCGCCAACGTCGACAAGCGGGAGATGACCTACCTCTACCGCGACGTCGACGACTTCGTCTTCATGGACAGCCAGTCGTACGACCAGGTCCACGTCCCGGCGAGCACCGTGGGCGGGGCCGCCAGCTTCATGCTGGAGAACCAGACCGCCGTGGTCGGTCTGCACGAGGGCAACCCCCTCTTCGTCGAGCTCCCGGCGGCCGTGGTCCTGGAGGTGGAGTACACCGAGCCGGGGCTGCAAGGAGACCGCTCCACGGGTGGCACCAAGCCGGCGCGCCTCGAGACCGGCCACGAGACCGCGGTGCCGCTGTTCATCACCCCCGGGGAGAAGGTCAAGGTGGACACCCGGGACGGTTCGTACCTCGGCCGGGGCTGACGAGGCCCCATGGCTGCGCGGACCAAGGCGCGACGCCGCGCGCTCGACGTGCTCTTCGAGTCCGAGCTGCGCGGACTGGCGATAGGCGCCACCCTGGGCGACCGGATCGCCCGAGCCCAGCCGCCGCTCAACGAGTACACCGTCACCCTGGTCGAGGGTGTGGTGGCGCACCAGGAGCGCATCGACGACCTGCTCTCCTCGTACGCGGTCGGCTGGACCCTCGACCGGATGCCGGCCGTCGACCGCAACCTGCTGCGCATCGGCGCGTACGAGATCCTCTACCAGGACGACGTGCCCGACGCGGTGGCCGTGAGCGAGGCCGTCTCCCTGGCCCGCGAGCTGTCCACGGACGACTCCGCCGGCTTCGTCAACGGCCTGCTGGCCCGGCTCGTGGAGGTCAAGCCGCAGCTGGCCCCATGACCCCCGAAGCGCGTCGGGCTCAGTCGGCGTCGGCCTCGCCGAGGACTGCGCGGGCCGCGGGCCCGGCCACCCGCCAGGCGATGAGCCGTTCGACGACCTCGCCGGGCGACTCGTCGTACAGGATGGCCAGCGTGTGGAGGTCGTCCCGGCGGATCGTCAGCACCCGGCCGTTGTAGTCGCCGCGTCGGGCCTGGATGGCCCTCACGAACCGGGCGAGGGCGGCCGCGTCGTCGGAGGGTGCCAAGGCGAGCTGTTCGAGGTCGAGCACCAGGCGCTCGGGGGCGAGCCCCACGGCAGGCGGTGCACCGCCGGGCAGCAGCTCGGTCACGGGGACGCCGTAGAACTCGGCCAGCTCGGCCAGGCGCTGAACGGTGACGGCGCGGTCACCTCGCTCGTAGGACCCGACGACGACGGCCTTCCAGCGACCGT
>Ga0268386_10003751_pt1 | contig 11104 bp, 12 predicted proteins | sample RVTome_15_FD_200260 | JGI IMG/M metagenome (GOLD analysis project Ga0268386, IMG submission 200260) | Soil microbial communities from uranium-contaminated site in the Upper Colorado River Basin, Wyoming, United States - RVT150D86... ... | reverse complement strand
GCGCTCACCGGAACACGTCCTCGAGCGCGTCCAGCAGAGCCTCCAGCGTACCCACGTTCTGGTCACCCATGTGGCCGATGCGGAAGGTCTCCTCGCGGAGCTTGCCATAACCGGTGGCGATTGTGAAGCCGCGTTGCTGCATCTCGGAGTTGACCCTGGGACCGGTCCAGCCTGATGGTACACGCACGCACGTCACGGTTGGAGAGCGATAACCTTCGGATGCCAGGACCTGGAGGTCCACGCCCTTCGCTGACATGTGATCGATCCAATCGTACATGCGGCGCGCCATGGCTGCGTGCCGCCGCCAACGCGTCTCGACGGTCTCCGCGTGAATCGCTTCGAGCTGTGCGGCTGCCGCATAGAGGAGCGAGACCGCCGGCGTATTGGGTGTCTGGTTCTTCTGTATGTTCTTCTCGAACTCGACGAAGTCGAAGTAGATCCCGCGGTCGCGCTTTTCGCGCGCACGATCCAGGATGTGTTCCTGAGCCACGGCGAAGGCCAGTCCGGGCGGCAGCGCGAGTGCCTTCTGCGATCCCGTGAGCACAAAGTCCAGGCCCCACCTGTCCGCGTACACCGGTGCACCGGCAAGACTGGAGACGGCATCGACCAGAAGCACCACATCGCCGGCTTCGCGCGTCACTTCGGCCAGCTCTTTGACCGGGTTGAGAACGCCCGTCGATGTCTCGCTGTGCACGACCGTCACGGCGTCGAAACTGCCCGTGCGAAGACGCTCGTGAAGCAGCTCGGGCGTGTGTGCATCACCCCAGCCCACCTCGAGCGGTTCGGCTTCCAATCCTGTTGCCTGCGTGATCCGAAAGAAGCGCTCGCTGAAGGCACCGTTGACCAGCGAGAGCACGCGCCGTCTCGCGCCGTTGCGGACGGCTCCTTCCATGAGGCCCGTTGCGGAGGATGCCGAGATGTAGACGGGGCGCTCGGTACCGAAGAGGTAGCGCAGGTGCGGCTGCATACGGCCGATGAGTGCCTCCATCTCAGGCACGCGATGTCCGATCATGGGACGGAGCATCTCCTGCAGCAGCGCGGGCCTGACCTCCGTCGGGCCGGGTAGAAAGAAGCGGCCGAATTCAGTGGCTGCCTTCGTCGTTATCATTTCGCTTCGCCTCAGTCTGAGAAATTCATCGGATACGGTGCGCATCGAGGAGCCCCTGGCCCCTCTCGAACGTCGCGCGGTGTGCCGGCGCTGTAGGCGGCTCGTTGCCCAGTGCCAGTGCGAGAACGGGGGCCAACGAATGCGATCGCACCACAGCATCCGCCGCGGCCGTTACGACGGCCCGGTCGACCACCCCCGCGTACGCGACGAACATCTCGACCACATCAGCCGCCTCGAGATCCGTCGCGCCGTCCCCGACCAGCATGACGGGCGTCGTCAGCTGGTCGCGCCAGCTCCGGATCACTTCGCGTTTGCCGCCGCTTCGAGCGAGCGGGGAGCGTACATCGAAGCCTGCATACTCACCGCCCTCACCGAACGTGACGCCAACTGCCGCGACCCTGTCGTCTTCGATGCCCAGCCATCCGGCGAGGAACGCAACTGCGGGCCGCAGCCCGCCACTGACAATGCGCACTTCGATCGACTCCGCATGGAGCGCCGCCACCACCCCTGCGGCGTCGGGCACCAGCGCGTCCACGTAGGCGCGCCCGAGCGCTTCCACCTCTGCACGATGCGGCCGCACGATGTCCAGGCGACGCCCATACACTTCCTCGAGCGGCACCGCTCCGCGCATCGCGGCCTCGGTCAGACGCTCGATCTCCGGTCTCTTGTCGCCGGCGAGGTGCTCGATGCCCTCGATCGACGACAGTGTCGAAACGACCGCGCCCGCACGCCGGATCGACCTCATCGGGCCGCGTCCTGAGCCGGTTGCGGGCGCCGGGCGCTCGGAACGATCAACGGGCTACCTCTGTCACGGGGAAATTTGAAGGGAACCGAGCAGGGCGGCAACCGCAAACAGCAAAACGGCGGGCGTGGGCGGGGGCGAGCGCCCGGGCGAGCGAACGACCAACGGCGGGTAGCGCCCCATCCGTTACAACGCATGCACACGCGCTTGCGCTGACGCCTGCGGATCCGTTCTCTGTTGTTTCCGTTCAGTCCGCGTCCATTCCGCTCCGCACGGCAATGAGCGCGGCCTGCGTGCGGTCGCGCGCACCGAGCTTGGCGAGGACTGCACTCACGTAACCCTTCACGGTGCCCACGCTGAGTTTGAGCGTGTTGGCGATTGCCTTGTTGCTCTTTCCCTTTGCAATGAGGCGCAGCACATCGCGCTCGCGATCGGTCAGTGCGTCGAACGGCGATACCGCTGGAGGCGCGGTCAGCTGCCTGAGCAACTTCTGCTGTGCCTCCGGGTGTAGCGTGGTCCGACCATCGGCGGCGGCGCGAATCGCGGCGACCAGGTCTGAGCGCTGCACGTCCTTGAGCAGATAGCCGATGGCGCCCGCCTGGATCGCATCGCGCACCTGGTCATCTTCGGCGAACGTGGTGAGCACCAGGACGCGCCCCTTGATGCCCGCCTCCGTCAGCCGCCTCGTAGCCTCGATTCCATTCATGCGCGGCATCACCAGATCCATGAGGATGACATCGGGCTGCAAGCGCGCAGCAATGGCGAGCGCATCCTCGCCATCGGCTGCCTGCCCGACCACTTCGATGTCGCCCGGCCGTTCCGTCAGGAACAGCTCGAGCCCTTCCCTCACGACAGCATGGTCGTCCACGATCAGGACGCGGATCGGCGCGCTCATCACTTGCTTCCTCCCTCTTCGGGAATCCGGACCACCACTCGTGTGCCCTGGCCCGGGACGGATTCCAATCGCAACGTTCCGCCTCTCTCCTCTGCACGCTCGCGCATGGTCGTCAGGCCGAGTCCACCCGACAGTGCCGCACCACGACGTTCGAGCTTGCGTCGCCCGCTGCGGAAACCGACACCGTCATCGGTGACCTCGAGTACCGTCTCACCGTTGGTGGTCCGCACGGTGATAGTGGCGTGCTGCGCCGCAGCGTGCTTGATCACGTTGTTCAATGCCTCCTGCGTGATCCGGTAGAGCGCCTCTTCCGTCTGGAGCGGCTGCGGCCGATAGTCGGCCGCGTCGACGCTCACGCGTGGTGACTCCACAGCGAATTCGTGAGCCAGCCTTGCGAGCGATGCCGCCAGCCCCTGGCGTCGCAGCCGGCCGACACCGGAGCGCTCCGTCGAGGCAGCCAGCTCTTCGGCATCCGGTCTCAGCTCTGCCAGCAACGCTCGCATCTCAGCCAGCGCAGCGCGCGACAGATCGACCAGACGCGTCACCCGGTTCTCGCCCGCAGTCGGGTCACGACGCCAGGCAGCGCCCAGCGACTCACCGATCAGCACCATACCGAAGATGTGCTGCGTCACCGAGTCGTGGAGGTCACGCGCCAGCCGTTGTCTTTCCTCCAGCACCGCCACGCGCTGGGCCCTCTCATACAGACGCGCATTCTCGATGGCCACCGCCAGCTGGTCCGCAATGATCTGCAGACTCGCGGCGTCCTCCTCACTGAACGGCTCACCGCTCTCGACGTTCAGCACGCCCAGAACACGCTCGCCCAGGAGAATGGGGACTGCCAGCTCCGCTGTTATGCCGACAGCGCCCGGCGTGGGCAGATGTCGCGGATCGGAGGCAACGTCATTCACCAGCTGGGTGCGCCGTTCGCGCACCGCGGCACCCATGATGCCGCGATCGACCGGAATCCGATACTCCCCCTTCACGATCTCCTTGTAGTGCCCGCCCACAGTGCGCAGCACGAGAATGGGCGGATCACCTGGCTCGACCAGCGCGATTGCGATGTTCGGATAGCCCAGCAGTTCATGAATCGCATCCGCCGCGCGCTCCAGCAGGTCGGCAAGGCGCAGGTCTGCGGTAATGATCTGCCCGATCCGTGCAATCAGTGCCAGCCGCTCGGTTCGCTCCTGCTCACGGGTATAACGGCGCGCGTTCTCGATCGCGACTGCCGCATGGCGCGCGAAAATCGCCAGCGTCGCGACCTCCTCGGGAGTGAATGGACTTGGCCGTTGCAGCTCACCAGCCGCATCGCGCATTGCCGAGGCGCCGATGCCAAAGAAACCGATCATGCGGCCCCGCACCGCGATCGGCATCCCGATCACCGCGTTCTCCAGCAGGCCGAGCTGCGTCGGCCGCGCCACGTCACCATAGCGCGCAAGCACCACGGGCCCGCCGCGCGCCAGCACTTCGCCGGCGAGACCTACGCCCACCGGCATCTCCGCACCCATCTCGCTCGCGGGCATGTTGTAGAGCGCTTCGGTCCGTACCATGCCCCGCTCGCTGTCCACGAGGCCGATAGTGCCGTTGTCGGCACCGATCAGCTCGCATGCATAGCGCAAAATCCGGCTCAATAGCGGACGCAGCTCCAGCTCGCTGCTGATCGCTTCGATGAAGGCAAGCAGGCTCTCCTGCTTGCGGATGAGCGCATCGATGTCCGCGGCCATCGAGCCGAGCAGACCGGCGCGCGCATCCCCATCCTCTACAGGCACGACCGGAGATGCGATGCGTCGACGTGCGGTCGCTGGTGAGCGCAGCGCTCGCTGCTCGGCTGATTCGCGTTCTCTGGGAGGTGACCCGGTGGGCTGTTCCGACATGTATCGGGCTCTCCTGCTCGGCTTTCACTTCTCGCCTCGCGAGCCCGCCAATTCTCCCGGTCCTATGCGCCCGGGTCAAGCATTGCACGCACTGGCGAGCGGGACCGGCCCGCCCTTACGGGACGGGCCGGTGCTCGCCCCTTCACATGGCTGCTGCTGCAGGTGCCGGCGCTGCGGGTGCCGGCGCTGCCTTCCGCGTCTTTCGAGCCTTCTTGGCTGTCTTGCGTCCGCCCTTCTTCGCAGCCTTACGCCCACCCTTCTTGGCTGCCTTGCGTCCACCCTTCTTTGCTGCCTTGCGTCCACCGCGCTTCGCCGCCTTCTTCGCGCCCTTGCGTGCACCCTTCTTCGCCGCTTTGCGCGCGCCCTTCTTCGCAACCTTACGACCACCACGCTTGGCCCCCTTCTTCGCTCCCCGCCGAACTCCCCTCTTCGCGGCCTTGCGTGCGCCCTTCTTCGCAGCCTTGCGTGCACCCTTCCGCACCGCCGGACGACGGCCCTTCTTTGCACCGCGCTTCGCCGCCTTCTTCACTGTCCGCTTCGCCGCTTTGCGTCCACGCTTCTTCGCTGCCTTTCTGGTTGCCACGGTGTCCTCCGCGAAATGGGGGATTCGGACCAACCTCCCGGCAACTTCACATTAGAAGCCGGGAGATACTGAATATTGTAGTGCGATGTAACGCAGGACACAAGATGTTGTTGTGGAAAAAATACGATTGGGCCGCCGCTAGCACCGGCTCATCCAACTCGACAGCGCGTTCAGATCAGATTCATTGCTGCGGTTTGTGAGACGAATGCGATGGCTGCGCGTCCTCAATCCCACCCTCTAGAATGTCGCTATGAACTCGAGGCCGTACGCTCTCTCCGGAGTGTTGTAGAACTGGCCGAGCGCGGAGCGACCGGTGGAGAGTCGGGCGACGAAGCCGGCGGAGCGCGCGCCGGCGCGATAGGTGAGGCCGCCCGCGAGCGAGGTGTAGCTGCGCCAGCGAATGCGTTCGGCAATCTGCCAATCGAGGCCGGCGACCAGCTCGAGGTGTCGGTTCGGGAAGGGATGCCACGCGCCATCGGCGCCGAGTTGCGCGGTACAGCAGTCGCCGATGCCTGCTTCCACGAGTGGCTGGAGGTGACGGGTGTAGGAGCGGAAGATCCAGGTGAGGCCGCCATAGACGCGCGCGATGTCGGCGAACGTCCACGCGGCGTTCAGGTCGAAGGCCTCACCGCCGAACTCCACACGATCGGCCCCGCTGACCACGACGAACTCATCGCCCATGTGGGAGCTGCGGTGGCTCAGACGGAAGCGACCGGAGAGGTTGTCATGCGCGTACTCGAGCGCGCCGGCGACGATCCAGTCGGTGCTCAGCTCATCGCGGCTGGGATACTCGATACGGAAACGTGCATGAACACCCGCCTGCGCAACGAGCAGAAAACCGCCGTGCTCGCTGTGCGCAAAACGCACCAGCGGTATGGTGCCGCCGATGTTCGCGGCGGCCTGCCAGTCAGACTCGGAGTCCTGCGGATCGGGTAGCGTGAACGGCTCCCGTTCGTCGCCCTGGTTGGAGAGCAAGTTGGTCACGAGCAGGCCGATGCTCATGCGCGGCTCGATGGGATCGGCAAAGGGGCCGGCGAAGTAGCGCGCGACGGGGAGCGCCTCGGGTGAGCGGTTCTGGGCACGCAGGGTTCCCGCCGACGCGGAACAGAGTAGCGCAGCGAGCGCTGCGGGTGCGGCAAAGGTGGGACGACGCAGAAGGTGCATCACGTTGCCTCCCTGAAGGGCGGCGGCCAACCTGATCGGCGGCAGCGCGTTGTGTCAAGCAAATGGAGCGTGAGCGGTGGGCGAAGCGCGGACTGGAGCGAACGACTGGATGCACGTCGGCTCGGCGGCTGCACCGTTCAGCGCATCCGGCAGGTCTGCGCATATGGAGGGCGTTGTTGGAGCTGGCATGAGTCGCGTGCGTCTCGGCGAGGTTGTTCTGACGGATTTCGTGGGACCCGTGCGCAACGCGCAGCAGATACGCGTCGGCCCTCTGGGCCTGGAACGGCACGCCGGCACATGGAGCGAGATCATTCGAATTGCCCACGACCGTCCCATGATCACCATGTCGTGGGTGCGCACTCGGAACGATGACACGCCGGCAATCGCGCGCTTTGCGACCGCGTCCGATGACGTGGTTGCGTGCACACCTTCACGGCTGGAGCTGTCCTGCGGAGAGCGCGGCGTGCTCATCGTACAGGCCGATTCCCCCGTCGTCTGGCACGTCCAGGCGGGCAGTGTTGCTGTGGAATGGACGGGCGCGACGCTGTGTCTCACGCTAGCGTCAGTCGGAGCCGGCCGTGCGCTGCCGCCCGCCATCGAAGCCGCACTGAGAGACGCGCGCACCATCGAGCGCGCGGCATCGGCGGCGCTGGAACGGCTGGCTGCTGCTGGTCTGGTAATCGAGTCGCGCGCTGAGGTTCTGGACCGCGCGCTGCTGCGGGCGCGTGCCATCCTCGCGTTCGCGCCAGTGGCGCCGAAAAGCCAGCGCGATGACGCACGCTGTGCGTTGGGAGCACTTGCGGGCGGCGACACGGCGCTGGCGGGCGCCTGGCTGCGAGCTTTGCTCGATAACGCGGCCGTTCCGATGCAGGACATGGAAGCAGCTTCATGGTGTACGCTTGCCGCGGCACGTCACCTCGCCTGGACGGGCGACGTCGCCGCATTCGCAGCTGCATGGCCGGTCGTGAACACGCTGGTCGACGGGATTGTCGCGAGCGATGCCTTGCAGCGAATCCCCTTCGCTTTGGTGGCGGTACGCGCTGCCGCGCTTGCCGCGGAGAGCATCGGTCAGCGCGAGCGCGCCACCTTCTGGCGGACGGCAGGCGTGACGAAGTCGAAAGCGGTCGAACCGCTCGGGGGCAGTATGGATCCGGGGCGTCTACGAGAACTCAGCACAAATCCATCAGCGGATCCCGCCGAGGCAGGGCACTTCGTTGCATCGGTGGCCGGCGGACTGCTGGGCGCGGAGCCGGACGCCACCCGCCACCGCCTGCGGCTGCGGCTCCGCGTACCGGACGGCCTTCTGCCCTTTCGGGCCACCGGCCTTCGGATGGGTGAGGCTGCGTTCCGTGCGGAATTGGAGGGGGATCCGGATCAGCTGCGCCTGGAAATCGAACAGATCGAGGGGCCCGTGCCTGTCACGCTGATCCTGGAACCCTGGGTGAGGGCGACAGCCATCCGTGCGATTCTGGTGGATGGGAGACCTGCCGAGTTGGAACCCCACCCGGAGGAGGATGGTTGGGTCGTTCCCGTCCAGCTCACGCTGGACCATGCGCGGCGTATGGATATCGAGCGGGAGAACGGCTGAAACTTGCAGGGTGGAAAGCAAGGGCGGGCTGCCGGTTAAGCCGGCAGCCCGCCTTGATTTTGGATTTTCAGGCCGCGGTCAGCGCGCGGTCATACGACCGTCATCGGCCAACAGCTCTTTCAGGTGGGCAGGCCGCTCGGGCACTGCCAAACGGATGATGGAACGTGCATAAGTGATGCGCTCGTCATCGTTTAGCTGATCGACAACCGCGATCGGGGCACCGTAACGCAACAGTAGACGCTTGGCATCCCTTGCCACACTGTCGTCCATCGGCCCTCCTTTTTCCGTGGGAACGGCGGCAGAATTTAATCGCGTTCACTTCGGGATTCAATCCTTTTGACATTCGGGGGGTGCCATACGCCCGGGCATGGACCATCATAGGAGCACGGCATTCGAGGCGATGGGAGGCGTGGGCGGGTGAGGAATCCATACCAGCGGCTGCGGCAGCGCAGGGCGCGCAGGAAGTACATGCCCCGGCCTCCACGGGGACGGCGCACGACCGTGGGCGCGGCCATTTTGGCCGTCGCGATCCTCCTCACGGCCGCGATCTGGCTGGAGATGCGCGGTGCCCGTCGTTTTGCGGTCCTCCTCGATGCGGCACCCACGGGTTCAGATCCGGTCGAGGCTCTGAGCGCGGCTGGACGCGCGCGCCGCCTCCTCTTCATCTCGGATATACCAGGTTCAGCGGCACCTGACCGTCTGGCCGGCGCCGTGCTGGAACGCATGGTGGATGGCGTGGGCCTGGATGCACTGGTGGTGGGCGTCGGCGATGACCAGCAGGTCTGGATCGATCAGTATCTTCGGAGCGACCCCGAGGACGCATCGGCGTTGGTCGCGCATCCTGCATCAATGGGTGGTGCTGGCAGTCCGCTGCTGGAGCTGTATCGTGTTGTCTGGCGGGTCAATCGCAAGGTGGGCGCAGCGCGCAGTGTGCGGATCATAGCCGCGGACATTCCCGCATCCTCACGCAGTCATTCTCTGTCACCATCGCAGGTCGTCGCACGCTCGGTAGAGCGCGACGCACACATGGAGCGCATCGTCGATGAAAGGATCTTCGCGCGTGAACCGCGGGCGCGCGTGATGTTTTTGCTGGACGGGCTACACACGCTGCGTGTACCGTTCGTGCTGCGTACCGCCGGCGCGACGCCGGTCGAGGTGCAGCCGTTGGCAGTGCGACTGAGCAGGCGCGAGCCGCGCGAGGTCTGGACCGTGCTCGTGGATGCGGCGCCGGCCGGCAACGTGACTGCCGAGATCGCGGCCTATTCTGGAACCGGTGCGCGTGAAGTCCTGCGGCGAGGACCGGGCCAACAGAGATCCTTCGAGTTGCGCGCTGTCGAGTCGTTCGGCCAGGCCTCGGATTGGATCACGGTTGCGACACGGCCCGGTGCATCGGTCACGCTGGTTCCCTCCAGCGTGCTGCTCTCGGCCACCGTGGACGCCTACGTTTACCTTCAGAACTGACGGAGCTCGAAATGGGACTGCGGCACGACCTCGGGCACACTGTCAGCCGACATGAGGAAGCCGGATCTGACGACACGGCACTCCGCGTCCTGCGCGGAGTGACCGCGGCGATCCACGCGGCAACCGGCATCGAAGCGGCTGCGGGCGCGCGGCGCGGCGACCTGTTGCCGCCAGGCGGACTGCGGGCTGTACCTGCGCTGGTCGCGCCCGTATCCGTGTCCGCACACTTGGTGCACGCCCTCCGTCCAACCGAACGCAGCCGCGCGCTTGCGCGGGCCGCCGACGTTCTCGCCATCGCGGCGGGCGCTATGGGCATTGCGTCGAGCATGCTGGCCGCGCTCGAAGATGAGGATCACCGCGTCATGCTCGGCCGCCTGCCGCGCCGCGCCAAAGACAGACTCCCTTCATTCGCGCCGCTCGCGTTCGCACTCGGCGGCGTGTTGGGCCTGCTTCTGGACGCGGAGGAGCGACACAGGGCGCAACAGCAGGCCAGACTCGAGCGTGCTGAACGGCGCGCACGCGTCATCGAGCGGCTGGTGCCCAGGAGGAAGGGCCGCATGGACCGCGTCGTTCTGCACGCCTGACAATGCCCTGTCTTCGCCTGAATGTGCCGACCCTGGTCGGCGGTGCGCAGGGCCCAGCCCTGGAAGCGAAGCTGCGCGCCGAGCGCGGCGTATATGCCGCATTCGTCCATTGCGGAGAGAAGGTCGTCGAGATCGACTTCGAGGATGACGAGGTCACCATCGTGCGGCTCCTCGAGGTGGTCCGGGACGCTGGCTATGAAGCACGAGTTGCCGGCTGAAACGCTAGAACGGCCGGCGAGGTAAAGGGCGAGCGCCGGGGCGGGCGTTACGGATAGCAATTGGCGAGAGCGGGCGCCCGGAATGATTACGAATGTTCGCTCGCCCTTGCCCTAGCCCGCCATTCTTGCGTTTCGCCCGCCCCGGCGCTCGCCCCCGCCCTCGCCCGCCGTTATTCCGTTTCAGCGGGCGGTAAGGCGCGCTACCAGCAGTCCTCCCACCACAGCGGCAAGGCCAGTCAGCATCGCGATCCGCTCGGCATCGCCTGCAAGCCATCGCTCGGCTGCGCCGACCGTGAACAGGCCGGCCGCGAAGACGAAGTAACCGGCGAAATCGCGCAGGCCCCGTTCGCGGCTGCGGAGCTGGAGCGCTACGGGAACCAGCACCAGGACGGCGGTTGCGATCAGGAACCAGCCCACGTGGTTTGCCTCGAGCCGAAGTCTGCCATTAGCATGCTGTGACTGTCCAAACGTTCAGACCGAAAGCGAGATCGCGAACTTTGAATCCTCTGGTCACCATTCTGGTCGAGGCGTTTCTCGTAGGCTTCTTCGTTTTCGGCTACCTGATGTTCCGCCGCCGGCGAGCCAGTCGTCGCGACGGCAACGAGTAGCGCATCAGCGCCTGCGGAAGCGTTCGCGCTGAGCCGCGGCCATCTCCACCAATCGTCGAAGCTCACGGATCGGCTCGGGATTGTCATCCACGTGCAGTCTCAGCACGACATCGTTGTTGAGCCAAACACCGCCGTCCTCTTTCACGATCAGCATTGCGGCGGACTGCATGCCACGCGTGTCACCGCCCGCCTGCTGGCCGGCCTCGAGCGCAGCCATGAGGCGTAGCGAGAGATGCCCCTGCGTCTCCTCGAATGCGTGTACCATTCCATCGACGACGGCCT
>Ga0268386_10003750_pt1 | contig 11106 bp, 10 predicted proteins | sample RVTome_15_FD_200260 | JGI IMG/M metagenome (GOLD analysis project Ga0268386, IMG submission 200260) | Soil microbial communities from uranium-contaminated site in the Upper Colorado River Basin, Wyoming, United States - RVT150D86... ... | reverse complement strand
CCACCGACCCCACGACCACCGCCACATACGGCCCTGGTGTCCAGGTTTCGATACCAGAAGGCAGACAATGCTGCTCCTCAACTGGTTGGGAGGCCAGTTCCTGCAATGTCAACTGATAGTGGGTCTCGTCGTCGAGAACATCGTGGCCCTCTCCCGGTGAGAGTCCGACACCAGAAACCAGTGTATCGAACATATGTTCGATGGTAGGATACCAGCCACTCGCTTGTCAAGTCCCCTATCAAACTTTCTTCCGCGCCAAACCAACACCACCCGCGCACCTTGTGTTAGTTGGCGTTACGCTCCGCGACGTGTCCGCCCGGATAGAGATCCCGGCAAGTCTCGCTTGGCTCGCCGGGACACCCGAAGGCCGTCGATGGCTGGCGGATCTGCCCCGGCTGGCGTCCCAGTGCCTGGACATGTGGGCGCTCATTCCCGGCGAACCATTTCTGGCGTCCAACGTCTCCCTCGTCGTTCCGGTCACCAGGGCTGACGGGAGCGACGCCGTCCTTAAGATCCAGTTCCCGCACCGGGAGAGCACTGGTGAGGCAGATGCGCTCCAGCTCTGGCAAGGAGTGGGGGCTGTTCAATTGCTCGAACACAATCCAGAGCTCCATGCTCTACTCATCGAGCGCTGCGTTCCCGGAGTTCACCTGGCTTCGATACCAGCGGACGAGGCGCTGGATGTCGTGGTGAGCCTCTTGCCCCGGCTGTGGATCAGCGACACAGGCACCATCACCTCACTTGCCGAGGAAGCAGCCGGCTGGTCGTCGAGCTTGCCGGGCGCTTGGGGGAGAGCCGGTCAACCGTTCGATCGCCGGTTACTGAACGCGGCCACCGATCTCCTTTCTGAGTTGGCGATCTCGCAAGGGGACCCGGTGTTGCTCCACCAAGACCTCCATGGCGACAACATCCTGTCGGCGCAGCGTGAGCCGTGGTTGGCGATCGATCCGAAACCGCTGGCAGGTGAGCGGGAGTTCGGTGTCGCCTCGGTCGTCCGAGCGCACGAATTCGGGCACTCCCGAGAAGCGGTGCGATGGAGGCTAGACCGACTGGTCGGCGATCTCGGCCTCGATCGCGACCGCGCCACCGCTTGGTCGTTCGCCGCCACTCTGGCCTGGTCAATCGAGGGGAGCGAAGCTGTGAGTCACCACGTGGACACCGCAAGATGGCTAGCAGAGAGGCTCACCAAGTCTCGGTGAGCGTCGCGTGCTATCACCCCACTCGAAAAGTCCACTCGAAGCTGCCGGTGTCGGGTAGCCCGCTGTAGGTGTTCCACGTGACCACCACGGTGTGCTCGCCAGGTGACCACTCCTGGATCACCGGGTTGGTCGGCGAAGGCGCCCACCGGTAAACCCCCGTCGCCGGCTCGAAACTTGCATCCGTCACCGGCCAACCGTCCACCACGATCGTCGCCTCGTACCCCACCTCGAGGTCGATTCTTATCGCCGTCTGCGCGGGGACCAGATCGCCGGGCGCCGGATGGATCGCCTCCAGGGCACCGGGTAGCTCCACTGTCTCACCTTCCGGCGCCAGAGCAATCCCCAACGCAACCGCGGCGACAGCCAACAACCCGAGGCCGAAGTAGATGGCTCGATACGGCATCAGTTCCGGTGGAGAGCCTCGTTCAGCCCACCCCACGAGCCCGATCGGGGCAGGGCCTCCACCCTGCCGCTGACCGAGTTGCGTCGGAACATCATGTTGTCGATTCCTGACAACTCCCGACCCTTGGCCATGTCCCCGTCGGGGAGCGTCACCACGGTTCCCGCGGTCACATAGAGGCCTGCCTCGACCACACAATCGTCTCCCAGAGAGATCCCGATTCCCGAATTGGCCCCGAGCAGACACCGCTCGCCGATGCGAATGACTTCGGTCCCACCACCTGACAGCGTTCCCATGATCGACGCACTCCCTCCGATGTCGGAGCCGTCGCCGACTACGACACCAGAGCTGATTCGGCCCTCGACCATCGACGTGCCGAGGGTCCCCGCGTTGAAATTGACGAACCCTTCGTGCATCACCGTCGTGCCCTCGCCCAGGTAGGCACCCAGCCGCACCCGATCGCCGTCGGCGATGCGAACACCGGGCGGGATGACGTAGTCGATCATCCGGGGGAACTTGTCCACAGAGGTGACCATCGGAGGACGCCCCGCAGCGATGAGCCTCTTCTTGGTCTCGGTGAAACCGTCCACGTCACAGGGGCCCTCGCTCGTCCACACCACGTTGTTGAGGACGCCGAAGACCCCGTCGACGCTGATCTCGTGCGGTCGGTAGATCCGGTGGGACAGGAGGTGGAGCCTCAGGTAGGCGTCGGCCGGGTCCTCCGGAGGCCGTGACAGGTCGGGGATGACCGTCGAAATCTGGTTGCGGACCACGCCTCTCGGTTCGTCCCGGTGCTCCAGCGCCGACAAGTCAGCGGAATCGTCCCGTGGGTCGGGATACCACACGTCGAGGACCTTCTCTCCCGAAAGTGTGGCCAATCCAACGGCCTTGACCGAGTCGCTGCTCACCGGTGCGAAGGGTACCGGCAGGAGGCTATGAGGCCCACTCCCTACGCAGGTCGTGGAGTCTGGATCCGATGGCCTCGATCCACGACGTGTCGGATTTTGGCCAGGCATTGATCAGGAAGTAGCTGATGCCCACCGGTGCCAGCGACCTCATCCTCGCCACGAGACCGTCGAAGGTCGCGTCGTCATCGAAGCCGCGTCGCTCGTGCATCCACACGATGTCGTCGGGGTCTCGACCGACGCGCTCGCACGCCGCATTCAGGGTCGTCCCGTGCCCGGTGACCACCGAGTCGTCGCCTGTGGAGTCCCAGCGGTCACCGAACCGAGCCAGGTAGGCCATCATCCGAGGCCGGCGACTTCCGATGAGGATGGGCATGCGGCCGTTCACCGGCTTGGGCTCGAAAGGCGCGTCGACCAGGTTGACGTGCCGGCCGGAGTAATTGGTCTTCTGCTCGACCTCCATCATCCGGATCGCCTCCAGAGTCTCTCCGACGAGATCGACCCTCTCCCCCGGCGAGGGGAAATCGATCCCGTATGCCGCGTGCTCCCGTTCGTTCCACCCGGCTCCGATCCCAAACACGAAGCGGCCATTGCTCACGTGATCGACGGTCACCGCCGCTTTCGCCAGCACCGCCGGCGGGCGATGGGTGACACTGGCGACGTAGCTCCCCAGCTCCACTCTCGGGACCTCCCGCGCCAGGGCGGCGAGCAGGCTGAAGACTTCCAGGTTGGCCCCCATCTCGCCGTCCCAGTCCGACATGAAGTGGTCGACCAGGTACATACCGTCCCACCCCGCGCTTTCGGCTCGTGACCACATCTCCAGGAGCTCGTCCCAGCTGTTCCACATCTGCGGCGTGGTCACCCCGAACTTGATGGTGTGACCGCGTTCTCTGAAGTCCTTCATCGGTCTCCCGATCGTACAAACACTGTTACGTTGCCTCGGTGCCAACCCTCGCCGAGACCCTCGTCTGGCTCGTCGACATCCCGTCGGAGACCGGGAGCGAAGCGGCCATTCGGGATGCCATCGCCGGGCGTCTCGCCGGCATGCCCCAGACGATGGTCAACAGGTCCCTGGTCGTCGGTGAGCCCCTACAGGGCTCGATCCTTCTGGTGGGCCACACCGACACGGTTCCCTTGCAAGGTCATGTCGGTGCCCGCATGGAGGGCGACCGTGTCTACGGGCTTGGTGCCACCGACATGAAGGGTGGACTCGCAGTGATGATCCATCTACTGGAGGAGACGGAGGACGAGAGAATCGTCGGCATCTTCTACGCAGGGGAGGAAGGCCCGATCTCGGGCAACGATATCGTCCCGATCCTCGATGCCCTCCCGATGCTGTCTGAGGCGGCGGCCGGGATCGTGATGGAGCCGACCAATCGGGAGATGCATGCGGGCTGTCAGGGGGCGATCAACGCCCGGGTGAGCTTCGTGGGTGAGCCGGCGCACTCGGCCCGCCCCTGGCTCGGCGAGAACGCGGTGAGCAAGGCAGGGGAGTTCCTCGCCGTGCTGCACCGGCTCGAGCCGGAGTTGCACCCTGTCGAGGGCCTCCAGTTCAAGGAGGTGATCTCGGTCACCAGAGCATCCGGTGGGGTGGCCAACAACATCATCCCTGGCCGATTCGATCTCAACCTGAACTACCGGTTCGCACCCGACCGGACCCTCGATGCAGCGGTCGAGCGTCTGGCGGAGTTGTGCGCATTCGCCGACGAGTTCGAGGTCAGCGACTCCGCTCCCGCCGCCTATCCCGATGTGTCACATCCCCTGTTCATGAAGCTGGCAGAGGTGGCCGACGCCCCCATCGCACACAAACAGGGCTGGACCGACGTCGCCCAACTCGTCCAGCGGGGGATACCCGGCGTGAATTTCGGCCCGGGAGAGACCAGCCTCGCCCACAAGCCCGGAGAGTCGATCGCCCTGTCCGACCTCGATTGGGCCTTCCAGTCGATCAAAGGCGCTTTGGAGTTGGCCTCCTAGTGGGTCTTACACTCCCGTTTCCATGCCAGTCGACATCGACATCGCCCATGTGGCCCGTCTCGCCCGTCTCGATCTGACCGAGGATGAGCTGGAAGCCTACAAGAGCCAGCTGAGCGTGATCCTGGATCACGCGGCGAGGGTGCAGTCGCTCGAAGGCGACCCACATGTCGAGTCGGCGCATCCACTGGGGCTCGTCAACGTCTATCGGGAGGACGAGGTGAGGCCGTCTCTCGATCGCGAGGAGGTGCTGGCCCAGGCCCCGGAGTCGGTCGACGGCTTCTTCGTCGCGCCGCCCGCCCTGGACAACCCTTGAGCTTTCTGACCGATCTCAACATCGTCGAGGCAGGTGAACTTCTCCGCTCCGGCGAGGTGACGGCTGTCGGCCTGCTCGAAGCGGTCTTCGACCGGGCCCACAAGACCGAGGCGCAACTCCACGCTTTCCTCACCCTCGACTATGGGGGGGCCAGGGCCGCCGCCGAGGCCGCCGACGACCATTTGGCCGCGGGAATTGATCAAGGCCCGCTCCAGGGGATCCCGGTGGCACTCAAGGACAACATGTGCACCAGGGGAGTGGAGACGACGGCAGCATCGCAGATCCTCGCCGGTTATCAGCCTCCATATGACGCCACCGTCGTCACCAGACTTCGAGACGCCGGTGCGGTGATCGTCGGCAAGACCAACCTCGACGAGTTCGCCATGGGCTCGTCCACCGAGAACTCCGGCTATGGCACCTCTTTCAACCCGTGGGACATCAGCCGGGTCCCCGGAGGCTCCTCGGGGGGCTCCGCGGCCGCGGTGGCCATCGGCAGCGCCTTCACCGCGCTGGGCTCTGACACGGGCGGGTCCATCCGTCAGCCCGCCTCGTTGAGCGGGATCGTCGGGCTGAAACCCACCTACGGCACAGTCAGCCGATACGGGCTGATCGCCTTCGCCTCCTCGCTCGACCAGATCGGCCCGCTGTCGAAGACGGTGACCGACGCCGCCCTGACCCTCGAGACGATCTGGGGCCACGACCCTCTCGACGCGACTTCGTACGCCGGGCCCTACCCGGACCCCGCGTCGGGGCTCGACCTCGGCGTCTCTGGCATGAAGGTCGGTGTGGTGACCGAGTTGTCCGGCGAGGGGTACGAGCCGGAGGTCGAGGCGGCGGTGGCACGGATGATCGACCAGCTGGCCAAGGCTGGCGCAGAGATCGTCGAGCTCTCCCTGCCGACTTTCGAGATCGCTCTCTCCGCCTACTACCTCATCGCACCAGCGGAGTGCTCGGCCAACCTGGCCCGGTTCGACGGCATCAGGTACGGCCACCGGGCCGAAGGGGCTACCACCGAGGCGCTCATGGCCCGCACCCGGGCCGAGGGCTTCGGCCCGGAGGTCACCCGACGCATCCTGCTGGGGACGTATGCGCTTTCAGCCGGCTACTACGACGCCTTCTACGGGCAGGCTCAGCGAGTCCGTGCCGCCATCCAGGAGGACTTCGCCCGTGCGTATGAGTCGGTCGATGTCCTCGTCTCACCGACTAGCCCCACGGTGGCGTTCAAGGCCGGGGATCGTGTCGACGACCCACTGGCCATGTACCTGTCGGACATCTGCACCATCCCATCGAACCTCAGCGGGCACCCGGCGATGTCGGTGCCCATCGGTGTCGACGCCCAGGGCCTGCCGATTGGCTTCCAGGTGATGGCCCCCGCACTGGGCGAGTCGACGATGTTTCGAGTCGCCGCGGAAGTGGAGAGGCTCGCTGCATTCGCAGCGAAGCCGCAACTCGCCGAGGTGGTTTCGTGACGGCCTACGAGCCGGTGATTGGCATCGAGGTCCACGTCGAGCTGTCCACCGACTCGAAGATGTTCTGTGGGTGCGCGGTCACCTTCGGTGAGCAGCCCAACACCTCGATCTGCCCGGTCTGCCTGGGCCTGCCGGGCGCGCTGCCCGTCCCCAATCGGAAAGCGATCGAATGGATCACCGAGATCGGCCTCGCCCTCGACTGTGAAGTGTCAGAGCGCTCGGTGTTCCATCGCAAGAACTACTTCTACGCCGATCTTCCCAAGAACTATCAGATCTCTCAATACGACATCCCGGTGTGTCACGACGGGCACCTCGACGTGACGGTCGACGGCTTCACACGCCGCATCGGCATCGAGCGGGCGCACATGGAGGAGGACACCGGCAAGTCGACCCACCTCGGCGACGGCGGTCGCATCCACTCCGCCCAATCGACCCTTCTCGACTTCAACCGCTCGGGGGTGCCCCTGGTGGAGATCGTCTCCAAACCGGACATCCAAAGCGCCGCCGAGGCGCGGGCGTACGCTCACGAGCTTCGTGCCCTGGTCGCCGAGCTGGGTGTCTCCGACGCCCGGCTCGAGGAAGGCTCGATCCGCTTCGACGCCAATGTCTCTGTTCGCCCCGAGGGCAACGACGAATTAGGCACCAAGATCGAGATCAAGAACATGAACTCGTTCCGTTCGCTCGAGCGCGCCATCGACTTCGAGATCCGACGTCAGATCCAAGTGCTGGAGGCCGGTGGTGAGCTCCTCCAAGAGACGAGGCATTGGGATGAGGGCACCGATGTGACTCACTCGATGCGGACCAAGGAAGGCTCTTCGGACTACCGGTACTTCACCGAGCCCGATCTGGCACCCATGGTGATGGATCGGGCATGGGTGGACGAGATCGCCGCGCGGATCCCCGAGCTGCCCGCTCAGCGAAGGGCTCGATACATCGCGGCGGGTCTCGATGCGAGCCTGGCCGGGGTCCTCTCCGATTCCGAGCCGCTGCTTCGCAGCGTCTTCGACGAAGCGTTAGCGGCCGGTGCGTCACCCAAGGGCGCCGCCAACTGGCTCACTGGAGAGGTCACCGCCCACATGCGCCGGAACGAGGACAGCGAGCTCTCTTTGACCGGTGCCCAACTCGCCGAGCTGATCGCCCTTGTCGAAGAGGGCACTGTCTCCTCATCGGCGGCGAAGGAAGTCTTGGAGGGGGTTCTCACCGGAGAAGGCGACCCCGCCGCCGTCGCCGAGTCGCGAGATCTCATCCAGATCTCGGACACCTCTGCCCTCGAGGCCGTCGTCGACGAGGTGCTGGCCGACAATCCCGACGCGGTGCAGAGTTATGCCGCCGGCGAGAAGAAGGCCGTCGGCTTCCTCGTCGGCCAGGTGATGACGAAGACCCAGGGCAAGGCCGATCCACGCATTGTCAACGCGTTACTCGGGGCACGTCTGGACCGTTAATCGGATTCGATCGGTCTCCTCAGCGTTAGCTTTGGAGCAGAGATGCATCGTCACACCAAGGTCATCGCCACCCTGGGGCCCGCGGTGGCAAGCGACGAGGGGGTACGCTCGTTGGTAGCCGCCGGGATGGACGTCGCCAGGCTCAACTTCTCGCACGGCGGGCACGACCTCCATCGCAAGTTCTACGACTGGGTGCGAACCGCCGCCGACGATGCCGGTCGGGCGGTGGCCATCATGCAGGACATACAGGGCCCCAAGCTGCGCATCGGGGAGTTCCCCGATGGCTCGATCAGGCTGAGCAAGGACAGCGAGGTCGAGCTGGTTCCCGAGGGCGGGGAGGGTCACGGCAGCCGGATCCCCATCGGCTATGACGCCCTGCTCGATGATGTGAGCCCGGGCGACAGGGTCATCCTCGCCGACGGCTTGGTCTCGTGCCAGGTAGTCGGTCGAAGCGACTCGGCGCTGGTCGCTCGGGTCATCACCGGTGGCGTGATCTCCGACAACAAAGGCGTGGCCTTCCCAGACAGCGTCCTGTCGATGAGCAACATCACACCCAAAGACGAGGAGGACCTCGCTTTCGGGCGCAAGCTGGGCGTGGACTACGTAGCTGCCTCATTCGTGCGCGATGGCGCCGACGTCTCGGCTGTCGGAGCCTTGACCGGTGGTGTCCCGGTGATAGCCAAGATCGAGCTGGCCCAGGCCATCGACAATCTCGACCAGATTCTGGACGTGGCGGACGGAGTGATGGTCGCCCGTGGAGATCTCGGTGTTCAGCTGCCCCTCGAGCGGATTCCCCTGATCCAGGCAGACATCCTGCGACGCACCAATTCGGCCGGGCGAATCTCGGTCACCGCCACCGAGATGCTCGAGTCGATGACCCACAACCCACGACCGACCAGGGCGGAGGTGACCGATGTCGCCAATGCCGTGATGAGCGGGACGGACGCGGTGATGTTGTCGGGGGAGACTGCCGTTGGCGACTTCCCGGACCAGACCGTCCAGGCCATGCACCGGATATGTGAGACTGTTGAGGAAGGCACATTGAAGTCTGTCGACCCGGTTTCCCTGGTGGGTGACGACAACAAGGTCGCCTCCGCGGTGGCCCAGGCAGCCACCCAGATCGCCAAGCATGTTGGGGCCAAGACGATCGTCGCGTTCACCGAGTCGGGTAGCACGGCCCGTCTGATCTCCAAGTACCGGCCCCCGCAACGGGTAGTGGCGTTCACCCCCAATCCGGCGACTCTCCGAAGGATGGCGATCTATTGGGGCATCGATGCCCACATCTTCGAACGACGTGAGTACACCGACGACGAGATGGCTGCGGCTGCGGACATCCTGGCCCGTGAGGGGCTGGCCAAGGAGGGCGAGAAGGTGGTGATGGTGGCCGGCGTGCCCCCCAATTTCCAGGCCTCGACCAACCTGGTGAAAGTCCATGTCATCGGGGAGCTCTCGGGCGGTCTCGGTGGCTAGTTACGATCCGGCGCGATGGGCCAGAACATAGAGATCAACAAGACCGCCACCTTCGGAGATGTGCTGGTGCTCGACACCGATCGCAGCTTCACCGGCCAGGACGGCCACACGATCAGCCCGACGTCGCAGCGAAGTGGCGTTCCCGGGCTGTTGGCGGAGAGGCTTTTCGGGCTCGGTCTCGGCATCGACCACGTCTACGTGTTGCAGAACACGGTGACGGTGCGTCGCCCCGGCGGATGGGACGAGGACACGGCGGGGGCCGTCACCGACACCACCCATTCGTTTCTTAGGTATTACCCCGACGAGGAGGACTGACGCCTACGGCGGCGGTTAGGGGATCGTGGTGGTAGTTGTCGGCACAGTCGTGGTCGTGGTCGTGGTGGTGGTGGGGCATGCGGTGGTCGCCCCCGGCATCTTGCAGGGATGCACCTCGAGGACTTCGAACTGGGGGGAGTAGCGCACCACCCACTGGCGCTCCTCGAACGGCTCGGTCCCACCGATGAGGATCGTCCTCGTCACGGTGACCGACCATCCGTCGGCCGGGGACTGGGTCCGCTTCTGCTGGTCGACGTCGAGCTCGGGATTGGCCCGGTACTTGGGGCTTCCCGGCGGGGTGATGTTGTAGCGGTCCGAGACGCTTCCCTTGACGTGGAGAGCTTCAGGGCCTCCCTCGTTGACCTCGAAGATGCGGGTGCGCCCGCCACTCTGCTCACCACTCAGGGTGCGGCCGTGGTTGAAACCGAAAAACCGAACCGTGATGGACGTGTCGGTGTAGCGGGTATCGATGAGGATGGCGTGCTCGCGGTTGTTGCGGAACTCGACGTCGATCGAGCGCCAGAACAACGTGGCCTCGATGCCCTCGGGATAGCGAGAGAAGTAGTAGGAGTGGGGCTTGTGGTCGATGTCCTCGTACCCACCCCAGAAGACCGCGTTGTAGAAGGTCGTGGCGAACTGGCTGGTCCCACCGCCGACGGTGTCCTCGATCTCACCGGCGACGATCGAGGGAGCCGGCAGATAACCATTTTCGATGGTCCGCTCGCCGACGTGTTCGTTGAGGGAGAACGTCTCGCCGGGAAGCACCAGAACGCCATCGATGGCATCGGCCATCTTGTGGATGTTGGTGACCCTCGGCTCACAGCAGCTGTGGTAGGTGGTGAACTGGGCGACGAGGTGTCGGACGTTCAGCCCTTCGAGATATTCTGTGGTCACCTCGGGGTCGGCACCTTCGACTATGGGCAGGAGCCCGGTGCGGTCGGCGGTGAAGGCCGCGTCGTAGAGACGTTGCGACGTCTCGACCTCGTCGATGCGGGTCCCCTTCGATCCCGGGATCACACGAACTGTCTCGCCTTCGATGGCGAACTCGGCATTCACAGGTGCGGCCTCGAACTCGCTGCGGACCGGCTCGAGGAATGTGCTGATGACAGCCGGATCGAACGAGTTGACGATGGTGGACTCGGAGTTCACCACTGTCTCTGAATGGAACGCCTGGTACAGCTGGGCCTCGGTGAAGGTTGTCGAGAGATCCTCGTGCCTCATCGTGATCGGTGCCGACAGCATCTGCTGTGCCACGGCGTAGGCGGCGTCGACGTCGGCGTCGGTCAACTCGGGTATGACGGTCACGGTGGGCAGCTCAGGCTGCGTCGGCTCGATCGCCAGGAGGGTCTCGAGCACGATCGCCATGGACTCTTCGCGTTGCAGACCCACACCCGCCTTCGGATAGTGGGCGACGAGCATGTTGGTGGCGTCGACTTCGACGGAACCGAGATCGATCGGCTTGGCGATGACCTCCACGTCCCACATGTCGAAGAGTTCCTCCATCGCCTCGCCGTTGACGGTTCCCACCAATGGGACGTCGGTCGTGGAGAAGATGTGGGTCAGCCAATGGAGGAACTGGGTGGCGAAGTTGCCCTCGCGCCCCACACGCATGGCCTCGG
>Ga0268386_10003749_pt1 | contig 11109 bp, 9 predicted proteins | sample RVTome_15_FD_200260 | JGI IMG/M metagenome (GOLD analysis project Ga0268386, IMG submission 200260) | Soil microbial communities from uranium-contaminated site in the Upper Colorado River Basin, Wyoming, United States - RVT150D86... ... | reverse complement strand
CGCTGATCGCTTGTAGATGGCGAGCTGCTGGCGCAGGGCCAGGTTCTCAAGAGCGAGCTGGCGGTGGCCGCCGAGGAGGAAGGGTAGGAGCCGGAGCAGGTGGAGTAGGAGGGTGATCACGAGCCGAGATTGTGGCCGGGACGGGCCGGCGAATCAATCACTTGCCGGGCGGACGACGTTTTGACGAAGGACAGGATGGTGCTACTCTCCCCGCATCGGAAAACCGGCAGGGCGCAGTTATGGCTGAGCATCAAGCCCAGGCGTTCTGGTGCTACGACCACCTCGATGACCGCGATGGCAGCGTGACGCGGTTCCGGGATGCTCTCGAACGGGCCGTCAACAAGGTCGCGCGGCAGCCCTTCAGGATCTTCCAGGACCGTTTGCACATCGATTGGGGTCAGCCCTGGCGCGAGCGCATCCGCGCCGTGCTGGATCAGTCGCAGTTTCTCATTCCCATCCTCACGCCAAACTTCATCCACAGCGAGGAGTGCCGCCGTGAGCTCGACTACTTTCTCGAAGTCGAAGTCAGGCGCGGGCGAACCGGCCTGATCCTGCCCGTGGAGTTCTATCCCATGCGCGAAGCCGGGCATTCCACCGCGCCGCATCGCGACCACCTGGTGGAGGAACTTCAGAGCCGGCAGCGGCTGGACTGGACCGCCCATCGGTCCGAGCCGATCGAGAAGCGCGAGAAGGCGCTGGCGAAGATGGCCGCGCAGCTAGCGCGTGCCTTCGAGCAGCCCGCGCCGCGGCCATCCGTGCTTCGGGTCGGCTCGGCGAACGGCAAGTTCCGGACGATCGAGTCCGCATTGCGCGCCGCGAAGCGCTGGGACCGCATCGAGGTGGCAGAGGAGGTGTACACCGAAGCGGTCAGGGTCGACACGTGCGTCGACATCGTGGGGCGTGGCAGCCGTGATCGGATCGTCGTTCAGGCCGTCAACGAGGACGTCATCTCCTTTCAGGCTGGCCGGGGCCGGATCGCCAACCTGACGATCAGGAAGCTGGGAGAGGAGATCGACGGCAGACGGTTCGGCTCCGGCGTGCACGTCACGCGTGGCCTGCTGCTGCTCGAAGACAACGACATCTCGAGCACCGGCCTGTCCCGCGTCTCGGTGCAAAGGGCCGCCTGGCCTCGCGTGCGGGGCAATCGCATTCATGACGGGCGGAACGAAGGCGTACACCTGAGCAACGGCGCAGGGGGCGTCCGGGAGGACAACCGCATCTATCGCAACGGTTTTGCCGGGGTGGCGATCTGGGCGGATGCCGATCCACGGGTGACCAGCAACGATCTCTACGAGGGGGCGGCAGAGGGTGTGTACGTCGGCGGGGGCGGGCGAGGCCTCCTCGACCACAACACGATCCGCGACAACCACGTGTCGGGCATCACGATCGAGGTCGGTGCCCATCCGATCGTGAAAGACAACTACATCTACGGCAACGGACCAGAGGGCAAGGTGAAGGTCATCGATCGAAATCTCTGAGAACAAGGAGCTGCTATGCCCTGCCCATCAGACGCATACGAGGGCGGCCGCGACAACGATCGGTACTGGCACAACTGGCTTGGGAACATCAGTTACCTCGTTCCCAGCTATTTCCAGCCCGCCAGCCGCCGGGATCTCGTCTGGATCCTGCAACAGGCCGAAGCGCAAGACGTCAGGGTCAAGGCTGTCGGACGAGGCTGGTCGTTCGAAGACTGCGCGGTCTCGCAGGACTGGGTTGTCGATATCGGCCGGCTGACGAGCACGATGACCTTCCTGACCCATCCGGCCACCGGGCCGACGCTTCTCGACCCCACCTGGGCCGCGCGACAGTTCGGCCCCTCGAACGAGAAGCTCTATCACGTCGAAGCCGGCATCACCATCTTCGAGCTGAACAAACGGCTCCACGCCGAGCGACTGGCCATGCTCACCCTCGGCGGCAGCCAGGGGCAGACGCTCGCCGGCGCGATCTCCACGTCGACGCACGGGTCGGATCTCGATCAGCCACCGCTGCCGGGCGTGATCCAGGCGATTCACCTCGTCACCACCGGCGGTCAGGAGGTCTGGATCGAATCGGCATCCGAGCCGTTGACCAGGAACGATTCTGCCCTCCTCGACACGCTGGCCTGCCCCGACCTGCAGATCGTTCGCGACGACGAACTCCTGCGAGCCGCGATGGTCACGGTCGGGCGTTTCGGGGTCGTCTATGCCTACGTCATCAAGGTGGCGCCGCTCTTCAGGCTGTCCGAATGGACGGCCGACGTGAGCTGGGACCCGGTGGCGGCGGCGCTGACGGCCGGTATCGGGCTGGGAAGCGGCGTGCCCGTGCGACGTCACCTGGGCGGACTGGCGGGGCTCCTCCCCGATCCACCGGCAAACCTGGACATTGGCCCCACGGTTGGCGACTTCCGCTTCGTCGATATCCTGCTCAGCGCCAACGTCCGTCTGACGCACGGCGACGCGGGGTGCTGGGTGCGCCGCCGCTGGCTGACCAACAACGCGCAGGACGTGAACCTGGAACCCAACGCCAACTTTCTCTGCCTGCCCGGCGTGGCCAACGCCGTGCTGACGGCCGCCGGCGCGGCGCTTGGCGCCTATGCCTCGCACGTCGTGGCGATACCTTTCTATGGGGCGGTCAAGGCGATCGAAATCGGCATCGATGCGGCCCGGCTCAATGCGCTCGCGCACGATCCGGGCATCAGCGGAGGAGAAGCGCTCGTCGAATCGCTCAACGCCATCTGGCGGGCGCAAATCGGCAACGAGCTGGAAGGGCTGATCGCCGAGCTGAACCAGATCCTTCTGGCGAAGGGGCTCAGCAAATCGCGAGGAGACGGAAAACGCGGCCCGGGGTGGCAGGTGGCCGTGGGCCTCGAAGAGCGCGGCGACGACGCCTGTTACCGCGCGAACTCGATCGAGCTGATCTTCGACACTCAGACGACGGCGTATATCGATTACATCAACACCCTGCTGGACAACGCGCACCGGTTTCACATCGGCGGCTACATCTCCGTCCGGTTCTCGAGCCGCAGCCGCGCCTACCTGTCGATGCACAACGCCGGCTCCCCTCTCGCCGTCTCCATCGAGGTCGCGTCGCTGCATGGCCTCGAGGGCAACGACGGGTGGATCGGGTTCGCCGAACACACGGCCAAGGCGATGGGCGGACGGCTGCACTGGGGACAGCAGAACCAGTTGTCCGCCCACGACGTGCTCGCGTTGTATGGCCTCGACAACCTCGAGAACTGGTCGCACCAGTGCTTTCGCATGGTCGGGCCGACGAGTCAGACTTTCAGTAATCGCTACACGCGCCAGCGAGGGCTCGAGCCGCTGCGGCGGCCCGCCACGGCCTTCGCGATGGTCTCCCCGGCGCTCCTGGACCTCGGCCGCGTGCTCGAGCACACGCGCGTGGTGCGCGACAACGGCCTGACCATCTCGAATGTCGGCACCGGGTCGCTTGCCATCCAGCGCGTCCGCCTCGCAGGTCGGCAGGCGGCCGCATTCACGGTGACACCGCACGTGCGAGCCCTGCCGCTCACCCTGCAGCGGGGCGAGTCGTTCCCCGTCTCTCTTCAGTTTCAGAGTGCGGCGGTTGGCGAGCACGAGGCGCGCGTGGAGATCACCAGCCTCGACCACCGATCCGGCTCGGAGACGACCATCCACGCGGTGCTCACGGCGGTCGTCGTGGGCCCGGACATGACCTTGGTGCCAACCTCCATCAACTTCGGTATCGTTCCGGCCGGACAGGAGATGCAGCGCAACGTGCTCGTCACCAACAACGGCTCGGCGACATTGCGCTTTCGGGTCGCGCCCCCGGCGTCCGGTTCCGTCTTCGAGTGGACGGGCGATGGGCCGCTTCAGTGGCGCCAGGTGCCGGCGGGAGGGGCCGAAGCCATCGCGGTGCATTACAAGCCGATGGCGACCGGCCGGCATGCCTCCGAGATGCGCATCGTGAGCGAGCGCCAGTCGGCCACCGTGCCGCTGTTCGGGGAGCGGGCGCCCGCGACCGTACCTGACATTCAGGTCGTCCCGCGGCTACTCGATTTCGGAATGGTCGCCATCGGGACCGCGGCGACCCGGCAACTCGTGCTGGCCAATGACAGTACTGCGGCGCTGATCATTCGCGGGGCACGCATCGAGGGTCCCGACCGGGCGCAGTTCGCGCTGGCGGGCGAGGTCGCCGGGGTCGTCCGGGAGGGGCAAACGGCGTTGCGTTCCGTCAAATACATGCCGGCGGTGGGAGCCGCCGGCGCACATCAGGCGACGCTGATCATCGACAGCAACGCCGCCAACGCCCCGGCGTTGAGCGTCAACCTGTCCGGAGCCGCCGCGGGCGGCGCCGGATGGCTCGAACCGGTGCTCGCGATCATGATGCGGTGAACGCAGGAAAGGAGGCAGCGGACATGGCGGTCCAGGCCAAGGGCAGGGTCAAACGCATTTACGCGTCGTACGAGACCACGAACGCACGGACTTACATCGCGCTCGAACTTCCCGCGTCCACGATGGCGCCGAAGGACGGGTACTTCGTCCTCGAATCCAGGCATCCGAACTACAACGCGCTGTATTCCCTCGCCCTCGTCGCCGCGGTGAATCGGTACGAGCTCTCGATCAGAGCGGCGGCTGAGATCACGAACCAGGCGCATGCCAGCGTGGAGTACATGGTGGTCGATTGGTGAACAGTCGTCGACGTCATGATCGACGTGAGAGAGGCCGAGACGGGCTCGATCGCCTCGCCCGGATCTGGTACGACGCCGAGCCTCACGACCCGAAGTAGCCGCGCCGCGCCTTGCGCTTGTGGTGAAAGAGGATGTATCGCTTGCTCAACGACACGTAGGCCTCTTCCGTGACGAAGGCTGGCATGACGGAGCCGCAGGGCCTGGACCACCCGATCGAGCAGGCGCGATTTCGGTAGCTCAAACGTCTCGCGCAGGCGCCAACGGACGCCAGTGTGGCGGCATTCTGCGAGTACAAGGTACGCCGCGCTGTGAGCCGTTTGCTCAGCATGCCTCCGAACCATTGAGCGAGAATCGTAGCCGTCAGGGCAACGAAGTACAAGTGTCGAGCCCGATACACTTCGCCGTGACGGTAACCGGGACGATCCGCTGGCCGAGGACACGCGTCGGGATAGCTGCAACTATCGAAACACGTCCATGTCGCCCCACTCATGGCAGAGTTCCCTGTCGTCCAGGTATCCCCTCCTCCTGACGCTTTCTTCGATGCTGTCGTGCAACACAACTATCTCAGTTCCGTGCAGCTCCCATTCCCTGTATCCCACGACCCACTGCCATCTGGCATCCGGCATCGGAAAGCGAGCGACAATCCTGCTCACCTCTGGATTCTCGTGCAACACGCGCCAGAAAGCGAACGTGTCGAAAAAACCCAGCTCGCCTGGATAGGGCGCGGTGTCGCCGCAAGACCCCGCCTGAGACGCTCCTCCGCGACGTTGATTCCGACCGTAATAGTGCTTCAGCAAGACGCCCAACCAGAGTCCCCATAACCTCTTTGTTATTTCATCGTTTTTGTAAACGAACAACCCGCAATGCCATTTCAGCTGGTGCGCCTTGCCTTGCCGAATCAGCTCCAGGTCCTCGAGGTTATCGTGGTCGAGACAGCGACCGGGCTTTCCGGGGCCTTCGACGCCGTCCTCCGTGAAGTACGCCACTCTGGCGTTGTAGGGCCTGTTGCACGTCATCACCACATGCGCGTCGCGCGGACGCTGATCAAAAATGTGCTTGATGTCTTTGCTGACGACGCGCGTGTCGGCGTCGATGTAGCATGTCTCGTCGTACGGGGTTCGCGGGAGAGCCCAGAGTTTAGTTCTGATGAAGGCCGGTATGCCGGTCACCAGATCGTCAACGTATTCGCGCACGCGATCTCGATCCTCATCAGCCCATGGTTGATGGGTGAACAAACACACGTTGGCCTCAGGCCAGGCCTGCTTCAATGAAATGATGGACGCCAGCGCATGATCATGGAAACACCTTGACAGGGAAGCCACGTAGAGAAAGCCTCTGCGCATCGTTGTCGCTTCCCGTTATCTGGCCACGTGCGCAGGGGACGCACGCGGGCCCACGGTTGTCCGCAGGGCAAAGCAAACGGTCGCCGTCGGGTCAAGCGTCGACGATTGCATGCATTGCGAATTCAGGGTCAAAGCCAAACAGATAGGCTAGTTTTCGCAGACTGTCCAACGTCGCGTCGTGCTGCTGCGCGCTCAGCTCCCTGAGCTCGTCCCGCCGCAGCGCCATGAGAAGGGGCATCGTGAAGAGCCCGCGCACGTAAGGCTGAATGATGTCTTCCGTAATATACATGGAGTTCACGCTGGCGGAGTGCCGCAGGGCCTCCGTTCTATGCCACCAGCCGTGTGGCACAAACAGCACGTCACCGGGTTCCAGCACGCCGCTCAGCGCCTGCGTGGCCGGATCCTTGAGAAGCCGTTGATAATCGGGCTCGCCGCCTTGTTTCCTGTGCAGAAAGGCATCTCGATGGAAGAGATACCACTCCTTTTCTCCAAACAGCTGGACGGAGCAGATGTTGAACGGAAGCGTGTCAACGTGGAGTGGCGTCTTGGCCCCTTTAGATCCAATCCACAGGGTGCGGTTAACAAACCCCAGGACCTTGTTTCCCCAATCATCCCGAAAGTGTTCAATGCGTCCCAGGTCCTCCAGAAGCACTTCACAATCTTCTTGGAACCACCACTGCTGCAAGTAGACAGGGCGATCCGGTTCGCTCTCCTTGATCCTGTTGACAATCGTCCGGATGTCGGTTTGTTCGGCTGGCTTGGCGTCATAGCCGTGCATCGGAACGCGGGCGTCGCCGCATTTTTCCGCGAAGTACTCCAGGCTGAAAGGGCGCCTATCGCTCCATTCCGCGAGGCCGCTCAGGATCGCCGGGCGCCCGGTTTCGACGAAACAAGCCCGGAACTCCCGGACGCCGATGCGATGCGCTCTTTCTATTCGTGGGCATTCGTTTCTGATTCTCGCTGCAAGAGAATGTGAAAATTCTCGTTCGACATATCCCTGGTCGAAAAGAAGGTTTCCCTCAACGGAGCTGGAGTGATGTCCGCTCATGTGCGTTTCCGTGGGGTGCGAAGAACCGCGCCCTCGACGAAGCCGAACAGCGACCACCTCGAAAGCAGACCTCGCAGTGCCCGCGTTCCTTTTGGTCAAGCTTCACCCATCGATGAACCGGGGCGGCCAGCGGCGCCGGGTTTTCGTCAGCGGGAGAATCGCCGCTTGGCTGATGCCCCCGCGCCAAAGTCAATGATGCCTGCTTCCAGCTTGCCCGGCGCGGCGGGCTTGCCGTAGCCAAAAGGATCCTTGCGCTCGTCCGGCAAGCGACCCGCGTCATCCTCGATGTAGACGGGAACGTACCCCGTCAATGCTTCGACAGCGGCAGCAAAATAGGGAACGTGGTCGGTGAACGCATTGTCGCAGCTCGCGTCGAAGAGATCCCCGGTGAGGAACATGCAGCCACCCCGGCAAGATTGCACGACCGGGCAGCCATGACAGCGATCGCGATTCATGAAATGGACGGACGTCTTGACTTCGACGGCGTGAAGATTCTTAATGCTCCCGGCGCGGTGCGGCTCCGCGTTCGGGGCCCGGGAAGCGGCCGAGGTGTTCTGACAGGTGAGGACGTTCCCCATTAAGTCCACCGTCAGCGTGTCGGCCTCATCCATGCCGCAGCTCATCCCGAGTCCATCTAATATGCGTCCGTGCTGCATGGTGTCGAGCCACTCATGCATGCGCAATCCCGAAACGCTGAAGTTGCGGTCGGCCCGGTGCCTGATGTTGCGGAAGGAGGTCTCGCGCAACTGCAGGTGGTCGCTGCGCGCCTTCGGACTGTTCTGCTTGGCCCCCTCGTCGTACACTTGGATTACCGACCCTTCGCCGATGTTGATCTCCGCGTCGTGGAATTTCTCCCGCAACCACGCGGCGACGGCGGCGCGGTCCGGATTCTGGGCGTGGATCATCGCGCCGACGCTCATCGGGTCGCCTGCAGCCTTCTTGCGGCGATACAGATCCAGTATCGCGTCCGCTTTCTCGGGATCGTCAAAGGGGTCCGGGCCACGGTATTTCTGTCCAGGCCCGTCGTGCGACATCGACACGCCAATGTTGTTGTCCATGATCCAGTCGTTGATCCCCCGAGTGAGTAGCGAGCCGTTCGTGATCATCGTGAATTTGGCGTTGAGATATAACCGCTTCAGCTCCGCCACCAACGGCTTCAGGGTCCGGATGTAGACCAACGGCTCGCCGCCCCAGAGCTGGATGTTTTCCGGCTCGCCTTTTAGATGCGTTTTGATTGCCTCGATGAAGCCTGGCACCAGTCTGGCGCCGGCCTCGTCGGCGTGCGGGACATACTTTTGTAGACAGTAGTCGCACGAATAGTTGCAGGAAAGCCCCATCTGGATTTTCAGAACCCGGGGGGAGTCATGTTTGCGGATGGGGTTCTGTGCGGCGTTGGCCTTGAACGAAGGCGTATAACTCAGAAGGGACGGGCGCGGCTCCCCGATGGCATCCCCACGCCCGTCGTGGAGCAGGCCGGTCTGGTTGTCGTAGTAAAAGGCCTTCACATCCTCCGGAGAATCCAGCCTCACGCAGGTAAGCCTAAATTTCATCTTTGAGCCTCAACTTCAATGTCAAAGAAATCCGCGTCGCTGCGCCCGCGGCCAGGAATGGCGACGTGGCGCAGTGCAAGATGTGGGCGGGGATCAAGACGGCGGAGTTGCGCGCCGGCAGAATGGCCCGGAGATTGCGCGTGTCGTCGCCAACAAGGAGGTAGCCCCCGTACTCGGCCGGCCACGGTTGCGGATGGACGTACCAGTTCAGCGCGTGACTGACGTCACCGTTTGGATCGTGTTCGTCAACGTGGAAGGCGCCGTCCAGCCCGTGGGTCTGGAGGTTCAGGTGGCAGGTTATTAGCTTAAACTCAGCGCCGGTTAACCTGGACAGCGCACCGACCGCCAGGCGGACGGGCAACGACTGCTTCTCGACGACGCCGTGCCAGATGGGGAGATTCGGGTTTGTCGAAATGGCGCCGAAACCGAAACTCAGCTTTGACAGATCCCCCACGGCGACCGCGAAGTCTTCTTCAGAAGTCAGCGCGTCGAAGACGACAGGGGCGTCCAGCGCTGCGGTGCTGGAGAAGGGATTGGTCGGCATCAGTGCGCTCGCTTTCGTCTTGGATCGAGCCCGACCTCCCGCTCCGCTCGTCTTGCCGGAGGCCGGTTACTGAAACCGTTAAAACGGCTCCAGCCTGGCGACGCTTCCGCCACCTATCTTCTCCTCCGCGTCGTCAATGGACCCGGAGCCAGGGGGAGCCGCAGGCCGGCGGCATTGAAAGCACTGGATGCACTGCCCAGACGCGTTCTGCGGACGAATCTGGTACGACGCAACGCTGGGCTCAACGCGGTCGCTGCGAAAGTGACTGGGCACGCCGCTCAGACCGGCGTACGGTGCGCCGTCGGCAGAGCTCCGTTCGTCCGCAGGCTGTGGCACTGGGGGAATGTCGTTCGGCAGTTGACACTCAGAACCCATGGGTGTCATCGCTACCTCCTGCAGCATTCAATCGTGAGGCTGGAAAGGTTGCGCACATCGCAAACTGCTTGACGGGAAGATTATTCCACCTAGGTGCGGTATTCAAGCACGAATTCGTGGACATCACCAAGCTCCTCGGGCCGGCCAAGTGGACCTTGTCCTTCGACAAAACCTCGTCCGACCCGCTCGGCGGCATCCGGGGTCCCGGCCACGCTGCGAGCCAGACTTGAGAGTGGGAGCGCGTTTCCCAGACTACCGGCCCGTGCGCTGGTCCACCGGATTCGCGATTCATGAGCGAGAGCGGGCAGGCGAGACCGGGCCGGCCGGCGGTACAGAAGAGCGAGGATGCTAGACTACGCAGCCTGACGGCTGTAGCGATGGTGCAGGCCGCCGACTTCGGGGAACTGCACGATCCTCCCCGCAGCGGGAAACTCGACCGGTCGGAGGTCGGGTGCGTCCTTGTCGAGCGCGAGGTGAGTACGGGCCTGATGGTAATAGGCGAAGTGGCGGCTCAGGATGCGGCGCAGGTGTCTCTCTCCGAAGACGAGCACGTGATTCAGAGACTCGCGTCGGATCGACCCGATCAAGCGCTCAGCGAAAGGGTTCTGCCACGGGCTGTGTGGCGCCGTGATGACTTCGTCGATCCCCATGCCCTTCACGCGATGCCGAGATGGCTGACCGTAGACGTGGTCGCGGTCGTGGAGGAGGTAGGCCGGCGCGGACTCGTCAGGGAAGGCGTCCACGATCTGTTGGGCGGTCCAGTGGGCGGTGGGGTGCTCGGTCACGTTGAAGTGGACGACACGCCGGCGGTGATGGGCGAGCACGACGAGGACGAAGAGGACACGCAGGCGGGCGGTGGGTACTGTGAAGAAATCGATCGAGACCAAGTCTTGGACGTGGTTGTCGAGTAACGTCCGCCAAGTCTGCGACGGAGATCTGCGAGGCTTCGGAAGTAGGCGAGAGACGGTACGCTCGGCGACATCGATCCCGAGCTTGAGGAGCTCACCGTGGATTCTCGGCGCGCCCCCCAGGGGATTGGTCGCTGCCATTTTTCTGATGAGGCCGGCGGTCTCGGCGCTGATGGGCGGACGGCCCAGCCGAGGCCGGCCGGAGAGCCTCGTCCAGTACTCGCGGAAGCGGCGGCGCTGCCACCGCAGGACGGTGTTGGGTGACACGATGACGAGAGCCTGCCGCCAACCAGTCCAGATTCTGGCCAGGGCGGCCCAGAACAGGCGGTCGGCCGGGCGGAGCTTCGGGCGGGGCGTCAGTCGCTTGTAGACGGCGAGTTGCTGGCGCAGGGCGAGGTTCTCTAGGGCGAGCTGACGGTGGCCGCCGATGAGGAACGGGAGCAGCCGGAACAGGTGGAGAACGATCGTGATCACGAGCCGGGGATTTTGGCCGGCCGAGACCGACAGATCAATCACTGGCCGGGCGGACGGGGTTTAGGCGAAGGACACCCAAAACGCCGTCCTCTGGTCTGGCCCAGGATGCGACCCTTTCAGCTTCTGGCGCGTCGTACTGCCCCCTCCAACTCCTGGCCATTGTGTCGCTCCTTGCGGAACGGGCGTGAAGACCGCCGCGGCGCTCGCGTGTTCGCGCAGTTC
>Ga0268386_10003748_pt1 | contig 11110 bp, 5 predicted proteins | sample RVTome_15_FD_200260 | JGI IMG/M metagenome (GOLD analysis project Ga0268386, IMG submission 200260) | Soil microbial communities from uranium-contaminated site in the Upper Colorado River Basin, Wyoming, United States - RVT150D86... ... | reverse complement strand
CGCGGACCGAGATGCCCTATGCACCGATCAACTACCGCCTGAGCCGCGGCGAGATCGAGTCGCTGCTTGCGCGACTCGATGCACCGCTCGTGGTCGCCGCGCCGTCGCAGATCGAGGATCTGCGGCTGCCTGCCGGGGCGCTGGTCACCCGCAGCGAAACGCTGCTGCGCGATCACTCCACCGGCCGTGCGTCGAGCTGCGCCGGCGATCTGGACCCGGATGCGGTCGCGGTCCAGCTATTCACGAGCGGCACGACGGGGGCACCCAAGATTGCCGTGCTTCGCCACGGTCACTTGAGCGCGTACGTGCTTGCCACGCTCGAATTCGGCTGCGCCGGCGAGGACGAGGCCACGCTCGTCTCCGTGCCGCCGTATCACGTTGCCGGGGTCGCGGCGCTCCTGAGCTCGACCTATGCCGGGCGGCGCATCGTGATCCTGCCGGAGTTCGATGCGGTCGCGTGGCTCGAACTCGCCGCCGCCGAGTGCGCGACACAGGCGTTCCTCGTTCCCACCATGCTCGCGCGGATCGCCGGGCACCTGGAGCGCTCGGGCGAGCCGCCGCCCGCGACGCTGCGCGCGATCGCCTACGGCGGCGGCAGCATGCCGGCTCCGGTCATCGGGCGTGCGATGCGGCACTTCCCCGCGGTCGACTTCACGAATGCGTACGGGCTCACCGAGACCAGCTCGACGATCTGTCTCCTGGGTCCGGAAGATCATCGCGCCGCCATGACCAGCGAGGACTCCGACGTGCGAACACGGCTGGGCTCGGTCGGCCGGCCGCTGCCAGCGGTCCAGGTCCAGATCCGGGACGAGGCAGGGGATGTGCTGGCAGCCGGTCGGCCCGGGCTCGTCTTCGTCCGCGGTGCGCAGGTGTCGGGCGAATACCGCGAATCCGGCAGCCAGCTCGACGCCGACGGCTGGTTCGCGACCCGTGATCGCGGCTGGATCGACCGGGCGGGATACCTGTTCCTGGATGGACGCGCCGACGATGTCATCGTGCGCGGTGGCGAGAACATCTCTCCCGGGGAGATCGAAGCCGTGCTCCGCGAACATCCCGCGGTGGCGGACGCTGCGGTTTTCGCCATCGCGAGCGAGGAGTGGGGTGAGACCGTCGGTGCGGTGGTGGTGCCCGGGACCGGGCGGAACGTGAGCACGGCGGAGCTCAAGGACTGGGTACGCGGGCGACTGCGCGGCTCACGTGTGCCGGAGCGCGTCATGTTCCGTGACCAGCTGCCATACAACGACATGGGGAAACTGCTGCGGCGCGAGTTGCGCCGCGAGTTTGGAGGTTGAGCGTTTGACCCCGCGAAAGAAGCCGGGACCCGGGCGTCCGAGAAGCCTCGCTTCGGAAGAGGCCATCATCAGCGCGACATCGCGGCTGCTGCGCGAGCGTGGCTTTTCCGGGCTGACGCTGAGCCGCGTCGCGTCGCGCGCCCGCGCCAGCAAGTCGACTATCTACCGCCGCTGGCCGACCAAGGAGCACCTCATCGTCGCGGCCTTCAAGCGTTGGCCCGCGCTGATTCCGCACGACAGCGGCGATGTGCTCGAGGACCTCATGGATCTGCACGCCCAGTCGATGCGGAACCTGCGCCGCGGCGGGCTCAAGGGCGTAATGCCGAAGCTCGTCGCGGCACGGGCCGAGGACCCGGCGCTGGCGAACGTCCTCGATCCGCTGATCGAGCGGCGCTACGACCCGGTCCGCATCATCCTCCGGCGCGCGATCGAGCGCGGGCAGTTGCCCAGGAACACCGACGTGGAGCTCGCCCTGCACATAATCATGGACATCACGGCCTCGCGGCTCTACTTCACCTCCAGCGAAGCCAGCATCCCCGCTATCCGCGAGGTCTTCCGCGTGGTGCTCAAGGGGCTCGGCGCCCGGGGCTATTGACCGCTCGCAACTGACTCCTCCCGTCCGTCAGGCCTCCGTGGAACTTCTGGTGCAGGCGTGGGCGCGGCTGGCACGGCGGCCCTAAGACACTGATCGTGCTGGGGAATTGGAGCTGTTGTCGCATGCCGACGTGGCTCCACCTTGCATTGAACCGTCCAGACGGTATAGTCGCGTCCCCGACGGTTCCAAAGACACTCAATGCAAGCCACAGCGCCCGTATTGCCCGCTGCACGCGACCGCATCCTCGACGCGGCGGAGCAACTCGTCGCCCATCAGGGCGCCAGCAACCTGACGCTCGACGCTGTGGCGCAGGCCGCCGGCGTGAGCAAAGGCGGGCTGCTATATCACTATCCGAATAAGGAAGCCCTGCTCGCCGCGATGATCGAGCGGCACTGCGACGATCTCGACGAGCAATGCGCGCGGGAACTCGAGCAGCTGCCGGCGGACCAAGCTTCGAGCAGGCTCAAGGCGTCGATCCTCGGCGTGCTCAAGCGGCGCTCGGGTCGGGAGGATCTCGGCGCGGCGCTTCTCGCCGCGGCAGGGAATAACCCCGCGCTGCTCGATGGCGCGCGCGCCCGGTATGCCGAGCACGTCGCACAGCTCACCGCATCGGGCAGCTGCTTCGCGCGCACCGCGGTCATCATGCTGGCGGTCGATGGACTGATGCTTGGCGAGGTCTGGCGCCTGACGCCGTTCACGGAGGAACAACGTGAGCTCATCGTCCAGGAACTGCTGCACCTCGCCGACGAGGCCTGCACCCAGACTCCCACCCGCTGAACAGGCGCCACGGACCGTCCCGCAGCGTTCCGCCGGCGCGCATCGAGGCCACCAAATCATGGAAGCCATCGTCGTTCGAAGACATCTCCTGCCGGCACTGCTCGCGGCGAGTTCGCTCCTGGCGGGCTGCGGCGGCGACAGCTCCGCGCAGATGACGCCGCCGCCGCCGGAGGTAGTGGTGACCTCAGTGTCGCGGGGCGAAGTGCCGATCCAGTTGAGCTACAGCGGGCGCACCGCCGGCTCGCGCGAGGTCGAGGTGCGCGCACGCGTGAGCGGGATCCTGCTCGAGCGCCTCTACGAGGAAGGCAAGCGGGTCCGCGAGGGTGAGGTCCTGTTCCGCATCGATCCGGAGCCGTTCCGTGCCGCCGCGGCGCAGGCCCGCGCCGAGCTTGCGGTCGCGGTCGCGCAACGCGACGAGGCACGCCGCAATCGCGACCGACTTGTGCCCTTGTTCGAGAAGAGCGCGGTCAGCCTGCGCGAGCGCGACGCGGCGGTCTCGGCCTTCGAGATCGGCGAGGCCAACGTCGCCGCCGCGCAGGCGCGGCTGCGCACCGCACAGCTCGAGCTCGGTTATACCGAGGTCCGCGCGCCCATCGGCGGGCTCGCAAGTCGCGAGGAGCGCTCCGAAGGGAGCCTCGTGACGGCGGGCGAGGACTCGACGAGCCTGCTGACGCGCATCGTTCAGACCGACCCGCTGTACGTGGAGTTCTCGATCGCCGAGGGCGAATCGGCAATGCTGCGCAGCGCGCTCACGAGCAACCAGCCGCCCACCGTTCACCTCGTGCTCGACAACGGCGGCGAGCATGCGACCCCGGGTACGCTCACCTTCATCGACAATGCCGTGGACACGACCTCCGGAACGGTGCGCGCGCGGGCGGTGCTCCCGAACCTGGGCATCGCGCTGCTGCCGGGGCAGTTCGTCAGCGTGCGTCTGTCGGGCGTTTCGCTGATGGCGGCGGTGTCGTTGCCGAGGCGTGCCGTGATGACCAGCACCAACGGCAGCTTCGTCTGGGTGGTGGGCAAGGGCCAGGTGGTGGAGCTCCGGTCCGTCGTGCTCGGCCGCGCGATCGGCGAGCAGACGATCATCACGGAAGGACTCACCGGTGGTGAGCGAGTGATCGTCGAAGGCGTGCTCAAGGTGCAGCCGGGCGTGACCGTCAAGGTCGTCAATCCTGCGAAGCCAGGTACCCGGACCGCCGAGGCCGCGCCGCCGAAGCCAGCGGCGGAGCGGACGCGGTGATATCGCGCTTCTTCATCGACCGGCCGATCTTCGCATCGGTGGTCTCGGCCTTCATCGTGATCGCCGGGCTCGCGTCGATCCGCGCGCTGCCGGTCGCCGCCTACCCGGACATCCTGCCGCCCGAGGTCGAGGTAACGGCGTTCTACCCCGGCGCCAACTCCGCGACGGTCGCCGAGACCGTCGCCGCGCCGCTCGAGCAGCAGATCAACGGCGTCGAGGGGATGCTGTATCTGCGCTCGGCAAGCGCGGGCAACGGCTCGCTGTCGATCACCGTGACCTTCGCCATCGGCACCGATCCCGATCTTGCCACGATCAACGTCGACAACCGCGTGCAGGCCGCGCTGCCGACGCTGCCCGAGGAGGTGCGCCGCCAGGGCGTCACGGTGCGCAAGCGCTCCTCGACGATCCTGCAGATCGCGACCGTCGACTCGACCGATCCGCGCCACGACCAGATCTTCGTGTCGAACTATGCCTCGTTCAACGTGATCGACGAGCTGCGCCGCATCCCGGGCGTCGGCGACGCGCAGAACTTCGGTGCGAAGGACTACTCGATCCGCGTCTGGATGCGGCCGGACCGGATGGCGCAGCTCGGTCTCACGCCCTCGGACGTCGCGGCCGCGATCCGCGAGCAGAACGCGCAGTTCGCCGCCGGCCGCGTCGGCCAGGCGCCGACCCGCGATCCGGTTGATTTCACGTTCTCCGTGACGACCATGGGTCGGCTCGCCGATCCCGAGCAGTTCGGCGAGATCATCCTGCGCACCACGCCCGACGGCGGCTTCGTGCGGCTCAACGACGTGGCGCGCGTCGAGCTCGGCTCGCGCGACTACGACTTCGTGGGCAAGCGCAATGGACGGCCCACCGTGCCGATCGGCATCTTCCTGCAGCCCGGCGCCAACGCGCTCCAGGTCGGCGACGCGGTAAAGGCGCGCCTCGCGGAGCTCATCAAGTCGGCGCCCCCCGGCTTCGAATTCTCCGTGCCCTACGACACGACGAAGTTCGTGCGCGTGTCGATCCTGGAAGTCATCAAGACGCTGCTCGAGTCGATGGCGCTGGTGTTCTGCGTCGTGTTCCTGTTCCTGCAGAACTGGCGCGCGACCCTGATCCCGATGCTGGCGGTGCCCGTGTCGCTGATCGGGACGTTTACCGCAATGCTGCTGTTCGGCTTCTCGATCAACACGCTGACGCTGTTCGGCATGGTGCTGTCGATCGGCATCGTCGTCGACGACGCGATCGTCGTGCTCGAGAACGTCGAGCGCATCATCATGGACGAGGGTCTCTCGCCGCGCGAAGCGACCATCAAGGCAATGCAGCAGGTTACCGGGCCGGTGATCGCGATCGTGTTCGTGCTGACCGCCGTGTTCCTCCCGGTGGCCTTCCTCGGCGGCCTCGTGGGCGAGATGTACCGCCAGTTCGCGGTCACGATCGCCGTGTCGGTGGCCATCTCCGGATTCGTGGCGCTGACGCTTTCGCCGGCGCTCTGTGCCGCGCTCCTGCGCGAGGAGCGTGCGGCGCGCCACCCGTTGTTCCAGCGTTTCAACGCCTGGTTCGCGCGGATGACGGGCCGCTACTCCGACGGCGTGCACCGGATGATGCGCCATGCCGCGCTGTCGTTCGGGCTCTTCGCCGCGATGCTGGTCGCGACCGCGGCGATGTTCCGCTTCGTCCCCGGGTCGCTCGCGCCCACCGAGGATCAGGGCTATGTCCTTGCAATGCCGCTGCTGCAGGACGCCGCCTCGCTCGAGCGAACGGAAGCGGCGACCGACCAGCTGAGCGAGGCGCTGCTCGCGCATCCGGCCGTTGCCGGCGTGGTCGGGTTCGCGGGGATCGACGTGCTCACCTTCAGCTCGCGGACCAACGCGGGCGTGGTCTGGGTGGTTCTCAAGGACTGGGAGGAGCGCCACGGCAAGGACCTGAGCCCCGCGGCGGTTACGGCCTACACCTACGGCGCGGGGACGAAGATCCGCGATGCAATGATCCTCGCCTTCGAGCCGCCGCCGATCGAGGGGCTCGGGGCCACCGGTGGATTCGAGGCGTATATCCAGTCCCGCGCCGGCGGCGACTACAAGGCGCTCGAGGCGGCGGCGGAGCAGGTCGCTGCCGCGGCCGCCAAACGCAAGGAGCTCGTAGGCGTGACGTCGACCTTCTCGGCGAGCGTGCCGCAGATGCGCATCGATCTCAACCGCGAGCAGGCGAAGCTCCTCGGCGTCAACGTCACCGACGTCTTCGACGCGCTGCAGAGCACCTTCGGCGCGCTGTATGTCAATGACTTCAACCGCGACGGCCGTGTGTTCCGCGTGCACCTTCAGTCGGATTCACAGTTCCGATCGCGGCCGGACGACATCCGCGACGTCTACGTGCGTGGCGGCTCGGGCGAGCTGATCCCGCTCACCGCGCTGGTGACGGTGCGCGAGGTGACCGGTCCCGAGGTCATCGAGCGGTTCAACGTCTTCCCCTCGGCGAAGGTGCTCGGCAGCGCCGCGCCGGGACACAGCTCGGGCGAGGCGCTCGCCGCGATGGAAGAGGTGGCTGCGACCGCGCTGCCCGAGGGCTACAAGCTCGCGTGGACCGGCACGTCGTACCAGGAGAAGGCGACCGGCGGGTCGTCTACGACGGTGTTCCTGATCGGCGTGCTGATGGTGTTCCTGGTGCTGGCCGCGCAGTACGAGCGCTGGACGCTGCCGTTCGCGGTGATCCTCGCGGTGCCGTTCGCCGTATTCGGTGCGCTGCTCGCCGTGTTCCTGCGCGGGCTCGAGAACGACATCTATTTCCAGATCGGGCTTGTGACATTGGTCGGACTGGCGTCGAAAAACGCGATCCTGATCGTGCAATTCGCCTCGCTCAAGGCGAGCGAGGGGATGCCGCTCGCCGAGGCGGCGATCGCGGGGGCGCGCATGCGGCTGCGGCCGATCATCATGACCTCGCTCGCTTTCATCCTCGGCGTGACGCCGCTCGCGCTCTCCTCGGGTGCAGGCGCGGCGAGCCGCCACTCGATAGGCACGGGCGTGATCGGCGGCATGCTGCTCGCGACCTTCGTTGCGACGTTCTTCATCCCGCTTTTCTACAGCCGGATCGCCGCCTGGCGCAGACCCGAGCGGACCGTGGACGCGGCATCGCGACCTGCGGAGGAAGCGGGGCATGCGTAACCCCGGCTTCGCTGCCGTGTTCATGCTGGTCGCGGGTTGCGCGCTGACCAGGAGCGACCCCGAGAAGCCGGACCTCCCCCTGCCGGAAGCTTTGCCCGCGGTCACCGACGCGCTTCCCCAACTGCCCGCCCCCTGGTGGCGGGTTTTCGACGACCCGGCGCTCGATGCGCTCGTCCGCGAGGCGCTCGGGCGCAACCCGGACGTGGACGTCGCCGCGGCGCGCGTCGCTGAGGCACGCGCCATCGCGCGGGGGGCGCGTGCCGACCGGCTCCCGTCGGTTGGCGTCGAGGCCGGTGTCGAGCGCACGCGCGAGAGCGTGCTGACGCTGCCGTTCCCCGGGGCGCGCACCACGCAGACCGCGTATTACGTCCAGGGCTCGGTCCGCTACGAGCTCGATCTCTGGGGTCGATATGCGCACGCGTCGGAGGCGGCGCGCGCGCGGTTGCTCGCTTCCGAGCTCGACCAGGAGGCGGTGCGGCTCAGCCTGAGCGGCGAGGTTGCGCGCAGCTGGTACGCGCTCAAGGCGGCGAGCGAGCAGCTCGCGAACGCGCGCGAGTCGCTCGCGAACCGCGAGGAATCGCTGCGCATCGAGCGGATCCGCGAAGAAGGTGGCGAGAGCGACGAGTTCACGCTCAAGCGCGTGCAGGCGGAGGTGGCGGCGACCCGCCTCGCGGAGCAGCAGTTCGAGCTCGAGCTCGTGCGCCGTGCCAATGCGCTCGCGGTGCTGCTCGGCCGCTCGCCGCGCGAGATGGTAGACGGGCGGATCGTCCCGGCCGGCGAGCTGCCGGATTCGGCGCCGCAACTGCCCGCCGGCCTGCCCTCGAGCGTGCTCGAGCTGCGACCCGACATCCGCGCGGCGGAGGCGAATCTCGAGGCGGCGGCGGCCGACGTCGGCGTCGCCCGCGCGGATCTCTTCCCGCGGATTGGCCTGACCGGTCTTTTCGGCTGGGCCAGCCTCGAGCTCGACGATCTCTTTACCGCACCCGCCGAGACCTGGTCGGCCGCGGCCGCGCTCGCACAGCCGCTGTTCGAAGGTGGGCGCCGACTGGCGGCGGTCGATCGCGCCGCGGCGCTCAAAGAGCAGCGGCGCGCGGAGTACGCGCAGACCGTGCAGGCGGCGTTCGGCGAAGTGCTCGATGCGCTGCAGGGTCAGCGGAGCCTGGGCTCGATCGAGGAGTCCGCCTCGGAGCGGACAGCGGCGCTGTCGCGCGCCACCGAGCTCGCCGAGCTGCGCTACCGCGAGGGCGAGATCGCGTATCTGGAGCTGCTCGATGTGCGACGCGACCTGTTCCAGGCGGAGATCGACCTGGTGGCGGCGCGGCGCGACGCGCTAGCCAACACCGTCGATCTGGCGCTCGCCGTCGGCGCGCGCCTGTAGCGCCCCTAGCGGCCGGAACCCTGCGGTCAGCGGCGGCGGCGCAGAATGGACACCGCGCCGCCGGTCTCCTCGACCCGATCGGAGCGGCTCAGGCGCGCGGCTTCGAGCAGCGCGGCGAGCCGCGTGCGTGTCCGGGTCACCGTTTCGATGACCGACGAGCTGTCCGACGGGTGCGCGATCAGGTAGCCCTGCACCGACACGTCGCCGCAGTTGACGAGGAAGTCGAGCTGGCTCGGCCGCTCCACGCCCTCCACGGTCACTTGCAGCCCGAGGCTGCGGCACAGTGAGATGATCGAGCGCGCGATCGAGGCTGCACGTGGATTCCAGTCGACCTCGGCGACCACGCTCCGATCGAGCTTCACGCGGCTCAAAGGCAGCCGCTCGAGCGAGGTGAGCGAGGAATACCCCGTCCCGAAGTCATCGAGCGCCGTTGCGACACCGAGCAGCTGCAGGCTGTGCAGCGTCTCGACGGTGATCGCGCCGGTCTGCAGCATGTTCTCGGTCAGCTCGAGCTCCAGGCTGTCGGCCGGCAGGTCGAAGCGCTTGAGCAGCCGTTCGATCTCGGCGAGGAAATCGCCTGCGACGAACTGCTGCGCGGAGACATTGATGGCGACCCGCGCGTTTGCCCAGCCGGCACTGCGCCACTCGCGCACCGCCTGCGCGGCCTGCTCGAGGACCCAGTAATTCAGGTCGAGCATCAGGCCGGACTGCTCCGCGATCGCGATGAAGTCGCTCGCGGGCACGATCTGCGAGCCGTTCTGCCGCCAGCGCAGCAGCGCCTCGACGGTGGTGGTCTCCAGACGGCCGAGGCAGACCTGCGGCTGGAAGTGCAGCACGAAGTCGCCGCCCTCGATCGCCTTGCGCAGTGCCTGCTCGACACGGAAGCGATTAGACGCGGCGATCAGCAGCTCCGGGTCATAGACGCAGAGGCGATTTCGGCCCAATTCCTTGGCTCGGAACAGCGCGGCGTCGGCGGCGCGCAGCAGCGAGGCGGCGTCGCGCCCGTGCTCGGGGAAGGCCGCCGCGCCGCAGCTCACGCCGATCGCCAGCTCGCGTCGGTCGACGACGATCGGCCGCTGGAAGAGACTGACCAGGCTGCCCGCGCGCCGCTCGATCTCGTCGAGCGAGCCCGAGAACGGGAAGACCAGCGTGAACTCGTCACCACCCAGACGCGCGATGAAGCCCGCTTCGCCGCTCACCTGCCGCAGCCGCTCGCCGATGCTCATCAGCACCCGGTCTCCGAACTCGTGGCCGAGGCTGTCGTTGACCGTCTTGAAGTTGTCGAGGTCGAGGAACAGCACGGCGAGCTGTCCGCGCCCGGCGGCGGTGGCCGCGATCATCTGGTTCAGCCGCTGGAAGAGCTGCCGGCGGTTCGGCAGGTTCGTGAGCGGATCGTGCTCGGCGAGATGCCGCAGTTGCATCGTCCGCTCCTCGACGCGTGCCTCGAGCTGCGCCTGGTAGCTGCGCACCGCCCGTTCGGCATCGTCGAGCTCGCTTGCCATCTGGTTGAACGCCTGCGCGAGCTCGTCGACCTCGCTCGCGCCGCCGCCGCGGACGCGCGTCGACAGGTCGCCGGCCGCGAGGCGGCGCGCGCCGGCGGTCAGGCGCCGCACCGGCCACGTGATCGCCCAGGCCGTGATCGCGAGCACGAGCAGCGCGAGCAGGACGGCCTTGAAGGTTGCGTCGGTGATCGTGCGTTGCGCATCGTCGACCGCGCGACTCGCGGTTTCCGCGGCCGCGGTCAGTTCCCGCCACGCGGGCGCCTCGATCTCTTCGCGGATGCGCATCGTCAGCGCGTCGCCGGCGGCGAGATATGCGCCGCGCTCCGTCTCGAGCTCGGCTTCGAGTGCGCTGATCCGCCGCCGGAGCGTGACGGCGCGCTTGAAGTCCTCCTCGAGCAGTCCCAGCCAGGCGACGCCTGGCGATACTTTCAATTCCTGGCCGAAGCTGGCGAGTACTCTGCGAAAACGCCCTTCGCCCGGGGTCGCTACGGGAGCTTCCGAGCCGGGCGGTCGAAAGAGCGCGGCGACCGCATCCTTACGGACCTGCGCGACCGCCTCGGCGACCTCGGACAGCGAGGGACGCGCCATCAGTGAATTGCCCACCGACACGCCCTTCGCTCCCGAGCTGCTGACCCGCGCGTCGAGCTCGTTGAGCGTCGCGTCGAGCGACTGTCGCGCCGTCTGTCGGCGTTCCCCAAGCGCGACGAGTTGGAATCCGTCGGCCTGGTGCGCGGCGGTCAGCGCGGCGATCTCGTTGAATTGTGCCTCGTCACCGCTCGGCGCGAGCCCGGAGGAATGGTTCACCAGGTTGGAAAGCCGAGTCCCGGTCTCGACGATCGCCGCGCCGTTCTCGGACGAGGCTGATCGGAGGTAGGCGAAGACTGCGCGATCGAAGGTGCCGACCGCTGCACCGAGCTCGCGGGCATGCCGGGCCAGCGGCTCGAACTGCTGCTGCACGCGCGCGACGTCGGCCGTCGCGAGACGCGTGCTGCGCTGCGCGAGGATGTTTGCCGTGACGAAGGCGCCGATAATGAACGTGAAGCCCAGGATCAGCCAGACGCCGATCGGCAGGCCCCAGCCCCGGGCGCGGATGTTCGATGACTGCGCGAGCGTCTGATCCAAGAGCCGGATCCTGTGGGACGGGTTACGGCCCGGAGTACTACAAGCGGAACGATCCCCCAGT
>Ga0268386_10003747_pt1 | contig 11111 bp, 12 predicted proteins | sample RVTome_15_FD_200260 | JGI IMG/M metagenome (GOLD analysis project Ga0268386, IMG submission 200260) | Soil microbial communities from uranium-contaminated site in the Upper Colorado River Basin, Wyoming, United States - RVT150D86... ... | reverse complement strand
GAGCGGTTTGTCCGCGGACGCCGTGGTAGTGGTCGAGGTCGCCCAGGTCGCGTGGCGCGGCCGCGTGAGCGCCCATACCAAGCGGTCCTCGTACTCGCCCCGGTCCGCCCGCTCCGCGAGCTCCCCCCGCGCCCACCGGACCACTCGCGTCGCCTCCTGCAGCGCCTCGCGCCCGGGGGAGTATCGTCTCACCGACCGAAGGAGGAGCGATGCCGCCGACCATCTCCCGAGGCTTCAGGGGCCGCCGCCGTGATGACGTGCCGCCCGACCGCGTGCCGCCGGGCCAGTACGTGACCAGAGACTTCCCCGTCCTCTCCGCCGGCCCGACTCCGCACACGCCGCTCGAGCAGTGGGACTTCTCGATCGTCGGCGAGGTGGACGAGCCGCGCCGCTGGACGTGGGAGGAGTTCCGCGCGCTGCCGAGCGAAGAGGTCACCGTCGATATCCACTGCGTGACCAAGTGGTCGAAGCTGGACACCGTCTGGCAGGGCGTCTCGGTCGACACGCTGCTCGAGGAAGTGGAGACGGCCGCCGAGCACGTCGTCCAGTTCTGCGACGGCGGCTACACGACCAACCTGCCGCTCGAGGACGTCACGGGCGGCAAGGCGTGGGTCGCGCTCGGCTACGACGGTGAGCCGCTCGACCCGGAGCACGGCGGCCCGGCGCGAATGCTCGTGCCCCACCTCTACTTTTGGAAGAGCGCGAAGTGGGTGCGGGGGCTCCGGCTCGCCGCGGCGGACGAGCCCGGTTTCTGGGAGACGAACGGGTACCACAACTACGGAGATCCATGGCTGGAACAGCGGTACTGGGGCGACTGACCTGGCACGTCGCGAACGTCGTGGACTTCGTCACCGAGACGCCTCGCGTCAAGACGATCGCCTTCGACGTCCCCGGCTGGCCCGGACACCGCGCGGGCCAGCACGTCGACATCCGCCTCACCGCCGAGGACGGCTACCAGGCGCAGCGCAGCTACTCGATCGCATCGACGCCCGACGGCACCCGCGTCGAGCTCACCGTAGAGCGCCTCGACGACGGCGAGGTCTCCCCGTATCTGACCGACGAGCTCCGGCGGGGCGACCAGATCGAGCTCCGCGGTCCTGTCGGCGGCTACTTCGTCTGGGAGCCTTCGCAGGCCGGGCCGCTGCTGCTCGTCGCCGGCGGATCGGGCGTTGCGCCGCTGATGGCGATGATCCGGCTTCGCGCCGCCGCCGGGAGCGACGCCGAGACGCGGCTCCTCCTGTCATCGCGCGGCTGGGAGGACGTCATCTACCGCGACGAGCTCGAGCAGCTCGGCGGTGACGGCCTCACGGTCGTCCACACGTTGACGCGGTCGCAGCCGGTGGGCTGGACGGGCTACGCCCGCCGGGTCGACGCCGAGATGCTGGCCGAGGTCGGCCCGGGCCCAACGGCGTCGCCGCGTGTTTACGTCTGCGGCCCGACGCCGTTCGTCGAGGCCGTCTCCGAGGCGCTCGTGCCGCTCGGGCACGACCCGCGGGCGATCAAAACAGAACGCTTCGGACCGACGGGAGGCTGAGATGGACGCATTGATGCTCGACGGCAACGCGGTGGCGGGCCTGCTCCGGGAGGTGTTCAGCGTCGAGATGACAACCGCTATCGGGGCGTGCGGCAATTGCGGCGCGAATGAGGAGGTCGGCGCGATGCGCGTCTTTCGAGGCGCCGGAATCGTCCTGCGCTGCCCGCATTGTGACAACGCCCTCGTGAAGATCGTCAGAGACGGAACCCGCGCGTGGATCGACCTCCGCGGCGTCAGCACGCTGGAAGTCGCCCTGTAGCTGGCGCGATTCGCCCCACCTCGCGTTCATCGAGGTCCCGAGGCTGCTGATGCGCGCCCCACCGCCGTGTTGGCCAAACGCGCACCGAGCCTATCGGCCAAAGAGGCGCTGGCCAACGCGGGCCGGCACCGGGCGGGCAGCGCCGAGCTGGAGATCGACCATCGCGCCGACCGATCGCGCGGAGCGTCTTGAAGTAATCCCTCGTCCACTCGCGGTCAGGAGTAGAAGGGTTGCCGCCGCGAGCGCACTCGTGGCGCTCGTAACTACGCAATCGAGTGGGTTCCGCTTCACATGCATGGCGTCCATCTCGGCGGCGTTTCCTCCAACACGCTCGCCGCGGAGGAAAGGCAGGCGCCTGACTAGTAGATTGCAGAGTGCTCCCTTCGCGTGAAGGGAGGCGCGCAGCGGCAGCGCCGTTGAGCGAGTCGGCGCAATCCCTCGGGACGAAGAGCGATGCTCAGTATTGATCTGCAGGCCGCTTGAGGGAGGCGCTCGAGCCTTGCCCCGAGGCGCGGCCCCCTTTGCCGCAGGCAACGGGGATAGGCGTGAACAAATAATGCGTGGGCAACCCGAGCCCCTGCTCCTTATCGCGCGAAGGAGCCGTGCGCACGGTCGGAGTCGAAGCCCTGGCGCGAGGGCCCCCCGACCTCCGTCAACGGCCTGCGGAAGATGAGGAACTCGCACGGCGTCGCAAGCTGAGCGGCGGCGGGGCGGACGCGCGGCACCTAATCCTCGACGAGCTCCCGCGGGCGGCACCCGGATCTCTTCGATCCGCTGTTCGCGCGGTACGCTGGCACGCGATGGCCTCGCAGATGCGCGGTGTCATGTACTGCAAGGAGTGTGACCGCCCTGTGACCGCACAGAGAGGGGCGCATCGCACGCGGAATACGCTCGCAGCGTTCCTCACCGGCGACTGCGGGATGGAGGTCGAGCCGTGGCACTGTCCGCACTGCGATGGTCCCGTCGTTCCCGAGCGACGCGGCTCGTCGGACCGAGAGCTCGACGCGCGCCGAGCCCATCGTTAGAGACGTATCACCCTGACGAGCGCACCTCTGGGTCGCGAGCGCGGCAATCAACTCGCCCCACCTGACCACGATCGCGACCGACCGTATCATCGGCCGATGGCCGACTCGCTCTGGTCCGTGTGGTCGGAGGACCCGATGCTGAGCATCGCGTCGAAGGGCTCGTTCCTGTCGGTCGGGTCGGTCGGTTCGGCGTTCTCGGTCGGGTCGATCGGCTCCGCGGCGTCCGCCTTCTCGGTCGGGTCGGCCGGCTCGCTGGGATCGGTGCTGTCCGCTGGCGCCCGCTCGTCCGCGTTGTCCGCGGGCACCGATCGCGGCGTACTCGGGTCGCCCAGCCGGGCCCCGGTCAACGTCCTGACCGCGGCGATCCTCGTGATCGCGGCCGCTGCTGATCGGCTGGTCGCGCCGGTCGTGATGCGTTGATCCGCCTCTACCGCGCCCCCTGGTCGACGAACTGCGAGCGCGTCGCGCTCGCGCTCGCCCGCAAGGAGCTCGAAGTGGAGTCGGTGCTAATCGACTATTCGGATCGGTCACCCGTGGAACGGGTCAGCGGCCAGCCCCTCGTGCCGGTGATCGAGGACGGCGACGAGGTCGTGTTCGACTCGATCGCGATCCTGCGCCACCTCGACGAGCGCTATCCGGACCCGCCCCTGTTCCCCACCGACCCCACCCGCCGAGTCGAGGTGGACGCCTTCATCGAGTGGTTCGAGCGCGTGTGGAAGGCGGCGCCGAACGGGATCGAGGCGGAGCTCTTGAAGCCGGAATCCGACGAGGCGCTGATCACGGCCTCGGCCGCGCGGATGGATGCGTGGCTGGACTGGTTCGAGCACCTGCTCGCCGTGCGTGACTACCTGATGGGCGACGAGCTGACCGCGGCCGACTGCGCCGGGTTCCCGTTCCTCAAGTACGCGCGCGGCCGCGACCCGGCCGACGACGAGCGGTTCCACCGCATCCTCGACGAGCACCAGGACGTGGCGGGTCGGCCGCGGCTCGGGGCGTGGATCGACCGCGTGGATGCGCTGCCGCGAGAGTACGGTCGCACCGTCGACGCGTAGGAGTCTGGAGCGGGGACATATCCCCGATGGGCCGGGGGAGGACTCGAACCTCGCCACACGGATTGATGAGTGAGGTCGCCGCGGCCGGTGGGTGTCGCTCCTCGCGCGGCGCCGAAGCGCGGCTGGTGCCCGTCTCGCCGCCGTTTGGCCCGGGCGTGTAGTACTGATCGCCTTCTCTGCGCCACCGCGTTCGTTAGGAGTCAACCCACACAGCCCCCGAGGCCGCGAACCAACTCCAGGTAGCTACGGTCAGCCCATGGTCCCCGACTCCACCCACGTCGTCTTTGGCGCGACCGGCGGGATCGGCCGTGCCCTAGTCGCCGAGCTCCTGCGGCGCGGGAAGGCGGTGCGAGCCGTAAGCCGCCGCGGGCAGGCACCCGAGGGAGCGGAGGGACTGGCCGCCGACGCCGCCGACGCGGCTGAGGCAGCCGCGGCGGCGAGCGGATCCGGGGTCGTCTACCACTGCGTCAACCCGGGCTACACGCGGTGGCCTGAGCTCCTGCCCCCGGTCAGCCGCTCGATTCTTGGCGCCGCCGAGTCATCGGGCGCCAAGCTTGTGTTCGCCGACAACCTCTACGCCTATGGGCCGGTCGAGGGCCCACTGCGTGAGGACCTGCCCGCCGTGGCCGACGGCCCCAAGGGGCGGACCCGGGTCGAGGTCGCCGCCGAGATGCTCGCCGCCCACGACGCGGGCCGCGTGCGGGTGACGATCGGAAGAGCCTCGGATTACTACGGACCCGGAGGCGCCAACTCCACCGCCGGGGACCCGGTGTTCGGGCGCGTCCTGGCAGGAAAGCGACCGCAGTGGACCGGGAGGCTCGACGTGCCCCACACCTTCCACTATCTGCCCGACATCGCCCGCGGGCTCGTGACCCTGGCGGAGCACCCAGAGGCGGACGGTGAGGTCTGGCACCTGCCGGCCGCCGAGCCGCTAACCGCTCAGGAGTTCTTCGACCTCGTCTTCGAGGCCGTCGGAAGGCCGACGCCGGCGAAGGCCCAGATCGCGGGCCCGGGGGTGCTCGCCGTCGCTGGGATCTTCTCGCCGACGCTCCGGGAGCTGCGCGAGACCGCCTACCAGTTCAGGCGACCCTTCGTCATCGACTCGTCGAAGTTCGAGCGTGCTTTCGGTCGGCCCGAGCCGACAGCGCACCGCGAGGCGGTGGAGCGGACGGTGGCGTGGTTCCGCTCCCGCTGACCGCCGGTTGACTCGGCGTCTCTGGTCACGGAAGCGCAGACAGCTTCGAAGTGGACGAGCACCCGCTCGCGCTTCGGCCGCGCTCCTGCGATTCGGGCATTGCAGGAGCGGCCGCGAGGCAAGGGATGGCTCCTGAGTTTCGTCCCTTGCGGGAGTCCGAGCTGCCCGCCGCTCGCGCTCGCAATCACGCGAACGGCCTATCCACTTGGGTACCCCTGCTCCTCCCCGTGGGAGACGAAGCGGCGGTGGGGCCCGCCGCGACGGTCCCGGTGGGGCAAATCGCTGCCCTGAGAGCGTTTCCGGGGGTGGCATCCCGTTGGGGGTAGGGAAGCGGATAGCCCACTCGCGTGATAGCGACAGCGTGTCGTAGTCACGCAGCAAGCCGGACTCGCTCGACTATCCGTGCGTCGTAGCGAGAGACGTAGCGGGCCCCGTATCGGTTCGACCCGCGACGCACGGATCTGCGCCTCGCCGGTGGCTTCCCGCGTCGGCGTTCTCCTGCGACACCGCCTGCGCAGTCTCTCGCTCTGATCCGCGCGTGACCAGAGCGCGGTTCCCAGGCTCCCGACCTCCGCGACCCCGATCTCGACGCACTGCGATCCTGGGGGGCCGATGTCAGCCGAGGAGAACATCGCTTTCGTCCATCGCGGCCTCGACGCATTTAGCCGCGGCGACCTCGAGCTCGGCGCGGAGCTGATGCAACCGGACGTCGAGTGGCACCTGTCATTCCGGCTCCCCGATCTGCCCGCGGGCAAGACCGTCTACCGCGGGCCTGACGACGTGATGGAGGTGTGGGCCGCCTTTCGGAGCGTGTGGGACGACCTCAACATCACGCTCGAGGAGGTGGTCGAGGCTCACGAGGACGTGGTGGTCGTCCGCGCCCGGTTCGTCGGCCGGGGGAGCGCCAGCGGGGTGGAGGTGAACCGCACACTGTTCTACGTGTTCGAGATCGCTGCTGGGAAGCTGAAGCGACTGCGGCCGTTCGACACCAAGGCCGAGGCATTGGCCGCGGCGGCTCAGGGGATGTAGGGCGATAACCGACGAGAAATCCTCACGCTGCCGACCAGTACGTACCGCCTCCCGCGCCTGGTGCCACCTCAGGTACTGTCCGATCTTCGACCGCCCGTAGCGGGTACGAGGGATCTACCGTCGGAGACGAAGGAGATTGCGATGGCAGTCAGCACAGGTTTGTGGGTGCCGCTGGAGGCAAAGCCGGGTAGGGAGGAGGAGGTCGCGGAGTTCCTGCGCTCGGCACAGGGGCTCGTCGAGCAGGAACCCGGCACTACCGCGTGGTTTGCGGTCCGCTTGGGCACCTCGAGCTTCGGAATCTTCGACGTCTTCGAGGACGACGATGGTCGCCAGGCCCACCTAAACGGCGAGGTCGCAGCTGCACTGATGGAGAAGGCAAGCGACCTCTTCTCCTCACCGCCGGACATCACTCAGACAGATGTGCTCGCATCGAAGTTGCCCCGCTGAGGCCCCATTCGCGACGTGGCGGTTGGGTGCGCGCGATCCGCTTCGGTAGAACGTCACGAGGGGAACCACAGGCTCGCTGCTGCGTGGCAACACGAGATCGCTCGATTATCCGTGCGTCGGAGCGAGAGACATATCGGGCCCGGCATCGGTTCGACCCGTGACGCACGGCTCTAAGCCTCGCGGGACGTTCCCGCGGTGCAGAGAAACAGCTCGGCTACCTGAGTATTCGGAGATATCGAGGACTCCACCGGAAGGGTCTCCGTGGCCTCGGAGAAAACATCTCGAGGACATGCTTGGGGCGAGGAGCGCGCGCACCAGCCGCCTGAAGAAGCAGTCTCAGCCTGACCCCTAGGTATCGCACGGAGGCCCGCGTGCCCGGGGTCTCCGACCGATCCATCTGTTCGAAGACCGCGCTCGCGTCGCGCATCTTCTGCTCCGTCTCGAAGCACCCGACGAAGATGGCCGTTCCCTGTGCTTCGTCGACAAACAGCTCGATCCGGTTGCGTCGACGCCGGGCGGAGGTCCCTCGGACTCGACCCGGGCAACGATCTCCGAGATCCGCTCAGCCGTCAAGTCAGTGAATCTGACGCCCCGTGCGTACATGCGCTCCTGCCCATCGATTGCCCGGCGCGGGTCATCACCCGCAGCTGGGAGAGAGCCTATGCGCCTTCGCTCCGGCGTTGGGTGCCAACGTCGTCCCGTAACGGGACCGTCGTCGCGAAGACTGATACCCCGTAACGTCTCTCGCGCAGGCCCTCCTCATCCACGAGCCGGACGTCGTGCCGGCGGGCAAGGGGGCCACCCACGGTGCGCGAGGTACCAGAACGCAAGGAGGACGATTCCCCATGAACACGACCCAGCAGGAGTCCAACGGCGCGACCCGCCTCGCCTACATCCTCGGGGTACCGCTGGCCGACGACGTCGTGCGCCAGTGGCCGCAGATGGGGGAGATCGTGCGCACCAGCCAGCTCGTTGCCGACATCGAGGGCAACTTCCCCGAGCTCACGCTCGAGGTCGGCAGGCGTCTTCATCTCGACAACGTCGTCGTGGTGGAGTGGACCTGCGACTACGGCGACGGACGCCTGTACCGGAATGTCACCATCGGCGAACTCGAAGACGGCCAAGCGGTCCGCGTTACGGACTATTGGGGTGAACCCACGTCGACACCGGAATGGCGCCGGTCGCTGACCGACCGGCTCGACATGCCCGGCGACGGCATATGGCCCGACGGAGACCACCTCGCCCATCACTAGTAGTCGTCCTGAGAAAACTGTGTTCGCCGATTGGCTGGAAATGCGCGGCGAGCGATTCATTACCAGCGTTCGGCACAGCCTCGCGAGCTCGCTCGAGAGTAGGAGCCCGGTCTCTGACCGTGTCCCGGCAACGGGTAGCTGGGCCGGGCGTCTGTCAGGCGCCCGCCGACTCGAGCAGCTCGATCCGATAGTCGTCGGGGTCGCGAACGAAGCAGAGGCGCGAGCCACCCTCGCGGACCGAGTACGGAGGTCGTTCGGGCTCGATCCCCACGGCCGCGAGACGCTCAAGCGTGGCGTCCATGTCGGCCACGGTGATCGCGATGTGCCCGTATCCAGTCCCGATCTCGTACGGCTTGGTGCGACCCAGGTTGTAGGTCAGCTCGAGTCGCGGCCCGTCGCCCGGCAGGCCCATGTAGACGTTGATCGCCTCGTCTCGGATCGACATCCGACCGACCTCCTCCATGCCGAGCTTCTCGTAGAAGGCGATCGAGCGATCGAGATCGAGGACCCGGTAGCAGGTATGGATCAACTCGGACACGGACTGGACGATAACGGGGCTCCGGCGGCGCTCGTGCGTCGTCGCGAGAGACGTAGCGGGCCCCGTATCGGTTTGACCCGTGACGTACGGGAAGCGCTCCCGTGGCCTCGGAGACACATTCGGAGCCACGCTGCGGGTTAGAGCACGCGCCCAAGTCACGTGGGGTAGCAGTCTCAAAGTTGCCGCTGGTTGTCGCGCAAAGGAGGAGCGACTCAACGACGCGCCATCACAGCCGCTCTTCGTCCGGAGCGGGCGTCTCCAACGGTCGTTGCGAGATGCCCGCTTAACCGACCAAGCGCTATTCGGTAAGTCTCCGCACCTGACGCTGACCTCAGACCGACGCCTCGACCTCGCGCCAGAAGGCGTCGACGCGGGCGTTCCATTCGTCCGGGACCTCCTGGAAGGGCTGGTGCGCCTCCTTCTCCATCACCTCGAACTGCGCGCCGGGGATCAACTCGGCGACCGCGCGGCACAGAGGGGGACGCGCGGTCATATCGCGCCCGCCGGCGAGCACCAGCGTCGGGGCCGCGATCTGCGGAAGCAGGTTCGTCGTCTCATGGTCGAGTAAGGCGTCGAGGAAGCGCTGCGCGTCCTCGTTGGACTGCTTGTGGGGGAAGGCGAGCACCTCCTCGATGATCTGCTCGACTGTCCCGTCGTTGTGCGCCCGCGCCGTATAGATCCAGAGGTAGAAATCCTCGAGAAACGCTCGCTCGCTCGGAGCGACATCGACGAACCGGCGGACGAAGCGGCACCACGCGCGGAAGTACCGGTCCATCACCGGCCAGGTGCTCTGCAAGACGAGGCTTTGGACGAGCTCGGGGTGGCGAAGCGCCAGCTCCTGAGAGATGATGCTGCCCCCCGAGAAGCCGGCGACGTGGGCGGAGCTAATGTCGAGCGCGCGGAGGACCTCCGCAGCGTCGTCCGCCATCATCTCGACCGAGACGGGACCTTCGGGCATCGCCGTCCGGCCCGCCCCGCGGTTGTCGAAGGCGGTCAGGCTGTAGCTGTCGGCGAGCCCGTCAAGCTGGAACTGCCACGACTCGACGGTGTCCCCGAGGCCACCGATCAGCAGGACGTCGGGTCCTGCACCGACCTGTTCGGTCCAGATGTCGAGTTCGCCGACGCGTACGTGCTTGCCCATGTCAGTCCTCCTCCGGTGAGCCATGCCAGCGCTCCATGTGCTCGGCATGCGTGCGGAGGTACGCCCCCGGCCTGAAGTACCGGTCGTAGAAGTCGAGGTCAAGGTGATGAGCCTGGACGTAGTTAAGGATGAACACGGTCGGCACGGTTCCGGGGAACTTGCCGAAGGCGTCGAGAACGTACTGCGCCTGGTGCGCGACGCAGGCCTTGAACTCGGCGTCGTGGACCTGGGCGCTTCCGCGCACGCCGGGGCTGTCGCTCCAGGCGCCAGGCGTGTCGCGGTTGAAGGGCCCGCCGGCCCCGAACTTGCGCTCCGCGAACACCTCCACCGCCGCCGCCATATCGGGGTAGTGGGGCGGACAGTACGCCTCGAAGACGCCCTCGCGGCCCGTCGGGTTCGGCGTCGACCAGCGCTCGTCCTCGTCGAAGCGGAACCCGAGGCCGGGCACGTCCGGATTCCCCGACGCGCCGAGCATCGTGAAGCGGTCGATCCCGTCGAACATCCAGCCGCCGAGTCCCATCGCCTGGAGCATGAGCACGCCGGCGTAGCAGGCGGTGGCGAGCTCCGCGGTGGCCTCGGTGAGCGCGTACTGCTCTGTGAACGTGAGCGGGAAGGGCTCCTCGACGTCGACCATGCCGCTGAACTCCTCCAGGCCCGGGATCTTCCGGTCGTTGACGTCGTCGAAGATCGCATACCCGTTCTGGACGAAGAAGCAGAGGATCGCGATCAGGTGCTGCGCGATGTCTGCGACGGGAATCACCAGCAGCGAGCCGGGGACGTTGACGCACCAGGTGTTGTGCCCCTCCAGGTAGGGCTCCTCCGCCGGCAGGTAGAGGCGGCCATCGGAGAGCTTTCGCAGCCGCTCGGCGTGGCGCTCGATCATGAGCTCGGGCGTCACCTCCTCCGCTGCAGGGTCGACCAGCGCGCCAGCGTCCCGGGTCGGGAAGAAGTACACGCCCGAGTCGTCGGTGAAAAAGAGCTCCGCTGTGTGAAAGCCGGCCGCCGACGGGAACGTGCGCCCCGCGGCCCCGCCGGCGTAGTTCGAGAGGTGGGGCGCGTAGCGCGCGTGGCGGGTGATCGAGTAGTGCCAACCGGTCGTCCCGCCCATCGCACTCAAGACCAGCATCCGCTCGAGCTGTGTGAGCGAAAGCGGCTCGTGCCTCGACTTGTAGGCAAGCGGGCCATCGGGAATCTCGTCACCAAGCGCGAAGCGGCGCGAACGACGGCCGTATAGCGCCTCCAGGAGCGGGAAGGTCGCGAGGTCTCGCAGCGCTTCGGCATCGGCGGGGCTGCGCTGCTCGGAGCTAGGACTCAACATCGGTCTCCTCCCACTCGTGGCGGTCGCAGTCCAGTCTGCCATCTTGGGGCGGTCAACAGGGGTGAGATAGCGGGCCGGTCACTGCCGGCGCTGGCGCCAGCCCACAACGCCCTCCACCCGGGAGCGCGATGGTTTAGCGGGCCCGCCGGAGCGAGAATCACGCCCGCTCTCACACGGCAGCGGGTGAGTGCTAGCCAGGCGCGAGATGCCTGCAAGGGGACGAAGAGCAGCAGCGTCGGTACACGTTGACCGCGCGCCTCCCTTCGCGTGAGGCTGTCGCACAATCCCCCCGCTTTTCGGCTTTTCGGTCCGTTTGCAGC
>Ga0268386_10003746_pt1 | contig 11114 bp, 13 predicted proteins | sample RVTome_15_FD_200260 | JGI IMG/M metagenome (GOLD analysis project Ga0268386, IMG submission 200260) | Soil microbial communities from uranium-contaminated site in the Upper Colorado River Basin, Wyoming, United States - RVT150D86... ... | reverse complement strand
AATCCCAAGCACAAGCAGCGCCAGGGCTAGGGAGGGCACAGTGGCACGCATCGCCGGCATCGACATCCCGCGTGAGAAGCGCGTCGAGATTGCGCTCACCTATGTCTACGGCATCGGCCTCTCCAACAGTCAGAAGATCCTGGCCCAGGCCAACGTCAATCCCGACACTCGGGTGCGCGACCTGACCGAGGACCAGGTCAACAGGGTGCGCGAGATCATCGACCGTCGCTACAAGGTTGAGGGCGACCTGCGCCGGGAGTTGGCGCTCAATGTCAAGCGGCTGCAGGAGATCGGCTCCTACCGTGGACTGCGCCACCGGCGCAACCTGCCCGTACGCGGGCAGCGGACCAAGACCAATGCACGCCAACGGCGCGGACCGAAGCGGACCGTCGGCGTCCGACGCAAGAAGTGAGCAGGAGACCTGTGGGACTGCATGGCCGAACGTAAGCGCGCGACCAAAGCGCGACGCCGCGAGCGCAAGAGCGTGCCTAACGGGCACGTCCACATCCAGGCGTCGTTCAACAACACCATCGTGACCATCACCGACCTGGCCGGCGCAGTCATCGCCTGGGGCAGCGGCGGGGTGGCCGGCTTCAAAGGTTCTCGCAAGAGCACGCCGTATGCCGCTGCGCTGAGCGCCGACGGCGCCGCCAAACGAGCGATGGAGCATGGCATGCGCCAGGTGGAGGTCTTCGTCAAGGGTCCCGGCGCGGGTCGCGAGCAGGCCATTCGCTCGCTGCAGGCAGCCGGCATGGAGGTGACTGCCATCACCGACGTGACGCCCATCCCGCACAACGGCTGCCGCCCGCCCAAGCGGCGCCGGGTCTAGCCCGCCGGTGTCACGTTATCGCGGGCCCGTTTCACGCCTTTGCCGGCGCGAGGGCATGAAGCTCTACCTGAAGGGTGCCAAGTGCTACACCAAGAAGTGCCCCTTTGAGCGGCGCCCGAACCCGCCCGGCCAGCATGGCGTGCGCCGGCGCAAGATGTCCGACTACGGCGTCCAGCTGCGCGAGAAGCAGAAGGTGCGCCGCGTGTATTCGGTCCATGAGCGCCAGTTCAAGCGCTATTTCGAGGCCGCTGAGCGGCGCTCCGGTGTGACTGGCGAGAACCTGCTGCGCCTGCTCGAGACGCGCCTCGACAACGTCGTCTACCGGATGGGCTTCGCCAGCAGTCGCGCACAGGCGCGCCAGCTGGTCAGTCACGGCCACTTCGCCGTCAACGGCACGCCGACCAACGTCCCTTCGCTGCAGGTTGGTGAAGGCGATCGACTGGAGGTTCGGCCGGTAAGCCGCAAGGCCGCCTATTTCAAGAACGTCACCGACGCACTGTCAGGCGCCCAGCGTCCAGACTGGGTTGACGTCGACGCCAGCAAGATGATCGGCAGCGTGACCGCGCTGCCCCGCCGCGACCAGATGCCGCTCGACCTCAATGAGCAGCTGGTGGTCGAGTACTACTCGAGGTAGCCCCGCCCATGATCGAACTTGAAAGCCCGCAGATCGAGCCCGTAGAGGAAGTCGGTTCGTACGCCAAGTACGAGGCCAGTCCGCTGCCCGCGGGCTACGGCGTGACGATCGGCAACGCGCTGCGCCGCGTGCTGCTCTCCTCGCTCGAGGGCGCCGCCGTCACATCGCTCCAGATCCGCGACGTCTATCACGAGTTCAGCACGTTGCCCGGCGTGAAGGAAGACGTCACCCAGATCGTGCTCAACATCAAGAAGCTGCGGCTAAAGAGCTACGCTCCGCATCCGGTCCAGCTCAAGCTGATCAAGTCGGGCGCCGGTGCGGTCACTGCGGCTGACATCATGGAAACCGCCGACGTCGAGATCGTCAACCCTGAACAGCATCTGCTGACGCTCGACTCGGGCGACGTCACGATCGAGCTCGACCTGACCGTCGAACGTGGCGTCGGCTACCTCGCCGCGGAGCGCGCCGATCAACTACCGATCGGCGTCATTCCCGTCGACGCGATCTTTTCACCGGTGCGCAAGGTCAACTACTGGGTCGAGAACACGCGCGTCGGCCAGATGACCAACTTCGACAAGCTGACTATCGAGATCGAAACCGACGGCACGCTCGTGCCCGAGGAGGCGCTGTCGCGCGCGGCTGAGATCCTGGTCGACCAGTTCAGCCTGTTCACCACTGCCGGCAAGCAGCTCATCGCCGGCGAGCGCGCAGCGGACGGTGGGTCGGCGCTGCCCCCGAACATGCTCGACATGCCCATCGAGGACCTCGATCTGCCGATGCGCGCATACAACTCGCTCAAGCGCAACAACATCGTCAAGGTGGGCCAGCTCCTGCAGCTGCAGGACGACGACCTGCTGCGCATGCGCAACTTCGGCAAGAAGTCGCTCGACGAGATGAAGGAGCGACTACGCATGCGCGGCTTCCTGCCGCCCGACGAGGACGGCGAGACGCCCGCCTTCGAGGATGACGACGTCCTCGATGAGCCGCTGGCCGGCGACGAGGCAGGCTAGTCGATGGCCCATCGCATCGGCGGCCGTAAGCTCAGTCGCAAGACCGGCGCACGTAAGGGTCTGTACCGGAACCTGATAGTGGCCGTCCTGCGCTACGAGCAGATCCGCACGACGGAGGCACGCGCCAAGGAGGTTCGCGGCCAGGTCGAGCGGGTGATCACGCTGGCGAAGGACGGTTCGCTGGCGAGTCGCCGACGGATCATCGCCGAGCTGCCCGACGAGCCGCTCGTCGTGGACAAGCTGATCAACGAAATCGCGCCGAAGTACGGCGATCGCAGCTCCGGCTACACCCGGATCATCAAGCTCGGCCCACGTGCCGGTGACGCCGCGCCGATGGTCCAGCTGGAGCTGGTCTAGACAGGCCCGCCGGGTACGTCGGAGCCAGAGCGACGACGCGCCCGGCCAAGCAGCCGGCCCGAGAGGGCGGCCCCCTGCGTTACAGCGCACGGGTTGAATACGACGGGACGGACTTCGACGGTTTCCAGCTGCAACCTGGACGCCGGACGGTCCAGGGCGAACTCGAACGGGTCCTCACGCAGATCTCCGCCAGCAAGCGGGTGAGCGTCGAGGGCGCCGGTCGCACCGATGCCGGCGTTCACTCCGCCGGCCAGGTGATCGCCTTCACCTACGCCGGACGGCTGTCGGCGCGTGAGCTTCGGCTCGCGGCGTCGGCAATGCTGCCGGGCGACATCGGTCTCGGGCCGCTGCGCCGGGTTCCGCTCGGCTTTCGGCCGCGCCATCGGGCACGCTACCGGCAGTACCGCTACCAGATCTGGAACGGACCGCCGAGCCCGCTGCGCGAGCGGTATGCACTGGGCGTCCGCGACGAGCTCGATGTGAAGGCGATGGTAGCCGCCGCCGCGGTACTCGTCGGACGCCACGACTTCTCCGCCTTCGGCGGCGCGGCGCGGCAGCCGGTGCGTACCATTCAGGCGCTGGCAGTGCGTCGGCGCGGACGGTTGGTGACCATCGAGGTGGCCGGTGACGCGTTTCTGCGGCATATGGTTCGCCGACTGGTGGCGGCGCTGTTGCGCGTCGGAATCGGTCGAGCAACGGCGGACGACGTCGCCGCCGCGCTCAGCACCCGTCGGCCGGCCTTCGGCGGCGCTACGGCGCCGGCCCACGGGCTGTGCCTGTGGCGAGTCGCCATGAGACCTCTAACAGCGATAGCAGGGCAGCAAGAGCAGCAAGAGCAGGAACAGCGATGAGCACGAGCAGGACATACAGCCCGCGACAGGCGGATATCGATCGCGACTGGTTCGTGGTGGACGCCACCGGCCAGCGGCTCGGCCTCGTTGCGTCTCGTGTGGCGCAGGTGCTCGAGGGTAAGCACAAGCCGACGTACGCGACGCATGTCGACAGCGGAGACCATGTGATCGTGCTCAATGCGGCGAAGATCGACGTCGGCCGTAACAAACGCGAGACGAAGGTCTACGCGCGCCACAGCGGTTATCCCGGCGGTCTGCGCCAGGAGACTCTCGGCGAGTTGCTCGAGCGGCGGCCGGAAGAGGTCATCCGGCGGGCGGTCCGCGGCATGTTGCCGCGCAATCGCCTGGGCGCGCAGCAGCTGCGCAAGCTCAAGGTCTACTCGGGTGCCGAGCACCCGCACGAAGCGCAGCGGCCTCAGCCGCTGCCGGTTGGAGGTTCGACGCGCTGATGACGAGCAACGCCTTCTTCTACGGGACCGGCCGGCGCAAGACGAGCATCGCCCGGGTCCGGCTGCTGGCCGGCGAGGGCGAGATAGTGGTCAACGGCCGCTCGCTGGAAGAGCACTTCGGCAACGCCGTCGACCTCACCGAGATCATGCTGCCCTTCCGCGTGACGGGCACCGAAGGCCGCTATAACGCGATGGTCAAGGTCGAAGGCGGTGGCCACCAGGGCCAGGCCGGCGCTATCCGCCACGGCATCGCCCGCGCACTGCTCCAGTCGGACCCCGAAGGCGCGCGCGTGCCGCTCAAGCAGGCTGGCCTGCTGACCCGCGACCCGCGCATGAAGGAGCGCAAGAAGTACGGCCTGAAGCGGGCGCGCAAGGCGCCGCAGTACACCAAGCGCTGAGCCGCCGGCGGCGAGGCGGGCGCCGATGGACGATCGTTTCGCGGCCTATCGCGAAGCGTTGAAGCTGGGTCATGTGGCCGCCATGCGCGGCCAGCACCGCGATGCCCTGCGCCACTACCAGGCAGCAGCCGAGCATGCCCCCGACCGTGCCCTGCCGCTGGCGAGCATGGCTGAGGTGCTGCTCAAGCTGGGCCGCACCAAGGAGGCGGTCACCGCCGCCGAACGCGCGGCCGCACTGGCGCCGGAGGAGCCGCAGGTAATCGTCCGACTGGCCGACACGCTCGAAGCGGCCGGCCGCCAGGTCGACGCCGAGCGGCTGCGCCGGCGAGCGGTCGAGCTCGAGCAGGAGGTTGCGCGGCTGGCGGCCCAGCCACTCGCCACTCCGAGCAGCATGCCGCGTGCCGACGTGCTTCACCTCGCCGGCCAGCGTGCGCGACAGGAAGGTCGCTCCGAGGCAGCCCTGGCCGCCTGGCTGGAGGAGGCCAGGATGCACGCCGCCGACGGTCACCTCGCAGCCGCGCTTGACGCATGCGAACAGGCGCTGAGCGTGTCGTCGAGCGCAACGGCCGTGCACTTGGAAATGGCTGGGCTCTACTTTCGGCTGGGCTGGCACGAGCTCGGTGTCGAGCGCCTGCTACTGCTCGATCGGCTGCTCGAGCTCGAGCCGCAGCTCGAGATCAGCAGCGGCGTCGCGCGATTGGCTACCGAGCACGCTGGCGTGGACCTGCGCTTGGCGGCACTCGCCAGTCGCCTGCTGCCTGATGGTGACCTGTCCGGCTGACGACCCACAGCGGGCAGGCATAATCCGACTGCCCGCTGGCCCGCGCTACAATCGGTCGGATGGACCAGCTGCTCGACTTCCTAACGGGCTTCCAGGTCCAGCCGGTCGCCATCCTCGACATCCTACTGACGGCACTGCTGATCTACGGCCTCTTCAGCCTGATCAGAGGTACGCGTGCCGTCCGACTCGTGATCGGCGTTAGCGTGCTCTACGGTATCTACGTCGTGGCGCAGGCCCTTGGCTTGCAGCTGCTGACCCAGATCATGCAGGCCGGCGCCGTCGTCGGCCTGCTGGCGCTGGTCGTCGTGTTCCAGCCGGAGCTGCGCCGCGGGCTCGAGCGCATCGGCCGCGTCGGGTCGCTCGGCTGGCTGCTGGCGCCGACCGCCCAGCGGGCGGTGCAGCGGGTCGCCGGCATCGTCGCCGACGCGTCATCGGCGCTGAGCGAACAGCGCATCGGGGCGCTCATCGTCCTCGAGCGGGAAACTGGCCTGCAGGACTCGGCCGAGAGCGGCGTGATGCTCGAGGCAGACCTGTCGGCAGAGCTGCTCGCGTCCATCTTCACGCCCCACTCGCCGCTGCATGACGGCGCGGTGATCGTACGTGGCGAGCGGATCGTCGCGGCGGGGGTAGTGCTGCCGCTGTCCGAGACCGGAACGTATCGCGAGCGATTCGGCACGCGCCACCGGGCCGCGCTGGGCATCACCGAACAGACCGATGCGCTGGCCGTGGTGGTCAGCGAGGAGACCGGCTCGGTCGGGCTGGTCGAGCGCGGCCGCATCGTGCGCAATCTCGATCGTGATCGGCTGCGGGCGGCACTCGGTGACCTGCTCGGCAACGGCTCATCACGCCGGCTGCCGGCGCAGGCCGACGCCTGGCGGCGGACCCTGCCGCGACGCTCGCGGCAGCCGATCGGCACGGCGGCTGATGCCACGTCGGCGGGCGACGCTGGTGGCGCCACCGAGTGAGACGGGTCGCCAGCTTCGTCCTGCGCAACTGGCCGCTCAAGCTGGGGGCAGTGCTGCTCGCGACTTTGCTCTACAGCGGGCTCGTGCTGTCACAGAACGTGCGGACGTTCAGCGGCGAGGTGCCCGTCGATCCGATACGCCAGTCACCCGAAACCACCCTGCTCGCCGAGATCGAGCCGGTAACAGAGGTTCGCTACCGGGCACCGCTCGACGTGGGCATCCTCTCGCCCGACTCTTTTCGGGCGACGGTGGATCTCTCGCGCATCCAGGCCCAGCCGGGCGGCGAGGCACAGGACCTGCCGGTGTCGCTCATTGCCGTTGATCGACGGGTGCAGATCGTCGACTTCACGCCGAACACGGTTCAGGTCCGACTCGACAGTGTCGACGAGCGGACGATGCCGGTAACAGTCGTGCTCGGGCCGGTTCCGGAGGGCGTCACTGTCGGGCCGCCGCAGACCGACCCCAGCCAGGTCCGAATCCGCGGCGCCAGCTCGCGCGTCTCGACCGTTCGACAGGTGGTCGCCCGCGTGAACATCGACGCAGCCGCGTTGAACGTTGATCGGGACGTCGAGCTGGTGCCTATCGATGACCAGGGCAACCAGGTGCCCAGCGTCGATGTCGACCCGCCGCGTGCACGGGTTCGCATCGCGGTCGCCTTCGAGTTGGCCAATCGCACGCTTCCCGTCGTACCACAGCTGGTCGGCGAGCTGGCTGCCGGTTACCAGCTGACGGCGGTCGACGTGTCGCCCTTGACGGTCAACGTCGCCGGCTCCGAGTCTGTCGTGGCCCGGCTCGACTCTGTACCAACGCAGCCGATCGATATCACCGGCCGGACGACTGACCTGGCGGCGACAGTCGGCCTGGCTTTGCCACCCGAAGTCAGCGTTGTTGGCAGCGAGCAGGTCGCGGTCCGAGTAGCGATCAGCGAGGTGCTCGGCACGCGCACCTTCAGTGCCGGCGTCAACCTCGTCGACGTGCAGGCGGAGCTCACCTACCAGCCGGTAACGACGCAGGTTGCGGTTGTGCTGGGCGGTCCGCTGGCTCAGCTCGATGCGATCAACGCCGCTCAACTGGTGGTCGACCTGCAGGTCACCGACCTGGGCCCCGGCGAACACCTCATCCCGGTCGTCTTCACGCCGCCGACCGGCGTTGAACTCGTTTCGCTCAGCCCGCCCGAGGTCCTCGTGCGTGTCGAGCAGCCGCCGGCCGACGAGGGTGCAGGCCCGCCCGCCGAAGGTGCTGGCGGGTCGCTGATCGGGCGCGTGTAGGCGCGGTGCCCCGCCTCTTCGGCACCGACGGCATCCGCGGCGTGGCCAACGCCGAGCTACGACCGGCGATCGCCTTCGGGCTCGGTCGCGCGGTTGGGGCACGCATCCTGAGTGTCGGCGACAGCCTGCTCGTCGGCCAGGACACACGCCGCTCAGGCGACATGTTCGTCGCCGCCGTGGCCGCCGGTGGCTGCTCGATGGGCGTGGACGTCCATCGCCTGGGCGTCTGTCCGACGCCGGCGCTGGCCCACCTGAGCGGCACCGGCCGGTACCGCGCCGGGATCATGGTCTCCGCCTCGCACAACCCGGCGGCCGACAACGGACTGAAGGTTCTCGACGAGTCCGGTTTCAAGATCGACGAACCGCTCGAGGACGAGCTGGAGGAGCTGATCTGGCGCGCCGACGAACTGGTCGGTCCGGCCAACGCCGAGCTCGGCCGCGAGCTCGACGTGCGCCATCTGCTCGATGACTACATCGGCCACCGCCTCGCCCTCGCGGCAGCGGTCAAGAGCGACGTGCGGCTGGTTGTCGACTGTGCCAACGGTTCGGGCGGCGTGGCCGCGCCACAGATCCTGGCCGCCACCGGCGCCCGTGTCGACGTTCGTTTCAACGAGCCCGACGGTAGCAACATCAACTTGGATTGCGGCGCCACGGCGCCCGCCGCTGCCGCTCGCGCCGTGCGCGAAACGGGCGCGGACATCGGCTTCGCGCTCGATGGCGACGCGGACCGCTGCGTGGCCATCGACGAGCGCGGCGAAGTGGTCGACGGCGACCAGCTGATAGGCATCATCGCCCTTGATCGGCTGGCCCGCGGCGCACTGCCCCGCGGCATCTGTGTCGTGAGCGTCCTGTCCAACGGTGGCCTGGAGGCGGCGATTCGCGCTGCCGGCGGCCGGCTGGCGCGCACGCCGGTGGGCGATAAGTACATCCTCGAAGGAATGCTGGTGGCCGGTGCGGGGCTCGGCGGCGAGAAGAGCGGGCACGTCATCATCCGTGAGCACACCACCACCGGCGACGGCATCGTCACTGCGCTCGAGGTCCTTTCCATCGTCAGTCGTAGCGGCCGCAGCCTGTCCGAACTGGCCGCGCAGGTCGCGCTCTACCCTCAGCAGCAGCGGACGATCGCGGTTCGTCACAAGGAACAATGGGAGGCTGACCCGACCTTCGCCGACGCCGTCGCCGATGCCGGCCGCCAGCTCGATGGCACCGGCCGCGTGCTGGTTCGCCCGTCGGGCACCGAGCCGGCGCTGCGCATCATGATCGAGGGCGAGGACAGGCAGCTGGTGGCGGCGCTGGCCGACGCCCTCGCCGCGCTAGCCGGTGAGCGCCTAAACTAGCCGGCCGAGCAAGGGAGAGCGATCGCGTGTGCGGGATTGTCGGCTATATCGGCCCGCGCGAGGCGGCGCCCATCCTGCTCGAGGGGCTCGCTCGGCTGGAGTACCGCGGCTACGACTCGGCCGGCATCGCGCTGGTCACAGCCGGCGGCGAGATGTTCGTCGAGAAGCGCGCTGGCAAGCTGGCCAACCTGCGCACGGCGCTGCTCGACAATGGGACGCCGTCGGCCGTCGTCGGGCTGGCCCACACGCGCTGGGCAACGCACGGCCGGCCGAACGATCTCAACGCCCACCCGCACTCCGACTGCAGCGGCCAGATCACGGTCATCCACAACGGCATCATCGAGAACTTCAAGGCGCTGCGTGACGGCCTGCGCGAGCGTGGCCACGCACTCCGTTCCGAGACCGACACTGAGGCCATCGCCCACCTCGTCGAGGAGGCGTACGACGGTGACATCGCCGATGCCACACGCGACGCACTGCGCCAGGCCCACGGCGCGTACGCGGTGGCCGTGCTGCACGCTGGTGAGCCAGGCCGGCTGATCGGCGCGCGGATGAACGTGCCGCTCATCGTCGGCCTGGGCGAAGGCGAGAACTTCCTTGCCTCGGACGTGGCAGCGGTGCTGGCCCACACCCGCCGCGTGATCTTCCTCGACGAGGGTGACGTCGCCGACATCGACGCCGATGGCGTGCGTGTCACCGACATCGACGGCCATCCGCTGGAGCGACAGGTGAACGAGATCGATTGGTCGATCGAGGCCGCCGAGAAGGGCGGCTACCCGCACTTCATGCTCAAAGAGATGCACGAGCAGCCGCAGGCGATCCGCGCCGCCATCACCGGCCGCGTGCATGACCAGACGATCGAAGTCGAAGAGCTGGCACCGATCGCAGATCGGCTGGCGCAGATCGAGCGCGTCGAGCTGGTTGCCTGCGGCACTGCCAACTACGCCGCTGCCGTGGGCAGCTACGCGCTGCAGGAGTGGCTCGGCCTGCCGGCCCGCTATACCGCCGGCTCCGAGTTCCGCTACAGCCCGCCGCCGCTCGACGAGCGTACGCTGGTCGTTGCGGTGACGCAGTCGGGCGAGACCGCCGACACCATCGCTCCCACTCGCTATGCCCACGGCCAGGGCTGCCCGATCGTGGCCGTCACCAACACTGTCGGCTCGGCAATCACCCGCGAGGCCGATGCGGTCCTGTTCCTGCAGGCCGGGCCGGAGATCGCCGTCGTCGCGACCAAGACGTTCGTCACGCAGGTGACCACGCTGCTGCTGCTGGCGGCGGCGATGGCCAAGCAGCGCGGCCGGCTGCCGGCCGAGCTCGAGATGCGCCTGGTCGAGGAGTTGCGCGCGCTGCCCGACAAGGCCGAACGCGCGCTGGCGCTGGCCGATCCGGCGCGGGAGCTCGCGCGGCGCTATGTGAACTCGCGCGGTTTCATGTTCGTCGGCCGCGGTTACGGCTACCCGGTGGCACTGGAAGGCGCGCTCAAGCTGAAGGAGGTCAGCTACGTCCACGCCGAGGGCTACGCTGCCGGTGAGCTGAAGCATGGGCCCATCTCGCTGCTCGATGCCGAGGTGCCGCTCGTCGCCATCGCCACACGCTCGTCCGTGCAGGAAAAGCTGATCAGCAACGTGATGGAGGGTCGCGCCCGCGACGCGCGCGTGGTGGCCGTTGGCACCGAGGGCGACGAAGCCTTGCGCGACTACGCCGACGACGTCCTGTGGGTGCCCGACACGCTCGAGCAGCTCAGCCCCATCTTGGCCGTAATCCCCCTCCAGCTGTTCGCGTACCACACCGCTGTCGCGCGCGGCACCGACGTCGACCAGCCGCGCAACCTGGCCAAGTCGGTGACGGTGGAGTAGGCGTGGCGGTATCCCCCGTGCCGGAGGGCACGAGCGAGCTTGGCATCGACATCATCAAGGTCGAGCGCATCGCGGCTGCCCTGCGCCGCTTCGGCGACCGCTTTCCCAAGCGCGTGCTGACAGCAGCCGAGCAGCGCTACGTGCGCAACCGGCCGCAGAACTTCGCTGGCCGCTGGGCGGCCAAGGAGGCAGTCAGCAAGGTGCTCGGGCTGGGCGTGCGCGGCGTCGGCTGGCGAGAGATCGAGATCGTCCGGCTGCCCACCGGTCAGCCCACGGTCCGGCTGCATGGCCGGGCGCAGGCGCGCGCCGAGCAGCTGGGCATGAGCCGCGTGGCGGTCTCGATCAGCCACGAGGGCGACTATGCCGTGGCGGTCGCCTT
>Ga0268386_10003745_pt1 | contig 11114 bp, 10 predicted proteins | sample RVTome_15_FD_200260 | JGI IMG/M metagenome (GOLD analysis project Ga0268386, IMG submission 200260) | Soil microbial communities from uranium-contaminated site in the Upper Colorado River Basin, Wyoming, United States - RVT150D86... ... | reverse complement strand
GGGAGGCGGGAGCGAGGCCGAGCGTGCCGCGGATTGTCGCTCCCCGAGGCCCGGGTGTACCCAGTCCGTCCGTGTCGGGTCCCGACCCGGCCCGTGGCCTCCGCCGCGGGCTTCGGGCTGGGGGGGCGCCGCTCCCGCGTCGGCGAACCGGTGGGCACCGGCGAGCGTGGACCTCCGGATACCGGCGGGTTACTTTCGTCTGCTATTCCACATCTGGACGTGATTCGAGCTGACATGGCGCTCAACAAGAAGCAACTCAAGCATCTCGAGCAGCGGCTGCTCGACGAACGCGGTCGCGCCCTCAAGGCTCTTGGACTCTTCGACGAGTGGACCAAGGCCGGTCGCGACGAGACGGATTCGACCCTCGCGGCCTACACCGATCACATGGCGGACCAGGGCACCGAGGCTCAGGAACGCGAGAAGGCGGCGGCGTTCGCCACCAAGGAGGGGCGCTACCTGTATCGGCTGGAGGAAGCGCTCCGGCGCATGTACGCCGATCCCGCCACCTTCGGCACGTGCCACACGTGTGGCACGGAGGTGGGGTTCGATCGCCTCGACGCGCTGCCTCACGCGCGGTATTGCATCGACTGCAAGCGCAAGGAAGAGTCCGTCGCCTGACCCCGGGTGTGCGACGACGATCGTCGTCGACGGCGCGCCCGAGCTTGGTGGTCCGCTTCGCAAATACGGTGGTGCACCGAGGGCGTCGAGGCGCCGCTGTGTCAAGGCGCGACGACGAGTCATAGCAGCGCTATGGCGAGGAGGAGCAACGCAGTCACAGTGGATGCATCGGCGTCCGAATGCCATCGTATTTGCGGAGCGGACCACTTAGTCCGTCAGGACTTCTTTCGCAGCACCTCGAGTAGCTCCGCGCCCACCACGTCGGCCTTCCAACGACGCATCCCCTCCACGGCGCGCAGCGAGGCATCGTCCTTCGGAGCCTCCCGCGCGATCGCCTCGATCACCGCGTTCGGCAGGAGCGTCCCACGCGGCAGGCCGATCTCCTGAGCTTTGCTGTTCCGTGCCTTCTTGAGTCGCTCGATCAGCTCCTCCAACTCGGGAGGCGGGCGCCCCGGACCGCGCCGGCCATCCCGCGGATACCCTCGGAGCTCGCTTTCCGGCCGCGCGATCACGTCCCGTAGCCGACGAAGCAGGTCGTCGCCTTGCTCGCGGGCGAGCGCGCGCGGGAAGCCCTTGATGGCCGTGAGGTCTTCGACGCGACGTGCCCCCGTCATGACCGCCTCGACGAGCTGCGGGTCTCCGACCACGCGAAACGGCGCTCGGTCCTTGGCCCGAGCGATCTCGTCGCGCCACGCGAGGGCCTCGCGGATCGCGGCCACCGACGACGTCGGCAGCTTCCGAGCCCCCTTGACCCGTGCGACGGGATCCTCCGGCTCGTCCTGCGTGGGCGCTTCGTCGGCGACCTCCTCGAGGGCGCGCCATTCCTCCTGCGCCCATTCCAAACGACCCGCTTCCCCCAGCTCCTGGGTGATGATGTCCACGAGCGCCGGAAGGTGACGGGTGTCGCTGGCGGCGTACTCGAGCATGCCTTCGCTCAGCGGTCGCTCCGCCCAGTCCGCGCGCTGGTACTTCTTCGATAGCTTGACGCCGAGCCTGGACTCGAGCAGCGACTGGAGGCCGAGTGCTTCCTCGCCCAGGAGGGATGCCGCGATCTGCGTATCGATCAACCCCTTCAGCCGGATCCCGAGGTCCCGCTTCAGGAGGCGCAGGTCGAAGTCGGCGCCGTGCATGAGGACCTGGATCTCCGGATCCTCGATGGGTCCGCGCAGGAGGTCGGCAGCGTCGAACGCGAGCGGATCCACCACGTAGGTGCGCTCGCCGACCGTGACCTGGACGAGGCAGAGCCGGTCGCTGTAGCGATGAAAGCCGGCGGCCTCGCAGTCGAGCGCAAAGCGGCGAGCACCTGCCAGGTCTGCGCGAAGGCCGGCGGCGTCGCTCGCGCCTTCGACGTGGATGTGGCTCATGGGGTGGGCGCCGGGGCTCCGGGTTCGGACGCGTTGTCGGGGCGCGACTAAGAAAACGGATCGGGTCGCGAGCGTCACCCCCGCCCGCCCGCCTCGCGGGTGTTGCCCGCCTCCCATGGCTCCGCCACAATTCGGGCTCGGCGTCGCAGAGCCCCCCTCCGTCCACTTCCGGACCGTTGATCCCGATGCTCCGAACCAAGGTGGTCTGTACCCTGGGACCGGCCAGCGCAGACCCCGAAACCGTATTCGAGATGGTCCGGGCGGGCATGAACGTCGCGCGCGTGAACATGTCGCACGGGACGCGCGAAGATCACGCGAAGGCGATCGCCGCGGTGCGGGCCGCGGCGGTCGACGTGGGGAGACCGGTCGCGGTGCTCGCCGACCTCGCGGGTCCGAAGATCCGCGTCGGGGAGCTCAGCGCGCCGATCATGCTTACCCGGGGCTCGACCGTGGTGATGGTGCCCGAGGGATACGAGAAGGAGGGCGAGATCCCCACGACGTACCCGCCTCTGGCCGAGGAGATCGAGACGGGCGACATCGTCCTGCTCGACGACGGCTTGCTCGAGCTGCGCTGCACCGGCACCGACAAGGACCGGACGCTCCTCGAGGTCGTTCGCGGCGGCGAGCTCAGGAGCCGGAAGGGCATCAACCTCCCGACCGTGAACGTGCGGGCGCCGTCGCTCACCCCGAAGGACCTCCAGGACCTCGAGTTCGCGCTGGACCAGGAGGTGGAATACGTGGGGCTGTCGTTCGTGCGGCGCCCTGAGGACGTCGTGGACCTGAAGCGTCGCACCGGCGGCCACGCGTTGGTGGTCGCCAAGATCGAGAAGGTCCAGGCACTGCGCTCGATCGAGGAGATCCTGGCGGAGACCGACGCGGTCATGGTCGCCCGGGGTGACCTCGGCGTGGAGTTGCCGTTCGAGCGCGTGCCGTTGGCCCAGAAACGCATCATCCAGCTCGCGAACTTCCAGGCGCGGCCCGTCATCACCGCCACACAGATGCTCGAGTCCATGATCGAGCATCCACGGCCGACGCGCGCCGAAGCGTCCGACGTCGCGAACGCGATCCTCGATGGATCCGACGCCGTGATGCTCTCCGGCGAGACGGCGGTAGGCAAGTACCCCCTCCAGGCGGTTGAGGCGATCGCCAGCATAGGGCGTGAGATCGAGCGCTCGGGCTTTCTGGAGCGCGGGCCGCGCTACCTGACCAGCCCCGGGCTGCGAAAGCGCGGAGGGGCCTCACGCCGGGAGCACGCGATCGCTGCGGCGACGGTCGACTCCGTTCGGCAGATCGGGGGGCCCGCGATCATCGTCATCACGCGGTCCGGCTTTTCGGCCCGCCTGGTGTCGTCGTATCGCCCCGCGGTTCCCGTGTTCGCGGTCACGACCGATCCCGCCACGTATCGTCAGCTGGGCGCGGTGTGGGGCGTCCGACCCGTGCTCGCCGAGGGCATGGAGATCTCGTATTCGTCCCTGGCGGCCTACGGGATGGAAAAGGTCAAGGAGAGCGGCGTCGGGGAAGCCGGGTCGTCCATCGCGATCACGGCCGGATTCCCGTTCCACGAGTCGGGGTCGACGAACAACATGCGACTCGACACGCTCTGACGGCCCCCGGTGAATCGCTCCAGATCAACGAGCCTCGGATGAAGCTGACCTTCCTGGGCACCGGCACGTCGTTCGGAGTGCCCGTCGTCGGTTGTGATTGCGAAGCGTGCACGTCCGACGATCCGCGTGACCGTCGCACGCGCCACGGGGCGCTCCTCGACCTCGAGGACGGCCGACTGCTGGTGGACACGCCTCCCGAGCTGCGCCTCCAGCTCCTGGCCAACCGCGTCGACCGGGTGGACGCCGTCTGGTTCACCCACGCCCACGCCGACCACATCCACGGCATCGACGACCTGAGGGTCTTCACCGCGCGCAGAGGCGACATGCCCGCGTATGTGGCCCGCGAGTACCGCGCGACATTCGAGCGCCAGATGCAATACATCTTCGACGACTCGTTCAAGCCGCCGGAGGGCAGCTACAAGCCGCGCCTGCAATTGCGAGACTTCGACGTCGGCGAGTCGGTCGCCATCCTGGGTCGAGCCTTCGTTCCGGTGAAGGTGCCGCACGGCGGCTGCTCGGTGTACGGGTTCCGCGTGGGCGACCTCGGGTACGTGACCGACGCGAAGCATCTGCCGCCGGAGGCGGTGGAGGCGCTTTCCGGGGTCGACGTCCTGGTCCTGAACGCCCTCTGGTTCGGGCGCACGCACGGATCGCACTTCAACATCGAGGAAGCGATCGAGGCGTCCCGGGAGGTGGGAGCCCGCCGTACCTTCCTCACGCACCTGACACACCGCGTAACGCATCGGGAGCTTCTCGACCGCCTGCCCGCGGGCGTCCACCCCGCGTACGACGGGCTGACCGTGGAGATCGGCTGATGGATCCGCTGCGACTCGACTTCGGCAACCTGATGGCGCCCCGCGTCGACGGGGGCGTCGATCCGGAGCTGTTCGCCGGAGCGCTCTCGGACGCGTTCCGTGGCGCGTACGCCGCCGTCGAGGAGCGCCGCTCGACCGGGGAGCTCGGCTTTCTGGACCTGCCGTACGCGACGGAGGGCGTCGCGAGGGTACGCGAGCTCGCGGACGGATTCGCGCAGTGGTTCGAGGACGTTGTCGTCCTCGGAATCGGCGGATCGGGCCTGGGGGCGCGGGCGCTCGAGCAGGCCTTGCTCGGGCCGTTCTGGAACCAGCTCGACGACGAGGCTCGTGATCACTTCCCCCGCCTCCACGTGGTCGACAACCCGGACCCGTTCACCTTCCGCGCCCTCCTGGAGCGCGTGGACCCGGCTCGCACCATGTTCAACGTCGTGAGCAAGTCGGGCACCACAGCCGAGACGATGGCCCAGTACCTCGTGGCCCGCGGCAGGGTCGAGGAGGCGGTCGGCGCGGACAAGGCGCGCGGGCACTTCCTCTTCACGACCGACCCACACGAGGGCGTTCTGCGTGCGATCGGCGATGCCGAGGGGATTCCGATGCTCTCGGTGCCCCCCAACGTTGGTGGCCGCTTTTCCGTGCTGTCGGCGGTGGGGCTGTTCCCCGCGGCCGTGTGCGGGGTCGATCCCGCCGCCCTCCTCGCGGGGGCCGCGGCCATGGAAGCGAGGTGTCGCACCGACACCCTGGCTGCGAACCCCGCCGGGATCCTGGCCACCCTGCTGCACCACGCGGACGTGCGGCAGGGTCGACCGATCCACGTCTTCATGCCCTACTCCGACCGCCTGCGGCCGGTCGCCGCCTGGTTCCAACAGCTCTGGAGCGAGAGCCTCGGGAAGGCCCGCACGCTCAGCGGCGAGGCGCGCCCGACCGGACCGACCCCCCTGGCCGCGGTGGGTGCGACCGACCAGCACTCGATGCTCCAGCTGTTCATGGAAGGGCCCCAGGACAAGGTCGTGGTGTTCGTGGGCGTCGACGATCCGGAGGCGAGCGTCGACATCCCGAACCTCCACGGCGACGTGCCCGCGCTGTCGTACCTCGGGGGCAGCTCGCTCGGCGAGCTCCTCGACAACGAGCGGATCGCGACGGCCGAGGCGCTCCGTCGCGAGGGACGGCCCAACGCTACACTCCACCTGCCCGTGGTGGGTCCCGGCGGGCTCGGCCAGCTCTTCATGCTTCTCGAGCTGGCCACCGTCTACGCGGGGGCGCTGTACGGTGTCGACCCGCTCGACCAACCGGGCGTCGAGTTGGGGAAGCGGCTCACATACGGGTTGATGGGACGGGAGGGGGCGGAACGGCCGGAGATCGCCGACGTCGACCCCGCGTGGATCGTGTGACGACCGGAAATGCCATCACCCCCGGCCCGGACGGCGCTCCGACGCCCCGTCCCGAGGGGCGCTCCGACGCCCCGGCCCGGGTGGCGCTCCGGCAAGCGTGGTCGACCCGTCGGGCCAAGTGGTTCCCCCGGGGCGCGCCGGTTAAGTTCAGGTCCGGCACCGGTGATGGCGGTGCCTGAAGCCGAACCGGGAGGATACATGAGAGATCGTGACGAGGTCCCCTACATCGTGATCGAGCGCGACAGCGGGGGCGGCGTGGGCTCTTTCGTCCTCGGTGCCCTGGTCGGTGCCGGTCTCGCGCTGCTCTTCGCGCCGAAGACCGGCGAGGAGACCCAGGTTGAGATCAGGGAGCAGGCTCGCAAGCTGCGCGCCGCCGCGGAGGAGCGCGTGCGGGAGGCGCAGCGGCAGCTCGAGGACCGCCTGGACGACGCGCGCGAGGGCGCTCGGACCAAGTACGAGGACGTGCGCGAGGCGCTCGAGACGGGACGGACCGCCGCCGTGGACGCACGCGGGGATCTTCAGGAGAAGCTGGAACGGTCCAAGGCCGCATACCGGGCGGGTGTCACCGCGGCGCGCGAGTCGGTGGCCGCCGGTGCCGACGAGGACGAAGGCGAGGACTGAATCCGTCGCGCCGGGTCGGCCCGCGATCGCCGTGAGCGGGGAACGGCGTCTCGCTCGTCGGCACCATCGACGGGGCTATCGGTTCAGGGAGTTCCTCCGCCGACTGGCCGAGAAGTGCGACGACGACGAGATCTACTTCATGGCGGGGGCGATCGCCTTCAACCTCGTCCTCGCGCTCTTTCCCCTGCTGGTTCTCGTCGTCGGGCTCGCCGGGTACGTTCTGCCCCGGTTCGGAGACCCCGCGGGGGCCATCATGGACCTCGTCACGCAGAACATCCCGCAGGGCGGTGCGACGGATCTCAGCGGGCTCGCCGACATTGTCGCGGAGGGGCTGGTCGAGCGCAGGGCCAGCTTGACGATCGCGGGCTCGGCCTTCCTGCTCTGGGTCGCCACGCGGCTGTCCGCGTCACTGCGGGTCTCCGTGCGCGAGATCTTCGACATCGGTTCGAAGCGAAACCCCATCCACGGCAAGCTCTTCGACGGGGGGGCCGTCATCGTCGGCACTCTGCTTCTGACGCTCAACATCGGCGCGACGGTCGTCATGGGTGCGGCGGTCGGGTTGGGGGTGTCGCTCTTCGGGCTGGCAGACGCGACGATCTCGTTCACCGAATGGGCGCTCGGGCTCGCGCTGTCCGTGGTCTCCATCTGGGTCCTGATGCTCCTGGCGTACCGGTACATGCCCGTGCGCCCGATTCCCTGGAGGACCGCGATGGTCGCGGCGACGTTCACCGCGTTCGGCCATGAGAGCCTCAAGTCCGCGTTCTCGTGGTACGCGACGGAAGTCGCGAACTACGGCTCGACCTTCGGGAACCTGGCGACCGTATTGGTCCTCTTCTTCTGGATCTATTACGAATGCCTAGTGTTTATTCTGGGCGGTGAGATCGCGCAGGTGTCTATGATGCGGCGGGCCAGCCGTGTGGGAGTCGTCTCCTTCGATAACCAGGCATGAGCGAGCAGGCACGCCGGGTCGTCGCCCGCAACCGGAAGGCGCGGCACGAGTACGACGTGCTCGAGACGCTGGAGGCCGGCATCGAGCTGAGGGGACCGGAGGTGAAATCTCTTCGCGCCGGTCACGTCTCGTTTCAGGACGCGTTCGCCAGGGTGGAGCGGGGGGAGGTATGGCTGCACAGCTTGCACATCAGTCCCTACGAGCAGGCGAACCGCAACAACGTGGACCCCGTGCGTCCGCGTCGTCTGCTGCTGAACAAGGCCGAGATCCGCAAGCTCGTCTCGCAGACCGAGGAGAAGGGCCTCACCGTGGTCCCCCTCGAGATCTATTTCGCGCGGGGCTACGCGAAGGTGCAGCTCGCTGTCGCCCGGGGGCGCAAGCTCCACGACAAGCGCGAGGAGCTCAAGCGGCGCCAACAGGACCGCGAGGCGAGGCGCGCGATCGCGGCGTCGCGAGGATCGGACTCCCGTTGAGGCGCCCGACGCGTTCGAGGCCGCGGTCGCTGAGCTTGCCGGGGATGGCGCTCGTCACGGCTCTCGCAGCGGTCGCGGTCGTCCAGCCGGGCGCTCTCGCCCAGGAGCGACCCGAGCTCCGCGTGGAGCGCTCGGACGGCACACGCTCGGCGGTCGGCGTGGCTTTCGAGCGCGGGTACGCGGCGGTGCCGCTCGACCTCTTCAAGGAGCTCGGGTGGACCGTGGCGCTGGACGGCGCGGCCGTTTCCATCACCGTCCCGGGGGAGATGGCGATCTCCATGAGCGTCGGATCACCGTTCTTCCGCTGGGACGGGATCGTGCTCCAGCTCGCCGATGCCCTCTACATGGATCGGGGGTCCGTCTTCGTCCCGCTCCAGTTGCTGAGCGACTTCCTCCCCCGACGCCTCCCCGATCTCTATGAGTTCGATGGTCCCAGCGCGACGCTCCGGACCGGAAGCTCGGCGGCGCGATCGGCGACCCCGTCGGATGAGGCGCGAGCGGCCGGAGACACGGCTGTGGAGGCCCCCGCCGGGGCGCCCGGGGACCCGACGGCCGGCGTCTCTGCTGCCGGGGGAGGGGTCGAGCGGTCCCCGATCCCCGTGACACAGGGCCCGTCCCCCTACGACGGTGTGCGTGTGGTCGTGATCGACGCCGGCCACGGAGGTGCCGACCCCGGCGTTCTGGGGCCGGCCGGGATACGCGAGAAGACGGTCGCGCTCGGCATCGCGCAGGGATTGGCGGCGATCCTGCGGCAGGTTCCGGACCTGGAGGTCCACATGACGCGCGACGACGACACGTTCGTCGACCTGTGGAAGCGGGGCGAGATCGCGACGGACCTCAAGGGTGATCGCCCCGGGATCTTCGTGTCGATCCACGGCAACTCGGTGCCAGGACGGCGCGCCGCCACCGGCTTCGAGACGTACTTCCTGTCCGAGGCGCGGACCGAGCACGAGCGGCGCGTGGCGGCCATCGAGAACGCTCCCCTCAGCTTCCAGGGACAGGGTGTAGACGCCGAGAGCCAGCCCGACATCGACTTCATCCTGCGCGAGCTCCGCAGCCTGGACCACCAGCACTGGTCGGCGCTCCTCGCCGAGTTCGTCCAGGACGAGCTCCACGACTTCCATCCGGGGCCGAACCGTGGCGTGAAACAGGGCGTGCTCGCGGTGCTCACCAATGCGCTGATGCCGTCGGTCCTCGTCGAGGTCGGGTACCTCTCCGACGACGCCGAAGGGAGGCTGCTCGGCGAGGCGTCGTTCCAGGCCGACGCGGCCGCCGGGATCGCCGAAGCCGTGATCCGGTTCTTCGAGCGATATCCGCCCGGCGCGGGCCTCGGAGGCTCGGACGGACGCCGACAGGACTGACCCGGACGGGGGCGGTGGCCCGTGACGAAAAGGTGGCGGGTCGCGCTCACCGTCGCGGGGTGCCTCGCCTCGTCCGCGTGCACCTATCACAACACGATCTACAACACTCAACGCCTCTACGAGCAGGCCGAGCGCTCCCGGCGCGCGGGTCGGGACTCGTTGGCGAACCAGCTCTATCAGGAGGTGATCCGGAAGGCGGCCGAGGCCTACCGTGCGCGACCGTCGAGCGACTGGTCGGGCGAAGCGCTGTTCCTTCTGGGCCGCTCTCGACTCCGCCTCGGCGAGCTGTTCGAGGCTCACGCCGCGCTGCTCGAGGCGGAGGCGAGGGGGCCACGAGAGCTGCGGCCGCCGATTCGCGCGTACGTCGCCGCGGTGCTCGCGGCGCGCGGAGAAGCGACGGAGGCGATGGCCATCGTCGAGGAGGTGACCGCGCAGCCGCTTCCCGGTCCGGCTCTGGCCGAGGCGCGGCTCGTCGCGGGACAGGGGTACCTCGCGAAGGGCCAGGCGGAGCGTGGGTGGTGGGAGCTCGATCGGGCGGTGGACGCTGACCCAGCCATCCGCGTCGAAGCGGGCCTCGAGCGGCTGAAGTGGGCCGTCCGCCGTGGGGACCGTGACCGGGCTCGCGCCGCGACCGACCTTCTGCTGTCGTACCCGGAGGGCGGCGCCCGACTCACCGCGGTGGGGGACTTGCTGGAAGAGTCCCTGGCGCGCTGGGGACCCGCGGCCACGGCGGAGCTGCTGACCACGGCGTCGTCGTCCTCGTGGGATCGCGAGGCGCGGGGAAGGTTGCGCCTGGTGCGGGCGCGGCTGTTGAGCGAGGGGGGCGACGCGGCGGGCGCGGAGGCCGAAGCGTGGGAGGTCGCGGGGACGCTCGGCGACGCGGCCGCCGAGGCGCGGATCCAACTCGCTCTCTGGGAGCTCGACCGATCGGAGGACCTCGCCGACGCCTACGCGGTGCGGCGCATCCTGCTGCCCGCCGGCGCGCACCCGGGCGTGAGCGACCTCGTCGACGCGGTCGGCGAGCTCGAGCTGTACACGAACATCGGTCTGGGGGAACCGCTCGGCTGGTTCGCGGCCGCGGAGGTGGCCCGCGACCGCCTCGACGCCGACTACCTCGCCCGGGGGCTCTTCCTCGCATACGCGGACGGAGCGCCCACCCAACCGTGGGCGCCGAAGGCTCTCCTCGCCGCGTTGGAGGTAACGTCGAGCGAATTGGACCGCGCTTGGCTGAGGGGCCGGCTGGAGGCGCACGACCGCAGCCCTTACGTTCTGGCCGCGCATGGGAGTTCCGGCGCGGGCTTCGAGGCTCTCGAGGAGGAGTTGCAGGTGCGTCTGCGGGAACTCAGGGGGCGATGAACCTCGCCACCGATCAGCTCGGGGTTCGATTCCAGAATCCCGTTCTGCTCGCCGCCGGAACGTGCGGCTTCGGCGTGGAGCTCGTCGACGTGCTCGACGTCGATTCGGTCGGCGGCTTCGTGACCAAGTCCGTGACGCTCGAGCCTCGCGTCGGAAACCCCGCGCCCCGCGTCACCGAGTTCGGTGGCGGTATGCTCAACTCCGTTGGGCTCGCCAATCCGGGGCTCGCCGCCGTGCGGCGCGACAAGCTGCCGTGGATCGCCGCGAACGTGCGCCGGGCGCGGGTCTTCGTGAGCATCGCCGGGCACTCGATCGCCGAGTTCGTCCGGCTCGTGGAAGGGCTCGACGACGCGGACGGATTCCTCGGCTTCGAGGTCAACCTGTCGTGCCCGAACGACGCGCGGCGGGGCGGTCCGCCCTTCGCGTTGGATCCCGAGGCCGTCGCGCGTATCGTGTCGGGCTGCCGTGACCGGACCGAGCGTCCGCTCGTGGCCAAGCTCGCGCCCAACGACCCCGCCATCGGGACGACCGCCCGCGTGGCGGTCGATGCCGGTGCCGACGGCCT
>Ga0268386_10003743_pt1 | contig 11115 bp, 7 predicted proteins | sample RVTome_15_FD_200260 | JGI IMG/M metagenome (GOLD analysis project Ga0268386, IMG submission 200260) | Soil microbial communities from uranium-contaminated site in the Upper Colorado River Basin, Wyoming, United States - RVT150D86... ... | reverse complement strand
GGTTAAAGGGTGTCACTGCTGCTTCAAAATCTTCCAGATAAGCGATTCCTTCGCCGCCATTCTTATTGGAAGTACCCGGAAGCAGTTGGGCAAATTCTGCATTAAATACAACATTTGACGGTTCTTTGGTACTGATGAAGGGCAGGGCATCCACCAATTCCGTAAGAAACCTTGATTCCTTGCGGTAGTTAAAATCCAGCCCCCATTTGACATTTCGTACCGGCTCGCTTCCTACACTTATCCTGGTAATCAGGGGACGTTCATTAAGATAAAGCAGGGTTCCGCCCAGGTTCATGTCCTCATTGAAACGGTAATCCAGACGGGTACCCATCAGGCTCCTGGTCTGAAAATTAAACAGGTCGGCCTTTTCATAGCTTATATTGATCTGTTTTCCGGAAATCAATATTCCTTCATCGATTATGATCACCTTGCCCAGATTGTAGTCTACCCGGTAGTGCACACCTTCAGTTAGAATGGTATTGCCAGCGGTGACGGTTACGGAGTTTTCAGCAATGTTTATCCCTGGTAGAACGATTTCATTGGAAGACCCGGCCTGTAGCTGTCCTTTTAGAAAAAACTTGTTTTTGAGCACATTCTGCTGGGCATCGTTTTTGGTCCCGGTATAGAGTTCATTAAAAACAAAGCGGTCGATGAGATTCTGTTCATTTTCGCTAAAGAGTTTTTCCAGGTCACTTCCAAAAGGTTCCAACACAGGAAATATGATACTACCGGTTTCGGTATCAATGGTTAGCTTATCCACAAAATCAAAATTTCCATCCGGCTGCGGGTCCAGATTGGAATTCAGCTGATCCAGTCCGAACAATTCTACCAGCGGAATATTCTTGGTATTCACACCTTCATGCAAACTGGGATTGTCCTGCCCGGTTATATCATCCCGGTAGATAATTCGCAGCTGAAACCCTTCCTGGGCCACCTGATTGGCGTTGAGGCTATATACGTTTTTCATCATCAGGTCCCAGGTGTTGGCGGTGGTATTAATTTTCCCAGGTCTCAGCATTTTCAAAAATATCACCTCATCTTCCGGCCTGTTGGCATAGTCATCGGTTAGTTCACCAACTTTATAGTTCTGTCCGTTGTAGTTGTACTCGAAGGCTACTGCCAGTACTTCATCATTTTGTAGTTTACGGAACAGGCTGATGTATCCAAGCTGTTTATTGAAGGTGTACTCCCTTTCATTCAGCTTGCGGGCCCCTCGGATCACTTCGAAATCTGTGGATTTATCAAGGCCGGTCCCGATTAAGGCATCACTTACCTGGTTTACGTCGCGATATTCGCTGCCAGAAAGTACCGTGAAGAGATTATTCGCATGGTTGCTGGTGGGAGAGTTAGGATCATTGCTGGTGAAGATATCCGTTCTTTCGATTACCTCACCTTCGCCGAGGTCCATGTAAGCCGCAAAATTTCTAAGGGTTTCGGTATCGTTGTTCCGGTTCAGTACATAGACCTCCACCCTGGTAATATTGACCCTGGAGATGATCTGTGGCAATGAGCTTAACCATGGATTGTAATTGCCCCGGAAAAAATGACCCAGGAAGAAATGACGGTTTTCATCATATTCAGCGGAAGAATACTCAAATTCCCTGGCCTGGGCTCCCCCTTCAATGGTGATGGCATCTGCACTGCCCCTCTGTGTGGAAAATACCCCGGTAACAAACAGCTTTCCAAATTGCAGTTCTGTCTTTACACCAAAGAGATTTTGTGAGCCGGTAATCAGGCTATTGTTGATACCCATGCTTACGTTACCAATCTCAATTTTTTTAATTATATCTTCTTCAAAGCCGGTGTACTCGACCCTCAGGTCGTTTTCAAAATCAAATGAGGTGTTATTATCGAAATTGGCGGTCACCCTTAGTTTTTCACCGATCTTGCCGATAACATTCATGCCAATTCGTTGATCGAAATCGAATGTGCCCTGTTTCTGGCGGGTTATGGGGATAGCGGGATTGAAAACACGCTCGTTACGGTAGCCAAAGTCCAGAATTACGGATCCGTTGGGCTGTATATCTACAAAGCTGCCGCCAAAAATCCTGTCAAAAACCGGGCTTATAGGTATTTTGGGGATCAGTCGCTTACCGCTCATTGCACTTTCACCATCCAGTTCTGCCGCTTTTACCTTCCAGTAATCCCGAATCATCTGTCTTTCTATCAACTGGTTATACTCCTCGAAGCTCATTACGGTAGGTGCCCGGTAGTTCAGCCCGTTCATCTGTTCATAAATGCTATAGTTTAAGCCAGTATCAACTTCGATTTCCAGGTTCAACCCGTAAGGGTCTTTCTGTATGAGTGGAGATTGATCTATAGGGTCTGAAAATGGGTCTCCTATCCGGTCCTGGGGGATATAGGTTGGTTGCCGGGATTTTTGGTAGGTGGCTGGAATGGAGTCCGCAGGAATACTGTCATTAACCTGTTGAAAAAGCAACAATGTGGTATTGAATGCTTTAGCATCATGAAATACACCAAAACACAACAGGAGCAATAAAAATTCCCACCAGAAATACTTATAAATTTTAAACAGCAATGCTACTAGGATGATTTAAGAACCCGTTTAATAAGCTCTTCCACAGTTATATCCTTATCGGCATTTTTCAGGTTATTATAAATGGCTTTTTCCGCGACGTTTTTATTAATGCCAAGGGTGACTAAGGCGGATAACGCTTCTTCCTGGAGGCTATTGTGTGAAATCAACGATTTTTGTCCGCTTTTAGCCACCAAATTCTCCCTGACTAGTTTGTCTTTTAACTCCAGGATAATGCGCTGCGCAGTTTTGGCACCTACCCCTTTAACACTCTGAATCACCGATACATTTTCATTTAAAATAGCGCCCTGAATTTCCCCGGGTGATAATGAGGATAAAATCATTATACCGGTCGCCGGGCCCACACCTGATATTGATATTAACGCCATGAAAAGATTTTTCTCAGCCTGATCAATGAATCCATATAGGGTATGTGAGTCCTCTTTGATATGGGAATAAACAAACAACTTAACCCTGCTCAGAATTTTAAGTGCGGAATAGGTGTTAAGTGTGATTTTCAATTCATACCCTATTCCCCCAACATCGATCACCACAAAGGCCGGTTCCCGCACTACCAGCGAGCCCTCAATATATGCAAACATTACCTGTCATTGGTTGTGTTCAAAGGTAAATAAAATGCTTCTAAGCAGGTACCAGGGATTCGTTAATTTGAGCTTCAACTACCGCTATGGCCACCATATTGATGATCTCTCTAACCGAGCTGCCCAATTGCAGTACATGAACAGGTTTGTTCATGCCTAAAAGGATGGGGCCAATCGCTTCCGCTCCACCTATTTCCATCAAAAGTTTATAGGCGATATTACCTGAATCCAGATCAGGAAATATAAGGGTATTTGCCCCTTTCTCGGCTAACTCGCTGAATGGATAATTGGATTTCTGAATCTCTGTATTCAGGGCTACGTTGGCCTGAATGTCACCTTCAATCACCAAATCTGGGAATTTCTCCTTTGCTATGGCCGCAGCTCTGGCCGTCTTGGTGGGGACTTCACCTTTACTGGAGCCAAAATTCGAATAGGACAACACCGCTATTCGCGGCTCTACATTAAAAAACTTTACCGCTTTTGCAGTAAGACCTATTATATCTACCAGGTCTTCAGCTGTGGGGTTGACATTAACTGTGGTGTCTGCAAAAAAGTATGTCCGTTTTTTGTTCGATATTACGTACATTCCGGCGACCTTGCGAATTTCCGGTTTAGTGCCAATAACCTGCAACGCGGGGACGATTGTTTTCGGATAATCCTTGGTTAGTCCGGAGATAAAGGCATCAGCTTCGCCGCATTCTACCATCATGGTGCCAAAATAGTTGCGATCCCTCATTAATTTCTTCCCTTCATAAAAGGTAAGCCCCTTGCGTTTCCGTTTCTCATACAAAATCTTTCCATACTCTTCCATTTTTTTTTCTTCCTCAGAGGTATCGATGATGGTACAGTCCCCCAGTTCCAGGCTATGGGCCCGGGAAAGATCTTTTATATGGTTTTTGTTTCCCAATAATATAGGATGCGCGATCCCTTCCTCCATGACCAATTCTGCAGCCCTCAGGATTTTATCGTTGTCAGCTTCTGCAAAGACCACTTTCTTAGGGTTTTTCCTGGCCCTGCTCATCATATGGCTGGCAATTTCCCGGTGAATACCAATGCGTTTTTGCAGATCCTTGTGATATTCCTCCCAATTGGTAATATTAACCCTGCTAACTCCGCTGTCCATAGCAGCCTTGGCCACCGCCGGTGAAATGGTGGTGATGAGCCTGTGGTCCAGCGGCTTAGGGATAAGATAATTTTTACCAAACACAATGGATTTCTGGTCGTAGGCTTTGCTTACCAGTTCCGGTACCGGTTCCCTGGCCAGCATAGTTAATGCCTTCACCGCAGCCATTTTCATCTCTTCGTTGATAGCTGATGCTCTTACATCCAATGCACCTCTGAATATATAGGGAAAGCCCAGGACATTATTTACCTGGTTCGGATGGTCGGACCGGCCGGTGGCCATAATTATATCATTCCGGGCGGCAATTGCTTCTTCATAGGGGATCTCCGGATCAGGATTGGCCAGTGCAAAAACTATAGGGTCTTTGGCCATGGTTTTCAGCACTTCACCTTTTAGTATATTTCCTTTGGACAGGCCTAAAAACATATCAGCTCCCTCCAGGCATTCCTTAAGGGTTCTTTCTTTTCGATCAGTAGCGAATGGTGCCTTGAATTCGTCGAGATCAGACCGGTCTTTGTGGATAACACCTTTGCTGTCCAGCATGACAATATTTTGCGGTCTGGCTCCCAACAGGAGATAAAGCCTGGTACAGGCAATGGCAGAAGCCCCCGCTCCATTTACCACAATACGCAGGTCCTCTATCTTTTTTCCTATCAGATCCAGTGCGCTTAGCAAGGCTGCCGCAGATATGATGGCAGTCCCGTGCTGGTCATCGTGCATTATGGGGATCTGCATTTGCTGTCTGAGCTTCTCCTCTATTTGGAAGCTTTCAGGAGCTTTAATGTCTTCCAGATTGATGCCACCAAAGGTGGGTTCCAATGACTTGACAATTTTAACGAATTGATCGGGATCCGTTTCATCTATCTCTATGTCGAAAACGTCTATGCCAGCAAACTTCTTGAACAATACTCCTTTCCCTTCCATGACGGGTTTGGAAGCGCTGGCGCCGATATTACCAAGTCCCAGTACAGCAGTGCCATTTGATATTACTCCCACCAGGTTGCCCTTGGCCGTATACCTGTAAACATCCAGTGGATTGTTTGCTATTTCAAGGCATGGTTCAGCCACTCCGGGAGAATAGGCCAGGGCTAAATCCTTTTGAGTACTTAGTAATTTGGTGGGAACTACCTCAATTTTCCCAGGTTGGCCTTGTTCGTGATATTCAAGGGCGTCCTGTTTTCGTATTTTTATGCTCATGTATAAAGGTGAGATTCACATTAGGAAGAATGTTCGGATTGAGTTTCGAAAGTCCAAAGAATGGTTTCCAACTCTCTAAGGGTGTTCCTTTTTTTCTGGCCGGGAGCGTAGACGAAGCCTTCTATATAATACAGCCTTCCCAGCGCTTCATCAACAAAGGTATAACCCAGAAAGGGACCACCCATTGAATTATTATAAAGCTTCCAGACTCCACGTGCTTCTACTGTAAACTTATTCTTCCAGTTCATGCTTGTCGAATCTACCGGAACTAATGGCTCTGTGATCATATAGGACAAACTGTCGTTACCCAGCAGGAATTTGCGCCAGGTTCGGTCCCGGAATGATACTATATTGTCCCGGTTGAAGGCCTGTTCTTCAGTGTAGTCTTTATAGGTAATAAAAAGATTTTTATCCACCTTGTTGTCCATCGATCTGATCCATATACTGTTGCCGGTCTCCAGTGCAATTTCATAGCCATAAGGAATTTGCATAAAACACTGGTGGTTTTGCCACAGGATGCTTTCGATTCCCCCTTCCCTGGGTGCTTTGTAGAGTGATCGTTGGAATCGTTTTTTTTCCACATTAACAAAGTATTGCTGAATGCTTGACCTGTTGGTCCTGATGTGACGCGCCAGACGATCACCGGTATTCTGAAACAGGTGCATTACCGCCTGACCCCTGGCAAACAGGTCATCCTGCTTGGACATGAAGATCGACGTGTCGGACTGGATCTTTTCAAGGGACTCCCGGGTAAAATAATTGCGTAGAATAATATCACCCCGGCTGGCTCCTTCCAGTGTGTTGACAAACACCATGTTCCTTGAATTTCTGAGTACACTGTTGAGTTTGGCAGGGTCCACATAGACCAGGTTAAATACTGGCTCGTCCTGTAGTAATCCCGGGAAAGGCGCTCTGAATGTATTTCTGACCTCATCACCAAGAGGCCCCACCCATTTTGCAGAGTCCATTACCAAAACGATTTCACCGGACTCCCCGGTAGCCGGGGGAAGCAAGGCTTTCTCATCCAACAGGGAAGAACAATGGATACAAAAAAGTCCACTCAGGATAATTAATATTTCGGTAACAAAGGGCTTCATCAAAATTTTTGTCATTAGTAAAAATAACAAGATGATTTCACAATGCGAAGCCTTCGTAAATTATGAATTATGGGTTACTGGTTACTGGTTACTGGTTGCTGGTTCTACCCGATAATAAGTGTCTGGCCGGGCTTGATCTTATTGTTCTGCAGATTGTTCAGCTGTTTAAGTTTTTCTATGGTAAGACCTTTATACTGTAAAGAGATTTCCCAAAGGGTATCGCCTGGCTGAACCAGGTGGGTTTTAGTGGCCGGAATATCTTTAGGGGATGAAGGTATATTGTTTGCCACAGCTTGTGTTGACCCTGAACTTATCCAAATATCAAGTGACTGACCTGCCCGGATAAGGTTTCCACTTATGTTGTTCCACTTTCTCAGGTCGGACACTCTTACATTGTAATTTTGAGCGATTGTGCCTAACACTTCCCCGGACCTGACCCGATGTCGTACTTTGTGACGGCCGTAGGTACTGCCGGCTTCATTTGTGGCTAGCTTAGCCAGTTCTTCCTCGCCGTTTACCGCTGCTGAATCCAGTATTTGTTTCCTATTTGCAGTTAGATGAGGCATCTTATCAACCGGAATACGCAGAGGAAAACTCCTGGCATGAGGTGGTATTGCTCCCCTTTTCAGAGATGGATTTAAATTCCTGATGTCCTCATAACAGACATTTAACTGATCAGCGATACTCTTGAGGTCCGCATAATTGCTTAGGTGGATGGTATCAGTTTTTATGGGGTATAACACATGATCGACTGTCAAATTGTGCTCACGTTGATGATTCAGTACATAAATCATAGCCACAAACTGAGGCAGGTAGGACCTGGTTTCCCGAGGCAGAAAATCATAAATTTCCCAAAACTTTTTCTTATATCCGGAACGACGAATGGCCCTGCGTACTTTTCCAGGTCCGGCGTTATACGATGCCAAAACCAGCTCCCAGTCTTTAAACTGATTGTAAAGACTTTTCATATAAATACATGCGGCTTCCGTTGACTTGTAAGGGTCCAGCCGCTCATCAATATAAAAATCCTGGTAAAGCTTAAACAACCTGCCCGTGGATGGCATAAATTGCCATAAACCGGCAGCACCAACCCTCGAGATGGCAGTTGGGTTGAGCCCTGACTCGATTATTGACAGGTACTTTAACTCATCGGGAAGCCCGTGTTTTTCAAGGTAATACTCGAAAATTGGGAAATACAGGTTGACCCTTTGTATCATTAGTTTAGTATAATTCCTGTCCCTTACGGTAAAGTAATCGATGAATGATTTCACTACCTTGTTGTAGGATAAAGGCACATTTGATTCCAGGCTTGCCAAACGGGCTTCTACTTCATTATAAGAAAGGTCTGGAATATATTCATAATGTATCTCAGGGACCGGGTTTTTCGAAGTGTCTGTCAATATGGCGGTGGCTGCACATAGACCGGGGAGCAGCAAACCCAGAGAAAGTACAATGTGTCTAAACAGTTTCTTTTTCACGTTAATTGTGGCGTCCTTTTAATATTTCATCCGACAGGGCATACAACCCCAGCTCATTAAAATCTTCGGCAATAATTTGAAATCCTACCGGAAGTCCATTCTTATCAAAACCATTGGGAATCGAAATGGCAGGGTTCCCGGAAACAGATGCCGGTGTGGTGAACAGGTCCGACCAGTACATTTCCAGGGGGTCGTCAGCAAATTTACCCAGTTCAAACGCTGAAGTGGGTGTAGTAGGCATTACCAAGAAGTCAAACTGGTTAAATAACTCCCTGGTTTTGTCTTTGATCAATCTCCTGACTTTTTGAGCTTTAGTATAATAGGCATCGTAATAACTTGCGCTCAAGACGAACGTACCCAGCATGATCCTTTTTTGTACTTCTTTGCCAAAACCCTCGCTTCTGGTATTCTTATAAAAGGTATCCAGCGACTCCTCATATTTGGAACGGTAACCATATTTTATACCATCGTATCGCGACAGGTTAGAACTGGCTTCCGCCGTGGTCAATAAATAATAAGTGGGCAACACATACTCCAGCAGGGGAAATTCCACCGGTTCGACCTGATGCCCGGCCTGCTTCAACCGTTCCAATTGTTCAATGGTGTTTTCCTTTACTTCATCCTGAATTCCTTCAGTTTCCATCGATTCCCTTATATAACCTATTTTGCAGGGTTTTAATGTTCTTATATCGCTGAATTCGGGTACCGGCAATCTGGAAACGGTACTGTCAAACTCATCTGCACCGGCGATAATTTCCAGTATAAGGGCATTGTCAGCAATATTTTTGGAAAGGATCCCAATGGAATCGAATGAAGAGGCATAAGAGATCAACCCATATCGCGAAATCCTTGAATAAGTGGGTTTAAAACCAATAACACCGGTGTAAGCAGCAGGCTGCCGAACAGATCCGCCGGTATCCGTGCCCAGCGAAACATGACACATATCCATTTGTACCGAAACTGCGCTACCCCCTGATGAACCACCAGAAACCCGGTTCTCGTCCAGGCCATTGGCAACAGGACCAAAAGCAGAGTTTTCATTGGAAGACCCCATCCCAAACTCATCGCAGTTTTGTCTGCCAATTATTATGGCATCCTCATCCAGCAAACGTTCCACTGCGGTCCCGTTAAACTGTGATTCGAATCCTTCTAAAATTTTGCTGCCGGCTTGTAAGCCGTGATTCTGATAGCACAGCATATCTTTAAGGCCAACTACCAGACCTGCCAGTCGGCCTGCAGTGCCCGCTGCTATCTTCTGATCTATTCGTTGGGCTTTTTGAAGGGATTCCTGGTGGTAAACTTCCAGGAATGCATTTAAATCGGAGTGTTTATTTATGTTTTTCAGGCATGACTCAACCAGTTGGACGCAACTGACTGCTCCTGAACGTAATTCTTTTTGAATTTCCCTCAACGAGGTGTATGTATCCAATATTACTATTTTTTTTCCTCAGTAATAGACTTGGAACCTTCCTCAATTTCATCTTTAATCTCTTTGGTGGCGTCTTTAAATTCTCTGATTCCCTTACCCAAACCTCGGGCAAGTTCAGGTATCTTTTTCGCCCCGAAAAGCAGCAAAATCGCAAAGATGATGACAAAGATCTCAGGTCCTCCCAGTGAAAATGCTAATATAGTTTGCATAGCAGTAGTTTATTGATGTCTAGTGTTTGTTACCAATTGGTAAAGATATGCAATATTAAGCGGTACTCAAATCTGCCCAAGTACTATTTTAAAATTAATCTTACAGCCCTGTGAAAAGTAGGAAACTAGTCAATATTATTATTTTGGTTGTAACCAGGCCAAGGGATCAAGCTTGTTAAAATTTTTCCATACCTGAAACTGGACCTCAGAAACGCCATCTGAATCGGTAAAAACTTCACCAATGGGATCCTTGGTCTTCACTTTTTCGCCCATGCTTACCAGTGATTTGCTTAGATTGGCGTAAACCGTCCGGTACTCACCGTGCTGAATGATGATGACAATACCGTTCATACCGGGAATGGAGGCAATTTTGGAAACTTCTCCATCAAAGACCGCTCTCACTATCTCATTTTGCTGAGTTTGGATATCAACCCCCGGATTTTCTATTTTGACCCCTCTCAGTACCGGGTGAGGCTGCAAACCAAATTTACTGGAAACAAATCCCCTGGCTACCGGCCAGTTCAATCTCTTTTGATTACCCTGAAAATTAGATGACAATAGTATACCATCCGGGGTAAGTTCAAACTTTCCATCGGCGTTCTTGTTCTTCTCCATTTCCAGCTTGATCACTTCTGCAATCATCCGATCTAACCTGCTTATGGCCTGTTTTCTCTTATTCAGGTCATTTTTAAGATCAGTTTCCTTAAGAGAAAGCTGCTTTACCAGCTGATCCTGTTGCTTCCTGGCAGTTATTAACCCTTGATTCTGTAGTTCCTGCTGCGCCAGTAATTTTTGCTGCTCCATTCTGACCTGGTTGGTGAGATCGATTTGTTCCTTAATTTCAGCTTGCACAAGTTGTATCTCTCTTGCCTGGTCCTGGCGGCTTTCAGTGTACTGCTGCAGATATTTTGCCCTCATGACCAATTGACGCAGAGAAGGGGCTGAAAACAGGAATGACAAACTTCCAAAGTTATAACGTGATTTATTGGCTTGATAAATCATCTCTCCATACTCTTCCCTTAAACTGGACAGATCTTTCTTCAATGCACTTACAATACTTTGACTTTCCGCGATTTCATTATCCAGCAGCCTGATATTGGCTTTATAGGTTCCTATTAAGGATTCCTGACTTATTATTTGTTGGTTTAAGGCTTTCAATTGACCCAGACTGTTTTTCTTTTGGCTGGCTGTCTGTTTCAGAATTTTCTCGGCTTCTTTTATCCTGGCCAGGTTTTCCTGCTTTTCTTTTTCCAGTTGCTTTCGGTCCTGCTGTTGACCGAAAGCAGGATGAAGCACCCATATGGTGGCTATTAACCCTATGACTAGCGCTTTATTTCTTAACATATCTGCTGGGAATTTCAAAAGGAAATTGTAATACCGAAGCCAGCTCGGCCTGACTGTGTCTTATATTGACTTCGGTGTTCTTAACCTCCGCACCGTGCTC
>Ga0268386_10003742_pt1 | contig 11115 bp, 8 predicted proteins | sample RVTome_15_FD_200260 | JGI IMG/M metagenome (GOLD analysis project Ga0268386, IMG submission 200260) | Soil microbial communities from uranium-contaminated site in the Upper Colorado River Basin, Wyoming, United States - RVT150D86... ... | reverse complement strand
CTGTTTATCGGAACAGTTAAAGGACTCGCTGCCGCCATCGACGGCAAAGATCCTTACACACGCGGCCATTCGGAACGCGTGTCGCGCTTCTCGATGGCGATTGCGCAGCGCCTCGGTCTCTCGGATGAGGAAGTGGAGAAGATCAGAATTAGTGCACTGCTGCACGACGTTGGCAAGATCGCGATCGACGACAACATTCTCAAGAAGCCTGCGGCGCTTACCGACGAAGAGTACGAAATCATGAAGAAGCACCCGCAGAAGGGCTACAAGATCATGTCGCAGATTCCGGCAATGAAAGAGTTTCTGCCCGGGATGTACATGCATCACGAGATGGTCAACGGCATGGGTTATCCGCAAGGCTTGAAGGGCGATGAAATACCTCTGATGGGCAAGATCGTTGCGGTCGCGGACACGTTCGATGCGATGACCACAGACCGTCCTTACCAGAAGGCGATGAAGTTTGAAGATGCCCTCGCGCGTATCGAGAGTTTTGTTGGCACACGTTACGATCCGGGCGTTGTTGCTGCGCTTTCTGAGGCGTGTAAAGAGGGTCAGATCAAACCAGGTTCAGTTAAGTTAAGGAAGCCCACTGCTCCATCGCCCAATCCACAGATTTCACCGATTACGCCAATTAACGATGCCCTATCTGTGTAATCCGTCGCCGTTATGCTTATAATCGACGGCACATGGGACTTTTTTGGAGAAGAAAAAAAGATGACTTTGTTTCGCTGCGTTTAAACGAACCCGCCGAAGTCAAACCGGAGGCGCCTCCGCCAGTCGTCGAACCACCAGCATCAGCCGCCGAAGAAGAGCCAGTTCCTTCAAGTTCTCCATTTGCGACCTCTGTTCTTGGGCTGAATCTTTCGATCGACGAACTGAAGGCCCAGGAAGCAGCGCTCGAACAAGAGTTCTCGGCGAGGTTTCGGCGCGCGGTTGCAGCCACCCGCGAGTCGTTATCCGATAGGCTCGACACAGTATTTGCGAATCGCAAACAGATCGACGATGAGTTGTTGGACCAGCTCGAGGAAGTTCTTATTGCGGCTGATATCGGAGTGACTACAACGCTCGAGATTCTCGAGACTGTACGTCGCGGCATCGCACGGAAGCAGATCAACGACCTCGACGCACTGAAGCAGGCTATCAAGACTGAGTTGTTGAATATCCTGCAGGCTTCTGAACGTCAGGGAGTTGCTTCAGAAACGACTGTTCCCGAAAGTGTTTCGCCATATGTCATGATGATCGTCGGCGTTAACGGTGTCGGGAAAACAACGACGATCGGGAAGCTGGCCCAGCGCATTAAAGCCGAAGGCAACGACGTGTTGATCTGTGCGGCCGATACCTTTCGAGCCGCAGCGTCAGACCAACTCGCGATTTGGGCCGAGCGCACGGGTGTTCCGCTGATACAGCAGAAGCAGGGAACTGATCCTGCGGCTGTTCTTTTCGATTCGCTCAAGGCTGCAAAAGCGCGCGGTTCGGAAGTGCTGATCGTAGACACGGCCGGACGTCTTCACACAAAGTCGAATCTGATGGCCGAACTGGAGAAGATGAAACGTGTAGCAGCGCGTGAAGTCGAGGGCGCGCCACACGAGACTTTGCTCGTAGTCGATGCAGTCACCGGACAGAATGGACTTGAACAAGCGCGGCAGTTTCTAAAAGTTGCGGGAGTGACAGGTATTGTATTGACGAAGCTTGACGGCACTGCGAAAGGCGGAATCGCGGTGGCGATTGCAAAAGAACTCAACCTACCGATTCGCTATGCCGGGATCGGCGAAAAAGTTGACGACCTTGTGGTCTTCGATCCGCAACTGTATGTGAATGGATTGTTTGGAAATTGACTCTGTGCAACCTCTGTGTTCTCTGTGTCTCTGTGGTGAACTCTTACAAATAAGCAACCACAGAGACACAGAGTACACAGAGGTTGCACAGAGAAGGCCAGCGCTCTAAGTTAGATTACATTGCAAACGACAACGACTCTAACTGAACCTGCAACGACCTGGACCGAGACCGATCGTCGCATGATGGCTCGTGCGCTCGAGCTGTCAGTGAAAGGCGTTGGGCAGGTCAGCCCTGGACCACTGGTGGGTTGTGTTGTTGTAAGCCCGGCTGGCGAGATTGTCGGTGAGGGCTTCTACATCTTTGAAGAGGTCAAGCATGCTGAGACGATTGCACTCGACCTCGCAGGCGAAAGGGCCCGGGGCGGCACCGCCTACGTCTCACTCGAACCACACGCGCACCACGGCCGCACGCCACCCTGTACCGACGCCTTGATCAACGCGGGCATCAAGCGAGTCGTAGCGCCAATTGAAGATCTGAATCCGAGGGTTTCCGGGAAAGGCTTTACTCATCTTCGTGCCTCTGGCGTCAGTGTTCAGACTGGGTTACTTCGTGAACAAGCGGCGCAGGTCAATGAGGCTTATTTGCACTACATGTCGACCGGGCTGCCTTTCGTGCATTTGAAACTCGCAGTTTCGCTCGATGGCAAGATCGCAACGCGCACGCGCGATTCTCGTTGGATCACTGGTCCGGAGTCGCGCGCACGCGCACATGAGCTACGCCACGAGTACGACGCGATTCTGGTTGGAGCAGGAACAGCAGTGACAGATGATCCGCTTCTAGTCGATCGCTCGGGCTTGCCGCGACGGCGCCCGCTGGTTCGAGTTGTACTTGATGAAAAGCTTCGGCTTTCTCCAAACTCACAGTTAACAAACACAACTTCCGAAGCGCCCGTAGTGGTTTTTGGCGGATCTGATCCGACAAATGCGAAAGAACTACGGGCTAAGGGCGTCGAAATTCTGAATTCAGAGCGCGGTGATCTGGTCGCAGTCTTAAGGGAGCTTGGCAGCCGTTCACTTCAAAGCGTACTGGTCGAAGGTGGTGCTGCAATCGCCGGAGAGTTTGTCGACGCAGGGTTGGTAAACAAAGTGACGTTTCTCATAGCGCCAAAGATCATCGGTGGAACTGCTGCACCCAGCGCTGTCGGCGGCAGCGGAGTCGAAATGATCTCGGGCGCACTCGAACTCCAGAACATCACCGTGGTTCAGCACGGCAAAGACATCGAAGTCACTGGATACCCGCGAATCAATAAAGGACCGTCGGATGAAGGATGACGGAGTTGGAACGAAACGCAACTCTTCACCCGAACCTTATCCCTCGAAGCGCCTGGGCCAGCATTTCCTCAGGGACCAGCGCGTCATTCATCGAATAATCGAAGCACTCGAACCCAAAGACGGAGAGACCATCGTCGAGATTGGGCCAGGCACCGGCGCGCTTACGTCTATTCTGGTTGAGCGTTGCAGTCGCGTCATAGCCGTCGAGTTTGACAAAAAGCTTGCGCCTTTGTTGAGCGAACGTTTTGCCGGGTTCCCGAATTTCAAACTGGTGATGGCCGATGCGCTGTCAACCGATTTTTGTTTGCAGATCCCGCCGGCCCGTCGTGCGAGACTGGTGGCAAACCTACCCTACAACATCTCAACAGCGATCCTGCAACGATTAATTTCGCAGCGCGCCTGTTTTGAAGAAATGGTCTTGATGCTTCAGCGCGAAGTTGTCGAGCGTGTGCTTGCGCCGGCCGGAACGAGTGATCGTGGTTTTATTTCAGTGGTTGTCGAAGCTTACTGTGAAGCCGAGAAACTCTTTGACGTCGCCCCGGGCGCTTTTCGACCGCCGCCAAAAGTTTGGAGCAGTGTGATGCGTCTTAAGTTTCGGCCTCAGATTATGGTTGACGTGAATGACGAGGATCTATTGTGGGCAACGGTAAGCGCGGGGTTCGCGCAGAAGAGAAAGACCATCCTGAACAATCTTCGCCATGCACCGGATCATCTTCAGGAGATATTGAAATGGAACGGGGGAGCGAGCATCGTGTTGTGCAAAGCTGGGATTGATTTGCAGCGAAGAGCAGAAACGCTAAGTGTTGAAGAGTGGGGACGCATCGTGCGCACAATGGAATAAACGATCAGATCAGTGCGCCAACGGATTTACACGGATTACACGGATCAGAACTGCTAATCAGTAAAATCCGTGTAAATCCGTGGCTCAACAATGACTTTGATCCCATTCTTCGGTAGTGCCCTAATTTGAAAAGTTTTCTCTGCGTATCTCTACGTTCTCTGCGCCTCTACGGTGATCTGTCCGTTAAGTGCCATCAACCGCAGAGGCGCAGAGAACGCAGAGATACGCAGAGATGAAATTAGGTCACTGCCCATTCTTCGGTCGCAAAGACAAAACAGGCAACACTTCAACCGTGTGTTTCGGATCGAGTGAAAACCTGAAGCGCCGACCGATGGTCGCCAATCAAACGATCTCCATCATCGCAAAGTAAAAGGCTGAGCCCTCCCTTACGGTCGGGCTAATGCCCCGAGTGACCAATTCCTTCCGGTACTGACCAGATTGCCCCATCGCGGTCAAATCTGCATCAACGGGTGGGCGCCTGACCGGGCAGCCAGGCCGGCCGGAAGTTGGAATTAACGAGCCATTGAACGGGCTTTACGAGCGAGTTAAGCGATCGAGTCATGAAGGGAAAGTCGATCTTACTTACCTCATCACTCGGACGGTGATAATCGATGTGCAACCCAAAACTCGAGACTGTGTGGGCAATTACGCCGCGCAAGGCCAGCGGGTAGTTGTCCGATCGCTGAAAGAAAAACTGCTCCGGATGCGGGTCCGCAACGAGCGATGCTCCCTGTCGAACAAGCTCCGGACCAAGAGTCGATCGTTCATATCCAGTTAACCACAGCATACCGGCTGCAACTTTTGGATCAGGTCTGCCCAACATTTCAAAAGTGAGGTTGGCAACTATCTGCGTCAGCGGTATTGGGGAATTGGATATAAAGTGTTGCGAGCCATATCCACCTCTTTCTTCGCTTCCGAAACAAACAAAATAGACCGTGCGGCGGGGGCGCTTACCTGCCGCAAGAACCCTCGCCAGCTCCAACACAGCGACGCAACCGGATGCATCATCGTCAGCACCGTTGAAGATCTTGTCGCCTGTGAGCGATTCGTTCACACCAAGGTGGTCCAGGTGAGCGCTTAGCATGATCGCTTCGCCGGCAACCCTCGGATCTGAACCACGCAGAACTCCGATGACGTTCCATGTGGCACCCGCTTCGGAAGATTCAGTGGTACCGGCGAACTCCACCTTGGCGCCTGAAGGCATCGCAAGTAGAGCGTCGAAAGCTTCCTTGCGGAGAGCGAATACAGCAAACGCGGAATCCGCGCTTGCGTTGCCGGCGATTCGTTGTGGTAAGGCCGGCAACCTGACGTTGCCTGCTTCACGTGTCTTTTGGTTGGCCTCTGTTTCGATCATCACTACGGCGGCCGAGTCGGACGTGCGCGCTTTTCTTGTGACGTTCTGCCTTTGCTGCTGAGTGGCTCCCGGAGGCAGCTTAACAGCGACGATCTTTCCCTTTTCGAACGTTCCGTCAGGTTCTATCACCTGCAACTCACCGCTGATCCTGGACGCTCTCAGGAATGAGACAAGAAAGTCGTGACCATGTTGCCATTTGTGATTGTTGCTTCCGGAGGTCACGGTCAGAACAGGGGCTTCAACAAACTTCGACGATTCGAGGGCGGCGCGCTGCACAAATCCCTTCTTACCGGCGCTGTCAGTGTCGCCGCCCGGTTCGAGTCCGAACTGCCGAAACTGAGAGCCTATGTATTCTGCAGCGATTCGTTCATACACAGTTCCGCTGCCGCGTCCCTGTAACGCATCACTGGCAAGAAAACTGAGTTGTGCGCGAATGTTCTCTTCACGTATGGGCGACCTGACCTGCGCAAGAACGGGACAGGTAAGTGCAAACGTAAGAAGTAAAGCCAGATAGAGTCGGAAGCGGGCTATGCTCATGACCGGTTAGTATCCTGTCAAAACTGCGATCCTGTCCAGACCAAAGACAGGATTACAGGATCTACAGGATTAGAGCTGACTGCGGCTTGAGCGGCAATCATAACGACTCCTTGAATTTGCCACGGATGAACACGGATTCTCACGATCAATCCGTGTTCATCCGAATAATCTGTGGCTTAAATCAGGGCGTTACGCGGAACTAATTCATTGAGTGTATTTCAAGTACACCGTGCGCGACTCCGAATAGAAATCCAAAGCCTGCGGTCCCTGTTCGCGCATTCCGTAACTCGATTCCTTTGTGCCGCCGAATGGCAGTTGATACTCGACTCCCGCAGTCGGAAGATTCACCGTAATCAATCCCGCTTCAATCCGGTTAATAAACTTGTGCACACGCGTTAGATCCTTTGAGACGATGGAAGCTGAAAGACCAAAACGCACGTCATTAGCGATGCGCAGCGCGTCGTCGAAATCTTCAGCGACCATGAGCGCCAGCACGGGACCAAAGACTTCTTCCTGCGCGATGCGCATTTCGGATGTTACTTCGCTGAAGATTGTTGGCTCGATGAAGTAGCCTTTGTCGTAGCCATCACCAGTCACACGCTTTCCTCCACACAACAATTGCGCGCCCTCTTTCTTTGCGATGTCGATGTATTCGAGATCTGTCTTGAGTTGTTCCTCATCGACCGCCGGGCCAATTTGCACTCCAGGATCGAGACCGTTCCCAACTTTTAGTTGCCGCGTCTTCTCAACAAGTTTCTCCAACAGAAGTTCATAAATCGGTCTCTCGATAATGGCTCGACTACAGGCCGTACACTTTTGCCCGGTTGAGAAGAACGCTCCATTGATCAGAATGTCAGCGGCGTAATCGATGTCTGCATCGCTGAGAACCACCGTGGGATTTTTGCCGCCCATCTCGAGCTGCACCCGAATCCTTCTTTCCGAGACCTTTTTATAGAGAGCGCCACCAACAGAAGTAGAACCGGTGAACGACACCGCTTTAATTTCAGGGTTGCTCGTGAGTGCATCTCCGACTAATCCACCGCTTCCGGTCACGTAGTTGATTACGCCTCGTGGTATTTCGGCTTCATGCAGGGCCTCGATCAATCTGAACGAGCTGAGAGGAGCGAGTGACGCCGGTTTGATAACAACTGTATTACCGGCGATCAAGGCAGGAGCAATCTTCCATGCCGGGATTGCAATCGGAAAATTCCACGGTGTTATCAAGGCAACGGTTCCAAGCGGTTTACGAATGGTGTAACAGAGCACGTTCTCACGCTCTGATGGAACCTGGTAAGTAAACTGTCGAGAGCCCTCGCCGCCAAAATAACGGAAGATGTTAATAGCGCGTTTTACCTCGCCGATTGCCTCGGGCAAAGTTTTGCCTTCTTCTCTTGTCATCTCATCTCCCAATTGCGGGAGTTGGTTCTCGAGAAGTTCGGCAGCTTTGAAAAGGTATTCGCCGCGCTTTGTGGCGGGCAGGTCTGCCCATGCTATTCGGGCGGCCGCGGCCGCGCTGCAGGCCTGGTCCACATCGTCTGCGTTTGAGGCTTGAAAGAGACCGATGGTCTCTTCAGTGTTGGCTGGATTGATGTTCGGAAATGTCTTTCCTGACTTAGTGGCTACCCATTCACCGTTGATGTAGTTTTTGAAGACCTTCATAGTGTCCACAGATTACACAGATCTTTGCGATCTGTGTAATCTGTGGAATGACTTCATCTCCGGGCGACGCCGATACGTCTCTGCACGAGGCTCTGGACGTCCAGGGGCGCGCCTTCGGCCTTCGCTTTTCGAATAAACTCCGCGTCGATCTTGAAGATGCGAAGTTTTACAATGTCTTCGACAGCCAGATCGGTCAACCCTTCGTTACGAACCTCTGTGATGAACTCAGGTGTGACTTTGAAAATCTGCATTTTCACAAGGCTCTCAAAGGGCTCTTTATCGAAACCCATCTGACGAACTTGTCTGACAAAATCCGCGTCGATTTTAAAGATCCTGGCCTTGACCAGTTCTTCCATGCCGACGTTATCGAACCCGCTTGCCTTCATCTCGCGCATAAACGACGAATCGATCTTGAAGATTGCAGCCTTGAAGAGATCCCCGATTTGGAGTTTACCGAAACCCGCTGACGCAAGGTCGTCTGCAAGAGCGGTCGTGACGTTCACCGTCGTCGCTGCAAATAGACGGCTTTCGAAGTCACGCTCGCCATCACCTGAATTCTCTTCGAAGTCGAACCCACGGCTTTTCATAGCGGAAACAAAAGCGGGGTCACCAGTAAAGCGAAATGTGCCGGAGCCCTTCCCATTTTGGAAACTGCCCTGGAAATCGATTCTTCCCGCTTCACGCACCAGGCTAAAACTCACCGGGCTTCCGGTCAGCGCCTGCTCACTGCTCAGGCCTTGAAGGTCTGAGAAATCATACGATTGTCCATGCTGATGTCTTCCGCTTCTTTCGGTGTGACGCTCGAGATTCAGATTGATTTTGGAATTGTTCCTGGAAACGGATGCAGTCCAGTCGCCTGTTAGGGCACCCTGCGCCCCGGCGTTCACGCCTGCGATCCAAACGACCAACGCCAGGCTCGTTATCAGAGCCAGGCTGATAAAGTAGCGGTTCCAAACAGTTTTTGACATTGCCGACCTCCGGGGAAGTTTTCACCATTCAGAATGAGAACACCCACGGGGCGGAGTTTGTGGCGGAAAAATAGAGACAGGACGAACAGGATTTCAGAAAAAAACCATTTTCACATCAATCCTGCGCAGTCCTGTTCTCGCTTGGTCGTCCCCCAAGTTCGGTTGCGGTTCACCACAGAGGCACAAAGGCCACAGAGACTGCACAGAGAAAACTGAAAACAGGCCAACACCCAATTTCTGGGTGGTGTCCTAATCTGAAAATCTTCTCTGCGTAATCTCTGCGTTCCTCTGCGCCTCTGCGGTGATTTAGGCAAACAAACAAACCGCAGAGGCGCAGAGGAACGCAGAGATTACGCAGAGAGGTAACCAGGACACGACCCAATCTCTGAACTTCGTTGACAGTCCCCGTTGCTGCAAGCTAATCTGTTCTCCCGTGAATCACACGGTCGCCATCGTTCCTGCCCGTCTCGCTTCGACACGTTTACCAGGAAAAGCTTTAATCGAAATTGCCGGAAAGCCTATGGTTTGTTGGGTCGCAGAACGTGCGCGCGCTGCACGCAACGTGGATCGCGTGATAGTAGCCACAGACAGCCAGCAGATTGTCGATGCTGTCAGATCACGCAACATTGACGCGGTGCTCACCGCCGCAGACCATACGAGTGGAACTGATCGAGTCGCGGAAGTAGCAGCAGCAATTCCAGATGCCGAGATCATTGTTAACGTGCAAGGGGACGAGCCAATGATCTCACCAGAGACGATCGAACGAGCCGTCGAGGCGATGGTCCTTGAGATCTCGAAATCAACAAACGGCGCGGGAATCGTTACAACATGGGAACCGATCGAATCGATAGACGACTTACGCAATCCGGATCTGGTGAAGGTGGTTTTAGACGACGACGATAATGCTGTCTACTTTTCGCGTTCGCCGATTCCATATCCTCGTGATGCAGTGAAAAGGCATGGCTCGCCTGATGCCGCATTGGAGAACGAACCGGAGCTGTTAAAGCTTTTTCGAAAACATACCGGATTGTATGTTTATCGCAGAGATGTGCTGTTAGAGTTTACAAAGTGGCCTCAATCTCAACTCGAAAAGATTGAGGCGCTCGAGCAACTACGCGCCCTGGAGCATGGAGTCAGGATAAAGGTTGTCGAAGCGTGTGCAGTTTCAACCGGCGTTGATACTGTCGAGGATCTCGAGAGGGTGAGGGCTCTTATCGAAACTTCAAACTCCGAGCGGGCGTTCCAAAGAGCATGAGCGACTGGATTGGATTAGCTATTATCGGATTTCTGGTTTTGTGCGCGCTGTTTGGCTTATCGCGCCTCAGCAAGCCTTACGACGTGTCGACCGAAGAATTCGAGCGACGTGCACAGGAAGGACCAGGGCTGCTTGGGGCCGGTCTTGTGGGACTGCAAAAAGCCCTCGATCCTGCGATGCAAAAGGCAGCCGAGGTGCAGGAAGATCTGCGGCAGGGACGTTACGACGGAGAACAGGAATCCGGAGATCCTCCGGATGCTGGTGATGGCGGCGATGAGAAGATAGTCAAGGGAGAACCGGATGCCTAAATATATCTTCGTTACTGGTGGTGTGGTTTCCAGCCTGGGAAAAGGCCTGGCAGCGTCGTCTATCGGATGCTTGCTCGAAAGCCGCGGCCTCCGCGTGGCGCTTATCAAACTGGATCCTTACATCAACGTCGATCCTGGCACCATGTCGCCATTTCAACACGGCGAAGTTTTTGTAACTGACGATGGCGCAGAAACAGATCTCGATCTTGGACACTACGAACGCTTCACTCACGCACATCTCTCGCAAGCCAATAACTGGACCACCGGACGCATTTATCTTTCCGTAATCGAGAAAGAACGTCGCGGCGATTACCTCGGTAAGACGATTCAGGTCATTCCTCACATCACAAATGAAATAAAGGAGGCTGTACGCAAGGTCGCTGAGAACGACAAGCCAGACGTGGTCATCGTCGAGATTGGCGGCACCGTCGGCGACATCGAATCACTCCCTTTTCTCGAAGCCATTCGCCAGATGGGAAACGAGGAAGGCGCCGGCAACGCGCTCTTTATTCACGTAACGCTCGTACCCTACATCGCCGCCGCGGGCGAGCTAAAAACAAAGCCTACGCAACACTCGGTGCGCGACCTGCGCGAGATCGGTATTGCGCCCGATATCCTTTTGTGCCGTTCGGAAAAGCCACTGTCACGAGAACTGCGCGGCAAGATTGCGCTGTTTTGTAACGTGAAAGAGCCCGCGGTAATCAGCGCTCAGGACGTCGATACCATTTACGATGTTCCGCTCGCATTTCACGAGCAGCGGCTCGACGATTTGATAGTGTCGCAGTTGGGTCTGGAAGCGCAGGCGCCGCAGGCAGACCTTTCAGAATGGCGCGACCTGGTGGCGACGATACGCGAGCCATCCGGAGGAGAAGCCTCGATTGCGATCGTCGGTAAATATGTCGAGCTGGAGGATTCCTATAAGTCACTGCGCGAGGCGCTCACGCATGGTGGTGTGGCAAACAATCTCCGCGTAGACGTCAAATGGATTGAGTCGGAAGAGTTGATGGACGACGACTACGAGGATCGTCTGCGCGACTTCGATGCGATTCTGGTCCCGGGAGGATTTGGCAAGCGCGGTGTTGCGGG
>Ga0268386_10003741_pt1 | contig 11117 bp, 6 predicted proteins | sample RVTome_15_FD_200260 | JGI IMG/M metagenome (GOLD analysis project Ga0268386, IMG submission 200260) | Soil microbial communities from uranium-contaminated site in the Upper Colorado River Basin, Wyoming, United States - RVT150D86... ... | reverse complement strand
CCTCGGCCAGGAGTCCGATGCGCCTCTCCGCTTCCCCGACCAGGAGCACGAAATCCCGGCCGCGCGCGGTCGGAGGGGTCGAGGGTTCGGTCTCCGCGGAGAATCCCAGGGCCTCTCGCAGCGATATCAGCGGCACCACCTGATCGCGCCAATGGAGCACCCCGTGCCCGAGGATGCTCGTGGCGCGATCCCGGGGGAGGCGCACGATCTCGAGTACGCCGGTCAGGGGAATGGCGAACGCCTTTCCCGCGACCTCGACGAGGACCGCGCGGAGGATGGCGAGCGTCAGCGGAAGGCGGATGAGGAACCGCGTTCCCTTTCCCGGCGCGGTCGAGAGCTCGATCACCCCTTTGAGGTTCTCGATCGACTCCCGCACCACGTCCATGCCGATGCCGCGACCCGAGATGTCGGATACCGTCTCCCGGGTGCTGAACCCCGGCTGATAGATGGTGTTCAAGATGTCGGAGGGCGTGAGGGCGTCGAGCTGTGAAGCGTCGATGAGGCCCATCGCCACCGCGCGCTCGCCGACACGGGCGAGGTCGATGCCGCGCCCGTCGTCCTCGACCACGACGTGCGCGTGGTTGCCCTCGTAGAAGGCGGCTAGCTTCAACTTGCCCGCCGGAGACTTTCCCGCAAGCTCACGCTCCCGCGGGCCCTCGAGACCGTGGTCGATGGCGTTTCTCACCAGGTGCAGGAGCGGCTCTCCCAGCGCGTCGACAATGCTCTTGTCGAGCTCGGTCAATCCTCCCTGGATGTCGAGGTCCACTCTTCTCCCTCGCGAGTGCGCGAGGTCGCGCACGACACGGGGGAACCGGCGGAACACGTGCTCCACCGGGACCATGCGGATCTTGAGCACCGCGGCCTGAAGCTCCGTCATGGTTCTCTCGAGAAAGCCGTTGGCGTCGTTCAAGCGATCCGCGGCGGTGCCCTGCGCGTCCCCGCTCGAGAGCTCGGACAGGGCCTGGGTCACCATCGATCTTCCGATCACCAGCTCGCCCACCAGGTTCATGATGCGATCGATTTTGCTCACCTCGACGCGAAGCTGATCGGAAACGACGGTGGAGGAGGTGGGAGCGGTTCTGGCGAAGGATCCTTCGTCCTCGGATTCGGCGGCCGAGGGGCCGAGGGGAGGCCGCGCCGGAAGCTTCTGCTCCCGGAGCATGACGCGCGACGTGACTCCCGGCACCCGCGCCGCGCGCCGGATCTCTTCCTTTGCGCCAGACGCCTCGAGCTCGACGACCCATTGCGGCGTGGTCTCGATCTCGGGAGACTCGGGGTCGGGATTCGCGCTTCGAATCCGCCCGAGCTTCGAGAGTCGCTGGCGCACCAGAAACGTTCCCGCGGATCGCATCTGGCAGTCCTTCGCGAACCACACCGTCAAACGATAGACGCGGCCTCGAGGGGGAGGCTCCTCCACCATCGCCATTTCCATGGTGCAAGGTTCGACCGCGGGCGCGAGTTTCTCGCAGAGGGACTCGATCGAGGGGATGGGCTTCGGGGTCTCGGCGCAGTAGGCCTCGAGGAGCTCGGTCATGGTGTCGCCGCAGGCGAGCACCAGATCGATCGCCTGTCGATCCAGAACCGCGGAATCGCGAAGCGAGCGGAAGTAGTCCTCGAGCCGGTGGGCGAGCTTCGCCAGGGCCTCGAATCCGAGGGCCATCGAATCGCCCTTGATGGTGTGGACCGTCCGTTCGAGAGCCCGAAGAACTTCCTTCGATTCTCCCGAGCCCTCGAGCGCGAGGACCCGCTGGGAGAACGCCTCCAGCATCTCGCGCGTCTGGACGTAGAACGTCGTCTTGAGCGCCAGGAGCTCCTCCGGGGTCAGATACACGTCGTCGCTCATGGCGCGACCTTCCGGTAGGCGGTTCCACGTCCGTGGTGCACGAACTTCAAGTCCTCGATCTTTCCCTGCACCGACTCCGAATGCCCGAGGAACAGGAACCCTCCCGGTTTCAGGGCTCGAACCAGCTTCGCCACCACCCGCTGCTGCTCTTCGGGATCGAAGTAGATGAGCACGTTCCGGCAGAAGACCACGTCGAGGTCCCGCAGGCCGTTCTCGTGCTTGAGGTTGTGAAAATCGTAAATGACGAGGCGCTTGATCTCGTCGCGTATGCGGAAGCCGCCGTCCGTTTCCACGAAGTAGCGGCTCTCCCGCTCCGGACTCACTCCCTGGAGCTTCGTTTCGGGGTAGATGCCCCGGTCGGCGCGCTCCAGCGCGGTGAGCGACAGATCCGACGCGTAGACGCGAATCTCCCAGGCGCTTCTCGGGCTCAAGGACTCGAGGGCCGAGATGGCGATGGAGTAGGGCTCCTCACCGGTGGAGCAGCCTGCGCTCCAGATGCGGAACAGGAAATCGCCCCGCTTCTTCTTCTCCTCGGCGAGCTCCGGGAGCACCACCTCCTCCAGGAACTCGAACTGGGGCCGGTTGCGGAAGAACGCCGTCTCGTTGATGGTGAGGATGTCGAGAAGGCGCAGAAGCTCCTCTTCCTGCTCCCGCCCGCCCTCTTTGAGATAGCGGTAATACCGGTAGAAGCTCCCCATGCTCCTGGCGGTGAGGCGCTTGCCGATGCGCGAGGACAGAAACGCCCTCTTGTTGTCGCCGAAGTAGAGCCCGCACTCGCGATGGATGAGATCGCGGAACAAGCGGAACTCGTCTTCGCTGATCTGGGCGTTCATCTCTGAGCTTTCGCCCGCGCGCTTTCCGCCGCCGCGAGAGCCGTGGCCTCGCCCGCGGCGAGAAGGTTTCCCGGGTTGAGGATGATGACCAGTCGGTCCTTCAGCTTTCCCACTCCCTCGAGATAGTCATCGTTGACCGAGCCCTTCAGCTCCTCGGGAGCGGCTTCGATCGACTCCGGAGCGAGCTTCAGCACCTCGGTCGCGGCGTCCACCAGGAATCCCACGGTGAAGCCGTCGAGGTCGATGACCAGAATCCGGCTCCCGCGATCGATCTTCGATTTGCCCAGGCCGAGCCGTTGGGCGAGATCGACGACGGAGATGATCTTCCCCCGGAGGTTGATGATTCCCAGCACGTAGTCGGACGCGCCCGGAACCGACGTGATCTCCTGCGCTTTCACGATCTCGCGGACCACGAAGATGTCGACCCCGTAGGTCTCTCTGCCGACGCGGAAGCAAACCAGGTGAGCGGCTGAGGCCATGCGCTACCGTCCGGCGAAGGGAGTGGTTTTGGCGGGCTCCGCCGGTTGCATGAGTTTCCGCAGCTCCCGGTCCTCGGCGCGGCTCACCCCGCCGTTGCCGGCGCCCGCGCCCGAGGGGCGGGGTCCGTGACCGTTCGAGCTCACGTGGAACCGCGACGTAAGCTCGCGCATGAGCGACGCCTGCCGCGAGAGCTCCTCCGAAGAGGAGGCTAGCTCCGAAGAGCTCTCCGCGTTCTGCTGCACCATGACCCGGATCTGCTCGATGGAGTCCACCACCTGCTCGGTTCCGCTCGACTGCTGCTCGGTGGCGGCGCTGATCTCGTGCGTGAGCTCTCCCAGCCTCGAGGTCGCCTGCTCGATCTGCTGGGTCCCGGCCGACTGTTCCGCCGTGGCCTCGCCGATCTCCCGGGAGCAGGTCGAGACTTCGTTCACCGACTGTCCGATGTTCTGGAGATTGGAGCGGAGCTCCTCGGTGCGACGCATCCCCTGCTCCACGATCGACGTGGACTTCTCCATGTTGGAGACCGCCTTCGAGACTTGCGACTGGATGCGCGCCACCAGATCCGCGATCTCGCCGGTGGATCGGGCGCTGCGCTCGGCGAGCTTTCGCACCTCTTCCGCCACCACGGCGAAGCCGAGGCCGTGCTCGCCCGCGCGCGCGGCCTCGATGGCGGCGTTCAGGGCCAGCAGGTTCGACTGCTCGGCGATCTCGTCGATGACGCCCACGATCTTGCCGATGTCCTCCGCCATTCCCCCCAGGTCCTGGACGTAGTGGGCGGAGGAACGGATGACTTCCCGGATCTCCCCCATTCCCTGGCTCGCGGCCTCCATGGCGGAACCGCCCTCGACGACGGCGCCGCTCGCGCGGGTCGCTATCGAGACCAGCCTCTCGGCGGCCCCCGCCACCGTCGACACCGAGCGCAGCATGTTCTCGATGGAGGCGAGGGTCTGGGTGGTGGATGCCGACTGCGACTGCGCGTTTCGCGCCACGTTCTGGATGTTGGCGTTCATCTCGTGGAGAGTCGAGGTGATGCCCTCGACCGCGGAGACCGTGGCTTCGTTTCCGCGCGCCGCCCGTCCCGTGGCGCGCGCGACCGAATCGCTTCCGGTCGCGACCTCGTCCGCCGCGGCCTGGACGTGCAGCACGATGTCCCGGAGCCCGGCGGAGACCAGGTTGAAGGCCTTCGAGATTTCGGCGAGCTTGTCGAGCATGAGGTTGAAGGACGATGCCATTCGACCGATCTCGCCTCCGGTCTCGACGGCGATGCGCCGCGGCTCGACCTTGATCTCCCGCGTGAGATCGCCGCTCGCCATGATCCGGGTCTCATCCGCGAGCCGCTTCATGTCGTCGCTCGCGATCTGCTCCGCCACCTGCGTCAGGGACAGGATGGGAGCGGTGATCTGCTTTCCCACGAACAGCACGGTGCCGCAGGCGAGGGCCGCCACCGTCAGGTTGAAGAGGAGAGCGGTCCAGAGCCCCCTGCGGTAGTTCTCGGCGATGGTCCTGGTGGAGACCCCAACCTGGAGTGAACCGCTGACGACTTCGCCCCGGCGCACCGGACCCAAGATTTCCAGCACATCGCCGGTCTGCGCCGCCTGGAAGTCGGTGGGGACGCTCACCATCGCCCCAGGGTGCTGACCCTCGACGCCGTAGGCCGCGAACTCGTCTCCCGAGGCGTTGCGGACGACGATGTAGAGAAGGTCGGGGTCGTTCTTCGCCCAGTTGAGGACCTGCAGGACCGACTCTCGATCCTCGAACTCCAGCCCGGCGGCGACGCTGTAGCCGATCATCCGGGTGATGCTCATCGCTTTGTTCTCGAGTCCCTTTTGGTCCACGGCGCGCTGGCGGGAGGGAAAGAACACCATGATGAAAGCCGCGAAGGCGATCACCATTCCGGCGATGGGGAGGACGAAACGAGATCGGATGGAGAGGCTCTTGAAAAACCCGGTCATGGACACTCCTTCAACCACGGCCGCTGCGGGGTTTCGAGCCCGAAGCACCCGTCGAAGCCCTGGTTCCTGGATTCGATTGCGAGAACGCTTGAATCAGAAAGGTTCGGATGAAATGGTCTTATCGATTTCGACGGGACGGTCTTCATCCGGGCGCTTCAACCCAGAGGACTGCAAAGCAAGGACCGTGCCCAAGTGGACGAAGGGGAGGGAGGACGTTTAATCCCGTGAGACGATGGCGTTAGCGCGGCGCTTCGCGCGAACTCCCGCTCCGGCGTTTCAAAAATTCGCTCGGTGCCGCTTTCCCGCGAGGGTGAATCCCCCCGGAGGCATGGGGTAAAGACAATGGGGAGAGGATCTTCACCGCCATTCGCGATTGCCGCCGGGGGTGGGCTCGGCCGCGGGCACGTGGCGAGGAATATGGACGCGGCCTCCTTCGACGACGAGGTATCCGTCGCGGAATACGAGCTCCACGTTCGCGAGGTCGCGCAGGTTCTCGTCGGGGTTTCCCTCGACCACCAGCACGTCGGCGAGCTTTCCCGGCTCGAGCGTTCCGAGTTTGTCCCCCATCCCGAGGATCTCGGCGCCGTCCCGGGTCGCGGCGATGAGAGCTTCCCCCTTCGAGTAGCCTCCCTCGACGAAGAGCTCGAGCTCGTGGATATAAGCGGTGGGTAGATACCGGAACCAGTCCATCACCAGGTCGGTTCCCACACCCATCTGGATGCCCGCCTTTCTCATGCGGCGCAAGACTTCGAGGTTCGCGTCCTTCGAGAACGAGAAACGTCGCGAGGTGGAGCCGAAGTAGCCGCCGGAGAGATCGAAAATGTAGGCATAGGGAATGAGCGTGGGGACCGAATGGACGCGCTTGTCCGCCATCATCTGGACCACCTCGTCGGTTCGGGGAAGAGGGTGCTCGACGGAGTCCACTCCGGCCTCGACCGCCCAGCCGATGTAGAAGGTCTCGGCATCGACCGTCACCCGAAGCCCGAGCGCGTGGGCCTCCTCGACCGCGGCCCGTATCTCCGCCTCCGAGAAGTGACTCGCGATCTTGATGAAGTCGGCGCCGTTCTTGAAGTTCTCGCGCACCGCTTCGCGCCAGTCGTCGGGACCGCTCGCCTCTCGAATCGCGCCGTAGAGCTGGGCCCGCGGAGTGAGGCCCTCGGCACCGTGTCCCCCGGTCGCGGTGATGAGCTGCCCGGCGGCGAAGATGCGCGGGCCGGGAATGCGGTTCTCCGCCACGAATTCTTTCAAGCGAAAGGCAACGTCGTACTTCGAGCCCGTGTCGCGCACGCTGGTGATGCCGCTCTCGATGAAGTAGCGGAGCCTCTCGACCCCTCGAAGCGTCGCGTGCGTCGGATTGACGGCCTGCTCGAGGGGAACGTCGGGCTCGGTGTAGTCGAGGTGGGTGTGCATGTCGATGAGACCCGGAAGCACCGTCATTCCGGCGACGTCGAGGAGCCGGGCTTCCGGAGGCCAGCTCGTTTCCCCGGGAGAGAGAACGCTCCGGATCAGGTTCCTCTCCAGCACCAGGGTGGCCGCGCGCGCGGGGGCGCCGGTGCCGTCGAAGACTCGTCCGCCGCGAAGAACCGTGGTCCCCTCCGGTCCGCCGCCGTCCCCGGGCATCGGGACGCGGCGTGGATCGTCGGTGGTGTGAGTTCCGGGATCCAGGAACCGCCTCCGGTCTTCGGGGCGCTGCTGAGCAGGCGCCGCCCACGAGAGCGAGAGCGCCGCGACGAACGAGACGACGACTTGAGTTCTCATGGTGGGCGAGCATAGCATCGCAGCCCGAGGAAGAAACATGAACAGGGCACTTCCCTCTCTCGCGACTCTGATCCTTTTCGCATCCGCGCTGGACGCCCAGGAGCAGCGGGAGGGACCGTACGAGCGTCTCGTCATCCGCGGCGCCATGGTCATCCCGGGACATGGGGGACCCGCCTACGGTCCCGCGGACGTGGTGGTTGCGAACGACACCATCACCCACATCGTCGCCGTCCCCCACGGCGCTTCACCCTCGGCGCGGCCGACGGGCGATCGCGTCCTCGACGCCGAGGGGATGTGGTTGATGCCGGGCCTCATCGATCTTCACACCCACATCCGTGAGGAGCCGCTTCCGCTCGAGTACGTGTACTCCATGAAGCTCGCTCACGGCGTCACCACCATGGTCCACGGGTCGGAGCGCGGTTTCGAAAAGGCGCTCGAGCAGTCGAAGCTCTCGAAGGCGAACGCCATCGCCGCGCCGCGGCTGTACCCCATCCGTGATTGGGGACCGGTGCGCTCGCGCGATCCCGGCCATGCGCCGCCTCTCGACGTCATCGCTCCCTGGCACGATCCCGCGAAGGCGTCGGAGCTCGCGCCCAAGCTGGTGGCGGAAGGCGCCCACGTGTTCCGCATAGGAAGCCTCGCCTGGAACCGCGATCTCTTCGGGGCGGTCGCGAAAGCCGTGGATGCCGCGGGCGGGATCACCACCGTTCACCTGCCGCCCTCGGACATCGCCGTCGTCGACGCGGTGGATGCCGCGGAGCTCGGGGTGACGATGATCGAGCACCACTACGGCTATCCCGAGGCGGCGCTCGAGGGAACGCTCCAGCCGTTCCCCCACGACTACAACTACGCCGACGAAGCGGATCGTTTCCGCCACGCGGCCCTCGTCTGGCGGCTGGCCTCCGAAGAAAAGCTCCTCAACGAGGTCGCCTCACGACTCGTCGCTTCGGGAGTCACCATGGTTCCCACGATGAGCGCCTACGAGGCCAACCGGGATATCAATCGGGCCATGGGCCTCCCGTGGCACGAGCGCTACACGCATCGCCTGCTGATCGAGTGGTTCTGGCCCAACCCCGCGTCCCATGCCGCCCAACACTGGGACTGGACCTCGGGCGACGAGGTCGCCTGGACCGAAACCTATCGCCTCTGGCAGAAGCTCATCAAGACCTTCAACGACCGGGGCGGCCTCCTCGCCTATGGGGCCGACGATCCCTACTTCTGGAACACCAGCGGCATCGCCAACGTGCGCGAGCTGCAGCTCATGGAGGAGTCGGGACTCCACCCGCTCGAGGTCATTCGCGCCGCGACCCGAAACGCCGCCCTGACTCTCAAGCGCCCGGACCTGGGGCTCGTCCAGACGGGGTTCAAGGCGGATCTCATCCTCGTCGAGGGAAATCCTCTGAAGAGCTTTCGATACCTCTTTTCCTTCGGGGCACTCACGATGGAGGGACAGGAGATGGTCCGCCGCGGGGGGGTCCGCTTCACCATCAAGGACGGCGTCGTCTTCGACAACCGCGCGCTCATGGCGGAAGTGGTGAAGATGGTCGCCGAGTCCAAGAAAGGCTGGACCGACCCCAGAACCGCGCTCTTCGAGCCTCAGTGAGCTCCCGGTCCGCGCGCGAGGAGGTCATTCATCACCGTCCGAAGGTGCGTGCGCCGAGAGACGAAGCGTGAGGGTCTCCAGGAACCCGCCGTCTTTCCTTACGGTCGCCTCCGGAACGGCGTTCGCGATCAGATTACCGAGCCACGAACCAGGGAACAGCTCGACCAGGCTCGATACCATCGCCGAAGCGGTGGGATAGCGTTTCTCCGGATCCTTGGCGAGCGCCCGCGCGAAGACCTCCCGCCACTTCTCGGCCAAAAGCCCCAGCTTCTCGAGCTCCGACGGAAACACCGCATCCGCGTGGACCAGCTTGTGGAGAATGGAATCTATGGAGTCTCCGGGGAAGGGGATCTCCCGCGAGAGGAGCTCGAACGCGACCACTCCGAGAGAAAAGATGTCGGCGCTCCGGGTCACGGTTTTCCCCAGGACCAGCTCCGGAGCCATGTACCCGGGCGTGCCGAATCGAGTCTGGCCCCGGGTGAACTCCGAGCCGAGGAGTTTGGCCACTCCGAAGTCCGCGATCTTGGCCTCACCGCCCTCTCCGATGAGGATATTCGACGGCTTGATGTCCCGGTGAATCACGTCCCGGCCGTGCGCGTAGTCTATGGCGCTCGCGAGCTGCGCGAGAATCCACATACTCTGATCGGGCGTCGGCCAGGCGTCGGTTTTTCGAAGGCTTTCGAGCGACTCTCCGGGCACGTACTCCATCACCAGGAACGGAAGGCCGTCGCCCATCTCTCCGACGTCGTACAGGGTCACGATGTTCGGATGAGAAAGCGAGCCGAAGATCGATGCTTCGCGATAAAAGCGCGACCGGTAGACCTCGAGCGAGCGGTGGCCGGCGAGGATCTCCTCGCGGATGGTCTTGACGGCGACCATGCGGCCCAGAACCCGATCGACTGCCTTGTAGACGACCCCCATCGAGCCGGAGCCGATGACGCTCTCGAGCAGATACCGGCTGCTTCCTCGACGATTCGCGGGCCCCGAAAATGCCAGCCGAGAAGGATACCGATTGAAATCGATCATCGGAGCGGCGGTCCTTTCGAGATCGCCCGTGGCTGGGGACCAAGAGTCAATCACGAAATCGGGGTCGGAGCAACCGGAAAAACGACGGCCCACGCCCCCGCGCTTACTGAGTCGCTCCCTCGCGGGGAACGACCGGCAGTGTTATCCGCGAGGGACGCTCACCATCGTGGAAGATCTGGTTCGTGGCCACCACCGGCGGAAAGTCCTCGTTGATTTCTCTGCCGGTGTTGCCGTTCGGGTACCACTTGGGAAAGCTGCTGCTCGCGACGGTGAGCCGGATGCGGTGGCCCGCCTTGAACAGGTTGGCGATGGGATAGATGTCGATGGCGAAGCGATAGACCTTCCCCGGTTCCATGAGAACGGGCTTCTCGTCTCCCTCGCGATAACGCGCTCGGAGGATGTTCTGCCGGAGGAACTGGGAGTAGCCGTTGGGGTGCACGTCGGAGAGCGTCACCACCCAGTCGGTGTCGACGGCGCTCGAGGAAGCGAAGAGCTCGACCCGCGGACTTCCGGTGACTTCGGTGTCTCGCTCCAATGGGGGGGTGGTGTAAGTGAGGCTCAGCCCCTCCGCCGGCCGGTGATCGCGGGCGCCGTTCGGCTGCACGAAGAGGTCGCCGCCGATGGTCGGAACCGGCTTGCGCGGATCGTAGTCGTAGCGGTCCGGGGTCTCCTCCCCTGGCGAGGCGTCCGAAAGAACGCCTCCGGACCTCAGGAACAGCTCCTTCGGGTTTGCCCGCTTCAGCGGGAACTCCGCTTCCGCCCGCCAGCGGTTCTCGCCCATGACGAAAATCTGGACGGGCGGCTCGTCCATGATCCCGTTGTCGATGCCCTTGAGGTGATGGTCGAACCACCGCTTCCGGAGGGCGTCGTAGTCGATGGCCGCCGCCGGACCGAAATCGATGTCGCCGATGAGCGAGGCTCCGCGAGATGCGGCGCCGTGGGTCCAAGGGCCGATGTAGAGCTTCTGACTTCCCCGCGCGCGCGGCCCGCCGTTCTTCCCAATCTCGTTGAAGTGCTTCACCGTGCCGTGAACGTGGCGGTCGTACCAACCCCCGAGATGGAAGATCGGCACGTCCATTTCGGGGTAGTGCTCGTCGATCGCGAACTCCCGCCAGTAATCGTTGTAATACGGGTTTCCGATCAAATCCTGGTACATCCGCGAGAACATGTTCTCGTCGAAGGTCCCGCCGGACTCCTGCCGTCTCTCGTACCACTCCGTCCAGGAATCTCCGCTGCCGAGGTACCCGCCCTGGCCCGGCACGTTCTCGGGAAGGGGCTTCACCATCTCGCGCTGGGTCAGGAGCCAGGTGGGCATGATCATGTGGAGAGCGCCGCCGGCGTAGTAGATGTCGCGGTAAGGGTTCGACGCGAACTCGCCGCAGAACATCGCGGTGAGATGCGGCGGCTTCGTCGGCGCCGTCAGGAGCTGATTGGCGCAGGTGAAGGACGAGCCCATCGTTCCCACCTTGCCGTTCGACCACGGCTGACTCGCCGCCCACTCGATGGTGTCGTATCCATCGCGTCTCTCGTGCCAGGCGCTGTCGCGAAGCCAGTAGTAGACGCCCTTGGATCGGTGTCGGCCGCGCTCGTCCTGAGAGACGGCGACATAGCCATGCTTGGCG
>Ga0268386_10003740_pt1 | contig 11117 bp, 12 predicted proteins | sample RVTome_15_FD_200260 | JGI IMG/M metagenome (GOLD analysis project Ga0268386, IMG submission 200260) | Soil microbial communities from uranium-contaminated site in the Upper Colorado River Basin, Wyoming, United States - RVT150D86... ... | reverse complement strand
CGGAGCGCCTCGAGACCGAGCCGGACCGCGGCGGGCCAGCCTCCGGTCCCCTCCTGGAGATCCGTCGCGATGTCGTCCGGGGTCGTTCCCAGCGCCTCCTCGAGGAGGCGTCGCGTCTCTTCGAGGCCGAAGGCCAGCTCCCTCGCCGTGAGCTCGACGACCTGGCCCTGGCCGCGCAGCCGCTCGATCGGGAACGGCGGCTCGGCGCGGGAGGCGAGCATCAGGTGCAGGGTGGGCGGTGCCTGGCGGACGAGCGACTCGATCAGACGCACCGACGCGCCGTCGCTGCCGAGCTCGTGGACGTCGTCGAGGATCAGCACGAGATCGCGCTCGAGCCGATCCTGGAGCGCGGTACAGAGGAGCGCCGCGTACGCGTCGGACCGGCCCGGCTCGTTCGGGTCGGGATCGGGCCCCTGCAGCCCGTCGGTTGCCGCGCCGAGGTCCGGCGGGAGATCGGGGACCTGGAGGCGGAGAGCCCCGAAGAGGCCGCGTGCGAGCGAGGCGAGCTGCCGGTCCTCCGCGGTGAGCGCGTACCAGGCCGAGCTGCGGCGGACGGCCCACGCGCCGAGCAGGGTCGACTTCCCGAACCCGGCGCCCGCGACGACGATCGTGAGCCGGCGTGCGAGGCCCTCGTCGAGCCGCTCCTCCAGCCGGGCACGGGTGAGCGCCGGCGGGGCGATCGCCGGCGGAACAAGCTTCGCCGCACGGGCGCCCTGGACGACTCTGCCCTTCGACAAGCGGTTCCTTCATGCGGTTTCTACAGCGTCCCTCCGGCCTGTGCAACGTCGTCGGCGCCGATCCGGGCCGGGCGTTCGCCTCGACCGGACGGGTAAGATCCCGCCGTGGCGAAGATGGCCTTCCAGCTCCCGAAGGCGGCTCGGCTGCGCGAAAATCCGAGCGCCGAGGAGCTCCAGCAGCTGACCGCGGGGATGCCGACCGCGCGCTGGACGAAGTACGGAAACGTCAACGTGCAGACCGAGGTCCTCGCCCGCTCGACGCCCTCGACGTTCATCGTCACGGACGATCCGGACCCCGGCGTCGAGCAAACCGTCTCGCGCGCGCAGGCGGAAGAGTGGGCCGACCGGCAGGACGACTACATCGCCGAGCAGGAGATGATCCTCCTCGACGGCTACCTCGGCGCCCAGCCCGAGTTCCGCGTCCCGGTCCGCCTCTTCATCGAGGCCGCGAACGCCAACATCGCCGGCATGCAGCAGCAGCTCTGGTTCCCGGTCGACGATCCGGAGGGCTTCGAGCCCGAGCTCACCGTCGTCTACACGCCGAACCTGCGCGCGCCCGGCTGGCCGGACGATCGGCTCATCCTCGTCGACATGGACCAGGGGGTGAACCGCGTCTTCAACTCCGACTACTTCGGGGAGTCGAAGAAGGGGATCCTCCGCATGTGGAACAAGCTCGTCTACGACCGCGGCGGCATCCCGCTCCACGCCGGGTGCAAGGTGATCCCGACGGAGCGCGGCGAGCGTGTCGCGATGATCGTCGGGCTCTCGGGCACGGGCAAGACGACGACGACCTTCACCCGCCAGAACGGGTCCCTGCCGGTGCAGGACGACTTCGTGGCCTGGATGCCCGACGGGGCGGTGTACGCGACCGAGAACGGCTGCTTCGCCAAGACGTACGGCCTCAACCCGGAGGACGAGCCGACGATCTACGGCGCCGTGACCCAGCCGCGGTCGTATCTCGAGAACGTCTCGCAGACCGGCGACGAGGTCGACTTCTACGACGAGAGCTACACGAAGAACGGCCGCGCGACCTTCGGGTTCGAGGTGATCGAGTCCGCGGCCACACGCCCGATCGACGAGGCCCACTTCCTCCTCATCCTGAACCGGAACGAGGGCATCATCCCGGCAGTCGCCAAGCTCGAGGGGCCGCAGGCAGCGGCCTTCTTCATGCTCGGGGAGACGACCGGGACGGCCGCCGGCGGCGCCGCCGAGGAGGGGAGGTTCCTCCGCGTCCCGGGGACGAACCCGTTCTTCCCGCTCCCGCACGACCTGCAGGGCAACCGCTTCCTCGAGCTCGTCGCGGAGCACCCGCTCGGGGTCTACCTCATGAGCACCGGCCGCGTCGGCGGGCCGGAGTCCGATGAGCGCTCGCGCAAGGTGCGGATCAAGCACTCCTCCGCGATCGTGAAGGGCATCGCCGAGGGCACGATCGAGTGGCAGGCCGACCCCGACTTCGGCTACCAGGTAGCCCGGCACGTCCCCGGCATCGACGCCGAGGACGAGGCGGTGCTGCGCCCGCGCGAGCTCTACGAGTCGCAGGGCCGTCTCGACGAGTACGAGCGGCAGGTCGAGCGCCTGCACCGCGAGCGCCGCGAGTTCCTGAGCGGGTTCGCGAGCCTCTCCGCCGAGATCGTCGACGCCGTCGGCTAGCCCGGGCACGCGCGAACACATATAGTCTGATATAAGACTAAATATGCGAGAGGCGAGGGCGACCCGCGAGAATCTGGGTTACCTGCTCGCCAAGGCCTCGCAGCGGTGGAACGAGCTGCTGTACGAGGCGTTCGTCGGCGAGGGGTTCGCGGACGTGCGTCCCGCGTACGGCTCCGTCCTCCTCCCCCTCTACGAGGAAGACGGGCTCCGCATGGGCGAACTCGCCTCGCGGGCGCGCCTCTCGAAGCAGACGATGACGACGCTCGTCCGCGTCACGGAGCGAAGCGGCCTCGTGCGCCGCGAGCGCGATCGCGAGGATGGGCGCGCGTCCCGGGTCTACCTCACCTCGCGGGCCCGCTCGTTTCAGCCGGTAGCGGAACGCGTTCTCGCGGAGCTCGAGGAACGGGTCGCGTCTCGTCGTTCCCCGGCCCACCGAACGATCCTGACGGAGTCACTCGAGGAGGTCATGCAGCTATGAGATCCGAGACGGTCACAAGGGTGCTGCCCGCGCCCAGGCACGAGGTGTTCGCCTACCTGTCCGACGTCGAGAACCTGCCTTCGTGGGCGACCGAGTTTGCTCGCGAGCTCAAGGTCGAGGACGGCCGGCACAAGGTCGTCAACGGGCTCGGCGAGTTCTACTTCAGAATCGAGGCAGACGAGCAGACGGGCGTCATCGACATGCTCGCCGGGCCGAACGAGACTGAGATGGCTCTCTTCCCCACCCGCGTCATCGAGCTTCCGGGGGGCCGGAGCGCGTTCACCTTCACCATGTTCCAGGGCCCCGGCTTGAGCGACGAGCTGTTCGAGGCACAGCATGCCTCGCTCGTGCGCGAGTTCGAGAACATCGAGCGGGCGTTCACCCGCTGAGACGTCAGCCGTCCGGCCGCAGGCGCCGCGGGGGAAGCTCGACCTCGAAGGCCGCCCGCTCCGCGTAGAGGAGCGTGGGCGGGCGCTCGAGCCCGAAGCCGAGCGCCCGGAGCGGGTCGGCCCGCACGGGCTCCGTCGGCTCCGCCCGCTCCCAGGACGCCTCTCCCCTGCTGATGCGGAAGGCGCGGGTGCCGGCGGCCTCGAAGAGGCCGAGCGCGTGGTGGCCGAGCTCGCTCGGCTCGGCCGGGCCGCGGCGCTCGAAGGCGATCCGGACGCCGATCCCCGGCGCCTCGACGAGCTGCGGGCGTACGCGCAGGCGCGCCGGGCGGACGGGGAGGCCGAAGAGCGCTCCTCCCAGACCCGGCGGCGTGACGCGGAGGGCTGCGAAGAAGACGCCCGTCTCCTGGCCGTGCCGCGCGTACACGCGAACGTTGAGCTGCGAGAACGGGAGGAGCGGGACGCCGGCGAGCCGAGCGCGCGTCCAGCGGAGGGCCGCGACCGTGACGAGATGCCGGCCGTCGACCGTCGCGGGGGCCAGGCCGGGCGGCAGGACAGACCGCACCTGCTCGGCGTCGGTCTCCCAGCTCGCGAGCAGGAGGTCGCGGACGGCGTGGCGCAGGAGCACGGCAGGAAGCCTAGGCGCGAGGCGGAACTGCGGGTGGTGGACACGGGAGCCGCCATCGAGCGCTTCCTGCGCAGCCAGTCGCTCTCCGAGTCGACCCGGCGCGCCTACCGGCGCGACCTCGAGGAGCTCGCGGGGTGGCTGCGGCGCAACGGGCTCTCGCTGGAGAGCTTCGACGCGCGGGCCTTCGCCCGCTACGCGGCGGAGCTCGGCGCAGACCGGCCGGGCCGCCACCCGCGGAAGCTCGCCCAGACCACGGTCGCGCGGAAGCTGGCCGCCGCGCGCTCGCTCGTCCGCGCGACGCTCGGCCCGAGCCGCGTTCCGGACCTGTCCGTCTCCGGGCGGCGCCGCCGCCGGCTCCCCCACGCGCCGCGCCCGCCCGAGACGGACGACCTGATCGCGGGCGCGGGCGACGACGGGCCGCTGGGGCTCCGCAACCGCGCCCTGCTCGAGCTCGTGTACTCGGCCGGGCTCCGCGCCCAGGAGGCGGTGAGCCTCCGGCTCGCGGACGTGGACTTCGAGCAGGAGCTCGTGCGTGTGGACGGGAAGGGCGGCAAGGAGCGGGTCGTCCCGCTCGGCGAGGAGGCCGCATACCGGCTGCGGCGCTACCTCGAGGACGGGCGGCCCCGGCTCGTACGCGGCGCCGTGGACGCGCTCTTCCTCTCCGTCCGCGGAAAGCCGCTCGACACGTCAACCCTGCGCCGGCTGCTCCCGAACCCGCACCGCCTCCGCCACGCCTTCGCCACGCACCTGCTCGAGGGAGGCGCCGACCTGCGCACCATCCAGGAGCTGCTCGGCCACTCCTCGCTCTCGACGACCCAGGTCTACAGCCACGTGGACGCGCGGCGCCTCCGGAAGGTCTACGACCGTGCCCACCCGCGCGCGTGACCCGTGGAGCCATGCCGGGGTCTGACCCCGGCATGGCCGCTTCGCCCATGTCCAGGTGCCAGGCACCCGGGCGTGTCCCTTCGGGCCCGACGCCGGCGCGATGCGCCTGCCCGTGCGGTTGTCCACAGCCCTGCCCGTCCCCGCCGGCCACGCCCCGGGGTCTGACCCCGTGACAGGTCCCGTGGGGACGGATCCGACTGTGGAAGGCTTCCTCGCGCTCCTCGCGGCGCGGCGGGCGCCGCGCACGGTCGACGCCTATCGGCGCGACCTCGCCGACCTCGCGGCCCACCTCGACGGCTCCCCCGCGACCGCGAGCGCGGAGCAGATCGAGGCCTGGCTGGCCGACCTCCGCGGGCGCGGTCAGGCTCCCAGCTCGGTAGCGCGCCGGGCCGCAGCCGCGCGCAGCTTCTACCGCCACCTGGTCGCGCTCGGCCAGCGTGCCGACAACCCGGCCGCCGAGATCGACCTCCCCCGGCGACGTCGCCGCCTGCCGCGCTCGCTCTCCCTGGGCGAGGTCGAGCGCTTGATCGACGCCGCCAACGGCACGACGCCGAGGAGCTTTCGCGACCGGGCGCTCGTCGAGCTGCTCTACGGCGCCGGCCTGCGCGTCAGCGAGGCAGTCGGCCTCGAGCGCGCCGGCATCGACCTCGAAGGGCGCACCGTCCGCTGCGTCGGCAAGGGAGACAAGGAGCGCGTCGTCCCGCTCGGCTCCCAGGCGGTGGAGGCGCTGCGCCGCTACCTCGCGCGGGGCCGGCCGTACCTCGACCGCCGGCACCGTCCGGAGCTCTTCCTGAACGCACAGGGCGGCCCGCTCACGCGCGGCGGCGCCTTCCTCATCCTGCGCCGGCTGGCCGCGAAGGCGGGGCTCGACCCCGAGCGGATCCACCCGCACCTCCTCCGCCACTCGTTCGCGACTCACCTCCTGGAGGGGGGCGCGGATCTCCGCAGCGTCCAGGAGATGCTCGGCCACGCCGATCTCGGCACGACCGAGCTCTACACCCATGTTTCGGATCGGCGCAGGCGCGAGACCTACTTCAGTGCGCACCCACATGCGCGCCGGACCCATTCCTCCTAGGAAGCGATGGAGAACCTCGACCCCAACATCCTGGGCCCGCTCGTCCTCGGCAGCGGCCTGGGCACGCTCCTCGTCTTGCTCGGGCAGCGCTACCGCATGCTCGAGCAGCGCGACGAGCGCAAGTGCCCAGCCTGTGGCGTCATCCGCCGCCGCGGGTCGTGCAGCTGCGTCTAGGCGACCTTCGCCGTCTCCCGGACTTCGGCGAGCCGGCCGTCCCGCACGTCGTAGATCCACCCGCTGAGCTCGAGCGAGTCAGGGAGAAACGGCGACTCGCGCACCGCGCGCAGGCTCTCGCGCACGCTCTCCCGGAGATCCACGAAGGGTCGGAAGTCGACGTGCGAGGCGTCGGCGTCCGCCTCCGCACGCAGCCGGGCGCGCAGGTCGTCGTTCGAGAAGGTCAGCATCCCGCAGTCCGTGTGGGCGATCACGGCGATCTCCTGCGTGCCGAGCAGCCAGTGGGAGATCACTAGCGAGCGGATCGCATCCTCGGTGACGAGGCCGCCCGCGTTGCGGATCACATGCGCATCGCCGGGTTCGAGGCCGAGGAAGCCGGCCGGATCCAGACGCGCGTCCATGCAGGTGACGATCGCGAGCCTCCGAGCCGGGGGCATCGGCAGGTGCCCCTGTGAGAAGGAATCCGCGTAGACCTCGTTCGCGGCCAGCAGCGTCTCGCGCTCGGGCATGGCTCCCCCTTTGCTTCAGCTTTTGAAGTGCCCGCGCTAGCTTTACAAACTGAAGCATCCGGCGTCAAGCCGGCTCAGCGCGCCGAGGCCTTCTTCTTCAAGACCTGGTGAACGGACTCCGCCGCCGCGCGCAGGTCCTTCTCCTCCGCCTCCCGTCCGAGATGGGCGAGGAGCGTCAGGGTGTCCGCCTGCGGGGAGCCGTTCTTGAGCGAGAGGACCGCGAGCCGGCGGACGGCGGCGTTCGGATCCTCGTTGGCGAGCGAGTGCAGGGTCGGACGCACCTTGTTCACGAGGCCGGGATGGGCCCGGGAGAGGAGCTCGAGGGAGAGCAAAGCCGAGCCGCGCGCGGCCGGGCTGCCGTCCTCGAGCCCGCGCCGCAGGAGCTCCGTCTTCTGGTTGAAGCGAAGCGAGCCGATCGCGCGGTAGGCGAGGGCGCGCTCGCGGTAGTCCTGGCTGCGAGCGGCCGCCTCCAGGTCCTCGTCGACCTCGCGGCGCAGGTCGGCGAGCGCGCGCTCGTCGGCCAGCTCGGCGGCGCGCCCGACGGCCTCGGCGAGACTAGCCAACGGACGCAATCGAGCGGGAGGCCGGCCCCACGTACCTCGCCGAGGGCCGGATGAGCCGCCCCGTGCGCTTCTCCTCGAGAATGTGCGCCGACCAGCCGGCGACCCGCGCGGTGGCGAACATCGCAGGCGTCAGCTCGGGGGGCACCTCCGCGACGTCGAGGACGACCGCCGAGTAGAACTCCACGTTCGTCGCGATCACGTAGTCGGGCTTGAGCTCGCGCAGGGCCGCGAGCGCCGCCTCCTCGAGCGCCGCGGCCACCTCGAAGCGCGGCGAGCCCAGCTCCTGCGCCGCCCGCTTGAGGATCCGCGAGCGCGGGTCCTCGGCCCGGTAGACGCGGTGGCCGAAGCCCATGATCCGCCCGCGCCGGCCGAGGAGGTCCTTCACGTAGCCCTCGGGATCGCCCGACGCCGCGACCTCGTCGAGCATCGGGAGCACCCGCGCGGGCGCTCCGCCGTGAAGGGGCCCGGAGAGCGCGCCGACCGCCGCGGACATGGCGGCGCCCGCGTCGGCACCCGTCGACGCGGTTATGCGCGCCGTGAACGTCGAGGCGTTCAGCCCGTGCTCGGCGGTGCAGATCCAGTACGTGTCGATCGCCTTCGCGTGGTCGGGGTCGGCTTCGCCGCGCCAGCGGAGCAGGAACTTCTCCGCCGCCGTGTCGCCGCGCTCGACGACCTCGTCCGGGGCCGGCTCGTGACCGTCGTGGACGGCGGCCGACTTGGCGACGATCGACGTCATCTGCGCCGAGAGGCGCGCCAGATCGTCTCGCACCTCCCCGTCGTCGATGTCGACCAGCTTCCTCAGGTTCCACTCGCTCGAGAGCCGCGCGGTCTCGGCCTGGAGGTCGGAGGGCGCGTTGCCGGTCAGGCTCTTGGGCTCGTAGGGCTCCGGCTCGGGCATCCCGGGCTCGAGGTTCTCGTCGACGAGGAGGCCCCACACCTTCTCGTACGGAACCTGGCCGACGAGCTCCTCGATGTCGACGCCCCGGTAGCGGAGCGCGCCCCCTTCGCGGTCGGGCTCGGCGATCTCCGTCTCGAACGCGACGACGCCCTCGAGTCCTGGCCGAAACTCGTTCACGGCCTGCAATGTATCCGGACCTGGCGCAGCCGAGCCTCGCTAGAGTCTCCCGCAGCGTGGCACACCGCGTCACCTTCATTCCCGGCGACGGGACGGGGCCCGAGATCGCCGAGGCGACCCGGCGCGTCCTCGAGGCGACCGGCGTCGAGCTCGAGTGGGACGTCCAGGAGGCAGGCGCCGACGTCATGGACGAGCACGGCGGCAATCCGCTGCCCGACCACGTGCTCGAGTCGATCAAGCGCAACGGCACGGCGATCAAGGGGCCGATCACGACGCCCGTCGGCACCGGCTTCCGCTCGGTGAACGTCGCGCTGCGCAAGACCCTCGACCTCTACGGCCAGGTGCGCCCGTGCAAGAGCTACCCCGGGGTGCGCTCCCGCTACGACACCGTCGACCTGGTCGTGATCCGCGAGAACACGGAGGACCTGTACGCCGGCATCGAATTCGAGGAAGGCAGCGACGAGGCGCGCGAGCTCGTCGATTGGCTGGAACGCCGCAGTCAGGCACGAGTCCGCCAGGACTCGGGCCTGAGCATCAAGCCGATCTCGGTGAGCGGCACCCGCCGCATCGTCGAGTTCGCCTTCGACTACGCGCGGAGGAACGGCCGCCGCAAGGTCACGGCCGTCCACAAGGCCAACATCATGAAGTTCACGGACGGGCTCTTCCTGCGCGTCGCGCGCGAGGTGGCCGCCGAGAACGAGGACGTCGAGTTCGAGGACCGGATCGTGGACAACATCTCGATGCAGCTCGTCCAGCGCCCCGAGGAGTACGACGTCCTCGTCTGCCCGAACCTCTACGGCGACATCGTCTCCGACCTCTGCGCCGGCCTCGTGGGAGGCCTCGGCCTGGCGCCGGGCGGCAACTTCGGGACCCACGCGGCCGTGTTCGAGCCCACGCACGGCTCCGCGCCCAAGTACAAGGGCCAGAACAAGGTCAACCCGATGGCGATGATGCTCTCCGGCGTCATGATGCTCCGCCATCTCGAGGAGCAAGACGCCGCCGACCGGCTCGAGGACGCCGTCGCGGCCGTGATCGCGGAGGGCTCCTCGGTGACCTACGACATGAAGGCGACCCGTGACGACCCGACCGCCGTCGGGACGAGCGACGTCGCCGACGCCATCATCGACCGGATGGGCGTGCGGGTGTGAGACGGAAGGTGACGGTGGTCGGCGCCGGGAACGTCGGCGCGACCGCGGCCCAGGAGATCGCGCGCCGCGACTACGCGGACGTCCTGCTCGTCGACATCAAGGAGGGCCTGCCGCAGGGGAAGGCGCTCGACATCGACCAGGCCGCCGCCGTCCTCGGCTACGAGCCCTCGGTGGTCGGCACGAACGGCTACGCGGAGACGGAGGGCTCCGACGTCGTCGTCGTGACGGCCGGCGTCCCACGAACCGGCGACATGAGCCGCGACGACCTCGTGACGACGAACGAGGGGATCGTCGGCTCCGTGACGCGAGAGGTCGCCGAGCGGTCGCCCGACGCGATCCTGATCGTCGTCTCCAACCCGCTCGACGCGATGTGCCACGTGGCGAGGAACGTCTCCGGCTGGCCGCGCGAGCGGGTGTTCGGCATGGCCGGGATCCTCGACACGGCGCGCTTCAGCACGCTCATCGCCTGGGAGACCGGCGCCTCGGCCAAGGACGTCACCGCCATGGTGCTCGGCGGGCACGGCGACCAGATGGTCCCGGTGGTCTCGGCGACCACGGTCGGCGGCGTCCCGCTCCGGCAGCTCGTCTCCGACGACCGGATCGAGGCCATGGTCGAGCGGACACGCAAGGGGGGCGGGGAGATCGTCAAGCTGCTCGGGACGTCCGCCTGGTACGCGCCCGGGGCGGCCGCCGCCCAGATGGTGGACGCGGTCGTGCTCGACCAGAAGCGCGTCCTCCCCTGCACGGCGCTCCTCCAGGGCGAGTACGGGATCGACGACCTCTACATGGGCGTTCCCGTCAAGCTGGGCGCGGGCGGGATCGAGGAGATCGTCGAGCTCGAGCTCACGGACGACGAGCGCACGGCGCTCGACGAGTCGGCGGCGGCCGTGCGCGACGTCGTCTCCGTCCTGACCGCCTGAGAGCCGGTTCTCGCCGCGCCCGGCCGGGGTCCCGGGGCTACGATCGCCTCGTGCTCCGCAACCGAGCCTTCCGGCTCGTCCTCGTGGTCTTCGCCGTCGTGGCCGTGACGGGCCTGGCGCTGACCTACCTCCCCTCGGACCACTACCTCGTCCTGCCGGACCGGGCGCGCCCGACCGACCCGCTGGTCGACATCCCGGGCGAAGAGAGCGGCGCCGCCGGCGACGGGGGGATTTACATGGTCGACGTCCGCATCGGACGGGCTAGCCTTTTCGAGCGGCTCTTCCCGGGCGTGCGCGAGGGCGCCGAGCTGCTCCCGGAACACGTGATCAACCCGCAGGGGGTGAGCGACACGCAGCGCCGGCGCTCGAGCCTCAACGAGATGTCGCGCTCCCAGCTCATCGCCATCACGGTCGCGCTGCGCCGGCTGGGCGAGGAGGTCGACATCGAGGCGGTCGGCGCCGAGGTCGTGCTCGTCCAGCCGGATGCCCCGGCGGACGGCGAGCTCGAGGTCGGCGACGTGATCGTCGAGGCGGATGGGGAGGACGTGACCTCGACCTCGGACCTGCAGCGGGCGATGAGCGACCTCACCCCCGGGGACGAAGCGTCCCTCACCGTCGAGCGCGGTGAGGGTGAGCGGGTCGAGCTCGCGCTCGGGACGCGGGCTTCGGATCAGGATCCGGACCGCGCAGTCGTCGGCGTGCAGGTGCAGGACGCCGAGGACTTCCGCTTCCCGGTCGACATCGAGATCGACGCGGGCGCGATCGGCGGGCCGTCGGCTGGGCTCGCCTTCGCGCTGAACATCGTCGACGAGCTCGGGGACGACGTGGACGGCGGCCGGACGATCGTCGCCACGGGCGAGCTGACGCTCGACGGCGACGTGCTGCCGAT
>Ga0268386_10003739_pt1 | contig 11120 bp, 12 predicted proteins | sample RVTome_15_FD_200260 | JGI IMG/M metagenome (GOLD analysis project Ga0268386, IMG submission 200260) | Soil microbial communities from uranium-contaminated site in the Upper Colorado River Basin, Wyoming, United States - RVT150D86... ... | reverse complement strand
TGGGAGGAGGTCTACCCCGCCCTCCAGCAGGGCACCATCGACGCGTACTGGGTGACCCACAGCGCCACCTTCAACGCGAAGCTCCACGAGGTCGCCAAGCACTGCTACGAGGTCGGGCTCGGCGGTGCGGCGTGGTACCTGCTAGCCAACAAGCGGACGATCGACGGCCTGCCCGCCGACCTGAAGAAGATCGTGATCGACACGGGCAAGGAGGCCGGCGGGCGCGTGTGGGCCCGCGTGGACGGCGACATCAAGACCTACAAGGACCGGCTGCAGCAAGCGGGGATGTCGTTCACGCCGGCCGCCCCCGCCGACATGAAGGCCATGCTCGACTCCGCCCAGGGCGTCTGGGGCGAGTGGACGCAGAAGGGCGGCCCGGTGGCCAAGGAGATGGTCGACAAGATCAAGACCGCGGTGCAGGCCAAGAAGTAGCGCCCGCGTGCGACGCCTGGCCGCCGCGATCGACGCGCTGTCGGATGCGGCGGGGGCGGTGGCGGCGGCGGCCACGGTCGTCCTCACCGTGATGGTGACGGCGGGCGTGGCCGCCCGCCGCGTCTTCAACGCTCCGTTCCTCTTCGTCGAGGAGCTGTCCGGCTACCTCGTGCTCGCCATCGTGTTCCTCGGCCTGGCCACGACGCTGAAGGCCGGCGGGCACATCCGGGTGGATATCCTCCTGGGGCGTGCAACCGGCGCCGCCAGGGTCGCGCTGCAGGTCGGCTGTCTCCTGGTGGCGCTGGTCTGGGCGGGCTTCGTCGTCGCGGGAACCGCCCGCCTCCTGACCGAGTACTGGACCCAGCACGTGCGCTCGTTCGCCTATCTGCAGACGCCGCTCTGGATCCCGGCCACCGTGATGGTAGCGGGGGCCGTCCTCCTGTTCCTGCAGATCCTGGCGCTGCTCACCCGGCCCCGGGACGCCCGGTAAATGCCGCCGCTGCCGATCCTGCTGGGCGCCATCGCGCTCATGCTGGTGCTGCTGGCCGGGGGCGTGTGGATCGCGTTCGCGGTGGGGGTGGCCGGGGTCGTGGCCATGTGGCCGACGATGGGCGCGCGCACGCTGACGCTCATCGGGCTGCAGAGCTGGGACACCGTGACCAGCTTCGTCCTCGTCGCCATCCCGCTGTTCGTGTTCATGGGCGAGGTCATCTCGGGCGCGGGGCTCATCGAGCGGCTCTACCGCGGGATCTCGCGGCTCATCGACGGGCTGCCGGGCCGGCTGGTCCAGACCAACCTGTTCGCCTGCTCCATCTTCGCCGCCTGCTCCGGCTCCGCCCTGGCCTCGGCGGCGACCATGGGGCGCGTGGCCTACCGCGAGCAGGTCGTCAAGCGCGGCTACCATCCCCAGCTCGTGCTGGGCTCGGTGGCGGCGGGCGGCACGCTGGGCATCCTCATCCCCCCGTCGATCTTCTTCATCGTCTACGCGTCCATCGCGGACCAGTCGGTCGGACGGCTCTTCCTGGGCGGCGTGGTGCCCGGGATCGTGGTGTCCCTGGGCTTCATGCTCTACACCGCCGTACGGTGCGTCCGCGACCCCGGGCTCACCCCGCGCGGCGCCGACGAGCCGACGCCGACGCTGCGCGAGCGGGTCCGCGGCCTGCTCGAGATCTGGCCGTTCCTGCTGCTGATCGTGGCGGTGCTGGGCAGCCTCTACGGCGGCGTGGCCACGCCCACCGAGGCGGCCGGCGTCGGCGCCGCGGCCGCCCTCGCCATCGCGGCGGGCTACCGGACGCTGACGTGGGCCGGGCTCAGGACGGCGTGCCTGGGCACGGTGCGAACGTCCGCCATGCTCTTCTTCATCATCATCTCGGCCAAGCTCATGGCCATCGCGCTCGCATACTACGGGGTGCCGCTCGCCATGAAGCAGTTTGCCACGTCGCTGGGCTCGCCCTACCTCCTGCTCCTGATCATCGCGCTGGCCTACCTGGTGCTGGGCACGGTCTTCGAGGACTTCTCGCTCATGATCATCATGCTGCCGTTCATCCTGCCGATGGTGCAGGCGGCGGGCTTCGATCTCGTGTGGTTCGGCGTGTTCATGACGGTGCTGCTCGAGGCGGGGCTGCTGACCCCGCCGGTCGGCCTGAACCTCTTCGTCATCCAGGGCGTGACCGGCGCCCCGCTCGGTCAGGTGGCGCGCGGCAGCGTGCCGTTCCTGCTGATCCTCCTCGGCGCCGGCGTCCTGCTCGTGCTCTTCCCTGGCCTGGCGCTCTGGCTGCCGAGCCTGGTAATGTAGCCCGGCGCGACCGACGGCGGCCACGCTCACGCGCGCTCGAGGGCGCCCGCGCCGTCGCACGACTGATCGCGCTGGAGCAGGTCGGCGCTATGGCTCCACGCGCAGCGCGGGATGGCGCCGCCAGAGATAGGCGCCCATGACGGCCGCGGCGAGCAGGTTCGCGACGAGCACGGCGGGCCAGGTCAGCGCGTGCAGGATCGGCGCCGCGAGCAGGTAGGCCGCCACCGTGAAGCACGCCTCGAAGATGACGAACAGGAGGAGGATCCCGAACCCGAGGTGCGGCGAGCGCTCGGCCACGGCGAGGAGCCGGGCGGCGATGCCTCCGAGCGCCGCGAAGACCAGCCCGTGCACCCACGTGAACATGAGGACCATCTCCCGCGAGACGGCCGTCGCCTCGAGCGGCGCGAGCGAGGGCCCGCGGCCGAAGAGCGCGGTGCCGAGGACGCTGGGCGTGTAGAGCGGCCGGCCGCGCACGCTGTCGAAGACCAGGAACCACAGCGCGACGGCCACTGCGGCCAGGACGCCGGCCGTGATGCCGTCCTGGTACACGCGCGTGGAATCGTAGGTGCGAGTGGTGGGCGCCGAAACGGTGGTCGTCATAACCCTGTCCTTTCCGGGTGTCGGACGGACCCTGTCGACGGCTGGCTGGAGTATATACCTGGGGCCACCTGAGGGCGGCGGACCCCCTCACAGCAGGGGCCGCTGACTGGGGGTTCCTTTCCGCCTCGCTCCATACCCAGTTTGGGGTTTATCATACCCATCGTGGGAACGAAGCGGATCCAGAGGGGTCAGGGCCGATCGTCGAGCCGGGGGCTGGCGGATGCCCTGTTCACCAAGGTCCAGCAGCGGGTGCTGGGAGTGCTCTTCGGCAATCCCACTCGTAGCTTCTACGCCAACGAGTTGATCGCCCTGGTGCAGTCGGGTACGGGAGCCGTGCAGCGCGAGCTCACCCGGCTCGAGGCCGCCGGCGTCCTTACGGCCGTCCGCATCGGCAAGCAGAAGCACTACCAGGCCAACCGGGCCTCGCCCGTATTCCAGGAGCTGCGGGCACTGGTGCTCAAGACCTCGGGGCTGGTAGACGTGCTGCGGGAGGCGCTGCGACCGGTCGCGGAGCGTGTCCGCGCCGCCTTCGTCTACGGCTCCATCGCGAAGGGCGAGGACACCGCGTCCAGCGACATCGACCTCATGGTCGTGGGCGAAGGGCTCACCTACGCGGATCTGTTCGGAGCCCTGGAAGCAGCCTCCGCCAGGCTCGGACGCAAGGTGGCGCCGACGATCTACTCTCCGAAGGAGCTGGCCAGGCGCGTGAAACAGGAGAACGCCTTCGTCACGCGCGTACTTCAGCAGCCGAAGCTGTGGCTGATCGGTGACGAGCGTGCCCTCGCCGCTTGAGAATCTCAGCGGCCCGGGCCAGCCGCTGCGACGGGAAGCCCCGGACGCCGGGGAGATCGCCAGCCTCAAGCGGTCTGGATCGCGACGGCTCACGGACGCCGAGAACCCGGCGAACTCGGCTGACAGCCGCTTCGATCTGGCCTACAACGCTGCCCACGCACTGTGCCTGGCCGCTTTGCGGCATTCGGGGTACCGGGCTGCCAACCGCTACATCGTCTTCCAGGTCCTGCCGCACACGCTGGGGCTCGGGCCCGAGGTGTGACGAGTACTGGCGCGGGGTCACGATCTGCGCAACCGCGGGGAGTACGAGGGCGTGCTCGATGTCGATGAGCAGTTGATCGCTGACGTGATCACGGCGTGTAAGAAGGTGGCCTCGGCTCTCGGCAGGCTGCCGCCACTCTGAAAGACCACGGCCGAGCCGCGTTAGTAGCCGCGGGCCCGCACAAGGCGCAAGAAGCGTCAGAGCAGCTCGACGGGGTCGCCGATTGTCACGCGGCCGCCCTGCATCACATACGAGTCCAGCGCCAGGCGGCCCTCCATCTCGCGCACGATCCGGCGCAGGACGCCCACGTCCTGCTCGAGGGTGTCGGGGTCGTAGGTCGTCATGACGCAGCGGCCGCGCAGCTTTTTGAAGGCGACGACGGCCTGGCCGATCCGGGCGCGGCGGCCGGGCCAGGTGCGCTCGGCGAGGCCCTCGACGCCGCCCACGAGGATGTTCGGGCGGAAGCGCCGTCGGTCCAGTCCGAGCGCGTCGATGGCGCCGTCGGTGGCGACGAGCAGCGGCAGCACGTCGAAGCGGTCGGGGCCATCGTCGCGAGCGAGCCGGGCGCGGGGGCCGGCGGCGGCCGCGACCGCGGCGGCCGCGGCGCGATCCGTCCACCGCAGGCCGTCGATCAGGGGCTCGCCGTCAGGGCCCAGCGTCGCCTTCAGGGCGAGCAGGCGGGGCGATGTCCGCGACGTCACGACGCGACCCTCGGCGTAGACCTGCACCACCCGGTCGCCCGGGATGCCGGCCGGGACGATCTCCACGGACTCGAGCGGCTCTCCGGCGAGGGACTTCACCGGATAGCGCCACAACTCGGCGACCCGCATCGCCATGCTGATGAGATGCGGGGCGGGAGGCGGCGGATGCGCGCCAGGTGGGCTGGCCTGTCGGTGGACGGCACGCTGTCCTGGTGAATGCCGCGCCGTCCACTGGCTGGAGGGGCAGACGCTACGCGCTCTTCCGGCGGCGTGCGCCACGGCGGCCTCGCCGGATGACCGGCGCAAGTGCCCGGAGGGCCTCGTTCACCGAGGCACCGTCGGGAAACACGTCGAGGACCTTGGGATCGACGACCACGATGTTGGCGCCCCGAGCGTACCGGGAAGCGGTCGCGCCGCGTACAGCTCGCGAGAAGTCGTACTCCGACTGCAACGTGTCGCGATCCGCCGCGGGGGGACGGCTTCTAGCTCTTCGCTTCATATCTCCTCCGCTCCCGTCGGGTCGCCCGCCTGGCTGAGGTGAGCCGCGTCCGTGGCGGGCGCTCAACAAAGGCTACCACCAGGAGCCGCTCATAAGCGGACATCCCGAGAAGGAGGTAACGTGCCTCGCCCTCGGAGTGGGCGGGATCGGGCATCAGCAGCGCCAACGGATCGCCGACATCGAGTCTGGCGATACAATCAGGATCCTCAGCGCACGCGCTGTGACCGCCGGCGAGAGAAGATTCTATGAGGAAGATCCCTCGAGAGCCGTTGGAGCCGTCAGCATGAGCATCGTTCAGTCCTCGGCCGCGCCGTCCAGCCCACCGAAGGCGCCTTCGGAAACGCTGTCTATCGGCTGGAAGCTGCAGCGCGAGATCGTCCTGCTCCTCGCCTGGGGCCCGGCCATCCTGCTGCAGCTCGCCCACCCGCTCGTGGCCCAGGGCATCGCCGACCACAGCGCCTTCCGCACGCAGCGCCACGGCCGGGTGCGACGCCTGTACGGCACGGTCGACGCGATGCTGCAGCTCTCCTTCGGCACCGAGGCGCAGGCCCGGGCGGTCCTGGCGCGCATCAACGGCATTCACGATCGCGTGAACGGCCACCTGTCCGGGGCCGCCGGCGCCTTTCCCGCCGGAACGCCGTACACGGCCCACGACCCCGCGCTGCTCGCCTGGGTCCACGCCACGCTGCTCGACATGAACCTGCGCGTCTACGAGCTCTACGTGGGCCCGCTCTCCGTGGCGGAGAAGGATCGTTACTGCGCCGAGGCCACCGCGATCGAGGCGCCCCTCGGCATTCCGGCCGGGCGCCTGCCGCGCAGCTTCGGCCAGCTCGAACGGTACATGGACGCCATGCTCTCGAGCGGAGCGATCAGCGTCACCGACAACGCCCGTGTGCTGGCCCGCGACGTCCTCTATCCCCCGGCGCCCCGCCTGGCGGCGCCGGTCCTCTCGCTGGTGCGCCTTCAGACCATCGGCCTGCTGCCGCCGGGGATCCGGGAGGACTACGGCTTGCCCTGGAGCGCGCGGAGACAGAGGCTGCTGGGCGTGTCCACCGGCCTTGTTCGCACGGTGCTCCGCGTGACGCCGCCGATCATCCGCCACTGGCCGGCCGCGCGCCGTGCCCATCGACGGAGCGTCCGGTGAGCGTGCTGCATCCCACGACCTGGTGGACGCGCCTCGACGACGAGCGTATCCGGTGCGACGTGTGCCCGCGCGCCTGCGCGCTGCACGAGGGGCAGCGACCTGAGCAATCGCACGTCCGCGCTCGAGCAGACGCGCTGCGCGGCGGGTCGACCGCGATGCGCTGCATTGACACGAGGCCTCGGTCGCGCGATCGTGAGGTCCACTCCCAGAAGGGTCGAGCTCGTCGAGGAGGTACCCATGCCACACCGGGTGAGGATCAATCTCGTGAATCCGGCCGAGCTTCTCGAGCTTCCGGGCATCGGCCCCGACCAGGCCCGGGCGATTCTCGAATTTCGCGCCGAGCACGGCCCGATCGAGAATGCCGGCCAGCTCGCGAAGATCCTGCGTCCGTGGCCCGTCACCGAGGCCATCTGGGAGCGCGTGGATTTCGATCCCGCGGAAACCACCGCTCCCGAAGCACCGGGCGCGTAGAGCCACCGACCCAACGCTGGAGAGTAACGGCGACAGGAGGCCAGCCATGGTGATCCGTATTACCTGGGGCAAGCTTCGAACGGGCGCGTGGGACGAGTTCGAGCGTACCTACCGGGAGCATGTCCTCACGAAAGGCAAGACACTCAAGGGCCTGCGCGGCCGGTGGCTGGCCCAGGACGCGGCGGACGAGGATACGGGGTTCGCGGTGAGCCTGTGGGACGACCTCGCGGACATGCAGGCCTACGAGCAGAGCGCGCTCTACCGGGAGATCATGACGCCGCTCCAGCCATTCTTCGTGGGTGAGTACAAGACCTACCGCTGCGACGTGAAGTACACCGACGTCGGCGTGTAGTCGCGTCCTGCGGGTGACCTCGAGCGACTGAAGAGACTGTGGATCGGCGTATCTTCGCGAGGAAATTGACGCGACGAGTCCTCACTTCGTAGAGTACAGCCATGGCCCCACGATCGCGGAAGGGTAAGCGGGGAGACGCGCATACCAGCGTCGTCGAGCCCCCGGGGTTCGGGTCCCTCCCGAAGGCTGAACAGATTCGTTATTTGCAAGTCCTGTGGGACCGGATCTCGGAGACGCCCGGCGAACTTCCAGTACCGGCGTCGCATCTGCGCCTCGCCAAGGAACGGCTTGCCGATTATCGCCGCGACCCCACGCGAGCGCGGTCCCCTCGTGACGTCCTCCGGCGCCTGGCGACTCGCAATCGGTGACCGAGTATCGACTGGTTGCCGAGCCGCGAGCCGACCTCGACGTTGCCCTGCTCGACGAGCCAGCCGCCACCCGCTCACTGCATCGTGGCCGGCTTCGAGAATGGCTTGGTGGCGTCGACCACGAACATGATCAGGGCGCGCAGGTCCACCGAGCCGCTGCTGGAGGCTTGCATCGGCGTGTCGGCGCCATGGCCCGCTTCGGCCTTGCCTGCAGCCACGCGCTTCACGCCATGGGGCGTCCGGAACGACTCTTCTCCAGTCAGCACGTAGACGGCCTCGGAGCCCGGATGGCTATGCACGGGCGTGATGCTGCCGGGGGGCCCGCTGGCCTCGTTGATCCGGAGCAGATACTGGGGGGCCGTGACCCCAGGAAGCGGTCCGATCTCCACCATCTTCGCGCCGCCCGCTGACGATCCACCGGCCGGACCGAGCGTGAAGAGCCAGGCCTTGCCATTGGACTCGGCGGCGAGACCCATCGGGCCCGCAGCGGCCTGCGCCTGGGCGAGCGTGGGGAAGCTGTCCACGCGCCAGAAGAGCGGTCCCGCCGGCAGCTCCGCGATCTTCTTCTCGGTCAGCGCCTTGACGACGAGCGTGCCGGCGCCAGCGGTGCCCACGCTTCCCGTCTGCGCCATGGCCGACGGCGCCCACAGCCCCGCCAGCACGCACAGTGCGACCGTCACCCTGAACCATGGCTTCATCACGCGCCCTCCTTTGCCAGACGGCCAGCCACCTGGCGTCAGACCCACTGATGTGTGGCAGAGTAAGGGCCCGGACGTCGGGAAGTCTCAAGAGAACGGTGAGATTCCTCTGAGAAGTCGCGAGGGCCCGCAATCGCCGAGAACGTCGATGATGCAAGAGGTTAGCTTCGGTGCCCACCGCTTTGATCCGGAAACGGGTCGGCTGTGGGCCGGCCGGCGCGAGGTCAACGTCACCCCCCGGGCGGCCGCCGTCCTGGCGGCGCTCATCGCACGCGCCGGGCAACTGGTCACCCGACACGAGCTGTTCCGAACCGTGTGGGGGGACACGGTGGTCAGTGATGCGGCGCTCACGGCGTGCATCCAGGAGCTTCGAGGGGCGCTCGACGACGACGCCCGGCGCCCGCGCTTCATCGAGACGCGACACCGCCGGGGCTACCGGTTTGCCGCCCGCGTCCTCCCATCGGCGCCCCAGGGCGCGTCCCGCACGCCGGCGCCGCCGCATCCGAGGCCGGCCGCGCCGGTCGTGGGCCGGGACCGTGAGCTGATCGAGCTGCGTGCGTGCCTGGAGCAGGCCGCGAACGGGACCCGGCAGATCGTCTTCGTGACCGGCGAGCCGGGGATCGGGAAGACGACGCTCGTCGAGCAGTTTCTGGTGGAAGCGCCGCGTGGCGATCGGGTGCGCATCGCCCAGGGCCGATGCATCGAGACCCACGGGGCGGGCGAGGCCTACCTGCCGCTGCTGGAGGCCATGACCCGCCTGTGCCGCGAGCCGGGAGGGCAGCCGATCACTCGCCTGCTCCGCCATCACGCGCCGACGTGGCTCACCCAGATGCCTTCCGTCCTGAATGCCTCGGAGCTGAGGACACTGCAGCGACAGACGGCCGGCATCACGCGGGAGCGGATGCTGCGCGAGCTGGCCGAGGCCGTCGAGGTCATGGCCTCCGACGTCCCCCTGGTTCTCTGGCTCGAGGATCTCCACTGGAGCGATTCACCGACGGTGGACTGGCTGGGCTATCTGGCGCGGCGCCCCGGGCCGGCGCGTGTTCTGGTGCTCGGCACGTGCCGGCCCATCGAGGCGCTGGCCCGAGGGCATCCGCTGGAGGCGGCCAGGGACGAGTTGAAGATGCGCGGGCATTGCCGCGAGGTGACGCTCGCGCGGCTCGACGAGACGGCGGTCGGCGAGTACCTGGCCCGCCGCTTCCCCGCGGAGCGCGCGTTCGACACCCTGGCCGTGATGATCCATGCGCGCACCGGAGGCAATCCGCTGTTCGTCGTCAACGTGGCCAACGACCTCGTGAGGCGCGCCGTCCTGATCGAGCGCTCCGGACGCTGGGAAGTCGACGAACGCTCCGGCCTCGCGCAGATCGCGATCCCGGAGGATGTACGCCGGATGATCGCGCACCAGCTCGACCGCCTGCGCCCCGACGAGCGCCGGATCCTCGAGGCGGCGAGCGCCGTCGGCGTGGAGTTCTCTGCCGCCGCGGTGGCGGCCGCCGAGCAGATCGGCCTCGACGAGGTCGAGCGCGCCTGCGCCGACCTGGCCGGACACGCCTCGTTCCTGACGTCGCACGGCTCCGACACGTGGCCGGACGGGACGGTCACCGCTCGCTACGGCTTTCGCCATGCGCTCTATCAGGAGGTCGTCTACGAGCGCGTGCCGGCCGCACGCCGTGGGGACCTGCACCGGCGCATCGGCGAGCGGCTCGAGGCCGGCCTGCGCGGGCGGGCGGGCGAGGTGGCGACCGAGCTGGCCATGCACTTCGAGCGGGGTCGAGACCCGCTCCGGGCCGTCCGGTACTTACGCGTGGCCGGCGAGATCGCCACGCAAAGAAGCGCCGCGCGCGAAGCGGTGGCGCACCTCACCCGAGCGCTCGATCTGCTCCGGGACCAGCCGGACACTCTCGAGCGAGCCGAGCAGGAGGTTGCCCTGCAGATCGCGCTCGGGGGGCCGCTCATGGCCGTCAAGGGCCGCGGCGCCCCCGAGGTCGAGCAGGCCTACACGCGGGCGCAGGAGCTCTGCCAGCGGATCGGCGACACCCCGCAGCTCTTCCCCGTCGTCTGGGGCCTCTTCTTGTTCCGCCGGAGCCGCGGCGAGATCGATCGGGCCCACGGGTTCGCCACGCGCCTGCTGACTCTGGCCCGGGCCACCAGCGATCCGGGTCTCCTGATCGAGGCTCATCACTCCCTGTGGGCGACGCTGTTCGCCCGGGGTGAGCTCGTGGCCGCACGAGAGCACGTGGGTCAGGCGCTGGCCCTCTACGACCCCGATCGGCACATGTCGCTCGCGGCCGTCTACGGCAACCACGACCCCGCCGTGTGTGCTCTCGGGCACGGAGCCTGGGCGCTCGAGCTCTCCGGCGAGCCCGAGCAGGCCAGCCGGCAGAGCGCGGACGCCGTGGCGCTGGCGCAGAGGCTCGGCCATCCGTTCAGTGAAGCTCACGCCCTGCTCTATGCCGCCCGTCTCCACCAGTTCCGCGGCGACTGGCGGACGACCCGCGACCACGCCGAAGCGGCCGCGGTGCTGGCTCGCGAGCGGGGGTTCGTCCAGCTCCAGGCCTGGGCGGCCGTCACCGGAGGCTGGGCGCTGGCTGAAGCGGGGGAGGTCGCAGAAGGGCTGGCGAGGATGCGCGACGGGGTCGCGGCCATTCGCGCGCTGGGCTCGGAGGACTTCAAGACGTACTTCCTCGGTTTGCTGGCCGCGACCCTGGCGAAGGCAGGCGAGGCCGGGGCCGCCCTCGACGTCATCACGGAGGCGCTGGGTGCCGCAGAGAGGAGCGGCGAGCGCTTCTACACGGCGGAGCTTCATCGGCAGAAGGGCGAGCTGCTGCGTGCGACCGGGCACGACCTCGCCGGCGTTGCCCGGTGCTTCGAAGCCGCGGTGGAGATCGCGCGGCACCAACGCGCCTGGGCCCTCGAGCGCCGCGCCCTCCGCGGCCTCCAGGCCGCGGCTCAGCGCATGTGAGCGGTCGGGACCCAGACGACGTCGATCCGGGAGGCGTCGACGGC
>Ga0268386_10003738_pt1 | contig 11120 bp, 8 predicted proteins | sample RVTome_15_FD_200260 | JGI IMG/M metagenome (GOLD analysis project Ga0268386, IMG submission 200260) | Soil microbial communities from uranium-contaminated site in the Upper Colorado River Basin, Wyoming, United States - RVT150D86... ... | reverse complement strand
AGGTCATCCAGTACGTCTACGACCGCTACGGCCGCCACCACACCGCCCAGGTCGCCAACGTCATCACCTACCGCCCGCGCTCGGCGGTACGCGACGCCGGCCGGGCCCTGGGCTTCTCCCCCGGTCAACTCGACCGCTGGTCGCGCCGCATCGACGGCTGGGGACCGCTGGCCTCGGTGGTTGCGGAGACCGCCGCGCACGACCCCTCCGCCGATGCCATCCCCGCGCCGGTGTTCGATCTCGCACTGCAGTTGGAGGGCTTCCCGCGGCACCTGGGCATCCACTCCGGTGGCATGGTGATCTGCGACCGCCCGGTGATCGACGTCTGCCCGGTCGAGTGGGCGACCATGCCCGACCGCAGCGTGCTGCAGTGGGACAAGGACGACTGCGCGGCGATCGGCCTGGTCAAGTTCGACCTGCTCGGCCTGGGGATGCTCGAGGTACTCCACCGGGCGGTCGACCTGATCGCAACCCACCAGCACACGGCCGTCGACCTGGCGACCATCCCGCAGGAGGACGCGGTCTACGCGATGTTGTCACGCGCCGACTCCGTGGGGGTGTTCCAGGTCGAGAGCCGCGCGCAGATGGCGACCCTGCCGCGGTTGAAGCCACGGGAGTTCTACGACCTGGTGGTGGAGGTCGCCCTCATCAGGCCCGGCCCGATCCAGGGCGGGTCGGTGCATCCCTACATCCGCCGCCGCAACGGCATGGAGGAGCCCACCTACCTGCATCCGCTGCTGGAGAAGCCCTTGAGCAAGACGCTGGGGGTCCCGCTGTTCCAGGAGCAGATGATGGAGATCGCCGTCGAGGTCGCGGGGTTCTCGGCGGCCGAGGCCGACGCGTTGCGGCAGGCGATGAGCGCCAAGCGCAGCCACGAGCGCATGGAGCGGCTGCGCCGGCGCTTCTACGACGGCATGGCCGCCAACGGCATCACCGGCGAGACCGCCGACATCATCTTCGACAAGCTGCTGGCGTTCGCCAACTTCGGCTTCCCCGAGAGTCACTCGGTCAGCTTCGCCTACCTGGTCTACGCCTCGGCGTGGCTGAAGCTGCGACATCCGGCGGCCTTCCTCGCCGCGCTGCTCAACTCCCAGCCGATGGGGTTCTGGTCGCCCCAGACCCTGGTCGCCGACGCGCGGCGGCACGGGGTGACGGTGCTGGGTCCCGACATCAACCGCAGCGCCGCCGGCGCGACCCTCGAGCCGCTCGACGACGCGGCGGCAACGGCCCACCCCGACGATCCCGCGCGGCCCGACGCTGCCGTACCCGCGGAGCAACTGGCCGAGCGCGCCGGGGCGGACCGGGGGCTGGCGGTGCGCCTGGGGTTGTCCCAGGTCCGCACGATCGGCGACGATCTGGCCGAGGCCATCGCGGCCGGTGCGCCCTATCCCGACATCGAGACGCTGGGGCGCCGCTGCACGCTGTCGGTGGCGCAGGCCGAGGCCCTGGCGACCGCCGGCGCGCTGCGGGCGGTCGAACCCGACCGGCGCAAGGCGCTGTGGGCGGCCGGCGCCGCGGCCCGCGCCGGCGCCGATCAGATCGCGGGCACCGTCACCGGTGTCTCCGCACCCGACCTCGAACCGATGACCCTGTTCGACGAGGTCGGTGCCGACCTCTGGGCGACCGGTGTCACGCCCGATGCGGCACCTCTGCAGTTCGCGCGACCCCACCTGCGCCGGCAGGGGGTGCTGACCGCCGCCGACCTGATGACCGCCGAACCGGACCGGTTGGTCCTGGTCGCCGGCGTGGTCACCCACCGCCAGCGCCCCGCGACGGCGGGCGGCACCACGTTTCTGAACCTCGAGGACGAGACCGGGCTCATCAACGTGGTGTGCTCCCAGGGCGTGTGGGTCCGCTACCGCACCGTGGCGCGGAGCAGCCCGGCCCTGGTGGTCTCCGGTCGGCTCGAGCGTGTCGAGGAGGTGGTCAATGTCATCGCCCAGCGCCTCGAGACCCTCGATCTTCGCCTGCCGAACGGCCGCTCACGGGATTTCCGCTGACGCCAGCGAATAAGCTACGCATGTGGAAACCCAATCCCTCTCCTTCGACGCACTGCAGAAGACCCTCGTCGAGCGCGCCGACTCCCCGATGCCGGAATACGACACGCTCGTCGTCCTGCCGTCGCTGAGCTTCCCCGCCTCCGAGCTGGCCAAGATCACCGCCATCGAACGCTACGAGGAGCGCCTCCTCTACCTGCTACTGGAGCTGGCCGATCCCGCCGTCCACGTCGTCTACGTGACCTCGCTGCCGATCGATCCCGCGATCATCGACTACTACCTGCGGTTCCTCGACGACCCCCACGACGCGCGCCGGCGCCTGACCCTGCTGTCCCTCGGCGGGCTCTCGGGACAGGGACTGGCACGCGACCTCGCCGCTGACACGGCTGCGCTGACACGGCTGCGCGCGCTCCTCAGCGCCCGCGACGGCCGGACGGTGATCCTGCCGTTCAACGTGACCGACGCCGAACGGCGCATCTCGCTCGAGCTGTGCGCCCCCCTTGTGGCCGTGCACCCCGACCTCGTGGCGCTGGGGTCCAAGACCGGATCGCGTCGGGTGGCGCGCGCCGCGGGCGTCCCGGTGCTGCCCGGCGTCGAGAACCTGTGGTCGACCACGGAGATCAGCGCGGCGGTCGACTCCCTGCGCCTCCAGTGGCCCGACATCGACGCGGTGGTCGTCAAGCTCAACAACGGGTTCTCGGGTCAGGGCAACGCCATGGTGACCTGGGACGGCGCCGGCGCCGACCTCGCCGACCGCGACACCGTCTTCTGCGCACCCGGCGAGACGTGGGGGTCGTTCGCCCGCAAGATCGCCACCGAGGGCGCCATCGTCGAACAGCTGGTGCACGCCCGCAGCGCGTCACCCAGCGCACAGGCGTGGATCAGCCCGAGCGGCCGCGTCACGGTGCTGTCGACCCACGACCAGGTGCTCGGCGGTCCCGGCGGTCAGGTCTACCTGGGGTGCCGCTTCCCGGCCGACCCGCTGCACCGCACGGAGATCATCGCCTACACCCGTGCGGTGGGCGATCACCTTGCCGACGCGGGTGCGATCGGGCCGTTCGCCGTCGACTACAGCGTCGTGTCGGGCGGGCAGGATCCACCCGACATCCGGCTGAGCGAGATCAACCTGCGGCTCGGCGGCACGACCCATCCGTTCGGCATGGCCCGCATGGTGACCGGTGCGCGCGCCGACCCCGCGACCGGCCTGCGGACCCCCGACGGCGAGCACGTCTACGTGGCCAGCGACAACCTCAAGGAACCCCGCCTGATCGGCGTCACACCGGCCGAGGTGATCGCGCGCGTCGACCGGGCCGGCCTGGCGTTCGATCCGCGGCGCGGCACCGGCGTGACGCTCCACCTGCTCGGCGCCGTCGCGGAGCACGGCAAGCTGGGCACGGTGTGCATCGCCCCGTCACACGACGAGGCGGAGGAACTGCTCACGGACCTGACCGCGCTGCTGCAGACGCCCTAGACGGCCCGGTCGGTCACCGCGGCGTAGAACCTGCGGGGGTCGTGGGTCCACTTGAAGGTGTTGACCCGGTCCCCGTTCGGCATCTGGGTCAGGATCGTCCCGTAGTTCAAGCGCTCGCCGAGCGGATCCTGGATGAACACCACGGCCTGGCGGAACACCGGCTTGATGGTCGCGCGGCTGATGATCAGCGACTCGACCTCGAACACCCGGCGATCGGTCACCACGAGCACGACCCGTGTCCACCGGAGGACCCGGTACAGAAACCACAGCGCAGAGCCCACGATCACCAGGAAGTACAGGTTGAGCACAGGGCCCGCCCCCACCGCGGTCACCATGAACCCCGCAAGGACGACCAGCAGGACGACGAGGGCCAGCGGCGGCAACAGCACGATGGGGTGGCGGCGGTGCTGGTAGCGCAGTTCCTCGTCGGGCAGGAGGAAGCGCGTGACGTCGGGCATGTTCGCCAGAGTCCGTCGCCGGGCCGGCTGGACCGCGTGGACGTCGGTACTCCGGCCGTTCATGGCCATGGGCTTCGTACTCCCCGGCCGGTCGTGAGGTGAGCTCAGCGACCGGGGGCGTTCGGTTGAAGCGGCAATGTCTCGGCTCCTTTGCGCTCATCCCGCTGGAGCGCACGGCTGCCGTCTCGTCGATCGGCAACCGACGCGTGTTGCTATGAAGATCTACGCGCCGAGCTTCTGTCATTGTAGTGGCCAGTTGATCCATAGCGAGGGATGAATGCACCCGATGTGGATCAAGACGGACGATGTGTCATGGAATTCCACCACCGACATGACCATCCGGGCAGCATCCCGGACCGGACAGCGGGACGGCGATGTGCCATGCGGTCAGTCCTCCGGCGGCGTGTCCCAGTCGGTGACGTCGCGCCCCGCCTCCCGGGCCAAGATGTCGAGCGCGGCGGTTGCACCCGCGCCGGCGGAGATGATCGCCTGGCTGCGGTCGGGGCGCGCCACCCTGCCGACGGCGTAGAGGCCGTCGACAGCGGTGGCGTATTCGGTGTCGACCGGGACGCGCCCATCGACGGGTTCGACGCCGGCCTGGCGCGCCAGGCGTTGCGCGGCCTTGCCGCCGGCGAGCACGACGTAGTCGCCATGGTCCTCATCGCCGCCCGCGCGCACGATGAACCTGCCGGCGGAGTGTTCGAGGTCGTCGACCTGCAGGTCGCGGAACACGGCACCGAACGTGGCGACCTGCTCGCGGGCGCGGCGTTGGAACTCGGTGCCGTCGACCATGTCGATGCCCAGGTAGTTGTGGATCTGGGCGTAGTGCATCGCGGTCTTGTCCTGGGCGTAGATGTGGACCTGCTGGTCGTTCTTGGCTAGGAACAGCGCGGCGCTCAGGCCGGCAGGGCCATCTCCGACCACGATCACGCGTGCCATGTCGTTTCCTCGCAGGGTGTCGGCGCAGTGTGCGCCATCACCCTACGGCCTGGCGCCGCCGGGGCCTGCCTTGGCGACCGTCCGATCGGCGGAACCGTCGTCCGCCGGTTGCGCGGCGGTGACCATGCGCACCATGACGGTCGACAGACCCACCGCGATGGCGAAGATGGCCACGCCCAACGGCACATGGATCGCGGTGGGCAACGCGCCGGGCGCCCAGCCGAGCGCGGCCTGCGCCTCCAGTGCCACCGCCAGCACGATCGAGCCGGCGAGCACCGCCCGCGTGCGCTCGCCGGCGAACCGGTGGGCGATCGCGACGATCAGCAGCAGCAACCCCAGCAGTTCGAGCATGCCACCGACCGCACCGTGGATGGGCAGCGCGTTGGACAGGTCACTGACGAACTGTCCCGCCAGCGCGGCCTGGACCAGCACCGCCGTGGTGATCACCAACACGAGTCCGACATGGACGATCCTCAGCGTACGGCGCATCGTCACTGCCCTCCCGTGCCGCCGTCACCGGTCACCACGATCGTGGCGGTCATGCCACCGTGGAGGGTGCAGCGGTAGTCGTAGGTCCCCGGTTCGTCGAACCGCTGCGCGAAGGTGCCTTCGCGCTGGACGTCGCTTTCGAACGCGTTCCCCACCACGTTGTGGTCGGCGTCACCCTGCCACGTCCAGGTGACCGTGTCGCCGGCGGAGATCTCGGCCGCGACAGGGTCGAACTCGTTGTCGCGCACACCGACCTCGGCGGTGGCGACCGGCGCGGCCGCTTCACCCGGACCTGAGGCCATGGCGACGCAACCCGACAGCGCCAACGCCAGCATGATCGCGGAGCAGATGAAGAGATACCGTTGTGTTCGCATGCTTGCCAGGGTGAAAGGTTCGCGGTGTGAAAGACACTCGGGACTCCCCTGATCTCCGCCCGGAGCCCTCGGGGTCAGAAGGTGGACCGGCTCAGGGTGGCGCCGCCGGCCCGCTCGTGGCCGAGGTGAACGCCGCGTTCCGCGCGCTGCACACCGCGGTCGATGTGTTCATCGACGCGGCGGCCGACCGCTACGGCATCAACCGCAACGACCAGCGCTGCCTCGAACTGCTCGACCGGCAGGGTCCGATGACCGCGGGTGAGCTCGCGGGCGCGGCGGGCCTATCAGCCGCGGCGGTCACCAAGGTCGTCGACCGCTTGACGCGGGCGGGGTACGTACGGCGCACCAGGCCGGCAAAGGACCGACGGCAGGTCGTCATCACCACGACCCCCGCCGAACAGCGGCTCGCACGCGAGGTGTTCGGTCCGCTCATCGGCGACGGCCTGCGGCTGCTGTCTGAGCTTTCCGAAGACGAACTGCGGACACTGCTGGGTGTCCTGCGACGTGCGGCGGCGCTGAACACCATGCACGCCGACCGCGTGCGCGGCGCGCCGCCGCCCGGCTGACGCCCCGCGGTGCTACCGCGCCACGCCGGGCGCGCTCCGCTCGACGACGGCGATGTGCGTCTCGAAGTGGGCCGGACCGTCGGATTCGAGCTCGTAGACGCAGGTGGCGATCGGCGCGATGGTCAGTGCGCTCGGCGACCACCACCCCAGCGGCTCGGGTTCGCGTTGACCGCTGACGATGCGCCACGATCCCGCGCCCTGCTGGGTGATGACGCACTGGTCGCCACTGGGCGCGCGCAGGCGCAACGTGTGCGGACCCTCGATCTCGACGTCACAGTCGGGATGGACGTGGAACAGCTGGCGGATGCGGTGCCGGCCACCGTCGGTCACCTCGACATCGTCGCGGATGTGGAGCCGTCGCGGGGGGCGATGCTCCAAGGTCCGGGTGTGGTGCCCGTGGTCGAGCAGGTGGCGTACGGTCACCCGGTCACCGGTGGCCGTGCGCTCGGCCGCGACGTGCTCCACGGGATGGATCGAGAACGGCGACCCGATCTCCACGACGTTGTGGGCACTCGACGAGCACAGGTAGATGCGCTCCCAGCGGTCGTACTCGTAGGAGTGCGGGCCCGGATCGATCAGCCACTCCCGCCCGAGCGCGTAGAGGACGAACGACAGGCCATCATGGTGGAAGTGGGGGAACCGGAAGTAGTCGGTCTTGAAGACCACGTGGGTGTCGTCAACCACGTCGGAGTCGTCGGGGTGCTGGCCGCGCATGACCGCGTAGATGCCGGCGTCACGCGCCAGCAGTGCGGCACGGTCCTGCCGGGGGTTGGGTTGCGACGAGGCCGCGGCCGCACGCGACTCGCCTCCGATCTCAGCCAGTGAGGAGCGCCACTGCGGGATCGGGCGCTCGTTGGTGTCACCGATGCGCGGCAGCGAGCCGTCCGGGCGCACCAGCCACGGCCAGACCTCGGCGGCGCGATCGAGGCGGCGACCCACGGACACTGGTTGGGGGTGGCCCACCTCATCGAGGTAGCTGACCAGCGCGGCCAACCGGCGGAGGATGAAGAAGTGGTAGCGCGGCGACTGCTCCTTGCTGAAGCCGTCGTCGGCGAACGCCTGCTCGACATAGGCCTCGAGCCGTGCCTCCGCGAGCAGCGCCCACACATCGGCGTCGGCCAGCTCGGGCAGGAAGACGCACACCGACAGCAGCGAGCCCGCGGCTTCCAGCGCGTGGTTCGACCGGTGGCCGTGGGTCGTGTCGTCGGCCAGGAAGTGCGCGTGCTGGGTGATGCTCGCCACGACCAGACGCACCAGGGCCTCGTCGACCTTCGGTCCGCGCCGGTACAGCTCGAGGAACCAGCACAGGATGCGCACGCGGAACGAGACCGCGTGGTCGTGCCAGGCGCCCGACGAGCGGCCCGGCGGCCTGGAGTTGCTCGCGATCCACGACTCGATGACGTCGACGACGACGCGCCAGACATCGTCGTCGTGATCAACGTGCGCCACCACGATGAGCGGTTCGAGCCACATCAACGAGTGCCGGTACATCTCCTCGGTGCGACTGCTGCCCGCGGGCGCCTCCCAGAGCGGCGGAAGGTGCTCCTCGCGCGCCGCGATGGTCGTGTGGGCCCGGAAGCGGCCCTCGAGCAGGTCCCGCGCCCGGCAGCGCATCACGGGGTTCGCGTGGGGCTCCACGCTGTGCAGGTACATCGCCGGCGGTGGCTTGCGCTCGATCCAGGTCTGCACGGCGGTAGCGGGGTCGTCAACCACCGCGCCGAGGTCATCAGCCAGGGTCGACGGGTCGATCCGCTCCCACGCGGCGGGTTCTGCCCCGTGCTCGTCGTCGTCGACCAACGTCGGCGACGCCAACCTGGCCACCCCCACGCGCAGGGCCCGAAGGCAACCGCGCACCAATGTCGTCATCTTCAGTGGCCCACCGCTCCGCTACTTGAGGCCTGTCCAGAGGCCACGCATTGCACCACCGTCGGCGACCACAGTCACGGACGTTGGGAACGGTGGCAACGAACGGTCATCTGATGAACCACAGATGAACGCGCAACCACCGCACGAACAACACCGGCGGCGGCGCATCCGTTCGACGCCGTCAGCGAACTTCCATAGGCTTGCACAGGCCCGGCGTCCAGTGGACGGACCCGACGAGCCGGCACCCATGCGAAGGGGCACCGCGTGAGCATCACCGAAGCCATGCGCCGCACGCTGCGCGGCAGGCCGCGCACGGACTGGCGCACGGCGGTGGCGGCGTACCTGGCGGACCCGTCGGACTTCTGGGGCGACGGCGCACCCCGGCACGCCGAGAAGCTCGAGACCAAGAAGCGCGCGCTGCGCCGGCGCGATGGCCTCGACGACGCCGAGATCATCGACGCGGTGCTGTCCATGGCGGCCAAGCGCCGGCGGCAGCGGCCGCCTCCGGTCTATGTCACCGGCCTGGGCGGCAGCGGTTCCCACTGGGTGGCGGGCATGCTCAACGACCTCGGCGGGCTGGTCGCCGCCGGCGAGGTCTACTTTCCACAGCGCCTGCTCGACCAGCTCTCCGACCTCGACGCCGACGACCAGGCCTGCGCGATCGACGCGATCCACCTGCTGCACGGCTGGCCCCGCACGGCCGACGTGTGGGCGTCGAGCATCGTCAACTGCGCCGCCGGCGTGCAGAAGCTGCGGCTGTGCAAGCGCTGGGATTCCGGCGCGGTGGGCATCTACCTGGTCCGCGATCCGCGTGACCAGGTGCTGTCGGTCACGTTCCGCAAGACGGGCTTCCGCCGGTATGAGGACCCCGACGCGTCCGACACGGACTACCTGCAGCGGATGGCGCAGCGCAACGCGGCCTCCTATCAGCACTCGCTGACCGTCGCCGGCGTCATCGACATCCGCTGCCGCTACGAGGACCTGTGCGAGCAGCCGCGACCACTGCTGCGCCAGGTGCTGGCCGCGCTGGGCCGCACGGTCGACGACGCCGTGGTCGAACGCACCGCCGTGGCGCACGACGCCGAGACCATCCGCGCCGGCAAGGGCGCCAAGGTCTCCAACCTCGACGAGGGCGGCCAGGCACGGACCTGGCAGGAGACCACCGACCCCGCGCAGCGCAGGATGCTGCACATGTACCTGGTCGACGCGATCTCCGGGCTGGGATACCCGCCGGGTGACTGCATGGGCACGCCGCTGCCGGACCACACCCTGCCGGCGAGGTCCCTGCGCTTCGACGGCGGGCCGCCCGGTCCCCTCTACCAGCGCGTCGACGGCGCATGGACCCCGCTCGACGGCGACGGCGATCTCGCCGTGGCGGCGGGTGTGCCCATCCTGCTGCGGATCGGCGCGCAGTCCGGTGCCCTGGAGGCGTTGGCGCAGTGCGGCACCGACGACGTGCAGGCGCTCTGCCTGGCGGCCAACACCGTCGTGGACGACGACGCCTTGCGCCACCTGTCGGGCGTGACGGATCTGCGCACGCTGGACCTGGCGCGGACGCGCGTGACCGACGCGGGGCTCGACCGGCTGTCGCACCTCACGCAGTTGCAGCAACTCCAACTGGCCGGCACCGACACCACGCCCCAGGGGCGCGCACGCCTGTCAAGCCGGCTGCCGCAGCTGACGATCTGGGTCTGACGCCGCCGACCGGTCGCACCCGTCAGCGTCGCGTCCCGGATCCGCCCAGAAGTCGCACCCATCGGCGGGCTCACGGACTGGCGACGACCTCACGCCGGATCCGCTGTGTCACCGGACCGGGACGGCCGAAGTGCCAGCCCTGGCCCGTGTCGCACCCGATCAGGCGGAGCCGGTCGGCCTGGACCGGCGTCTCGACGCCTTCGGCCGTCACCGTCAGCCCGAGGCTGTGTCCCAGGTTGACCAGCGCCGCGACGATCTGCTCGTCGACCGGATCGGGGTGGTCGGCCGAGCGCAGGCCGTGAACGAACGAGCCGTCGAGCTTGAGCTCACAGACCGGCAGGGTCCGAAGGTACGTGAGGTTGGAGTAGCCGGTGCCGAAGTCGTCGATCGCGACCCGCACCCCGGTCTGCGCCAGGCGGCGGAGACCGGCGACGGCGACGTCGTCGGTGCCCATCACCGCGCTCTCGGTGATCTCGAGCTGCAGGCGCTCGGGTGGCAGGCCGGTCCTGGCGAGGATGGCCTGGACATCCTGGAGCAGACCCGGATGCTGGATCTGACGGGCCGCCAGGTTCACGCTGACGAACGGGCCGATCGCGTCGGGACCGTTCCACTGCAACGCGTCGCGGCACGCCCGTTCGAGCACGCGGCGACCGAGCGGCACGATGATGCCCATCTGCTCGGCGAGCGGGATGAACCAGTCGGGACCCAGCGTCCCCAGCAGCGGGTGATGCCACCGCAACAGCGCCTCGAACCCGACGATGTCTCCGTCGCGCAACCCGACCAGGGGCTGATAGTCGAGAACGAACTCGTCGTTGTCGAGTGCCGCCGGCAGCGCCGCTGCGAGCTGCGAGCGCGTCAGGTCGCGGGTGTTGTGCTCGTCGTCGTAGACCGCCCAGCAGCCGGGCCCGTCGCGCTTCGCGCGGCGCATGGTGATGTCGGCGGCCCGCATGAGGTCGGCCGGGTCCGACGCGGCGGTGGGCCGCTCGACGATGCCCACGCTGGCCGACGGCACCAGTTCCTGACCGTCGATGTTGATCGGCGCCGTCACGTCGGCCAGGGCGCCGCGGGCGATCTCGATGACTTGGCTGACGCCGGTCGAGCCTTCGATGAGCAGCACGAACTCGTCGCCGCCGTGACGAGCGGCCACGCGGTTGTCCGCGTCGGCCCAGCGGCGCAGCCGCTCGGCGACCGCGACCAGCAGTTGGTCCCCGAGGTGGTGGCCCAGGCTGTCGTTGATGACCTTGAAGCCGTCGAGGTCGAACAGG
>Ga0268386_10003736_pt1 | contig 11123 bp, 6 predicted proteins | sample RVTome_15_FD_200260 | JGI IMG/M metagenome (GOLD analysis project Ga0268386, IMG submission 200260) | Soil microbial communities from uranium-contaminated site in the Upper Colorado River Basin, Wyoming, United States - RVT150D86... ... | reverse complement strand
TCCCCGACCGCAACAGATGTCGCGGCCCCCTCTGCCTCGGCCGATCCGGACGCAACGTCGAGCGCCACTCCCGCCATGGACTCGAACGACCCCGTCGTCACCACGACACTGTTGGGCGCGTAGTACGAGAATGCGAAGCCGTCGGAGGTGGCGGTTCCGGCCAGCCCTTGCCCTCCGACCCCCTGGCCGAGGTCCGTGCTGGTCCACGCGTTCTCGGTGTCGTGCGTTGCGACCTGAACCCCGGTGCCGTCCGTGTACCCGACCATGGGCCCGTCCGGTGCGGCCACCACCGCCGTCCGGCACGTCGCGCACCCCGGAGCCTCCGTCGCGATCGCGACCACGTTCCACCGACCGCCGTCCGGCGTGGCCAGCTGCACGGTCCCGTTCGGCGACGTCGACGTCTGGAAGGCGATCCAGGGCTCGCCGTCCACGAGGGCGATCGACGGTCCGAGCCCCGGGATGCTGCTGACGAGCGCGGCGGTCGCCTGCGTGGTGGTGGCGGGGTCCAGCGAGCCGGTGGCGTAGTAGATGCCCGCGACCGACCCCCAGACCGCGTGATAGGTGTCGCCGTCGGCTACCAGCTGGAGGCCGGTGACGTTGTCCGGCTTCAGCCGCGAGACCGACGACTCGAACGCCGGGTTGAACGCCACGTTGACGTTGGGGATCTGCTCGGCGATCGCGATCGCGCCCCGCGTCCAGTAGCCCTCCTGGCTCACGGTGGCCAGGAACACCCCGGGCAGCGACGGCGCCCCCACCGGGCGCGGTGCCACGACCTCGCCCTCCTCGGGCACCTCCTCGAACCCGAAGTATGCAACGACGGGCAGTCCCGCCTCGTTGGTCACGACCGAGCTGTGGCGGCCGGCGTCGTTCAGGGCGTCGGCCACCTCGGGGAGGAACCGGACCCCGGAGCCGACGTCGACCGCCGGTGCCGGCGGTTCGGCGCAGGCCGCGGCGATGATCGCCAGGACGACGGCGAGCGGCGCGAGCTTCCTTCCCGAGGCCTGGGGCATGAGCGCGGGCAATCCTAACAAGGTCCGATCGTCGCCCGTTCCTGCGGTCGTGCGCCGATTCACGACTCGCGGGTGGCGCCCGCCATCTCGAGCGGCAGGGTGCCGAGGACCTCTGCCAGGAACCTCCCGGTGTGCGAAGCCGGGTGCGCCGCAACGTCTTCGGGCGGTCCGGCCACCAAGATCTCGCCGCCGGCGTCGCCGCCCTCGGGTCCAAGGTCGACGATCCAGTCCGCCGTCTTCACGACGTCCAGGTTGTGCTCGATCACGATCACGCTGTTCCCTTGGGCGACCAGGCGCTGCAACACGGACAGGAGTTTGCGGATGTCCTCGAAGTGCAGACCCGTCGTCGGCTCGTCGAGGACGTACAGCGTGCTCCCCGTCGCGCGCTTCTGCAGTTCGGACGAGAGCTTGATCCGCTGGGCCTCCCCGCCCGAGAGCGTGGGCGCCGGCTGCCCGAGCTTCACGTAACCGAGTCCGACGTCCGAGAGCGTCTGCAGGTGCCGCCTGATCACCGGGATGTTCTGGAAGAACTCGAGCGCCTCGTCGACGCTCATCTCGAGGACGTCGGCGATCGACCGGCCCTTGTACCTCACCTCCAGGGTCTCACGGTTGTAGCGGTGCCCCTTACACACCTCGCACGTGACGTAGACGTCCGGCAGGAAGTGCATCTCGATCTTGATCTGGCCGTCCCCCGCGCAGTTCTCGCATCGGCCGCCGCGAACGTTGAACGAGAACCGACCCTGCTGGTACCCGCGGACACGCGCCTCCGGCACCTGGCTGAAGAGCTTGCGGACGTGGTCGAACACCCCCGTGTAGGTGGCGGGGTTCGAGCGCGGCGTCCGCCCGATCGGCGACTGGTCGATGTCGATGACCTTGTCGATCTGCTCCCAGCCGACGAGCCGGCGATGCCGCCCCGGCAGCGCCCGCGACCGGTAGATCTTCTGCATGAGCGCCCGGAGTAGGACCTCCTGCACAAGGGTGGACTTCCCGGAGCCGCTCACGCCCGTGACGCAGACGAGCAGGCCGAGCGGCACGTGCAGGTCGATGTTCTTCAGGTTGTGCTCCCTCGCCCCGAGGAGCTTCAGCCAGCGGTCTCCCGGCGCCCGGCGGACCTCCGGTGTCGGGATCATCCGGCGGCCCGACAGGAACGCTCCGGTGATCGAGTCGTCGTGCTCCAGGAGCCCCTTCAGGTCGCCCGTGTACACGATCCGACCGCCGGCGCTGCCGGCGCCCGGGCCGATGTCCACGACGTGGTCGGCGGCGGCGATCGTCGCCTCGTCGTGCTCGACCACGATGAGCGTGTTGCCGAGATCCCGGAGTCGCACGAGCGTGTCGAGCAGCCGCCGGTTGTCGCGCTGGTGGAGCCCGATCGACGGCTCGTCGAGGATGTAGAGGACGCCCACGAGGCCGCTGCCGATCTGCGTGGCGAGCCGGATCCGCTGCGCCTCGCCGCCCGCCAGCGTTGCGCTCGCGCGGGCGAGCGTGAGGTAGTCGAGCCCGACGTCGACGAGGAACTGCAGCCGCTCGCGGATCTCCTTCAGCAGCCGTTCGGCGATCATCTGCTCGCGCTCGCTGAGCTCCACCTCGTTGGTGAAGGCGAGTGTGTCTCGGATCGACCGGTCCGTGAGCTCCGAGATGTTGAGCCCCCCGACGGTGACGGCGAGGCTCTCGGGACGCAGGCGCGCGCCGCCGCAGGCCCGGCAGGGGATCTCGCGCATGAACTCCTCGAGCCGCTCGCGCTGGCTGTCGGAGTCCGTCTCGACGTGCCGGCGTTCGACGACGGGGACCACGCCCTCGTAGGTGGTCCAGTACGAGCGGGTCCGGCCGTAGCGGTTCTTGTAGCGGACGTGGATCTCATCGCCCGATCCGTAGAGGACGACGTCGCGGGCCTTCTTCGACAGCCGCTTCCAGGGGGTCGTCGTCGAGAACCCGTGCAGATCGGCCACCGCCTCCAGCACCCGGTCCCAGTACTCGAGCCTCGAACTCGACCAGGGTGCGAGCGCGCCCTCCTCGATCGACAGATCCGGGTCCGGCACCACGAGCTCGGGCTCGACCTCGAGCCGGGTCCCGAGCCCGTCGCATGTCTGACAGGCGCCGTACGGCGAGTTGAACGAGAAGTTCCGCGGCTGGAGCTCCTCGAACGAGAGCCCGTCGTACGTGCAGGCGAGCGACTGGCTGAACGTCTGGACGTCCTCGCCGTCGTGCGTCTGGACGGCGATCGCCGCCAGGCCCTCCGTGAGCTGCAGCGCAGCCTCGATCGAGTCGGCGACGCGCCTGCGGATGTCCGGCTTGGCGACGAGCCGGTCGACGACCACCTCGATCGTGTGCTTGTAGTGCCGAGGCAGCCGGATCGGCTCGGAGAGGTCGCGGACCTCGCCGTCGATCCGGGCCCGGACGAACCCCTTCTGTGCGAGCTCCTGCAGGAGCTTCTCGTACTCCCCCTTGCGGCCCCGAACGACCGGCGCCAGCACCTGGAACCGGGTCCCCTCGGGGAGCTGCATGACCTGATCGACGATCTGGTCGGGCGTCTGCCGGCCGATCGGACGGCCGCACTTCGGGCAGTGGGGGTGGCCGATCCGCGCGAAGAGCACGCGGAGGTAGTCGTAGATCTCGGTGATCGTTCCCACGGTGGAGCGGGGGTTCTTCGAGGTGGACTTCTGGTCGATCGAGATCGCCGGTGACAGGCCCTCGATGAAGTCCACATCCGGCTTCTCCATCTGGCCGAGGAATTGACGCGCGTACGCGGAGAGCGACTCCACGTACCGGCGCTGGCCCTCTGCATAGATCGTGTCGAACGCCAGCGAGCTCTTCCCGGAGCCCGAGAGGCCGGTGAACACGATCAGGGAGTCGCGCGGCAGCTCCAGCGTGACGTTCTTGAGGTTGTGCTCGCGCGCTCCGTGAATGACAAGCGTGTCGGTTCCCATCGGGGGCATCGTACCGAAGGCTCCGACATCGCCTGGGGCCGGGCCCGGACACCCGCCTGCGGCGGCTCGGGTGCGGCTATCGTGCCGCGGATGGAGCCCCCGGCCGCCGACGAGCGCGTCCCGTTCGCCCGGGCTTTCCGCTTCTGGCTGCGGCTCGGCTTCGTGAATTTCGGAGGACCGGCCGGCCAGATCGCGCTCATGCACACCGAGCTCGTCGAGCGCCGACGTTGGATCGGCGAACCGAACTTCCTCCACGCGTTGAACTTCGCGATGCTGCTGCCCGGCCCCGAGGCGCATCAGCTCGCGATCTACGTCGGCTGGCTCCTGAACGGTTCGCCCGGCGCGATCGTCGCCGGCGTCTTCTTCCTCCTCCCGGCGTTCGTTCTCATGGTCGTCCTCTCCTGGGTCTACGCGGTCCACGGCGACGTCACGTGGATCGCCGGGATCTTCGACGGCTTCGCGTGGGCGGTCGTCGCGATCGTGGCGGCCGCCATGTTCCGGATCGCGGCGCGGGCCCTGGGTCGGCGCGGGCTCGTGCTCGTCGCCGTGCTCGCATTCCTCACGCTCTACCTGTTCGGCGTCCCCTTCCCGCTGGTCGTCGTTGGGGCCGGCCTCGTCGGGCTGCTCGCGCCGGTCGCCGCTCCCGGCGCCCGGCAAGGGCTCGTGGCCTCCGAGCATCCCGAACGGATCCGACCAACCGCGGCGAGGACGGTCCGGGTCCTCGCCGTCGGCCTGGCGGTGTGGCTCGTCCCGCTGGTCGCCCTCGCCGCCGCCTCCGGGTTCGACGGTGTGCTCGCCGAGGAGGCCCTGTTCTTCTCGGTGATGGCGCTCGTGACCTTCGGCGGCGCGTACGCTGCGCTCGCGTACGTGAACCAGGCCGCCGTGATCCGGTTCGGCTGGCTGACGGCCGACGAGATGGCGGTCGGGCTCAGCCTGGCGGAGACGACGCCGGGACCGCTGATCCTCGTCGTCTGCTTCGTCGGGTTCCTCGGCGCCTTCCGCGAGTCCGGCGCTCTCGCGCCGCTGACTGCCGGCGTCCTCGGTGCGACGGTCGCCGCGTGGGCCACCTTCGTCCCGAGCTTCCTCTGGATCTTCCTCGGCGCCCCGTCGGTCGAACGGCTCCGCGGGAACGAGCGGCTCGGTTCCGCGCTCGCCGCGATCACCGCGGCCGTCGTCGGCGTGATCGGCAGCCTCGCGGTGACGTTCGCGACCAGCGTCCTGTTCGACGAGGTGCGGATGCGTACCCCTTTCGGCCACGACGTCCCGGTTCCCGTCTGGTCCTCGGCCAACCTCGTCGCCGTCGCCGTCGCCGCGGCGTCATTCGTCGCGATCCGGCGGTTCGACGTCAACGTCGTGTGGGTGGTGCTGGCCGCCGGCCTCGTCGGACTCGTGCGGGCGCTCGCATAGCACCGGCCTGGTTCCGGTTGCGGATCCGCTCGCACGCCCGGTTGGGGTACGCTCCGCGACGTGAAGAGACCGTGACCGAACGCCCCTCGCTCGAGGCACTGAGTTCGCAGGAGCTCCACGACCGCGCCACGCGGCTCGCCTGGAGGCGCCTCGACGTCGCCTTCCTCTGGGACCTGCTCAAGACGATCCCGGAGGCGCGCGCCGCTGCAGGAGACGAGGAGCGGGCCGAGACCGACATCATCCGTCCGCTCGCCCTCTTGAACGACCTGGTCGACGCGGACCGCGGGGATCTCGCCGACGCGCTCCGGCCCTACTACATCGACTACCTGGCCGAACACGAGACCGCGGCGAACGACTGAGTTCGCCATCACGGTCCCGATCCCCCGTCGCCGACATCTGCCCGGAGGTCACGCGTCCGACCGGCTACGATGCGGCCGATGCGCGATCTCGAGTCCTACCGAGCCGAGTTCCCGGTGGTCGAGCGCAAGGCGTACCTGATCAGCGCATCGCTCGGGCCGATCTCGAACCGGTCGCGGGCGTACCTCGACGCGTTCGTCGACGCGTGGGCCTCCAAGGGCGCGCCCGATCACGTCTGGTTCGAGGACATCTTCCCGAGGATGCGCTCGCTGAAGTCGTCGTTCGCCGGCCTCGCGGGCTGCGATCCGGACGAGCTCGCGATCACGACGAACATCTCGGTCGCGATCTCGACCATCGCCTCCGCGCTCGATTTCAGGGAGCGCAACAAGGTCGTGATGTCCGAGCTCGACTTCCCCACGGACGGCCACGTGTGGCTCGCGCAGGGCAGGCGCGGCGTCGAGATCGAGTGGCTGCGCTCCACCGACGGCCTGACGATCCCGGTCGAGGAGTTCGACCGTGCGATCGACGAGCGGACCGCCGTGGTCATGGTGAACCGCGTCCTGTACCGGTCGAGCGCGATCGTCGACGCGAAGGAGGTGTGCCGGATCGCGAGGGAACGCGGTGCGCTGTCGTTCGTCGACGACTACCACGGGATCGGCATCGTCCCGCTCGACCTCCACGACCTCGGATGCGACCTCTACGCCGCCGGCTCGCTGAAGTGGCTCTGCGGCGGCCCGGGTCTCGTGTTCCTGTACGTTCGCCGCGACCTGATCGCCCGGCTGGAGCCGCTCGTCACCGGCTGGTTCGCGACGGCGGAGCCCTTCGCGTTCGACACCGAGCACCTCGAGTACCACCCGACGGCGCGGCGGTTCGAGCACGGGACGCCCCCCGCCCCCGTCTACTTCATCGCCCAGGGCGGGCTCGACGTGATCGCCGAGGTCACGCCCGAGCGGATCCGCGCTCGCCAGGGCGAGCTTCAGGACCACCTGATCGCGCGCGCGGACGAGCTCGGCCTGCCGGTGCGGACGCCTCGCGAACGCGACGTGCGGGGAGGCGTGGTGAACGTCGGCGTCGGTCCGGAGGCCGGGAAGATCTGCCACGCCCTCCTCGAGCGAGACGTCTCCACCGACTACCGGGGGGACGGGCTGCGGATCAGCCCGCATTTCTTCAATACCGAGGCGGACATCGACCGCTGCTTCGAGCAGCTGCGCGCGCTCCTGTAACCCTGCGCGAGCGAGCTCGCCTCGAGCGGGCCTAGGCTCCGGAGGTCCCGCTCGGCCGGACCTCGACCGGGATGCGTTGGACCATGTTGTTCGCGAAGCCGTGGTAGTTCCAGGGCTGTTCGAGCGGCTGGGTGTTGCCGGCCGCATCGGTCGCCCGGCAGCAGAGCTCCGACTCGCTCGGTTCCGTCGCCGTCCAGTCGAACGTGAACGGCCTCCACCCGAACGGCGACGCCGCCTCGCCGAGCGTCGCCTCCGCCCAGGTGGTGCCCCCGTCGGTGCTGACCTCGACGCGCTCGATCGACGCCCATCCCGACCAAGCGCGGCCCCGCAGACGGTGGCGCCCGGTCTCCACGAACCGCTTCCGGGTGAGGAACTCCGGGATGCCGGGCGGGATCATCAGCGAACGCGGATTCATCCTCGTGACCGGCGTGCCCTCGTCGTCCGGGTTCTGCCGGAACCGGTACACCACCTGCTGGAAGCCCTCGAACGGCTCACGCACCGCGGTGATCCGCGTGAGCCACTTCACGCTCGTCATGCCGTACCAGCCCGGCACGAGCAGGCGGAGCGGGTAGCCGTGCTGCGGTGGCAGTGCAGCGCCGTTCATCTCGTACGCGAGCAACACTTCGTCGCGCATCGCGTCGGCGACGGTCAAGCTGCGCTCGTAGTCGTGCTCGACCTCCCCCTGGATACCGCGATCGGCGCCGGCGAACACGAGCTCGACCGCTTCGTCGTCGATCCCGATCTCCTCGAGGAGGGAGCGGAGCGGCGTCCCGGCCCATTCGGCGGTCCCGATCGCCTCGGTCAACCAGGGTTGCGAGATCGGGCGTGGCGACAGCCTGGCCCTGCCGTTGCCCGCGCACTCCATCGTCACCGGGAGAGTGACCTTCGTCCGCGATCGTAGGTCGGCGATCGACAGCTGGACCGGATCGTGAACCAGGCCGCCGATCGAGAGCGACCAGCTCGTCTCGTCCGCCTCGGGGACGTCGAAGTGGATCAACAGGTAGAGCATCCCGGCGGGCGTGATGTCGTGGCGGAGGCCCTCGAGGTGCATCCCGTGGTTCCGGAGGGCCAGCTGGAGCTCCTCGAGCGTCACCTCACTGGACGCCGAGACACCTTCGGGCACGTCGGCCGTCTCGGCGTCACCACTCATCCCGACTCCGGCCGCCACGACGGCTCGGTGCCCAGCCCCAGATGGAAGGTCTGGCTGCCGTCCGCGCGCATCAGGTAGATGTTGCCGGTGGCCGGGCCGGAGGGCGTCGAGACGCCGTGGGGCGACGACATGACGATCCAGTCTCCGTCAGGGGACCAGTCGACCACGAGCCGCCCCCGCTCGGGCACCTCCTCAACGAACACGCGTTCGCCCGTCCCGTCCGGGCGGACCGACACGAACCGTTCGTCGGCCGAGAGCAGGACGCGGCCGCCATCCGGCGTCCAGGCGAGCGCCACGCCCGGCCCCTCGCGCAGCCTGACGAGATCCGTGCCGTCGGCGTCGATCACGTAAGGCATGATCCCGTCCGGCGAGAACACGGTGAAGCGATCCGGCTGCCGTCCGGCGACCAGACCGGTATCTCGATCCGTTCGTTCTCCCGAGCCAGCAGTTCCGTCAGACCCGACCCGTCCGGAGCCACGAAGGCGAGCCCGGACCGATAGTCCGGGTCACCCTGATCGTCGAACGCGAACACGATCCTGCCACCGTCCGGCGACCATGCCGGCGTGTACTCGTCGCCCGTGGCGACGGTCAACGCGCGGAGATCGCTGCCGTCGTCGTCCATCACGTAGAGGTCGAAACCTGCGGCACCGGCGCCGGCGAAGACGATCCGGGACCCGTCGGGTGACCAATCCGGCCAGGTGTTGGGTCCCGTCTCCGCCTGCGTGGTCGACCGTACGAGCTCCCCACCGGGATTCACCAGCTCGATCGCGCCGCCCTGCTCGACCGCGATCAACCCGTCCGGCGCGCGGGTCCATGGACCCCCCAGCTTCTCCGGCCCCGCGCACCGTCCACCTCGGATCCGTTCGAACGTGATCGCATCCGGGTCGCCCGACCACACGTACGCGGCCGGGCGAGGGTCGCCTCCCCCGCCGACGGCCTCGGGCTGGAAGCAATACCCGCGCTCCGGAGAGAAGAGGACGGCGTTCGGCTTCTGGAGCAGGATGGACCCGGATTCGTTCACGTCGTTCGGGAACAACGTGAAGATCTGCTCGTACGTATCGCCGCGGAGGTGCATGGCACAGGTCTCGTCGCGGAACCCTGCGCATCCTCCCGATGGGAACGTGAGATAGCTGCCGTCCTCCAGGGCGGCTGTGGGCGCGCCGGCCGGACGATCCTTTCCGGTCTCCACGCTCTCGGCGCCCGGGGAGAACGGTCCGGAGGTCAGCCACCACTCGTAGAGCGACAGGTCTCCCAGGTCGTTCCTGACGGCGTGCGCGTAGATCGACGCGTTCTCATCCGTCCACTCGATGTGGGATTGGTCGGGCTCCTCCTCGGACCTGAAGAAGGGTCCGGCTCCGGACCGGTCGATCGTCCAGCAGAGGACCCGGCCAGCCGGTGCGCCTCCGATCGTGTAGGGGCCGACCGCGATGTGTTCGGTCGAGCAGTCACCCTCTGGCGCGCGTTGGTTGTTGACGTTCACCTCGAAGGCGGCGTCCATCTCGGCGCGCGTCTGGAAGAGCTGGTACAGCACGTCGACGTCCTCGATCCGGCACACGAGCGAAGCACGCTCACCGCGCAGCGATTCGGGGCGGTCGAGGGGGAGGCAGTCGTTGCTGACAGCGTCGGGGATGAAGGTGAGTAGGAGTTCCTCGTCTTGCGAGAGCGCACGGTCGACGGTCCGGAATGCCGGCGGAGGGGTCGGGCTGGCCGTCGCCGTGAGCGTCGACGTGGGGGTGCCGTCGTCGACGGATGACGCATCGCCTCGGAACAACGACGCGGCGAGCATGCCGACGACGAGCGCGAAGACCACGGCCATCGCCGGGACGAGACGACGAAGCGGGGACCGCGACTCCGGACCACCAGTGGTGATGGGACCCCCCAATCCGAGCGCGCTTGAGGCCTCGCGGGCCAGGGCGCCGGCGCTCGGATACCTATCCGCCGGCGCCTTGGCCATCGCCGTCGCGACCACCCGATCGATGTCGCGCGGGAGATCCGGTGCGATCTCCGTCACCCCGGGGGGCGGCTCCTGGAGATGGGCGTACATCAGCGCGGCATCGTTGTCGGCGGCGAACGGCGGACGGCCGGTCAGACACTCGAACAGCACGCACCCGAGCGAATAGACGTCGGTGCGCGCGTCGGGCGTCCCCCCCTGGAACTGCTCGGGGGCCGCGTAGTCGAGGGTCCCGACGAACTGGCCGGTTCCGGTGACCCCCGAGTCGCTGGCCGAGCGTTTCGTGAGCCCGAAGTCCGACAGGTACACGTGCTCCGCCTCGTCCCGGCCCCGCGCCCTCGCGAGCAGCACGTTGCCCGGCTTCACGTCGCGGTGGACGAGCCCCTGCTCGTGGGCGGCGTCGAGCGCGGCTGCGACCTGTCGCACGACCGCGATCGAGTGGGCGGGATCCAGGGCCCCACCGTCGTAGAGCATCGTCCGGAGATCGCTCCCCTCGACGTAGCGCATCGCGATGAACAGGTCGCCGCCGGACGCCCCTGCCTCGTAGATCGGGATCACGTTCGGGTGATCGAGCGACGCCGCGAGCCGCGACTCTCGGATGAACCGCTCCCGGAACCGGTCGTCCTCGGCGAGCTGCGGCGCGAGCACCTTCAACGCCACCTTGCGCTGAAGCCATTCGTGCTGAGCGAGGTAGACGACGCTCATCCCGCCCCGTCCGAGGGTCCGTTCGATGCGGTAGCTCGCGAACTCGGTCCCCGGCGGCAGGTCGATCCGGCTCGGACGCACATCCGGCGCTCGTGGTTCGGAGCGCGCGAGCGCCGGGTCCCGCCGGAGGATCTGCTCATGGAGGTGCTGCAGCTGCTCGGAGGGATCGGTTCCGAGCTCGCTCGACAGCACCTCGCGGGCACGCTCGTACGCGGAGAGCGCCTCCGCCTGGCGGCCCGACCGGTACAGGGCCACCATCAGGTTCGCCCACATCCGCTCGCGGAGCGGGTAGCGATCCGTGAGCGCCTCGAGTTCGGAGACCACGGTGGAGTAGCGACCCCTGGCGATCTCCGCGCCGATCCGGCGTTCGACCGCCGACAGCCGCAGCTCCTCCAG
>Ga0268386_10003735_pt1 | contig 11123 bp, 8 predicted proteins | sample RVTome_15_FD_200260 | JGI IMG/M metagenome (GOLD analysis project Ga0268386, IMG submission 200260) | Soil microbial communities from uranium-contaminated site in the Upper Colorado River Basin, Wyoming, United States - RVT150D86... ... | reverse complement strand
GTTCCATTTGCGTGCGGAGGCCCGCCAGCTCGCTCTCGAGAACCGCGGCACGCTCGCCGTCCTGCGCCCGATCGCGCTCGAGCGCTTCGATCCGGGCGTGAGCGGCCGCCAGCGCGCCCTCGGTGCGGGCGCGCTCGTCCCCAATAGAGGCCTGCGCGTCCGCGCGGGTCTTTTCGAGCGCGGCGCCCACCGTCTCGAGTTCCGCTTCGGCGCGTTCCGCCTCCGCGCGCATCGTGTCCAGCGCCGCGCGGGCATCGGCGGCGTCAGCCTGGACCCGTTCCAGATCGGCTCGGGCCTCTGCGGCTTCGGCGCGTGCCTTTTCCAGATCGGCCTGAATGGTCTCAGCGTCCGCCCGCGCTTTGCCGGCCTCGGCGCGAGCCGCGTCGGCGTCGGCACGAGCCGCGAGGAACTCCCCGCGCGCGCGTTCGATGTCGGCGGCGCTCTGCTGCTTGATCTGGGCGATAGATTCCGCGGCGGTCTGCTCGGTTTCGAGGCGCGCGCGCGTGCATTCCGCGACGGTCCGGCGATCGGCCTCCGCGGCCGCGGCGGCGAGCTCCGTTTCCAGCCGGGACGCCCAGTCGGCGCGAACCTGTTCGAGCTGAACGGCCCAGCGCTCGTGCGCCTCGGCGTCCGCCGCGCGGCGCGCGGCCTCGACGGCCTCGTGCTGCACCCGATCGACCGTTTCCAGCTGTGCTTCGAGTTCGGCTTGTAACTGGGTACGGATGGCGTCGATTGCGCTTCTGAGCTGGTCCTGGGACATCCCTCCGGATTATCCGGACCGGACCGGGGCAAGTCAAGCGGAGAAAGCGCCCTATCTCCAAGCAGGACAGAGATTTGACGCAAAATCGAGAAGGCCGTACAATGGCATGTTACGGGAACGAAGGGGGCGAATAGATTCGACGGAGATACGGTGTCGCAGGATGCGTGCCGAGGACCATCACCCTCGTTAATCAGATGGAAACAACCATAACTGCGGACACGCAGCTCGCTCTCGCAGCCTAAACCCCTGTGAGCGTCCACCCCGGTCAGCCTGTGGGCCGGGACTGGATGTCATTTCAGCAGGCTGGTCGCCGACGCGTGGTTTCGGACGTCGGATGACGAGATTATCCGGAGCTGGCTTCCGGCGATTCTTCGCCGCTTCTCGACGCCGGGAGCGAGATTTCAGAAGCGGATACGCATCGTAGATTCCTGCGGGGATGTATTTTCGGACCCGGGTGCGAATCCCGGCGCCTCCACCATTCTCCTGCCGCAGACCGTACGCTCGCTCTGGCAAGCCCCCGAGCGAGGGCCACCACCATCCTCGCACTTCCTTGCTATCATTGAAGATACCCATGCACGCATGTTCGCGGTGGTGCGGCCTGGCGGCGATGGTGTCGCTGCTGGTGATCCTGGCCAGAATGCCGGCCGTCGAGGCCCAGGCATCCGACTATACGGTCATGTCCCGGGAGGGGGCGCAGCAGCTGCCGACCCGCATGGTAGGCGGGCAGGAGATGTTCGCGCTCGACGACCTCGCCCGGTTGTTCGACCTGACGGTCCGTGAAGACACGCTCGCCGGCGGTCTCACGGTCTCCACGAAAACGCAGACGATCGTCTTGACGCCGGGCCAGGCGCTGGCGTCCGTCGCGGGGCGGCTGATCTCACTTCCGGCGCCCCCGGCCCGCGACGGGCGCAGCTGGTTCGTGCCGGTCGACTTCGTCGCGCGCGCGCTGGCCCCTGCCCTGGGTTCGCGCGTCGAGCTGCGCAAGCCCTCGCGGCTCATCCTCACCGGGGAGGTCCGCGTCCCGCGCGTGGCGGGCGCGATCGCGCCGCAAGGCACTCTGGCGCGCCTGACGCTCGACGTCGCCCCCGCCACGCCGCACAGCGTCTCGCAGGACGGCGCGCGGCTGTTGATCCGCTTCGAAGCGGATGCGCTCGACGCGTCGCTGCCGGTTTCGACGACTCCCGAGCTGATATCCGCCGTGCGGCGGGCCGAAGGGGCGCCGATGCTGGTCGTGGATCTGGGGCCGCGCTTCGGGTCGTTCCGCAGCTCTGAGTTGCCGGGCGAGCGCGGGGCAACGCGCATCATCGTGGACGTGCTCCCGTTGACGAGTCCCACACCGGAGCCGCCGCCCGGAGCGCCGGGGGCCGCCGCGCCGCCGATGCCGGATCCGCCGCCGCTCCTCGATCTCGCGCCGCCCGGAGGGCTCCGCACCGTCGTCATCGATGCAGGGCACGGTGGCGATGAGGAAGGCGCCCGGGGGCCGGATGGCACGCTCGAGAAAGACGTCACGCTCAGCGTGGCGAAACGATTGAAGGCCGCGCTCGAATCGCGGCTCGGCCTCCGCGTGATTCTCACGCGCGATTCGGACCAGACCGTCGGGCTCGACGAGCGCGCCGCCGTGGCCAACAACAACAAGGCGGACCTGTTCATCAGCCTGCACGCCAACGCGTCGCTGCGGCCCGCGGCTTCGGGCGCCGAGGTGTTCTACCTGAGCCTGGCGGAATACGGCGATCAGGCGGAGCGCGTCGCGCGCGGCGAGAGCGAGGCCCTTCCCGTGTTCGGCGGCGGCACCCGCGATATCGAGGTTATTCTCTGGGAGATGGCGCAGGCCCGTTACATCGAGCAGTCGGCGCTGCTCGCCCAGGCGATCGAGGCCGCGCTGCGCGAGCACGTGCCCATGAGCCCGCGCGCCATCCAGCAGGCCCCCTTCCGCGTGCTCGTGGGCGCGAACATGCCCGCGGTGCTCGTGGAGATGGCCTTCATCACCAACCCCGATCAGGAGCGTCAGCTGAAGTCCGACACGTTCCAGACCTCGCTGGTCCGGGCGCTCGTTGACAGTGTCGGACGGTTCCGGGATGGACGCTCGACAGAGAGTTCGACCCCCGCTCCAGCCACCAACCGGGCGCGCGGACCCGGAGCCCCGCGCTGATGACCCGGCGCACGGCGGTCATCCTCGCGATTGGCGTGGTGGCCATCGCGAGCACGTGGTTCCTGCTCAGGGCTCTGCAGCGCGGAGACCGCTCGCAGCCGACGGGTGGGCCGGTCAACCCGGCTTCGGCGGCGGCCGCAACGGGACAGAAGATCACCGCAACGCTGTACTTCGTCTCCGAAGACGGCCTGTCGCTCGCCGGGGTGCGCCGCGAGGTGCCGTTCAGCGAAGATGTGTTCGATCAGGCACGGCACGTCCTCGAGGCGCAGCTCGGGCCCGCGCCCGAGCCGTTCGTCTCGGCCATCCCGTCCGGCACGACGCTGCGGTCGCTGTATCTGACCGAGCGCGGCGATGCGTTCGTCGATCTGAGCGCCGACGCGCGAACGAAGCACACCGGCGGCTCGATCGACGAGCTGTTCACCGTGTATGCGATCGTCGACGCGCTGACGGTCAACCTGCCCGCCATCACCCGCGTCCAGATTCTCGTCGAGGGAAAAGAAGTCGATACGCTTGCCGGGCATGTCGACCTCCGGCACCCGCTGCAGAAGAACCTGCAGTGGGTCAGGGCGGAGAAGGACGAGTCCTGACAGCTGTCAATTCCCAACTCCTCAACTACCAGCTCCCAAGAAAAGTTCTTCGGAGGTCAGAATAGGAACGTGGGGTCTGCAGTTGGGAACTTGGGAATTGGACTTGGCACCTTGGGAGTTGGGAATCTGGGAGTTGGGAGTTGACGATGACACGCAGCGACGGACGCGCCCCGGGGCGCCTGCGCCCCACGAAGATGACCCCTGGATTCCTCAGCCATGCGGAAGGCTCGGTGCTCATCGAAGTCGGCCGGACGCGTGTGGTCTGCACGGCGAGCATCGAGGACCGCGTCCCCCCGTTTCTCCGGAACAGCGGGAAGGGATGGGTGACGGCGGAATACGGCATGCTCCCGCGCGCGACCTCGACGCGGACGCAGCGCGAGGCCAGCGCCGGCAAGGTCGGGGGGCGCACCCAGGAGATCCAGCGCCTGATTGGCCGGTCGCTTCGTTCCGTGACCAGACTCGCCGAACTCGGCGAGCGCACCATCTGGATCGACTGCGATGTGCTGCAGGCGGATGGCGGCACGCGCACGGCCTCCATCACCGGCGGCTTCGTCGCGCTCGTCCTCGCGCTGCAGCGGATGCGCGATCTCGGTTTCCTGAAGGGCATTCCCGTGCAGGACTTCGTCGCGGCAACGAGCGTCGGCGTGGTCGGCGGTACGCCCCTGCTGGACCTCGCCTACGACGAGGATTCCAAGGCCGAAGTCGACATGAACGTGGTCAAGACCGGAGACGGGCGCTTCATCGAAGTGCAGGGAACCGCCGAAGGACCGCCGTTCGAACGCCAGGCGCTCGATGCCCTGCTCGAACTGGCCGATGCCGGCATCCGCGAGCTCGTCGCCCTGCAGAAGTCCATCGTCGGCGACATCAAGGCATGAAGCTCGTCGTCGCCACGACCAACCCAGGGAAGCTGCGGGAGATCGAAGGGATGCTGGCGGGCGCGCCGGTCGAGATCGTCCGGCTGGAGGAACTGCCGCCGATGCCCGAACCGGAAGAGAGCGGGACGACGTTTGCCGAGAACGCGCGGCTGAAGGCGCTCTATTACGCCGACCGGACGGGCCTGGCGAGCGTCGCCGACGATTCGGGGCTCGAGATTGCTGCCCTCGACAACGCTCCGGGTGTGCAGTCAGCCCGCTGGCACGGCACCGACTACGCGATCAAGTTCGCACGGATCTACGAGCTGCTGCGGCAGCGCGGGCACGCCGCAAGCGAGGCGCGCTTCGTGTGCCGTGTGGCGCTGGCAGAGCCGGGGCGCGTGGTCTACGAGTCCGAGGGCATCGTGACGGGCACGATCGCCCCGGAGCCACGAGGTGAGAATGGCTTCGGGTACGACCCGATTTTCCTTTACCCCCCTTTCGGCTGCACGCTCGCAGAGCTCGACCTCGCGCGCAAATCCTCGGTGAGCCACCGCGGACAGGCCTTCGCCGCGCTCCGGGACTATCTGGTCCGCAGAGGCTGATACGGGTCTCGGCAACTCCCAAGCTCCAACTCCCAGCCTCCAAGGCGAGCGCGCCGGTTGGGCATTGGGGATAGGGGGTTGGGAGTTGAACACCCCTTCCAACCATCGGCCTGCCTGACCCGTCGAAGTCCCAGAACGGAGGGTCCACGATGAAGGCACTGGTCGCCGGCGCAGCCGTATCCCTGATTTCCGCCGCCTCGTTCGGTTCCCCCGCCGCATTCGTGGCGCCGCAGACCGCGGCGAACGTGGAGGGCACCTGGACCGCGACGATGCGGGATGCGTGGAAGAACCGGGACGGGGAGCGGTGGATTTCCCTGCAGCTGCAGCAATCGCCCCGCGGGCAGACGGGCTTCAGCGTTCCGCTGACGGAACTGCAGGGCCTGCCGGCCGCCGACGAGCGGCTGTCGCTCCAGAGCGCGCGGTTCAGCCTCAGGCGCGATGCCGGCGCGATCGATTTTTCCGGCAGCTTCACGGAAGGGCTGGGAGCGGGCACGTTCGTATTCGCACCAAACACCGAGTACGTCAGTGCCATGCGCGCGAAGTTCCCGTCGCTTCGCGATCAGGATGTCTTCCGGATGGCGGTGCACGACGTCAGCCGCGAGTTCGTGGCCGCGATCGAGCGGGAGGGCTACCGCGAGGCGGACCTCGCCGACCTCGTGCGCATGCGCGTCCACAACGTGGATGTGGACTACATCCGCGGCATGCGGAAAGCCGGATACGAGAAGGTCTCGATCGAGGATCTGGTCCGCACGCGGATTCACGGCGCGACGCCGCAATACGTGCAGGCGATGTCGTCTGCCGGGTATCGCGGCCTCTCGCTCCAGGATCTCGTCCGGACCCGCATCCACGGCGCGACGCCGGAGTTCGTACAGGAGGTGAAGGCGGCCGGATTCGAAAAGCTCGACGTGGACACGCTCGTGCGCATGCGCATTCACGGGGTGACGCCCGAGTTCGTCAAGGAGATGCGGGACATCGGCTACCGCGATCTCACGGTCGACGATCTCGTGCGCCTGCGGATCCACGGCGCCACGCCCGCGTTCATCCGCCAGCTTCGTGAGCTGGGGTTCAAGGACATTCCGCTCCGCGATGTCGTCCAGATGCGGATCCACGGCGTCAGCGCCGAGTTCATCAAGGAGCTGCGCTCGCTCGGGTACACCGACCTGACCGCGGCGGATCTGGTGAAGCTCCGCATTCACGGCGTGAGCCCGCAGTTCATCCGCGAGATGAAGGAGCTGGGCTACGCCAGCCTGTCGCGCGCGCGGCTCGTCCAGTTCCGGATCCACGGTGTCGATGCCGATTTCATCCGCGAGGTCCGTGCGGCCGGCTACAAGAACCTGTCCGCCGAGGAGCTGGTCGATTTCAGCATCCACGGCCGCCGCTGGCTCAAGCGGCGGTAATCAGGTGCCACGGGCGATCACGTGCCACGTCCTACGTGCCACGTGCTACGTGCTGCGTCCTACGTCCTACGTGCTACGTGCTACGTGCACGTTCGACGTGCCACCGTGGTGCGGGTTCCGAGAATTCTGACCAAGTCCTTTCCGGAAATTCTGACCACCTGTCGGTCGCCCGACCAGGTCAGAAAATCGCGGAGATTCAGCTTCCGACGAGGGAAAGGATGATCGACAGGTCGCCGCGCTGACGGGCGTCTCCGAGAAGACGGCCCGGCGCATCGCCACAGAAAGCCCGATCACCGCCGTTGATAACGCCGCCGAGCGGCCTGCCGAGCGAGTTTTCGCAGCATGACTTCGGCGAGGTCTGGGTCACGTTCCAAGACGGGACGGAAACCAAGGTGCATTCCTTCGCCTCGCGCTTGAAGTACTCGCGATGGGTCGATGGTGCCGGATGAGCGGGTGGAAACGCTGGTGCGGGCGCTCGTCGAGCACCTCGCCGCCTTCGGCGGCATTCCGTTGGTGACGGTGTTTGATCGGCCGAAAACGATCGCACTCCAGTGGGGACGCAATGGCGTCGTCACCGAATGGAATCCCACCTTTGCGGGTGTCGCCCTCGATCTGGGGATCGGCGTCGAGGTGTGCTGGGCGTATCGTCCGCAGGAGAAAGGCAGTGTCGAAAATCTCGTCGGCTGGGTGAAAGGCTCGTTCTTTAAACAGCGACGCTTCCTCGATCTCGACGCCCTCTTCAAAGGGCTCCATCTCGCGAATGCGCGACGGGTCTGGCGCGGTCTGATCGACCGCGCCGAGCGCAAGCGGTGGTCCTATCGCGACGTCCTCACCCTGCTGACGACCGAAGAGATCGCGCATCGACAGCAGACGCGGCTGGCGCGCCTGACGCGCCGCGGGCATTTTCCCTTTCTGAAGACGATCGATGATTTCAACTTCACCTATCAATCGTCGCTGCGCCTCCAGATGCTGGGCTCCGCCTTGGCGGCCGATTTCGTCACCGAGGGCCGGTCGCTGATTTCTGGCCGGCAAACCGGGGCGCGGCAAGACGCACCTGGCGATCGCGGTCGCGTACCGCGCCATTCAGAACGGCTTCGATGCCTTCTTCACCACCGCGGCCGCACTCGTCGACGATCTGTCGGCCGCGTTTCGCGCCGGCGAGCTGGCCCACGCGCTGCCGACCTACACGCAGCCCGCCGTCCTCGTCGTCGATGAAGTGGGCTATCTCACGTACGGCACCGACGCCGCGAATATGCTCTTCCACGTCGTCAATGAGCGGCATCGACGCCAGCGCGCAATGATCTTCACGACCAACCAACCGCTGAAGCGTGGGGACGCGTGCTGCACGACGACGATCTTGCGCAGGCCATCATCGATCGCGTGCTTGAGCGCGGGCGTTTGCTCCGGCTCGATGGCCCCTCCGTGCGCACCCTGCACGTGAACCTTGACGAGGCGATGAAAGAGGAGTCGGATCAGGACGCCGACCTGGTCAGAATTCGGAAAAAGGTGGTCAGAATTTCCGGAACCCACACGTGGGACGGGCTACGTGCGCCGGACCACGTGCGGACGTGCTCGCACGTGGGACGTAGCACGTAGGACGCAGCACGTCGCACGTGATCGCACGTAGCACGTAGCACGTGGCACGTAGCACGTGACACACGACTAGAACTAGAATCCCGGGCGCAGGCTGAACTGCCACAGCCACCCGCGGCCTGGCCGATCGAGCGGGCGCACGTAGTCGATTTCGGCGACGGCGAAGCCGAACAGGTTGATGCGCGCGGCCGCGCCGACGCTCACCACCGGCTGGTTGTCCCCTTCGGCAAAGCCGGCGCGCGCGCTGCGGCCCCAGGCGACGCCCGCGTCCGAGAACACGGCCAGTTCGACCGGGAGCGGTCCATAGAAATCGTCCCCGCCGAATGCGCCCCAGAGCGGGAAGCGGATCTCGGCGTTCGCCACCGCCACCCTGCTTCCAATCAGCCGGTCGAACGCCGGGCAGGATCCGTCGGGCTGCACGCCGCACTCGCCTGTTTCGAACGAGCCGGAATCGTAGCCGCGCACGAGGCCAGGGTAGCCGAGGAACAGCGTGGGCAGCCGCCCGTCTTCGGCGTTGCGGCCGTAGCGGCCGTAGTACATCGCGCGGAAGGCGAAGGTGTACGGCCGGAACGGCATCAGGTACGTCCGGAGGTCTGCGAGCGCCCCCGTGTACTGCAGCGACCCGACGCTCTGCGACACTTCCAGGCGATAGCGGCTGCCGCGAATCGGGCTCGTCACGCCGAAGAGCGAGGTGTCGAACACCAGCGCCGCGCTCGCCTCGCCCAGGTTGAGCGGATCGAGCGACGACAGCTCGACTTCCTCCTCGGCAAGCTGCTGTCCGGTCGCCAGCGAGTAGAAGCGCGACGTCAGGTCCTCGGTGAGGCCGATGCGCCGGTAGCCGCCGCTCAGGTCAACGCGGTGCGCTCGGCTGAACGGGTACGACAGGAGGCCGGAGGCGGACTGGTCGCGCTGCAATATCCGGTACTCGCGTTCGAGGTACACCGGCTGCCCTTCGATCTCCACGACAGTGGCGTCGAAGCCCCGCGCGACATACGGAATCTGATCCAGCGATACGCCCCAGTTCCAGCGGTTCTCGCGGTTGATGTAGAACAGCGTGCCGCCGAACTCGTCGAAGCGGCTCGTCACCTGCGCCGACGTGCCGAGGGTGTGGTTCCCGAGCATGTCGCTGAAGAGGAACGCCACTCCGCCTGCGGCGTAGGTCCCGAAGGGATCCACGCCCACGCCGAACGTCGGCTGGCCCGCGAAGTCGAGCGACAGGCTCGGCGAGTAGTCCTGCACCGCCGCCGGAGGCGGTGGCGGCGGCAGGCCCACCTCAGCGCTCTGCAGCGACGAGAACACCGCCCCGTCAGCCGTCTTGCGAGGCGGGAGCAGCGCCGCGTTCACGGGCAGGTTCACCGGCTCGATGCCGGTCAGCCGCTCCTGCTCCTCGTCCAGCGAGTAGATGTTGTAGCCGTCGTCTTCGTACGCGCTGAAGATGACCCGGCCCTGCGCCACCGACATCGCGGGGCTCAGCTCCGTGATCCCGCTCGCGCCGGTCAGCATGTTCGTGAGCTGCCGGGTCTGCCCGCCCTCGAGGTCGAGGCGGTAGATGTTCGTGATCCCCTCGCGGTCCGACAGGAAGTAGATCTGGCGGCCGTCGGGCGTCCATTGCGGGCTGATGTTCTTGGCGCCCGCGAAGCCGCCGATCTCGCGAATCGCGCGTGAGGCCACGTCGATCACCGCCAGCCGCAGCGGCCCGGGGGACAACGTGTCGAGGTTCGTCGTAAAGCGGTCGCTGCTGAACGCGATGGACCGGCCGTCGGGGGACCACGCCGGATCCATCTCGGCGTAGGGATCGTTCGTCAACCGCGTCAGCGCCGACTTCTCGAGGTCGTAGACGAACAGATCGTTGAATCCGCCAATCAGCCCGGAGAACGCAATCTGCCGTCCGTCCGGCGACCAGGCGGGGTTCAGGATCTCGTGCATCTCGTCGAGCTTGATCTGCCGATCGGTCCTGCCGTTGTCCACGTTCACGATCGTCAACACCGGCGTGCCGCCGCTGATGCCGGGAAACACGATGCGCTTCCCGGTGTTGTCCCAGGCCCCGGCCGATGTCAGGAACTGCAGGCTCTCGAAGTGCGGATTCGTGGCCGTGTCGGTGATCTTCCGGATGATCTCGCCGGTGCGCGCGTCGGCAAGATACAGGTCGATTGAAAAAAGATCGCGCTCCGAGAAGAAGATCAGCCGCGAGCCGTCGGGGCTGAGCTCGGGACTCACGTTGATGTCCCCTCCCTGGCGCAGTTTCGTGATGACCGGACGCGCGAACGCGGCGGGCATCTGGGTCGTCTCGGCGAGGGGCCGGTACGCGGCAAAGATCGAGGCGTGCCACTCCTTGGAGAGCGTCTTCGAATCCGTCCCGAGCACCGCCTGGATGGCGTCGTGGTAGGTCCCGCCGCGCCCCGACGCGGCTCGCAGCATCACGCCCACCGCGCGGTCGCCATAGCGGCCCGCGACATACGCCCAGAACGCATGGCCGTAGCGATACGGAAAGTAGCGCGGATTGTTGAGGTCGTCGATCTCGGGCAGCTCTTCCCGGCGCGCCGCCTCGCGCATCCACATCGCCGTGTGCGGGTCCACCGGACCTATCGAAAGGTATTCCGCCATCCCTTCGATGAACCACAAGGGGAGCGACAGCGCGCCGGCGACGTTCGCGTTCACGTTCGTGCCCGTGATGTCGTACTGGAACGCATGGACCAGCTCGTGCCCGAGCACGTGGTCGGTGGCCTCGAGCGGGCCCGCGAACGGCAGAACGATCCGGCGTTTGAACGCCTCGGTCACGCCGCCGGTACCCTCCCCGAGTTCGCCTTGTATCGTGTTGGTCTGCCTGAAGTGGGGACCGCTTGCGTAGAGAATCAACGGCTGCCGGCCCCGGAGGTCGTGGTCGAGAAGCTGCGACAGCCGCGCGTACCAGCGCTCCGCCATCCGGGCGGCCATCTGTGCGGCCTTCTCTTCCTCAGGGTAGTAGTAGATGTCGAAGTGCTCGGTCTTCAACACCTGGAAATCGAAATCCCGATACTGAACCTTGTTCTTGCCGAAGTACCCCCCCTGCGCCAGCGCCGGCGAAGGTAGGCCCAGGACCAGAACGAGGGCGATGGATGCAAACACCCGTGCTTTCATACTGCCGCCTTCGTGCAACGGATATGCCCTTCGACTCGCCCGCTCATCTTCGGGAGTGGGCTCG
>Ga0268386_10003734_pt1 | contig 11124 bp, 8 predicted proteins | sample RVTome_15_FD_200260 | JGI IMG/M metagenome (GOLD analysis project Ga0268386, IMG submission 200260) | Soil microbial communities from uranium-contaminated site in the Upper Colorado River Basin, Wyoming, United States - RVT150D86... ... | reverse complement strand
ATCGCGTTGTAGCGCAGGTCCTGGGGATCGGCTCCCTCGGGGAGCATCTCGACGCGGTAGGCGTCGCGGAAGCCCGCGGCCTCGAACGCCGCCCCCCACCAGCGCGCCCCCTCGAGGAGCGCCGAGCGGATGGGCTCGGGGGTCGCCCGGTCGAGGTAGTAGACGATGGGCCGGACCGCCTCGCTCACCGCGGCCCGGGGATCCTTCTTCTCGAGCCGGTGACGGGCCACGAGCCGCTTGACGATCGGCTCGCCCACCGGTGTCGCGAAGTCCATGTAGCGCACCCCGACGAAGTAGCCGGCGCGGGGGTCGAAGGCGCGGGGCCGGAAGCCGGGGGGGGGCAGCTCGACGAGGGAGTGGCGCGCCCGCAGCGTGATGGACTGCGGGGTGGGGGCGACCTGGCCGACGAGGGGGCCCGGCTCGTCGCTGGTGAAGGTGAGGGTCGCCTCCACCTCGGTGTTCCTCGGGAAGCCGCGGACGCCCGGGAGGTGGACGGCCGAGCGGGAGGCTTCGAGCCGGAAGGCCCCCTGCCCCGCCCGGCGCAGGGCCCCCGCCACGTCGTGGGCGTCGCGGACGAGGAACGCGGTGGCGTCCACGAGGACCCGTCCCCCCTCCTCGGCGGCCACCTCGAAGCCCCACAGCACGGACTCCGCGAACGCCTCGCGGACGGCCCGCCGCTCCTCGGGGTCGTCGCTCGAGGCCCGGAACTCGAGGTTGCCCTCGACGAGGAGCACCCGGGGCCCGCTCCGCTCGAAGCGCACCACCCGGGTCGCCCCCATCTGCCCCCGGTCGAGCCCCACGTCGTTCGAGCCGAGGCCGGCGGGGAGCGACACCTGGTAGAGCAGCTCCCGGCCCCAGGCGGACACCTCCATCCAGAGCTTGCCCTCGCGGGCGTCCCAGTGGAGCGGCACGAAGCCGGGGATCGCGTGGAGCCCCGCGGTCCGGGCGGCGATGGTGGGCGTCTCGGCCGCGGTCGCAGGGCCGGCCGCCAGCACGACGGCGAGGGCGAGGAGCATCCGGCGGTCCCTCCTTTGTCGGGGGAGGAGGGTACACCGGCGGGGGGCGCTCACCGAATCATCGTCATCCGCGCGACGCCGCCAGCTCTTCCTGGGCCCTCCGGGTCTCCGAGCCGCCCCCGGCCGGCCGCTCCAGCCAGGCCCGGATCCGCCCGAGCGCCTCCTGGATGTTCTCCATGCTGTTGGCGTAGGAGAAGCGCAGGTGGGCCTCGCCGAACTCGCCGAAGGCGGTCCCCGACAGGCAGGCCACCCCCGCCTCCTCGAGGAGCTTGTCCGCGAGGGCGCGGCTGGACCAGCCGGTGCGGGTGATGTTCGGGAAGGCGTAGAACGCCCCCCGGGGGCGGGCGCACTGGAAGCCGGGGAGGGAGCGCAGCCCTTCCACGATCGCGTCCCGCCGGCGGCGGAGCTCCCGGACCATGCGGTCCACCGGGGACTGGTCGCCCCGGAGGGCGGCCACCCCCGCGATCTGGGTGGCGGTGGCGGTGCAGGAGGTGGCGTTGGTCTGGAGGCGGGCCACCACCTGGGCCAGGGAGGCGGGCATGATGCCGTAGCCGAGGCGCCAGCCGGTCATCGCGTAGGTCTTGGAGAAGCCGTCGAGGACGATCGCGAGCGGCTCCATCCCGGGCATGGCCGCGATCGAGACGTGGGGGGTGTCGTAGAGGATCCGGGAGTAGATCTCGTCGGAGAGCACGGGGACGCCCCAGCGGGCCGCGACGTCGGCGATCGCCCGGAGCCCCGCCTCGGGGACGACGCCCCCGGTGGGGTTGTGGGGGTAGTTCAGGACGATCAGCCGGGTCCGGGGCCCGACCTTGTCGCAGAGCTGGTCCACGTCGAGGGCGAAGCCCTTCTCCTCGAGGAGCCGCACCGGCACCGGCACCCCGCCGATGTACCGGATCATCGATTCGTAGATCGGGAAGCCGGGGTTGGGGTAGAGCACCTCGTCGCCCGGGTCCACCAGGGCGAGGATCGCGAAGAACATGATCGGCTTGCCCCCGGGGGTCACCACCACCATCTCCGGGGTGGCCCGCCCGCCCCGCCGCTTCATGGAGTCCTCGGCGACGGCCTCCCGCAGCTCGGGCAGGCCGGCCGAGGGCCCGTAGTGGGTCGCCCCGGCCCGGAGCGCCTCGCAGGCGGCCTCGCAGACGTGGGGCGGCGTGTCGAAATCGGGCTCGCCGATCTCGAGGTGGACGACACTCTTGCCCTGGGCCTCCAGGGCCCGGGCCCGCACCAGGACCTCGAACGCGGTCTCGGTGCCCAGCCGCGCGATGCGATCGGACAGTCTCATGGCGGCACCTCCGGCTCAGGAGCCACCGTAGCGCCGCGGGGAGGCGGGCCAAATGGTGCGAACGGCTCAGGGGGTACGGCCGGGGGGAAGGGCGGCCCGGAGGCGCCGCCCGCCTCCTCAGTTCGCCTTGGCGGGCAGCGGCCCGATCGCCACCCGGCGGAACTCCACCTCGGTGCCCTCGGCCTGGAGCGCGATCCGGCCCCGGTCGGCGGTGGCGTTCGAGCCCTCGTTGACGAGGTCCCCGTTCACCCAGACCGTGATCGTGCGGCCGCGGGCCTCGACGACCATGGTGTTCCACTCGCCGAGGGGCTTCTCCGAGCCGTCGGTGAGGTTGAGGATGCGGCGGGCGTCGCCCTCGCTCCCCCCCCACTTCTGCCCCTCCTTGCGCGGGCGGCGCTTCTCCATCTCCGGGACCTCGATGTTCTCCTCGATGCACCAGAAGTCGCCGGCGTCCCCGCTCATCATCTGGACCTCCACGGACTGCGGGAACATCTTGTAGAGGGCCCGGGGCCGCGAGGCGTGGACGAGGACGCCGCAGTTGCCCCCCTGGCCGGGGAAGCGGTACTCGACCTCGAGCCGGTAGTCGCGGTAGGCGGCGTCGGTCAGGAGGTGGCCGGGGGGCTTGCCGAGGCTGACGAGGAGGCCGTCGCGGACGACGAAGCTCGCCGGCGCATTCGGGTCCTCGTCCCGGGCGGGGACGTCGGCCGTCCAGCCGGAGAGGTCCTTGCCGTTGAAGAGCGGGATCGCGCGATCGGGCGTCACCGCGGCGGGGGGCTCGGCCGCGAGGAGCCCCGCGGCGGCGCAGAGGGTCAGGGCGGCGAGAGCGGCGGTCGGGCGGAGGGAGTGGCGCATGCGCGTGAGCTTACACCCGATCCGGCCGGCCGCCGGCCGCGCTCAGGAGCCGGCCGGGACCCCGTAGGCCGTCCGGATCCGCTCGGCGGCGGCTTCCGCCTCGGCCGCGTCGAGCACGATCCGCCGCGGGCTTTGGCCGGCCAGGAACTCCACGACGTGGAAGCCGCCTCCGGGCTCGGCGAAGGCCCGCCGCAGGTCGTCCATGCTCCCCACGGGCTTTCCGTTGACCGCGTCCACGATCAGGTCGCGCAGGTCCTGGTAGCCCAGGTTGGTGGGATCGGGGAGGACGCTCGTGAGGAGCACGATGCGGGGGCGGTCCTCGGAGGGCTCGAGCCCGTCGCGGTCGAAGGCCACGAGGAGCCGCGGGGGGGCCCGCCGACTCCAGTCCCCCCAGGTGCCGAGGTAGGGGCCGGTCATCTCCTGGAACACGAGCCCCCCCACGACCGCGTAGTCGGGCCCGCGCCCGAACACGTAGGCGGGGATGCGGTCGTCCTCGGCCCGCATGCGCTTGAGGGGGACCGCGATCTCCCGCCGCTCCCCGTCGCGGAGCACCTTCATCGGCAGGAGGTCTCCCGGCTCCCGCCCGTCGCCCAAGAGGAGGGGGAAGGCCATGCGCCCGTACCGCGGGTGGTCGAAGTGCCCGGTGGGATCGAGGGGGTGGTCCGCGATCTCGAGGATCACGTCCCCCGGCCGCAGCACGTCGGCCCCGCTGCCGTGGGGGAGGACCCGGGTGATGCGGATGCCCGCCTCCCCGGGGGCGAGGCCGAGGGCGGCCCGGAGGTCGGGGTTGGTCAGGTCCTGCCAGCCGATCCCCGCCCGGGCGAACCCGCGGTAGTCCCCGCTGTCCGCGTCGGCGAGGAAGCGCCGGAGGACCGGGGAAGCCATCACCGTGAGCTGGTCGCCCGCCTTGCCGGTGGCGAGCCCCGCCACCTTCCCCCCCGCGACCACCACCTCCGACTCGCCGCCGCCCTCGATGGTGGTCGTGACGTCGAGGGTGAGGTGGCTCGCCCGGGAAAGGCCGTGACGGCCGGCCCGGACCTGGCGGACCGATCCCGCCGCCGAGTCGAACTGGCCCGAGCGGACCCAGCGGTGGATGGTGACCGGCCCCTCGGCGACGCCGTGCTCGGCGAGGGGGAGCGGACCGAGGCCCTCCCAGAACCGGGGGTCGTCCACCTCGACGAGGCCGAGGGGACCCTCGTGGTCCACGAGGGCGAGGCGCGCGGGGGTCCGCTCCTCACGGCCGAGCTTCTGCACCTCGACGAGCAGGTGGTTCCCGAGGCCGGCATGGGCCACGAGGATCCGCGGACCCTCGACCACGAGGCCGGTCACGACCCGGGTCCAGGGAGCCTGCTTGGCCCAGGGGGTCTTCCAGTTCCACTCCTGGCCGGTCACCCGGACGGTCACGAGGCCCCCGGCGAGGCGTTCCCGCGGGCTCGTGAGAGCGGGAGCGGCCGACAGCCGGGGGACGGCCGCCCCGGCTCCGAAGAGGAGGAGGAGGACGAGGGGGACGAGGAGCGCCCGGAGGCGCCGTCCTTCAGAGGCTGCGGTCGCTGGCGATCGCATATTGCTTCAGGATCTCGGGGTGGGCGGCCTCGGCCCGGGCCCGGTCGAGGGCCTCGATGCCGCCGGCCCCCTCCAGCTCCACCCAGTGGAACGGCCCCTCCCCGGCGGCGATGGCCCCGACCACGTCGGCCAGGCGCTCGATCGCCACCCCGTTGATGCGCTCGACCACCGCCGGGCCGGAGAACGCCAGCTGGGCGTTGGCCGCGTGGCGGAGGACGCGGACGAGCACCACCACCTCCCGGTCCGCGGTCTCCGGCTTCTCGGCCTCGCGGAAGAGGTGGTGCCAGACGAGGTTCCGGTCGGCGGTCCGCGGCCAGCCTCGCCCGTAGGTCTTCAGCAGCTCGGTCTCGAGGGGCATGAAGACGAGCCCGGCGTAGACCACGTACCGGGGGGCCACCCCGTAGCGGTTCCGCTTTCGCTCGAGCCGCTCGATGCGCCGGGAGGCGGCCACGAGGACCTGCTCCCGGCCCCCCCGCCAGACCGAGAGGCGCACCGGCTCTCCCACGTGCTTCAGGTCCAGCAGGTGCTCGAAGGTCACCCGGGCGTCGCCCACGCGGATCGTCCCGTCGTTGGCCACCGGCACGTCCTCGACGGCGAGGATGACGTCCCCCGGCTCGAGCACCCCGTCCGCGGTCCCTCCCGGGGCCACGAGGTCGACCACGACGCCGCTCCGGCCCTCGGGGAGCCCGCGCTCGCGGCGGTAGGCCGGGGAGAGGAGGGGGGTCGTCTGCAGGCCGGAGTCGGGGAAGCCGTCGTACCTCCCGTCCTCGAGGTCCTCGAGGAAGTGCCGGACCACCGGCACCGGGATGAAGAAGCCCATGTTGTCGAAGCCCGGGAAGCCCTGGAACGCCACCCCCACCACGCGGCCCTCCTGGAGGACCGGCCCCCCGCTGTTGCCCGGGTTGATCGCGGCGTCGGTCTGCACGACCAGGTGGGCGTCGATCCCGCTGTGGACGTATCCCCGCGACTCCACCCGCGAGACGATCCCCGCCGTCGACGACACGTCCTGGCCCCCCAGGGGAAAACCGAAGGTCTGGACCCGGCTTCCCGAGCGCGGGACCTCGCCGAGGGAGAGGGGGGGCAGCCCCTCGGTGAACGCGGGGTCGGCGACCCGCAGGACCGCGAGGTCGCAGTCGTTCCCCACCGCCTCCACCGTGGCCACGTAGGGGTTCGCCTGGTCGGGCCGGCGCACGAGCACCTCCCGGGCGTCGCTCACCACGTGGGCGTTCGTCACCACCCGCCCGTCCGCGATGAGGAAGCCGCTCCCCACGCTGGCCTGGACCGCGTCCTGCCTCCAGGGGAGGCTCCAGTCGTGGCGCGAGCGGTAGACCTGCACGAGGACCACCGACTCGGGGGCCTGCTCCACCGGCACGGCCGCGGCGAGGAGGCTCATCACGACGGCTGGGATCATCGTCCCTCCAGCGACTCCGCGGCGGCGTTCGCCGCCCGGGTCGCGTCGGCCACCGCGTCGGGGATCCCCGTGCTGCGGATCCCCGCCCCGGTGAGGAACACCCCGCCCCCCGCCGCGAGGCGGCCCTCGACCTCGGCCATCCGCTCGAGGTGGCCCACCTCGAGCTGGGGCGTCGCCGCCGGCCAGCGGAAGACCCGGGTCAGCACCGGCGCCCCGCGCAGGCCGAGCACCGGCCCCATGTCGCTCCGCACCCGACCGGCCAGCTCGTCGTCGGAGAGGGCGAGCACGCCGGGGTCGCGGGCCCCGCCGAGGAAGCCCCGGAGGAGGACGTGCCCCTCGGGGGCCCGGCCCGGGAACTTCGTCGAGAAGAAGCTGCACGCGGTCGTGCGCAGCCCCTCGGACTGGGGGACGACCATCCCGTACCCGTCGAGGGGATGGCCCACGTCCTCCCGGCGGAAGCCGAGGAAGACCACCGCCGAGGAGGCGAAGGGGATGGCCCCGAGGGCCCGCGCGGCCTCGGGGGCGACCGGCTCAAGCACCGGCGCGATCCTCGGTCCCGGCGCCGCCACCACCACCCGGCGGGCCACGATCGTCTCCCCCGCGGCGAGGCCGAGGCGGAACCCTTCCCCCTCCCGGGCGAGGCTCGTCACCGGCGCCCCCGCGAGGAGCGACTCCGCGGGAAGCCCCTTCACGAGGGCGTCCACCAGCTCGCCGAGGCCGCCGGCCAGCGAGTAGAAGGCCGCGGCGGGTGGCCCCCCGGGCTTCGCGGGCGGGCGGGGGGCGGACCACATGCCCCGCACGAGGCTCCCGTGCCGGGCCTCCAGCTCGGCGAAGCGCGGGAAGGTGGCGCGGATGGAGAGGCGCTCGGGGTCTCCCGCGTGGATCCCCGCGAGGAGCGGCTCCCCCAGCCGGTCCACCGCCTCCTGGCCGAAACGCCGGCGCAGGAAGCGCGCGATCGACTCGTCCCCGTTGGCCGTCCGCCCCGGTATCACGAGGTCGAGGCCCATCCGCAGCTTGCCCGGCCAGGAGAAGAGCCCGCTCCGGAGGAAGGGGAGGATGCGGGTGGGGACGGCGAGCATCATTCCCTCGGGCAGCGGGTGCAGCCGGCGCCGGTGGAGGACGTACACGGCCCGCACGTCGGGGTTGGTCGGGACGAGGCGCTCGCCCAGCCCGAGCTCCCGGCAGAGGGCGAGCCCTTCCGGCTTCTGGGCGAGGATCGAGTCGGGCCCGCCCTCGAGCAGGAAGCCGTCCCGGCGCTCGGTGCGGACGACCCCGCCGAAGCCCGGACCCGCCTCGGCGAGCACGAAGGAGACCCCGCGCCTGGCCAGGGCGTGGGCGGCGCTCAGGCCGGCGATCCCTCCTCCCACGATGGCCACCGCCGCCCGGCGCATAACGACTGATGATACGGGCAGACGCCCCCGGCCGCTATCCGCCGCTCACCGCCGGGAAGACGTGGACCTCGGCGCCGTCTGCGAGGGCGGTGGCGAGGCCCGCGAGGTCGCGCATGTTCTCGGTCCCCACGAACACGTTGACGTGGCGCCGCACCTCGCCCCGCTCGTCGAGGATGCGGTCCCGCAGGCCGGGGTGGCGGGCGAACAGCTCGGCGAGGGCCGCCCTGACGTCGAGGGGGGACCCGAGGGTCACCCGGCTCGCGCCTCCCGCGAGCGGGCGGAGGGCGCCGGGGAGCCACACCACCACCGCCATCAGGCCCTCGCCCGGGGCCGGCTCCGCGCCGGCCGCGGGGCACGGGGGCTCCCGGCCGGGCGCAGCTTCCGGCGGACCGGCGCCTCGCCGACCACCGCCGCCTTCACGCACACCCGCGCACGTCGCCGTCCTTCACGGGGACCGACCGGGTCGCCGGCATGGAGCCTCCCTTCAGCTGCGTTGAACGGCGGCGGGACCCACGAGCCTCGCACGTGACTACGTGGCCGGCCCCGTGGGGGTTCGATGGCACGATCGAGCGGTCTTCGCTGCCTTCACGCGGCTGCGGGTGGCCTGCATGAGGTGCCACGTCTCCGAGGACGTCCCCTACTTCACCCTTCAGACGCCCGAGCGGCGCCTGAGCTCCATCCGCCCCGACGACGCCCGATCGGGCGATCCGCCCCGGGAGTGAACGGACCTACCCTCTCGCCTTCACCGCACCTTCCATTCCTGGACGCCGGCCGACCACTCGGGCGGCAAGACCACCTCGAGGCGGAGGCCGTCCGTCGTCACGGGCTCGAAGGCGACCCGGTTGTACCGGTCCTTCTCCAGACCGTAGGGTCCGGGAGCCTTCACCGGCCTCCATTCCTCGCCGTCCTTGTAGAGGACGCGGCGTCGGCTTCGTGGGCGAGGGCGACCGCTCGGCCCGTGACCACCTGGACGCCGTTCAGCAGCCCCGGCCGGAACTGCGAGGAAAGGGTGGCGCCGTCGGGCAGGAGGAGGTTGCGCACCTTCCCCCCCGGGTTGTCCGGCCACTCGGCCGCGTACACCAGGGGACCGCGCCTCTCCAGCTCGGGGTCCGGCTGGACGCTCAGCGTGTAGGCGGCCCCCTCGATCACCTTGTAGACGTCGGTGTCGTCGAAGGGATAGCCGGGGGGCGACCGGTCAAGGAGCGCCTCGCCCCGGAGGACCGCGGCCGCCCTCTCGAAGTGGAAGACGCGCTTCGTCTCCTCGCACTTCTCGAAGGCGAAGGGGATCGTCACCGTGCGGTTGACCTCGATGCGCGGCCGCCAGAAGGCGTCGGTGAAGCGCACCGCGGTGAACGGCACCGGCTGCACGGGGTAGTCGCGGGGGGCCTTTCCCGCGGGCTCGCCCCCCGCCGATCGAACGTCGCCCGCCCCGACGACGCCCACGCCCACGGCCAGCGTGATCGCGACCCCGCATCGACCGAGCTTCATCGCCGTCGCTCCCGAGCCTGAGGGCCCTCACCATACCACGCGCCTCCGCCCCGGTTTCGCCTTCGCGGCCGGCCTCGGACGGCCCTCCCAGGATGGACGCTCCCCGCGAGCATCGGCCCTATACTCGGCTTGCCCCGATCGCCAAGGGCGCCGCGCGACGCGGGGGGCGTTCTCGACACGAAGGAGAGCGACATGATCGGTTTTCCCGGTCGGTCCGAGGTTCGATCCCGCCGAGACGCGCCGCCGTGGCCGTTTCTCCTCCTCCTGCCGGCGGCCCTTCCCCTCTGGCCCGCCTCCCGTTCCGACCCGGCGGCGCCGGCGACGAGCCCTCCCCGCGTCGCCGTCCTCCTCGTCGACACCGACCGGGTGATGGGGACGGTCGACGAGCGGATCTACGGGCACTTCCTCGAGCACATCAACCACTCGGTCGTCGACGGGCTGTTCGCCGAGCAGGTCCGCGGCCTCGGCTTCGAGGCCGACGACTTCGAGAAGTACTGGCAGTCCTCCGCGGAGAAGGGCAGCGTCGCCGTCGTCCCCGTGGGCTTCCAGAACGGCGAAAAGAGCGTCCGGCTCGCGGCCGACCGGGGCGCCGCGCGCCTCCGGCAGGGGCGCGTCCACCTCCAGGAGGGCCACTCCTACGACGGGTCGGTCTGGCTCAAGCCCGAGCGGGGCTCCCTGCAGGCGCGCCTGCGCGTCACCGGCTCCGGCGGCGCCCTCCTCGCGGAGGCGCCGCTCCGGACCTCCGGCCGGGAATGGCAGGAAGTCCCCTACTCCTTCTCCAGCCCGGCGACCGACCGCGAGGCCTCGATCGAGGTCGTGGCCGAGGGCGACGGCGCCGTCCTCCTGGACCACCTTTCCCTGATGCGCGCCGACGCCCGCCGGAGCGGCATGCTCCGCCCCGACCTCGTCCAGGCCCTCCGCGGCCTGGACCCCCCGTTCATCCGCTGGCCCGGGGGGTCGTTCGCCTCCATCTATCGATGGAAGGACGGCATCGGGCCCCACGTCGCCCGGAAGTACCACCCGAACACGATCTGGGGCGGGTACTCGGACTACTACGGCTTCGGCACCGAGGAGTTCATGGAGCTCTGCCGCCAGCTCGCGGCCGACCCGATGGTCGTCCTCGCCGCGACGAGCACCGATCCCCGACAGCTCGAGGACGCCCTCGACTGGGCCCGCTACCTGAACGACCCCCCCACCACCGAGTGGGGAAGGCGTCGCGCGGCCAACGGGCACCCCGAGCCTTATCGCGTCCCGTACTTCCAGATCGACAACGAGCCGATGAACCACGGCCTCACCCCCGAGCGGTACGCGGAGATCGTGAGCCTCTACGGCCGGCGGCTCCGGGAGGTCGTCCCCGAGGCCCGGATCGTGGCCTGCGGCCAGAAGCGGTCCAACGACATGGCCTGGAGCCAGAAGGTCGTGGACCTCGCGGGGGACCACTTCGACATCCTGGGGGTCCACAACTACGAGTACGAGCCCGAGAGATTCGCGTCGGGGGTGCGCCGCATCGAGGACTACCTGGTGAAGCTGCGGGACTACGTCCGCGCCTCGCGACACCCCGACATCAGGATCGCCGTCCTCGAGTGGAACCTCTCCCGCGCCTACGACTGGAGGGCCGGGCTGCACGCCGCGGGCAGCCTGATCCTCTACGAGAGGCTCGGTCCCGAGCTGGACATGACCAGCCCCGCCCTCCTCATGCGGAACACCACCGACGACCCCACGTGGACCGCGTTCATCTACCACGACCACGTCTCCTGGTTCCCCGGCTCGGCCTACGTCGTCGAGAAGCTGTTCCGCGAGCACTACGCCGAGCGGCACCTCGCTTCGACGAGCGGTACCCTTCGCGACGTCGAGGACCGGACGGCCTTCTTCGACGACGTCTCGCAGATGAAGCCCGAGGACTGGCAGCCGGGGACGGTCGACGCCGTCGCCACCGGGAGCGCGGACGGCCGGCGGATCGTCGTCAAGGCGGTCAACTACGAGGCGCGTCCCAACACCCTGCTCGTCCGGCTCCAGGGATCGGCCGTGCCCGCGGAGGCGAGGGCCACCGTCCACACGGTCGGCGCGGGGCTGACCGACGCTCCTTCCCTGGAGAGCCCCGACCGCATACGACCGGTG
>Ga0268386_10003733_pt1 | contig 11125 bp, 11 predicted proteins | sample RVTome_15_FD_200260 | JGI IMG/M metagenome (GOLD analysis project Ga0268386, IMG submission 200260) | Soil microbial communities from uranium-contaminated site in the Upper Colorado River Basin, Wyoming, United States - RVT150D86... ... | reverse complement strand
GGTAACACCCGTAGGGGTTCGACTCCCCTCTTTCGCACCAGACGAAATTTACTTAGCATACAAGCTTGTCTTTCTCTAATATTCAACCCCCCTTGCGATCGCAAATGACGCGAGCTTTCCGGGCCGCGCCAGCGGTTACGCCGGAGAGGCGGAAGATTTCAGAGAATACGCGGCAAATTGACCGGCGCACAACGGTGGGCCTTGGTGAACCGAAAACACGCAGCCCTAGTCACTTTATTATTGTGCTCATCGCTGACCTTCAGCGCCTGCTCTGGCGATTCCGAAAGTTCCTCCGGAGCGCGTAAGGACCCGGATTGGCAACGCGGCCGGGCCATCTACGTGGCAAACTGCGTTGCGTGCCACAATAACGACCCCGCGAAAGACGGTCCCATCGGCCCCGCGCTGAAAGGTTCGCCCGAAGAGTTGGTCCAGTTCCGGGTGCTGCGCACGGAATATCCACCAGGGTACAAACCCAAGCGCAATACCAAAGTGATGCCGACTTTTCCGTATCTGAAATCGGACGTCAAATATCTCGCGGCTTATCTGCGCTGAAGCCGAAACAGCCGGACTTTGCAGTGCTTTCTTGATCGCGTCGCACCTTGACCTAGCTACTGATCTGTGACATTTTCGCGCTAGCTTTTTGCCGCCGCACGGAGCCTATCTGATTCACCAGTCTAAAATCAAAACGCTGAGAGCCGAACCGACATTGGCGTCGAACAGACCGCAGCGAATCCCTGTGGGCGCCGACCAGTGCGATCCGTTCCAGTCCGTCGCCACAGAACTCGATTTGGTGGAACAGACTCTGCTGCGCGCCATCGGATCGCGGGAGCAGACCCTGACCGAAATAGCCGCGCATTTGATCGACGGCGGCGGGAAAAGAATTCGGCCCATGGTAACCCTCCTGGCGCACTTCGGATTGGGTGGAAAAGGGTCCCAGGACATCGTCGATATCGCAACCGCCATCGAATTGATTCATACCGCCACCCTGCTTCATGACGATATCCTTGACGATGCGGAAACGCGCCGCGGCAAAGTGTCCGCGTATAGAAAATACGGCCTCAAATCGACCCTGGTAACCGGTGATTTTCTTTTTATCAAAGCATTCGAGTTCGCCGGCAAATTCAACGAAACCGTGGTGCAGTGGACCGCGGACGCCTGCACGCTATTGACCGAAGGAGAAATTCTCCAGGGAATATTCAATCGCAACCGCGCGGTGGCCTTGGACGATTACTTGGAAATAGTGAAACGCAAGACAGCATCACTGTTCCAAACCGGCTGCAAGGTCGGCGCGTACCTCGCCGGGGCCAAACCCGCAATCGTGGACGAAGCCGACAGTTACGGTCTTAATCTGGGTATCGCCTTCCAGATGGTCGATGACGTTCTCGACGTGGTGGGGCACGCCGCTCTGCTCGGCAAGCCTACGGGCATGGACTTGCGCGACGGCAACCCATCTTTGCCGATCATTCTAGCGCTCGACGACGCCGTGGTGCGCGACGCCTTTGAACACTCCGACGCCGACGAAGGCCGGATCGCCGAAGCCCTGGAGGCGATCAAGCGCGGCCCGGCCATTAGAAAAGCAAAAGAGCTGTCGCAAACTTATGCCGAGACCGCCCTCAGGTCGCTAAAAAAACTGCCCGCCTCACCGCACCGCAACGGCCTCAAAACCCTGGTCCAGCTCATCATTGACCGAGACTTTTAATTCGCAGTATTCATGAACAGCGGAGAATCGGAGCACGCCAGCAGTGCTGAGATCAGCCGCACTTTATTGGGTTCAAGGTTCAACGTTCAAAGCCGGCCCTGAGCGTGTCGAACGGGTTCAAGGTGCGGACTGAGGGGGTCTGAAACTTTGAACCTTGAACCCGGAACTTTGAACCGTTTATTAGAACAAACGATGACTGCTCCCAACCCCTCGCGCGACCGCGCCGTGCAAGGCCTGTTCGATGACGTGGCGCCGCGTTATGATTTGCTCAACCGGATCATCAGCTTCCGGCTCGACGGCTACTGGCGCAAAGCGGCCGTCGCCGCGGCGCTCCGCGGCGGCGCTGGATTGATTTTGGACCTCGGCGCCGGCACCGGGGATCTCACCTTCACCGCCGCCGGCCGCGGCGCGGCGCGCGTGATCGGCCTGGACTTCTCACTTGAGATGTTGCGGCTGGCGCAGCACAAAAGAAAGCGCGCGGCATGCGGTCAGCAGACGACGTTCGTTCAAGGCAGCGCCCTGTTCTCGCCGTTCAAAGCCGCCGTTTTCGAGGGCATTATGTCCGCCTTCGTTTTGCGCAACGTTTCCGATCTGAAGCTGTTTTTCACCGAGTCTCAGCGGGTATTGAAACCGGGCGGGACGCTGGTAACTTTAGATATGTTTCCACCGCCAAAAAACTGGTTCAGGCCGGTATACGCCTTGTACTTTTACCAGCTGGTGCCGTGGATCGGCAGAGTATTGTCGCCTAATGGCCACGCCTACCGGTATCTATCCGAGTCGGTCCGTCATTTTCACTCCCCCGAGGCCGTCACCGGATTCATCGAAGAAGCGAGATTCGAGGATGTAGAGCTGCGCAAATTTCTCGGTGGGGCGGTCTGTTTGCACGTTGCGCGAAAACCTCCGGCGCGGGCTCCCCAATAATTCGATGCAGAGCTTTTCCAGCAGTTTCCTTATCTTCTTCTATCAGGTCGCTTTGGGAGGTCTCTTTGCCTTGGCCGCAACGCCGTTTCATCAGCTCGACCTGGCCTTTTACAAATCCACCGGCGCTGTCTTATTCGTTATCGCCTTAATCGCCCTCTGGGGAAAAACCCAGTTCTACTGGCAAGGAGCCGCAACGGAATTCACCGTTGCGACCACCGTCGAGCTTTTCTTTCAAGCGGCGTTTGTCGTCTGTTTGGGCGCATATATCGTTTCATTGTGGACGGAGAGGCAATACTTCCGCGCCCGCAGTTTTTCATCGGCGATTCTCACCGGCCTGGCGGGCCTCATCCTGGCCGGGCTCAACTCTTACGCTGCCCCGGTTTGGTCCTTAGAAATTGTGATTTACCCCATCGCCTTCTTTTTATCAGCCCTGCTCTTGGGGAGCGTAACGGTGGGGATGTTGATCGGCCACTGGTACCTCATCGACACCGGCCAAAGCATCGAGCCGTTCGTACGTCTCTACAAGTTTTTCGTCGCCGCGCTGCTCCTGCAAAGCGGCTTTCTGCTATTTGCAGCTCTATGGATATACCTTGCCGGCACCCCCAGCGCCGTGGCGAGCCTGAAAATGCTTTGGGAAAAGAATTCATCATTGCTGATGACGCGGATCGCGGTGGGACAGGCCGCCCCTCTGGTTTTGTCGTGGATGATCTGGCGCACCTTGGTGATCCCGCACACCATGGCGGCCACCGGTCTTTTTTACATCGCGCTTCTGGGCGTTTTCGTCGGCGAGATACTAGGAAGGCAAATCCTCACGTTGAGTTCCCTGCCGTTCTGAATCAGGCTTCTCGCCCGCTCCCGCGGGCGGGTAGGTTTTGATTTTCGTGATTCGCATACCGCTGGGAGTCCAGCCCAAATCATAACCCACCACTTCCCCTTCTCTCAGATCATTCGGCGTTTTTGCCGAGCCGAAGAGCAGCACGAACTCGAATGAAAATGGGATCTCCCGGCCGCTTTCGATGCGCACAAAGCCGGTATTGTTGGAAGGAAAAAGCTTGGTGATCACGCCGCGATGAAACAGGTCCTGTGGCGCCGGCGGATCGGATGTCCCCGTATCACTCATAAGCGGAAACTTCGCTGCCTGCGCAAACGCCGAGGCGAACGATCAAGGGTGAAAACCCGCAAAGGCCTACAATGGCTGTTTTTGCCCGGCGATTCGTCCCTGGAGCTCCATCAATCCGTCCAGGACCGCCTCCGGGCGCGGCGGACAACCAGGGACGTAGACATCAACCGGAATGATTCTGTCAATCCCCTGCACCGTTGCGTAGTTATCGTAAAAACCGCCGCTCGCCGCGCAGGCGCCGAAGGCCATCACCCATCTCGGCTCGGACATCTGCTCGTAAACTCGTTTTAGCACCGGTGATAGCTTGTGATTGACCGTGCCGATGACCATCAACAAATCGGCCTGGCGCGGGCTGAAACGCGGCAGGAGCGCGCCAAACCGGTCGATATCATAGGGCGACATGGAAAGAGACATATACTCCATCGCGCAACAGGCCGTGGCGAACGGATAAGGGAACAGCGAGTATTTGCGCGCCCATCCAACGGCCTTATCGAGGCGCGTCAAGACAACGGTGTCGGCAAGCAGCTTGTCCGGCCCAAACTGCGAATTCGCCGAAGCATTGCTTTGATTCATCGAAGAACTCATTAATGGCTCATATTAACGTTACTATGTTTCAAATAGACGCTCAAGCTCATCAACGGATCGGTGCTTCGACAGCCGTTCAACCCACCGATTTCCTCTTGACCCGGAGGCGCTCCATCGATTAGCTTTCGTTCATTGCGCGTTGGAAAGGAACGAGATGGACTTCAATCTGCCTGAAGAAATTCAATTGCTGAAAGCCACCGTGCGCCGCTTCGTCGACAAAGAATTAATACCGCTGGAGCACGAGTACCGCCACGACAGCGAGGGGCCGATGCCGGAGCATCTGCTCAAGCCGCTACAGGAAAAGACCAGGGCGATGGGACTTTGGATGCTCGACGTGCCGGCCGAGTACGGCGGCGCGGGGCTGGGCCTCCTGCCACGCTGCGTCATTCATGAAGAGATCGCCCGCGCCGCTTCGCTGCCCTTTCGCAGCCTGGAATTGTTCGGCCCGGAAGTGCGCCCGGTGCTGTTTCACTGCAACGAGGAACAGAAAAAGCGTTTCTTAGAGCCGGTCCTGCGCGGCGAGCTGCGCTTTTGCTTCGCCCAGACCGAGCCGGATGCCGGCAGCGATCCGGCAAATATGCGCACCCGCGCCGTGCGCGACGGCAATGACTTCGTGATTAACGGCACCAAGCGTTTCATCACCGCCGCGGGCCGCTCCGACTACGTCCAGCTCATGGCGGTCACCGATTCGGAAAAGCGCGCCCGCGGCGGCATCACCTGCTTCGCCGTGGATCTCAAGAACCCCGGCGTAACCCTCGAGAGACAGTGGCCGACGATGATGGGCGAGGCGCCTTGGCAGATTCTGTTTGAAAATGTTCGGGTGCCCGCGGCCAATGTGATAGGCGAATTAGGCGGTGGTTTTACCCTGGCCCAGAAATGGATCAGTGAGGGGCGCATTAGAGGCCACGGCGCTCGTCCCGTGGGCATTGCCCAGCGCGCCCTCGACATGATGATCGACTATGCGAAAATCCGCGTGACATTCGGCCGGCCGCTGGCCGATCGTCAGGCGATCCAATTCATGATCGCCGACTCGGCGATGGAGCTGCACGCGATCAGGCTCATGGTGTATGAGTGCGCCTGGCGCCAAGATCAAGGCGAGGACGTCCGCAATCTATCCTACATGGTCAAAGTCATGGCCACCGAAATGGCGAGCCGGGTCGTCGACCGGGCCATTCAGGTGCACGGCGGACTTGGGCTGATGAGGGAGCTGCCCCTCGAATGGTGGTATCGCCAGATCCGCAGCACGCGCATCACCGAAGGCGCCAATGAAGTGCTGCGCTGGCGCCTCGGTCAGAACATAATCCGCTCGCATGCTTGAACGTCGTGTCTTCACGACGATTCCCTGGCTTTTTTCAGCAAGTCGTCGATTCGTTGGGCCCGGTCCTCGGTGTCGTCGTAAAAAAATTCAATTGCCGGCACGAACTTTAAATTGAGCTCTTTGCCCACGCGCGAACGGATGAAACCGCCGGCGCTGCGCAGTCCGGCCAGCACGCTGTCTCGGTCCCCGCCGCCACCGAGGAGATTGAAGTAAACGCGGGCATGCTTGAGATCTTTGGTCACTCTCACTGATGTGATGGTGACACCGTGCACGCGCGGGTCGCGGATCTCCCGGCCGAGGAGTTCCGAAATGAGCTCCACGAGCAAATCGCCGACGCGGTCTGAGCGCTGGTATTCCATAAGGGGTTCAACGTTCAAGGTTCAAAGTTTCGGAATCAATGTTCCGGCCTTGAACTTTGAACCTTGAACCTCGAACGGAATGGTCACTAGTGTTGAAGGAGTCGAATCGTTACAAGCCGTTTCGGCGCGCGGTCTGCTAACAGTGAATGATTTCGCTGCGAGACTCGCCGACCAGGGCAAGGCCCATGCCGTCGACAAAATCCACCACTTTCTGCAATGTCGCCTGAACCACCGGCTCGCTGCTGCCGACGACGGCGAAACCCAATACCGCGCTTTGCCAGAAATCTTGATGGTCGCACTCGCCGACGGAGACGTTGAATCGATCCGCGACCCGCGCTTGAATGCGCTTGATGACGCTGCGCTTGCCTTTGAGCGAGTGATTCTCGGGCAACGCCAGACTGAGCTTGAGAACCCCCACAATCATGACTCTTCGCGCCGTAGGAAGGTGCTTTTAACGCGATTCTGCAGCCGTCACCCGCGCTGATTCGCGCCCTGGGGGGGTCGGCGTGATGCGCCGCACCACGGGAACGCGCTCGTAGGCTTCGATGACGTCGCCTTGCTTGATGTCTTGGAATCCTTCGATGCTCAAACCGCATTCGTAGCCCGAAGTCACTTCGCGCACGTCGTCCTTAAACCGCTTGAGGCTGCCGAGCTTGCCTTCATGGACCACGACATGGTCCCGTGTGAGCCGCACCAGATGGCCGCGCTGAATCTTACCCTCCGTGACATAGCAACCGGCGATAGCGCCGATGCCCTGGATATTGAAGGTCTGGCGGACCTCCACCCGGCCTTGAACTTGCTCGCGGAACGTCGGTTCCAGCAGTCCTTCCATGGCGGCGCGCACGTCCGCCACGACTTCATAGATGATCGTGTACAGCCGCACATCGACGCCTTCACGGGAGGCGAGAGCAGCTCCCTTGGATTCGGGCCGGACGTTGAAACCGATGACGATGGCGTTGGAAGCGGCGGCGAGCAGAACGTCGCTCTCCGTAATACCGCCCACCGACCCATGGATGACGCGCAGCTTCACTTCGTCGCTCGACATGCGACCCAGCGCTTCCGTGAGCGCTTCCACCGAGCCCTGGACGTCGGCCTTGAGCACCACGCGAAGTTCTTTGACGTCGCCGGTCTTGATCTGGTCGTAAAGCTCCTCCAGGGAAACCTTGCTGCTCTTGACCAGCTCGGTTTCGCGTTGTTTGCTCTGGCGGAATTCAGCCACGTGTCGAGCCTTCGATTCATCGGCCACGGCGACGAAGGAATCGCCCGCCTGCGGTACACCCTGTAAGCCCAAAATCTCCACCGGCATGGACGGCGGCGCCACGTCCACCTTGCGTCCCTGGTCGTCGATCATCGCGCGCACCTTGCCGTGAAATGCGCCGCACACGAAGGCGTCCCCGACACGCAGCGTCCCTTCCTGCACGAGAACCGTAGCCACCGAACCGCGGCCGCGGTCGAGTTTTGCCTCGACAATGGTGCCGCGCGCCAATTTTTCGGGATTGGCTTTCAATTCCAAAATATCCGCCTGCAAGAGCACCATTTCCAGCAATTGCGCTATGCCATCGTGGGTCTTGGCCGACACCGGCACGAACACCGTGTCGCCGCCCCAATCTTCCGCCGCCAGCCCATATTCCGCGAGCCCTCTTTTCACCCGCTCTAGGTCCGCGTCGGGTCGGTCCATTTTGTTCACGGCCACGATGATGGGCACTTCCGCGGCGCGCGCATGATTGATCGCCTCCACCGTCTGCGGCATGACGCCATCGTCGGCGGCGACGACGAGAATGACGAGATCGGTTACCTTCGCGCCCCGCGCGCGCATGGCCGTAAAGGCTTCGTGACCCGGCGTATCGAGAAACGTCACGCGGCGCCCGTCGACTTGAACATGGTAAGCGCCGATATGCTGAGTGATGCCGCCGTGCTCCTGAGCCGTGACGTTGGTGCTGCGAATCGCGTCGAGCAAGGAGGTTTTGCCGTGGTCGACGTGCCCCATGATCGTCACCACGGGCGGACGCGGCTGAAGCGCCGTTTCCTCTTCTTCGACATGATGTTCAACTTCCAGCACGCTATCGGCGTCGAAAGCAACGTTTTCCACCTGGTGGTCGAACTCCGACGCGATCAAAGCCGCCGTGTCTGCGTCGAGCATCTGATTGATGGTCGCCATCATACCCATGCTCATCAGCTTTTTGATCACATCCCCGGCCTTTACGCCCATATCGCGCGAGAGATCTCCGACCGTAATAACCTCGGAGATTTTGATCACTCGCTTGCTTGCCTTGGGAACGGTAATTTCCGTTTTGCGCTGCTCTCTGCCGGGAAGAGCCTTTTTCTTCTTGGGTATGCGCCCCGCGCGCAGGTCTTGTTCCCGGAACTCGAGCACGTCTTGTTTTTTTACAACCCTCTTTTTGTGCCGGCCGCTTTTCGCCGGCTTCCCCGCTTCCCCCTCGGTCCCGACTTGCGGACCGTCTCCCGCTGCGCTTGGAGCACCTACAGTAACCGGTGCGCCCGGAACCGGACGCCGACCGCCCGGCGGCGCCGCCGCCGCGGGAGTCCGCTGGGCCTGTTTGAGATCGATGCGGCCAAGAACGATAGCTCCACGGGGCGCTTGAGGCGTGGCCGGTTTTTCCACCGCCGGCCGAGCGGCCTCAGACGACGGGACCGGCGCTAGTTTTCGTTCGGGGGCCGCCTCAACTTCAAGAATAGGCGAAGGCTCTGCCGCTTCAGCCCCAGCGGCATCCTGCGGCGGCGCCACCGCGGCGGGCTCGACAAACGACGGCTCTTCAACGATGGTCTCGGTTTCTGGAAAAAACTCTGCGGGAAATTCTTCGACGGGCTGTTCGACGCCTGGCGTTGTTTCGAATACAGGGGGGAGCGCTTCCTCGGCTGGTTTTTGGGATTCCATCGGCGGCGGAGATTCGGCTTGCGGCACTTCCACGCGGCTGGTGCGGCGGCGAATGACGTTGGCGCGCACCCTGCGTTCGACGATGGTTTCGCGCGCTTGAACCTCGCCGAGATTTTCGTCTCCCGCTGTGACCACGCGATCCGCCACCACCTTTTCTTCGCCAACATGGACTTGAGGTTTTTCTTGGGTCGCCAGCGCGGCACGGATGCGCGCGACCTCGTCATCCTCGAGGGAACTTTGGGCTTTGCGACCCCTCAAACCCAACTTATCCAACTGGGCGATGAGGTCCTTGGTCTCGATTCCCAATTCCTTGGCTAGTAGATGGACTCTCGTCTTTCCCATCTGTTATTCTCCGTGTCGCTCCTTTAGCTCCCGAACCAATGCTTCCTTCGCGCCTTTTCCGATCTCCGCGTGAAAGGCGCGATATACGCTCTTACGCCGCAGAAATTTTTCCCAGCACTCTTGGGCCCGGTGCAGGTACCCGCCCCGGCCGAGACGGCTATCGTCGGCGGTCAATTCGCCGCGGTCACCGGCGCGCAAGCGGATCAGCCGGTTCTGATCATCCCGCGCGCCGCAGCCCAAACAGGAGCGGCGTGGAGAATGCTGCCGCTTCGCCACTGAAAACTCCCGTGCTCATGCTTCCTTGCTTGCTTCCACTTCCGCCGGCGCGGCGCTTTCTGTCTGCTGCGCCAACGCCGCCGCTTCCGCTTCCTTGCGCTTTTTCTCTTCTACATGCTCCTTGGCCGCTTTGTGCAACGATTCGGCTTTTTCCTTGCTGATGCCTTCCACGTCCATGATCTCTTCCAGATCGCTTTGAGCGACGTCTTCGGCGGATTTGAATCCCCCCTGGTAAAGCAACTCCGCCGCGATATCGCCGATGCCGGGAATGGCGCCGATGGACTGGCGTGTGCGGCGGGTCTCTTCTTCTGCCTCCGCTTCGCTGCAAACGTCGATGCGCCAGCCCGCCAGACGGGAAGCGAGCCTGACATTCTGGCCCTTCTTGCCGATGGCCAGGGAGAGCTGATCGTCCGGGACCACCACTTCCATGCTGTGTTCGTCGTCGTCGATGATGATTTTCGACACCTTGGCCGGCGCCAGCGCCCGGCAAACATATTCCGCCTGGTCGGGTATCCAGTGCACGATGTCGATTTTCTCCCCGCGCAACTCTTGCACCACCGCCTGGACCCGCGTGCCTTTCATGCCGACGCAGGCGCCTACGGGATCGACATCGGGGTCGTGGGACACCACCGCGATCTTCGCTCGCCCGCCGGGCTCCCGAGCCGCGCCCTTTACTTCCACGATGCCTTCGTAGATCTCCGGCACCTCTTGCTCGAAGAGCTTGATCAACATGCCCGGATGGGTGCGCGACAGCACGATTTGCGGGCCGCGCCCGGTGATATCGACGCTGACGATGTAGGCGCGAATCCGGTCGCCCTGGCGGTAGCGCTCCCGCGGCACCTGCTCTTTTTCCGGCAGGATCGCGTCGGTGCGGCCAAGATTCACGATGATGTTGCGCTTCTCGAAGCGCTGCACGATGCCGTTGACGAGTTGTCCCTCGCGCCCTTTGAATTCGTTGAAAATGATCTCGCGCTCCGCGTCGCGCACGCGCTGTACGATATTTTGCTTGGCAGCCTGCGCCGCGATGCGCCCGAACCTGCTCGAGTCGAGCTTGCACAGCAGCTCGTCGCCCATCTCGGCATCGGGGTCGAGAGTTTCGCGCGCCTGCTCCAACGTGATCTCGACTTCGGCGTCCTGCACGGTCTCCACCACGGTTTTCGCTTCGAACAGCTCCACCTCGCCGATCTCCGGATTGAACTGCGCTTCGATCTTGCGCTGGTGGCCGAAGGTTTTTTTGGCCGCCGAGACCATGGCATTTTCCAGGGCGCCGATCAGTATTGCTTTGTCGATGCCCTTTTCTTTGCTCACCTGTTCGATGACGCGATTGAGGTCCTGCTGCATGTTACGCGCTCCAATCGTGCTCGTAATTGGATTTTTCAATCATGGTAAAGGGAATGTGAAATTCCGTCCCGTCCTGCTTTAAGATAATAGTGTCTTCGATCATCTTGCCAAGGATACCCAGGAACGAGCGCCGGCCGTTGACGCTATCCCGGGTGCGCACGCGAATGCGTTTGCCGACAAACCGCGCGAAATGTTCCGGCCGCGTCAGCGGCCGGTTGATCCCCGGCGAAGAGACTTCAAGCGTGTAGGGCCCATCCACTGCGTCTTC
>Ga0268386_10003732_pt1 | contig 11127 bp, 12 predicted proteins | sample RVTome_15_FD_200260 | JGI IMG/M metagenome (GOLD analysis project Ga0268386, IMG submission 200260) | Soil microbial communities from uranium-contaminated site in the Upper Colorado River Basin, Wyoming, United States - RVT150D86... ... | reverse complement strand
GCAGCCAGTAGTCGTGCCACTCCTCGTCGGTGCCGGGCTCGACGAAGTACTCCATCTCCATCTGCTCGAACTCCCGCGTCCGGAAGATGAAGTTGCCGGGGGTGATCTCGTTGCGGAACGACTTGCCGGTCTGCGCGATGCCGAACGGTGGCTTGAGCCGAGAGGAGCTCATGACGTTGAGGAAATTGACGAAGATGCCCTGCGCGGTCTCGGGACGCAGGTAGTGCAGCCCCTCCTCGGTCTCGACCGGCCCGAGATGCGTGCGGAGCAGTCCGTTGAACATGCGGGGCTCGGTGAAGGCCCCCTTGGTGCCGCAGTTCGGGCAGTTCACGTCGCCCAGGCCCCGCTCGGGGGAGCGCCCGTGCTTCTCCTCGTAGGCCTCGATGAGCTGGTCGGCCCGGAAGCGCCGGTGGCAGGACTGGCACTCGGTCAGCGGGTCGACGAAGGCGTCGACGTGCCCGGAGGCCACCCAGACCTGGGTCGGCAGAACCACCGCCGAGTCGATGCCCACGATGTCGTCGCGCGTCTGGACCATGGCGCGCCACCACTGGCGGCGGATGTTCTCCTTGAGCTCGACCCCCAGCGGGCCGTAGTCCCACGCCGAGCGGGTGCCGCCGTAGATCTCCCCGGTGGGGTAGACGAAGCCACGGCGCTTGGCGAGGGAGACGAGCGAGTCGATGATCTTGTCGGCGGCCACGTGGGGCTCACTCCATCCGGCTGGCGGTCGGCGAGGGGACAGCCCCGTGCGCCCGTACGGGCGGGGACCGACGCACCAGCGTACCCGTGGCGCCCACCAGGCCTCGCGCGCCCCTACGGTTCCGCGGCCGCCCCGCGCACCCGCCGGCCGCGCCGCCGGGGGCGCTCCCGTACGGCGAGGGCCGCGAGCACCGTGGTCACGGGCACGGCCGCGACGATGCCCAGCCCGCCCACCAGGGCGCGGACGACCTCCTGGGCGACCAGCTCGGTCGTGACGGTGTCGACGACCCCCTGGCCGGACACCGCGAAGAGCAGCAGCACCGGCAGCGCCGCGCCCGCGTAGGCGAGCACCAGCGTGTTGACGGTGGCGGCCACGTGGTCGCGGCCGACCCGCAGCCCGGCACCCACCAGCCGCGGTCGGGTGGCGTCCGGGTCGGCCCGGGCGACCTCCCAGACGGCGGCCGTCTGGGTCACCGTGACGTCGTCGAGCACCCCGAGGGCGCCGATGACCAGCCCCGCGAGCAACAGACCGCGCACATCGATGTCGCTCTCGAGCGCCCCGAGGTAGGCCGAGCTCTCGTCGGCGAGGCCGGCGAACCGGGCGGCCTGCGTGAAGTAAGCGCCCAGGAGCCCGGTCAGCGTGAGGCTGATCAGCGTGCCGAGCAGGGCCACCGACGTCCGTACGGAGATCCCGTGTGAGAGGTACAGCGTGATGATCATGATCGCCGACGAGCCGACCACCGCCACGGCCAACGGCGGCTCGCCGGCGAGCAGGGCCGGCAGCACGAAGGTCGCGAGCACCCCCACCGACAGCCCCAGCCCCACCAGCGCCGCCACGCCGCGCCACCGCGAGAGTGCGACCACGGCGAGCGAGAACAGCACCGCCAGCAGCAGCAACGGCGTGGTGCGCTGGAAGTCCAGCACCTCGTAGCGGCTCTCCAGCGGCGCGTCGGGGATGCCCCCCAGGACGACCGCGTCACCCGGCGTGAACTGCGGGACTCCCGGACCGTACGGGAGGGGGACCAGCACCTCTTCACCGGCGTCGCGGCCGGCGTCGACGGCGACGAGTGCCTCGAAGCACTCCTCGGTCGGTGGCGCGCCCTCCGGGGACTCCGGGGACTCCGGGTCGGCCGCCCCGACGTCCGCGCACGGGTAGACGTCCACGATGGTGGCGTCGACGCGCTCGGCGCCAGCGACCGACGGGCCAGGCTCGGTCGGCCACAGCAGGACCAGGCCGACCACCGTCGCCAGCATCAGCGGGACGAGGACGGCGACGACGGCGCGCCGCACCGCGGGCGGCGACGGCAGCGCCGGCTCGCCGCGGTGGCTGTGCTCGGCCCCCACGTCAGTCGAGGTCGGACGGGACGGCGGGACCCGCCGCCTCGCCCACGGCCACCGTCGCCGCGTCGGCCGCCCGGTCGCTCCGGCCACGCGGCTCCCCCGGCGCCGGCCCTGCCGCGTCGACGCGGCCGAGCACCTCGAACGCCGTCGGCTCGTCGAGCGCGAGTGCCAGCAGGGGTACGGCGCGCAGCCTCACCTCGTAGGCCGCCAGGGCGCGCCGGTAGGACCCGACGTCGGCCCAGTCGGAGGTGATCACCCACAGCTCGGGGTCGTCCGTGGCGCGGCCGATGCAGCCGCCGCGCCACCCGGGCTGGCCGGCCAGGGCGGCGAGCGCCTCTCGCGCGCGCTGCTGGAAGCCGGCGGCGTCCGGCCCGACGACGCGGTAGCGGGTGACGGCGAGCACGGGCTCCTCCGGGACGTGCGGGACGATGGGCGGGACCACGGTACGGTCCGGTGCCGACGCCCTCTCGGCGCCCTGGCTCCCGGGGCGCTCCCACCGCCGCCGCGAGCACCGTGCCTGTGACGCCGCGACCGAGGAGGACCGCACCCGTGTCCCGTAGACGACGCCGCTCCGGCCGCCCCGGCGGCTCGCGGGACCGGACGCGTCCGAACGCCCCGGCTCCTCGTCAGCGCGGGCCCCGGCCGGGCCCGACCCGACCGGTGCCGGTGTCCCCGACCCCGGGGGCGCGGGCGGCGCTCGAACGGTTCAGCTACCCCCTCCTGGCGCGGATCGCTGCCGCCCCCAAGGTGCTGGTGGGCCTGGTGGCCGGGGCCGTCCTGCTGGGAGGTCTGCTGGCGCCGTCGCCCTGGGGCCCGCTGCTGCTGCTCGTGGTCGCGGCCTTCCTCGCGTGGTTGGTCCTGCTGTCCTGGCCCGCCCTCGATGCGAGAGGCCGGCTGATCCGGCTCGTGACGCTGGTGCTTGTGGTTGGGGCGGCCGTCGTCTCGTGGAACGGCGCGTGACCACCCGTACGAAATTGACAACGGTTATCAGGTCACTCAGGATTGAGGCATGCCTCGATCCCACCGAGCACGCGCCGCTGTCGTGTCCGTCGCCCTGGCCGCCGGTGCGCTGGTCCTGGCCGGCTGCGGCAGCGAGCAGGCCGACGGTGCCGGCACGGCGCAGGACGCGGAGGGCGGTCTGACGGTGCTGGCGGGCTTCTACCCACTGGAGTTCGTCGCCGCCCGAGTCGGCGGGGACCGGGCCTCGGTGTCGTCACTGACCCCGCCGGGGGTCGAGGCACACGACCTCGAGCTCGCCCCGCGCGACGTCGCGGGGATCGGCGACGCCGACCTCGTCGTCTACCTCGAGGGCTTCCAGCCAGCCGTGGACGAGGCGGTGTCGCAGGAAGCGCCCGACAGCTCCTTCGAGGTGGGTGCGGTCGCCGACCTCGACGTCGAGGCCGGGGAGCACTCGCACGAGGGCACCGACGAGGCGCACGCCGAGGACGAGCACGCCGACCAGGCGAACGGGGACGAGCACGCCGACCAGGCGAACGGGGACGACGACGCCCACGAGGGCACGGACTCGCACTTCTGGCTCGACCCGACCAAGCTCGCGGCGGTCACCGAGAGCACGGCGGACCGGCTGGCCGAGCTCGACCCCGAGGGCGAGGAGGAGTTCCGCGACCACGCGGCCGACCTCGTGGCCGAGCTTGTGGCGCTGGACGAGGAGATGACCATGGGCCTGTCCACCTGCGAGACTCGCACCATGGTCGTCAGCCACGAGGCCTACGGCTACCTGGCCGCGCGCTACGACATCGAGCAGGTCGGCATCTCCGGCCTGACGCCCGACGACGAGCCGTCGGCAGCGCAGATGGCGGAGCTGGTGGCCTTCGTACGCGACAACGACATTCGGACCGTCTACTACGAGACCCTCGTCAGCCCCGAAGTGGCCGAGACGATCGCCGCCGAGGCCGGGGTGGAGACAGCGGTCCTGGACCCGATCGAGGGCCTCACCGACGACTCGCAGGGCACGGACTACCTCGAGATGATGCGGGCCAACCTCGCCAACCTGCAGGCCGGTCAGCCCTGTCCGTGACGTCGACCCCGTCCGGTGGCCCCTCCGTACCAGCGGGGGGGCCTCCGGTCTTCTCGTTCCGGGACGCCGTCGTCGGCTACGGCGACCTCGCGGTCGTGCACGCGGTCGACCTCGACATCCACGCGGGTGAGGCGGTCGCCCTGCTGGGCCCGAACGGCTCTGGCAAGTCGACGCTGGTCCGGGCCGCACTCGGACTGGCCGACATCCTGGCCGGCACGGTCGAGGTACTCGGCGTACCGGTGGCCCGGGTCAGGGAGCGGTGGCGGATCGGCTACGTCCCCCAGCGGCACACGGTCGGGGGCGGCCTCCCCGTCACCGTCCGCGAGGTGGTGTCGACCGGCCGGCTGGCCCGGCGCCACTGGTGGGCGCCCCCGCGAGCCGAGGACCGGGCGCGCGTCGACGAGGCCATCGCCACCGTCGGCCTCGCGGACCGCGCGGGTGCCCCGCTCGCCCACCTCTCGGGGGGGCAGCAACGCCGCGTCCTGGTGGCCCGCGCCCTGGCGGCCCGCCCGGACGTGCTCGTCCTCGACGAGCCGACGGCCGGCGTCGACCAGGCGAACCAGGAGATCCTGGCCCAGGCGCTCACCCGCTCGGCCGCGGCCGGCGTCACGATCGTCCTGGTCACTCACGAGATCGGCCCCTTCGCCGGGCTGCTGCACCGGGCCGTGGTGCTGCGGGACGGCCGGATCGTGAGCGACGGTCCGCTGGAGCTGACCCGCGCCGGCGAGCCGGAACACGACCCGCACCCGCACGCGGGCGTCGTCAGCCAGACCACCGGCACGACGTTCGGCCTGACCGACCAGGAGGAACCGTGACTCCCGAGGTCCTCGAGTACGCCTTCATGCAGCGGGCACTGCTGGCGGCGGTGCTCGTGGGGCTGGCGGCTCCTGCGGTCGGGGTCTTCCTGGTCCAGCGCCGCCTCTCGCTCATCGGCGACGGCATCGGACACGTCGCGCTGACCGGCGTGGCGATCGGTCTGCTGACGGCGCGGTCCCCGGTCCTCACGGCCCTGGTGACGGCCGTGGCGGGGGCGCTGGCGATCGAGCTGATCCGCGCGCGCGGGCGGACCAGCGGCGACATCGCCCTGGCCGTGCTCTTCTATGGCGGCATAGCGGGGGGCGTCGTCGTCGTCGGGCTTGCCGAGGGCGGCAGCACCGCGGCGCTCAACACGTACCTCTTCGGGGCGATCACGACGACGTCGGACCAGGACCTCGTGGCCTTCGCGGTCCTGGCCGTGGCCGTCCTGGCGGTGGTCCTCGTCCTGGCGCCCCGGCTCTTCGCCGTCAGTGCCGACGAGGAGTACGCCCACGCCGCGGGGCTCCCCGTACTGGGCCTCAACGTCGTGCTGGCAGTCATGACGGCCGTGACCGTCGTGGTGTCCATGCGCGTCGTGGGATTGCTGCTGATCAGCGCGCTGATGATCCTCCCCGTCGCGGCAGCCCAGCTCGTCCGCGGATCCTTCCTCGGCACCGCCGTGCTCGCCGTCGCCATCGGGGTGGTCGTGAGCGTCTGCGGGGTGGTCGCGTCGTTTTACGCCAACACCCCGTCGGGCGGCACCATCGTGCTGCTGGCGATCGGTGTGTTCATGCTCGCCGCCGTGTCGGTCGGTGCGCTCGCCCGGCTCCGCCGCTGGCGCGGCCGGCCCGACGTCGCCCCGCACAGCGGTCCCCTGCTGACCACGTCCGGAGGGTCGGAGTCACCCTGACCCGGCTTTGACATGCGCTCGTGCGAATATGAGGATGTGCCCATGGCCGACACCGACCTCCGCTCTTACGAGGAGGCCAGCGAGCTGTTCCGGACGTTGAGCTCACCGGTCCGGCTCGCCGTGCTCCAGCGGCTCGAGGAGGGCGAGCATTGCGTCCACGAGCTGGTCGAGGCGCTGGACCTGCCGCAGCCGCTCGTCTCCCAGCACCTCCGCGTGCTGCGCGGGGCCGACCTCGTCAGCCGCGTACGACGGGGCCGTGAGGTCGCGTATGTGCTCTCGGACGACCACGTCGCGCACATCGTGCGCGACGCGCTGCGCCACTCCAAGGAGCACGACAGCGACGGCGAGCACTGATGCGGCCAACCAAGCAACGCGCCGCGGTGTCCGCGGTCCTCGACGAGCTGGCGGAGTTCCGCAGCGCCCAGGACCTGCACGCCCTCCTACGGCAGCGTGGCGAGAACGTCGGGCTGACCACGGTGTACCGGACCCTCCAGGCCCTCGCCGATGCCGGCGAGGTCGACGTGCTGCGCGCCGACGACGGCGAGGCGGTCTACCGGCGCTGCAGCTCTGGTCACCACCACCACCTGGTCTGCCGGCACTGCGGCCGTACGGTGGAGGTGGAGGGGCCGGCCGTCGAGCGGTGGGCCGACCGGGTGGCCAGCGAGCACGGCTTCGTCGCGGTCAGCCACACGATCGAGGTCTTCGGGACCTGCGCAGCCTGTGCCGCACGCTGACCGGCCGTGGTCGGCCCGGCCCCGAATGACCACGTTCACCACCCTGGTCGGGCCACCAGAAGGCGTCTGCGCCTGGTGGTGACCCGACGAGCCTGGTGATGGCCCGGGTGGTGGAAACCGTTGTGATCAACGGTTTCCGGGCCCGTTTGTGTCAGACCCGGCCTCTAGGGTCGGTGCATGATCGGGGGAGCCAGTGGGTGACGGGTGGTGGGTCCGGGGTGCACCCGGTCACCGCCGCCACTGCAACGATCACGCGTGCCCTCGACGGGCTCAGCGATGTTCCCCTGTACGGCCTGGTTCCCGAGGCCGTCGGGAAACTGCTCACCTCCGTGGTGGCCCTGGAGGCCCGGCTGGCCGGGCTGCGGATGCAGCTCGTCAGCGCGGCGGAGACGGCCGGTACTGCGGTCAAGGCCGGGGCGCCCGGGACGGCCGCGTGGTTGCGCGAGTCCTGCCGCGTCGAACGGGTGGCCGCCGGACGTGCGGTCCGGCTGGCGAAGGCCTTGACTGCAGAGCACGAGTGCACGGGCCGAGCGCTGTCCGACGGACGGGTGAGCGAGGAACAGGCCCGCGTCATCGTGCGCGCGATCCAGGCACTGCCGTCGTCGGTGGACGCGGCGACGCGCCGCGAAGCCGAGGCACATCTCGTCGAGCAGGCCGCGATCTTCGACCCGGTGGACCTGGCGCGCCTCGGTCGTCACGTCCTCGACGTCGTCGCCCCCGAGGAGGCCGACCGCCTCCTCGGCGAGGCCCTGCGCCGTGAGGAGGCCCGGGCGAACCGTCGCCACCTCACGCTGCGCCCGGACGGGCACGGCGGGACCCGGATCAGCGGACGCCTTGACCCAGAGGCCGCCGCACTCCTCGACGCCGCCCTCGACCGCTCGCGAAGCCGCGGCCGGCCGACGAGGAGGGCCCGACCCGCGCACCCGCGGCGAGCGCCAGGCCGACGCCCTTGCCGAGATCTGCCGCCGCTTCCTCGCTGCGACATGCTGCACCGGTGGGGGCCTGCCCAACACCGGCGGGGAACCCACGACCGTGGTGGTCACCATCCGCGAGACCGACCTGCGCAACGGCCTCGGCGCCGCGTTGCTCCCCACCGGTGACGCCGTCTCCGCGAGCACCGCCCGGCGGATGGCCTGCGACGCCCGGCCCGCCGTCCTCGGTGGCGACTCCATGCCGCTCGACCTCGGCCGGGCGCGCGGCGGCTCTTCACGCCCGCACAGCGCCGTGCGCTGGCCTTACGCGACGGCGACGGCTGTGCCTTCCCCGGCTGCGACCGCCCCGGAGCCTGGACCGAGGCCCATCACCGGGTGCACTGGGCCGACGGCGGGACCACCGACGTGTCCAACGGTGTCCTTCTCTGCTCCTACCATCACCAGGTCGTCCACGCCGAGGGGTGGCAGATCGTGCTCGGCGCCGACGGGCGGCCCGACTCCTGCCACCCGCCTGGCTGGACCCGGTGCGCAGACCCAGACGCAACACGCGATGGCGACCGCCCGACACGGGGTGACCCGGAGCGGACTCCCGATCGGCCGCGCCAACCGGGGCGCTGGGAAACCCGGGTCTGCGTCCGTCGCCGCCGGCGGCGCCCCGGTGACGTCCTCGGGTCCGGGTAGGTCCGGACCGCCTCACAGGTACGGGTTGCTGGGCGCCGTGGTCTCGACGACGCCGCTCGCCTGGATGACCGCGGGTACGGTCCGCGGATCCTCTGCGTCCGCGGGCACGTAGGTGCCGGTCACCTCGACCCAGGTGTCCGCGGGTGGCGCCGGCTGCCCCAGGACTTTAACCTTGACCGCCTGCCCGTCGGCCGCGCAGCACGACATGGCGATCCGGGTGACGTACCACCCGCCGTCTTCGGTAGGCGTGACGAAGCCGTCCAGGGCGACCCGGCGCCCCTGGAGCGTGTCGGCCCCTCCCCACCCGGCCCGTACGGCGTAGTCGGCCACCGATAGCGGGACGGGGTCGCCCTCCGGCAGGGGGACGAACGAGGTCTCGCGCGGGCCGGCGACGGTCCCGGAGTCGCGAGAGGCAGCGTCGGCTCCCAGCGCCGGGGGGGCGACGAGGAAGATCGCAGCCACGGGGAGCAGCAGCATCCAGGCGATCCCGGGGCCACCGTGCGCATGGTCGTGGCCGTCGCCGGCCTGGTCGACCGGAGCGGAGGTGCTGTCCCCTCCCCGGTCGAGGTCCCTCCACGCCGACAGCAGGCCGAGCAGCACGAGCACGACGCCGGACGCGACGAGGAACGGCTGCAGGCCCTCCTTGACGTAGCGGAGGTAGGCCTCCCCCAGGGAGATCTTGAGGACGGCGGCGCCCACGAGGACGAGCACGACCGGCTGGACCTCCTTGTTCACAGCAGCCACCACCCCACGAGCACTGTGCTCGCCACCGCGACCACGAAGGTGACCGGGGCGAAGCGGAGGGCGAAGGACCTGCCGAAGGTGCCCGCCTGCAGCGCGATGAGTTTCACGTCGACGGCCGGGCCGACCACCATGAAGGCCAGCTGTGCCGTCCGGGAGAACTGCGTGAAGCTCGCGGCGACGAAGGCGTCGGCCTCCGAGCAGATCGCCACGACGACCGCCAGCAGCGCCAGCGCGAGGACCGCCAGCCACCAGCGCTCGGCCAGCGCCTCGATGACCGAGGATGGCACGAGGACGTTGACCGACGCCGCCACGATGCCGCCGACGACCAGAAACCCTCCGGCATGCAGGAAGTCGTGCTGCACCGAACGCCGGAACACCTCGAACGGTGGCGTGCCCTCCGGACTGTGCCGCCGGGGCGGCCGTAGCCAGGTGGTTCGGCCGAAACGGACCCACAGCCAGCCCATGACCACTGCGACCGTGAGTGAGGCGAGGAATCGGCCGAGCACCATCTCTGGCTCGCCGGGGAAGGCGACAGCCGTGGCCACGAGGACGATCGGGTTGATCGCCGGCGCAGCGAGCAGGAAGGCAAAGGCGGCCGCCGGGGTGACGCCGCGAGCGACGAGGCTGCCGGCGATCGGCACCGACGCACACTCGCAACCCGGGACCACGACACCCGACATCCCGGCCACCGGGACGGCCAGGGCCGGGCGCCGGGGCAGCACCTTGTGGAAGAACTCGGGCGGAACGTAGGCGGCGATCGCCCCCGACACGAGCACACCGACGACGAGGAACGGCAGGGCCTGGACGCAGATCGACACGAAGATCGTCGCCCAGGTCTGCAGGGCGGGGGCGTCGAGCCGGGGAACGAGCCACTGTTGCGCTACGACGAGCAGGAGGACCGCGAAGACCAGGGTCTCGAGCGCGCCTGGCCGGCGCGGCCGCCGGGACGACCGCGACGGGGCCTGGACCGCGTCGGGCCGGGGTGCGGTCGTGCGCTCGGTCACGGGCTCGCATCCTGCCACGGCCGGGGTGACGCCCGCCACGCGCCGTCCACAGACTCGTGACGTACGGTGATCACCATGCGCCTCCTGGTCCTGGGCGGCACGAGTTTCGTCGGTCGCCACCTGGCGGCCGCGGCCGAGCGTGCCGGTCACGACCTGACGCTGTTCCACCGCGGCCGCACCGGAGCCGACCTCTTCCCGACCGCAACCCGCCGGCACGGCGACCGGGAGTCGGGGGACTACGCGACCCTGCTGGAGGGGCCGGGGTGGGACGCGGTGGTCGATGTCAGCGCCTACGTCCCCCGCCATGTCGAGCAGGCCGCGGATGCCCTCAGCGGACGGGTCGGGCACTACGTGCTGGTGTCGTCGATCTCGGCCTACGACCCGGCCGGCACCACCGACCCGACGGAGGCGGCGCCCCTGCATCCGCCGCTGGCGGTGCCGGTAGAGCAGGTGTCCGGCCTGACCTACGGACCGCTGAAGGCGGGGTGCGAGCGCTCGGCCCGCCGGCGCTGGGAGGGCCGGCTCGCCGTGGTCCGCCCCACGTACGTCGTCGGGCCGCACGACCCGACCGACCGCTTCACCTGGTGGGTGCGCCGCGCGGCCGAGGGCGGCCGCGTGCCAGTCGCCGGGGCGGAGGCACCCCTGCAGCTGGTGGACGCCCGGGACCTCGGCGACTTCCTGCTCCGGGCGGCGACCCGGCGGCTGACGGGCGCCTACGACGCCACCGGCCCCGAACGCATGGTCGCCGACACCGTGGCCGACCTCGTCCCCGCCGGCGGCAGGCTCGAGCTGGTCGAGATCCCCACCGCGTCGCTGGAGGCGGCAGGCGTTCGGCTACCCCTGGTGGCCACCGAACCGGCCGACTGGCCGGCCATGCGCCGCTCCGGCGCCCGGGCCCGTGAAGCGGGGCTGCAGGTCCGGCCGCTGCCGCAGACCGCGGCCGACACGCGGGCCTGGGACGTCGCACGCGGCCGCCCGCCGCTGCGCGTGGGCCTGACACGGGAGCACGAGGCCGCAGCCCTGGCCGCGGCGGCGAGCGCCTGAGGCCTGGCGCCGCCGCGGCTGCCCGCGTGCACCGGACGGCCCCCCGCTGCCCCGGTGGACTCGTACGGTCAGACGGCCCGATGGGCCGGGTCAGCACCGCCGTACCGTCGGTCGCGCCGCGCGTAGACCTCGATCGCCTGCCACAGGTGGCGCCGGTCGAAGTCCGGCCACAGCGTGTCGAGGAAGACCAGCTCGGCGTAGGCCGACT
>Ga0268386_10003731_pt1 | contig 11128 bp, 9 predicted proteins | sample RVTome_15_FD_200260 | JGI IMG/M metagenome (GOLD analysis project Ga0268386, IMG submission 200260) | Soil microbial communities from uranium-contaminated site in the Upper Colorado River Basin, Wyoming, United States - RVT150D86... ... | reverse complement strand
TCGCCTCGACAATGCGGTTGTCGGCAATGCGGAGATAGAGGCGCATGATATCGCCACAGGCCGGGTTTGAAACCTCGGCTTCTGCATCGGCTTGATCCAACGCCCCAACGTTTCTCGGGTTGTCAAAGTGGTCTTGGACAATATCCGAATACATGCCGATTGATCCTTCATATCCGTTCGCGCGAGGCGGCGAAAGAAGGGTTGAAGACATGGGCATGCTTGACGATATCCGGCAAGATTTGCAAGACGTAATCGATATCTTCCGATGTGGTCGAGCGTCCCATGCTGAAGCGCAACGCGCCATTTAATAATTCTTCCGCTAAATCCATCGCTTGTAACACATGCGAGGGCTCGAGCGACCCGGAACTGCAAGCCGAACCGGTCGACACGGCCACGCCTTGGAGGTCGAGGCTCATGAGTAGGGTTTCGCCCTCGGCCCCGGCAAACGCGACGTTCGTCGTGTTGGGCAGCCGAGGCGCGTCTGCTCCCTGGATACGAGCGATTGGAATCTGCTTCATGATGCCGTGTTCCAGGCGCTGTTGCAAAGTCTGCAGACGTTCCGCTTCCGTCTGCATGTCGCGGTCCGCAATAGCGCAGGCTCGACCCAGAGCGGTAATATAAGCGACGTTCTCCGTGCCCGATCGCATGCCGCGCTCTTGATGCCCGCCGTGGATGAGGGGCGGCAACGTGGCAGGCTGACGCGCATACCAGCCGCCAATACCCTTGGGTGCGTAGAGCTTATGCCCGGAAAATGACAGGAAATCCACGCCGAGCGCTGCGACGGACAGCGGGATCTTGCCAAACGATTGCACGGCATCGGTATGCACCAAAATACCCCGGTCCCGCGCGAGCTGCGCAATCTCGGCCACCGGTTGTAGCGTCCCAATCTCGTTATTGGCATGCATGATCGACACTAAAATCGTGTGCTCGGTCAACGCTGCACGAACGGCTTCAGGGTCAATAACCCCGTGTTCGTCTACCGGAACATACGTGACGCTGAACCCTTGTTGCTCCAAGTACGCACACGTATCCAGAATCGCCGAATGCTCGATCCCCGATGTTACCAGATGACGGCCCTGATCCCCTTTGGCCGCCGCCACACCCTTCAAAATGGTGTTGTTTGCCTCCGTGCCGCTACTACAAAATACGATCGACGCGGCTGGCGCTCCGATTAACGCCGCCACCTGGTCGCGAGCCTCATCGACCAACACGCGAGTTTTCCGGCCATAACGATGCACGCTTGACGGATTGCCAAAATCCTCACGAAGACTTTCGATCAATACCTCCAACACCTCCGGGTGCACCGGCGTTGTCGCATTATGATCCAGATAAACCTGACGCATCAATCTGTATCTTCCTCTTTTTTAATGCCGCATTCCGAAATCCACATTCGTCAGGGGGTTTTTTGTAACTCTTCGACGTGCGCCGCCACGCTGCGGCCTAGCGCGTCCAAATTATAGCCGCCTTCTAAGACCGAAATCAGGCGCTGATTGCAGCACATCGCCGCTATTTCCTTGACCACCTGGGTCATGCGCCGATATCCTTTTTCTGTGACTTGCATGTGCGCCAAAGGGTCGGCATAGTGCGCATCAAAGCCGGCGGAAATGATGACGAAATCGGGCCGGTAGTCAAGCGCTCGAGCCAACAGGTGTTGCTCGAACACCTCAATGTAGATCTCGTCCCCACTGCCCGGCGGCAACGGAAAGTTCATCGTATACCCTTGGCCTCGGCCCGTGCCCGTTTCCGTCACGGCCCCGGTGCCGGGATAATAAGGATACTGGTGCGTGCTGACGTAGAAGACACTGGGGTCGTCTTCAAAAATGTGCTGGGTGCCATTGCCGTGGTGCACATCCCAGTCGATAATCATGATGTTATCCAGGCCGTGTTGCTGCTGCAAATAGCGGGCGAGGATGGCCACGTTGTTAAACAGGCAAAACCCCATGGCCCGATGCGCTTCGGCATGATGTCCGGGCGGCCGCACGGCGCAAAACGCTTGCGCGAGTTCGCCGGCCATAATGGTATCCGCCGCCGCCAGAGTGCCGGCAACGGCTTTGAGCGCCACGTTATACGAATCGCGGCACACGATGGTATCGGGATCGAGGGCGGCGCGGCCCTGTTGGCTTGCCGCGGCAACGGTGCGGATGTGATCCGGCCGGTGCACCTGTGCCACCCACGACTCTGCATCGTGAGTGATGTCGAGATGGACGAGTGGTTGTACCTCTGGAGTCGCTTGCAAAGCCTGCATGACGGATTCGAGCCGACTCGCCTGCTCCGGATGCTGCCGGCCCGCATCGTGCTTGAGATAGTCGGGATGATAGACCAGGCCTACCTGCATAAGAACCCCCTGGTAACGTATATTGATGAATGGGGCCACATGGCATTTTTGTAAGCTGTTCCCGCTAGTATACCGCTTAGGGAAACAACCAACCAGTTCAAATGCGGCATGCATAATCCATAAAGGCGGTGAGTACGATGAAGGCGATGATCTTGGCGGCGGGTTTGGGAACTCGGTTGAGACCGCTGACGGAGCACTGTCCAAAGCCGTTATTGCCGATGCTGTTGGTGCCGATGCTGGATCATATTTTGCGGCAATGCAAACAGTTTCAGATCACAGAAGTGGTGGTGAATTTGCATCATCATGCGGCGCAGCTTCGCGACTGGCTTAGGGACGGCAGCCGCTGGGGAATGCAGATTCATCTGTCGCATGAGGTCAATATTTTAGGCTCAGCGGGGGCGCTGAAGCGGGCCGAAGCCTGGCTGCGGGACGAACCGTTCTTAGTGGTGAACGCGGATGTGTTGGCCGACATTGACTTGCCGGCTCTATGGCAGTGGCATGGTGAGCGCGAGGCCATGGTGACGATGGTAGTGCGTCCCGACCCGTCAGCACGTCAATACGGCGCGGTGTTGGTCGATGCGGATGACCAGATTCGCGAGATTGCTGGACGGCCGCCAACTGTGGCGTCGGTAGCGGGCGAAGAAACTATGTTTACCGGTGTGCAAGTGGTTTCCCCACAGGTGCTGGAGTGGATTGAGCCGGATCAGTTTTTGAGCACGACGGGCGATATTTATCCGGCGTTGATTGCCGCTGGAGAAGGCGTCTTGGGGTATCGACACATGGGCTATTGGATGGATGTGGGCTCACCGGAGCGCTACCTGCAAGCGCACTGGGATCTGCTCGATGGGGCTCTGGGTCGCGCCTGGATGCATACTCTACCGGTGGGGACACAGCTCGTATTCGATGCGCGTGACCGACCGGAGACCGAGCAAATCACGATCGTTCCGCCGGTGGTGATTGGACCAGATGTTGAGTTGTCCGCTAAAGTTTGTATGGGGCCGTACGCGGTCATCGGACCAGGTTGCCGGTTGGGAGAGGGGGTCACAGTACGCGAGAGTGTGTTGTGGGATGGGGTGCAAATTGGCAGCCATGCTCACGTGTGCCGCAGTATCCTTGGACATTGCGTCCGGGTTGACGCGGCGAGTCAGGTGACCGACACTTTACGCAGTGTGTAGCATGACGTTTCCAGACTGGGCTGAGGAGGCCACTATGAGTACTCGTGAATCAGCATTGACAACATGCGGTGACGATCGGGTCGCAGATACATGTTTACCGAAGCTGAATAGCGGGCAGCTAGCGGCAGCCGATGCTGCATTGACGTGTGAGGCGGTGCAACCCTGGCTGGCCACGCTGTTTCCGGGGGCGGATGGGCTGCAGGTCACGCCATTGGCGGCAGATGCCTCGACGCGGCGGTATTTCCGGGCGCAATGGACGCGGTCTAGGCGTGGGGATCCAGCGTCGTGTATCATCATGGTGCAAGAGCCTTGGCGCGCCGGGACCATGCCGAATTTTCTCGCCGTTGGCCGTCACTTGCAGACGTGTGGGGTGCATGTCCCCGAAGTCTATGGCGTGGCGCCGGACGCCGGCTGGATGGCCCTGGAAGATTTTGGCGACCGCACCCTGGCGGGGTTGTGGCAAGACAGTTCTGCCGCCGAGCGTCTGCAGTGGGGGCGCGAGGCCATGCGGGCGCTGATCGCCATGCATACGGCGGGCACCGATCCACACAACCCGGATTGCCCGGCATTTCATCTGGATTTTGATGTCCCCAAACTCCTGAGCGAACTGCAATTTTTCCGCCATCATGCCATTGAGGGATTGTGGCAACACAAACTCACGGATGCGGCGAGAGCGGAATTTGACGCCGCCTGTCAGCCGTTGTGTGAGCGGTTGGCGTCACAACCACGTTATTTCTGTCACCGCGATTATCATGGCTGGAATCTCATGGCACATCACGGCACGCTTGGGGTGTTGGATTTCCAGGATGCCCGCATGGGACCGCAGCCGTACGATGTGGTCTCTTTATTGGTGGATCGCGGTACGCCGGAGCTGCTAGGCAAGGAGGTGAGCGCGGCACTTGTCGAGGATTATGTGCAGAGATTTCAGGCCGAGACCGGTGCGGTCATCGATCGTTCTGAGTTCGATATACTGTTTGATCTCGTGGCGGTGCAGCGCTGTCTGAAAGCTATCGGAACGTTTGCGTTTATGACCGTGGTCCATCAGCGCCAGCAGTATCACGCCTATATTCCGTCTACGCTGGCATACGTCCAGCCACTTCTCGATCGCTACGATCTCCTGAAACCGCTCAACGTACGGTTGCAAGGCTACATGCCGATTCTGTCACACTAGAAGGTAATCGAATGACGGACAAGCAAGCCGAACAGAGACTGCGCGCCCTCCTGAAGATGACCATCGATCGCGGCACCACGCTCGCAGAGCAAGCCAACGCCACCCGTTGCATCGGCAAACTCCTGCAGGATTTTCCCAACTTGCGCCACATTATCGCAGAAGTGGCGGATCAGGCCGATCATGCTCACGTTTCACACAAAACGCAAGTCTCAGATGGGTGTCATTCGTTTTGGAAAGGAGTGGTCATCGGGGTGGCCAGCACAGCACTCGCTCTGGGCTCGATGATTCTTGCGAGTAAACGCCCTGGTGTGGGAAGCTAAAGCTTGGGTGGGGAGGCTGGACGATTTGGGTGCCGAAGCCTGAGTATCCTGCCAATCACTCGCGGTGCCAGAACTGAGTCAGCGTCAGCTTTCTTCCTGAAACAGCTTGACGATTTCATCGCGTGAAAACATCGGCAAGGGACGTGCACTCGCATTGCCTAGTAAGAGGCGATCCGCCGCACTCGCCACCGACGTGCCAATGTGGAAACAGGCGATGCCGGCGGCCTCACATGCCGTTATTGCCGCATCTGCTTGGGTGGCCGGCACGGCAGCTAGGAGGGCGCCGGAGGCGATGGTACCGAGGGGGTCGAGCCCAAAGGCGGAACAGAGTTGGTGTCCGGCATCGAGAATCGGGAGGCGATCTGCGAAAATGTGCAGACCCACGCCGGACGCGTCGGCTAATTCGTGCAAGCCCGTCGCCACACCACCCTCGGTGGGGTCGTGCATGGCGTGGACGTCCACCGCTCGTTGTAACACCTGCGCGTCTTTGACGACGCTAATTCCCGGAGTAAATAAATAGCTTTGCCACTGCTCGATCTGAGCTTGAGAGTGGCCCTGAGCGAGGAGCGTCTCGGCCCGCTCGCGGGCGATGATCGAGACGCCTTCGAGGGGCACCCCTTTGGTGAGGAGAATCGCGTCTCCCGCTTGAGTACCGGAACTCGTGACGAGCCGGTCGTGGGAGACTTCGCCCAGCATGTGCCCGGAGAGAATAGGGCGCGTCAAGCCCAACGTAATTTCCGTGTGGCCGCCTGCCAGGGTGATGTCTAAAGCGGCGCAGGCGTGACGGATTTGGGCAAAAATGCCGCGTACTTGATCGGGGGTCGTGCCGTGTTCCGGCAGCAACAGAGTGGCCAGAAACCAGCGGGGCGTGCCGCCCATGGCCGCAATATCATTGGCGTTGACGTGCACTGCATAATAGCCGATGGCGTCGGTGGCAAACGTAATCGGATCGGATTTGGCGACTAAGAGACGATCTCCCATGTCGATAATCGCCGCGTCTTCGCCCACGCGCGGACCGATCAGCAGCCGCGCGTCGGCAGATGGGTGCGCCTCTAACAGCTCAGAGAGTAAGCCGGGCGGCAATTTGCCCGGGGCAAGGAACTCTTCAGTCATCAGCGCTGGCCTTGGCGATGCGGCAGGTGATGGATTAAATCTGCCGCTGTATCCAGGATCAAATCCGCGCCGTGTTGCAGGAGTTTTTCTCGGGTATGAGAACCGGTGAGGACGCCAATGGAGAACATGCGCAAGCGCTTTCCCGCCTCGATATCCATCGCCCCATCACCGACCATCAGGGCGTGCTCCGAGGCACAGTTCAGGTGCGATAATGCGGCTTGCAGATGCGCCGGATGGGGTTTAACTTGGGTGACGTGATCCCGGGCAAAAAAAGCCTGACAATAGGCATCGAGTTGAGGGAACATGAACCGTACGGCAACGTCACAATTGCGCGTCACAATGCCCACGGCAATATCGAGCTGTCTCAAGCGGTCGAGCAAGTCCGCAATGCCGGGAAGTAAACCGCTGCGCTGCGCCGCCTCCATTTCGATATCTTGCAGGAGTTGCTCGGCTTGTTGGGCATACGACACGCCCTGGGCGGGCTGGCGCTGCGCCAGCCAGACTGTGACATGCGCAACCAGGTCAAGAATATCGCGGCCCTCGAATTGCGCGGCGGGTACATCGTGGCTCAGCGTCAGGTCTTCCAGACGTTGGCGCATGTCGTCAAAGTCGATAGTGGGGATGGCCAGAGTGCCATCGAAATCGAAGAGTACGGCCTTAAACGGTGGCAGCATATGAAGTTTCCGTTGCACGTGACGGCGAGGCGTCATCGAGTTGGAAGATGCGGCTTAAACGATCCTACTCTAATAGGATCACGGCTGACGCACAAGTAGAAAAAACCGGGGACTGCCGAGTGGACTTTCGCCGCCGATATTTGGTATATATGGGACACTATTGATGTCATTGAACCGCATGAACATCTGACAAGGAGCAGAGAAGGCGCGAACGTATGGCCGAGAACAAATATAACGTGGCCGACATTGAATACAAGTGGCAACAGCGCTGGGATACCGACGGGCTGTACCGTGTTAAAGCGGATAAGAGCCAACCGGGTTATTATGCCATGACGATGTATCCCTACCCGTCCGGCGACCTCCATATGGGCCACTGGTATGCCATCGTGCCTTCCGACGCCCGTGCCCGCTGGATACGCATGAAGGGCTATAACGTCTTATTCCCCATCGGCTTTGATAGCTTTGGGCTGCCGGCTGAGAACGCCGCGATTCAGCGCGGGATCCATCCCAAAACCTGGACCTATGACAATATCGAGCGCATGCGCGGACAATTGCGCTCAATGGGCGCGATGTTCGACTGGGAACGCGAGGTCATTACCTCGGATCCGCGATATTACAAGTGGACGCAGTGGTTCTTCCGCAAACTCTACGACATGGGGCTGGCGTATAAACGGAAGTCCCCGGTCGATTTCTGCCCGACGTGCAATACGACTCTGGCGCGGGAGCAAGTCTGGGGAGATGACCGGCACTGCGAGCGCTGCAACACGCCGGTGATCAAAAAAGACCTCGATCAGTGGTTCTTCAAAATCACGGACTATGCCGATGAACTGCTCGATTTTAGCCAGTTGGAGTGGCCGGAACGGGTGCAGACCATGCAAACGAACTGGATTGGGCGCAGCACCGGTGCGACGGTCACGTTTAAGACCGAGCAGGGCGGTCACGACATGCCGATTTTTACCACCCGACCGGATACGTTGTGGGGCGCGACGTTCATGGTGTTGGCGCCGGAACACCCGCTGGTGGAGGTGATTACGCAAGATGATCAGCGTGCGGTAGTCGAGGCCTACCGCGAGCAAGCAACGCGGGCCACGGAAATTGAGCGTCTGTCCACCGACAAAGAGAAAACCGGGGTATTTACCGGCGCGTATGCGATCAATCCGGTGAATCAAGAGCGCATCCCGATCTGGATTGCCGATTATGTGCTGATGGGCTACGGCACCGGCGCCATCATGGCGGTGCCAGCGCACGATGAGCGCGATTTTGACTTTGCCCGGAAATACGATCTCAACATCCGCATTGTCATCGCCCGGCTCGGTCAAGATTTGTCTCAACCCTTGACGGAAGCCTACACCTCCAAGGAAGAAGGCGTCATGGTCAATAGCGCCGAGTTCGATCAGACGCCCGTGCAAGAGGCGATTGACAAAGTCGTGGCGTGGTTGGAAGCCGAGGGATTGGGACACGGCGATGTGACTTACCGCATCCGCGATTGGCTCATTAGCCGCCAGCGCTATTGGGGCTGTCCGATTCCGATGATCACCTGTCCCGTCTGTGGTATGGTGCCGGTGCCGTATGAGGAACTGCCGGTGTTGCTGCCTGAAGATGTGCAATTTATGCCGACGGGAGAGTCGCCGCTCAAATCACACGAGACGTTTCTGCACGTGCCGTGTCCCGCCTGTGGCGCCGACGCCATGCGGGAGACAGATACGATGGACACCTTCATGTGCTCAAGCTGGTACCAGTATGCTTATATGAATGCCAATTGGAAGGCCGACGATACGCTGAGCGCGGATGATATTCCGTATGATCCAGAGGAAGGCAACTACTGGTTGCCGGTGGATCTCTACACCGGCGGCATCGAGCACGCCACCATGCATTTGCTCTATACGCGTTTCTTCACCAAAGCCATGCGCGACATGGGTATTGTCGATACCAACGAACCGATGCTGCGGCTATTCAACCAGGGCATTATTTTAGGTGAAGATCGCGAGAAAATGAGCAAGAGCCGCGGCAACGTCATCGCGCCGGATGATCTGGTGCAAACCTACGGCGCCGATACGGTGCGGGGTTACTTGATGTTTGGCTTCCGCTGGCATTTGGGCGGCCCCTGGGATTCCTCCGGCATCTTGGGCATCCAGCGTTTTTTAGAGCGCGTGTGGGAGTTGGTGACGGTGGCGCCGATGGCGGCGGGAGAGGCGACGGAAGCGGAACTGCGCGAATTATGGCGCAAGCAACACCAGACTGTGCGCCGGGTGAGCCGCGATCTGGAAGACTTTGCCTTTAACACGATGATTGCGGCTCTGATGGAATATAGCAATTATCTTGGGCAAGCCAAAGGCACGGCGGTGGCCGCGCATCCGGCCTGGCAAGAGGCGATCCAGACCCTGGTTCTGCTCATGGCGCCCGCCTTTCCGCATGTGGCTGAGGAACTGTGGCAGCAGATTGGCGGCAGTTATAGTGTGCATCAACAGGCGTGGCCAACCTGGGATGAGGAACTGGCGGCAGAGGAAGTGCTAACCATTGTGGTGCAAGTGAATGGCAGGCTGCGCGATAAATTTGACGCCCCCGCCGATGTGACGGAAGAAGAGGCCAAGGCGCAGGCCTTAGCCTGTGGCGGCGTGCAGCGTCACATGCAAGGGAAGTCGCCGTTTAAGGTCATCTACGTGCCTGGAAAGCTGGTGAACATTGTCGTTAAGTGACCCGCCTAGCGGACGCATAATGCGAGTCGGTGACCTGGGCGAATTCGCCCTGATTGCACGGCTGCAGGGCTTCTTGCCGGACACCGCGAGCGCCCAGGTGATTCGGGGTATCGGGGACGACTGCGCGGTGCTGCGGCCGTCACCCGGAGCGGAATTGCTTTTGACCACCGATACGCAAGAGGAGAATGTCCACTTTCGGCGGGAGTGGGCGACGCCGGAGGATATCGGCTGGCGATGCCTGGCCGTCAATGTGAGCGATATTGCCGCGATGGCCGGGCATCCACTCGGCGCTGTGGTGGCGCTTTCCTTACCGCCAAACCTCGAGGTGGCGTTCGTCGATGGCCTCTACGCAGGCATGCAGGCGTTGGCGCGCGATTACGCGTGTCCCATCATCGGCGGCAACATCACCAAATCGTCAGAACACATGTCGGTGACGATCACCGTTCTCGGCGAAGTGCCGCAAGGGCAGGGCGGCTATCGTTCCGGGGCTCAGGCCGGAGATGAAATCTGGGTCACCGGCACGCTAGGCGGCGCGAAGGCCGGACTGGAAGCCTTGCTCCATCCTGAGCGTGTGGCTGCAGTATCCGTTCCCTACGCTCTGGCTCGCTATCGGCGTCCTAGCCCCAGGCTGCGGGAAGCCCAATATTTGCGCCAGCAGGGCGTTTTGCATAGTTTGGTCGACATTAGCGATGGGTTATCGAGTGATCTCACCCACATTTGTGTGGCGAGCGGCGTGGGCGCCGAGTTAGAGGCCGAGGGGATTCCGATGCACGATGACGTACGCCAGGTGGCGCAGGCGCTGCAGGTGGATGCGTTGCACTACGCGCTGCATGGCGGCGAGGATTTTGAGTTGTGTTTAACGGCCCCACCTGGCCGTCTGGCGGGGCTTCGGGCTGAATTTGAGCAGCAGTTTCAGTCTTCGCTCGTACAGGTTGGAACGGTGCAGCCGGGTTCCGGCGTGCGATTGGTGATGGCCGATGGGTCGCACATTGCGCTGTCAGCTCGAGGCTACGATCATTTTCAGAGTTCCGGTTCGCTCTGAGTCCTCAGATGTCACTGCTGGCGTCTCGACACCACATCTTTTTGATACAGGCGGTAACGTTTGTAGGGTTTGGCGCCGATTTCCTCAAGGGCACGGATCATCAACTCGTTGTCTTCCAGAACCCAGGCCAATTCCCCATGGATATATCCGAGCAGCGGGGCTTGCTCCCAAACGTGAGCCAACAGCAGAATATTGACGCCGAGACGGCGGTAGCGCTTTTTCACGCCGACCATCGCGACGCGCACGGTATCAATGCGGCGGCGATGGTGGAAAAAGCGCAGTAGGCCCCAGGGCGTTAGACGTCCGTGCAGGTGCCGCAACGCCTGGTTCATGTCCGGGATGGCGACGAAGCAACCGACCGGTTCGCGGTTAACTTCAGCGATCAAGGTCAACTCGGGGATGACCGCAAGCTTCAAATGCTTCGCTAAATGTTGGGCGCCCGCCTCAGTGATCGGTACAAAGCCCCAATTCTCACTCCAGGCTTCGTTGTAAAGCGCGGCAATACGGGCGACTTCGGCGGTGAAATCCCGCATGTTGATGGGGCGAACGGTTACAGTGCCACGCGCCCGCAGACGCGTGATGGCCTGCGCCACGCGCTCGGG
>Ga0268386_10003729_pt1 | contig 11129 bp, 9 predicted proteins | sample RVTome_15_FD_200260 | JGI IMG/M metagenome (GOLD analysis project Ga0268386, IMG submission 200260) | Soil microbial communities from uranium-contaminated site in the Upper Colorado River Basin, Wyoming, United States - RVT150D86... ... | reverse complement strand
CGGTGCCGTGGAACGCCTCGAGGACGATCGCTTCCATGCGCTGGCGGGCCTGCGTGTTGTAGCGGTCGCGCGGTGCGTAGATCAGCAATGAATAAAACCGCCGGAAGGCATCGCGCCGCACGAACATCCGCACGCGCTGACGCTCGTAGAGATTCACGATCCCGCGAACGATCCGGATCACGTCGAGCACGCTCGCCTGGAACAGCTCGTCGCGTGCATAGGTCTCGAGCACGTGCAGCACCGCTTTGCCGTCGTGGCTCGCCGGGGCGAGCCCGAAATGCGCGATGACCCGCTGCACCTTGTGCCGCAGCAACGGGATGTCGCGTGGACTGCGGTTGTAGGCGGAGGAGGTGAACAGGCCGAGAAAGCGCCGTTCGCCATCGACATTGCCGCGCGCGTCGAAGGTCTTGACGCTGACGTAGTCGAGATACGTGGCGCGGTGCACGGTCGAGATCGAGTTCGCTTTCGTGACGACGAGCAGCGTCTTCTCGCGCGCATGCCGCCGCACGTCGCCGGCGAGCACGGACGGCGGGCTTGCCGGACGGCCGCGCCGATCCCGCAGGATCCCGAGCCCCGTGCCTTCGATCGGTTCGAGCACGTCATGGGTACGGCCGCGATCGAGACGGTAATCGCGATAGCCGAGGAACGTGAAATGGTTGTCTTCCATCCACTCGATCAGCGCCTTGCCTTCGTGTGCCTCGTTGCTCGGCAGCGGAGGCGGATTGCTTTCGAGCTCACGACAGATCTCGCGCGCCCGCAGCCGCATCTCCGACCAGTCCTCGCAGGCCACCCGCACGTCGTCGAGGGCGGAGACAATGCGTTGCTCGAGGCGCGCAAAGATGTCGGGATCGACCTGTCGGTCGATTTCGACCTTCTGCCACGACTCCTTGGTGAAACCTTCACCGGGCGCACCCGTTGTGTCGAGTTCAACTATCCGGCCAGTGCGATCGCGCCGCAGCTGCAGGACCGGATGCACGGTCAGATGGACGCCGAGTCCCGACTGGCCGATCACCATCGCGAGCGAATCGACGAGGAACGGCATGTCGTCGGTGACGACCTCGACGATCGTATGGGTCGAAAACCAGCCATCGCGCGAGCGCTCGGGGTTGTAGACGCGCACGAGCGATTCGCCGCGACGGCGGCGCTTGCCGAACAACAGATGTGCGCGTGCACCGCCTGCCAGATCGCCGATGTCGCGCTCGTCGAGGTCTTCCTCGTCGACGCCACGGTAGTAGAGCGACGCGAATGCGTCGGCGGGCACGGCTACGTCGCCGCGACGCGCTCGCTTGGCGCGCGCGGCGATCTTATCGATGATCTGCTGACGCGCCGCGGGAATCCGTGGTTGCATGGTGCGAATCTCGAGCCGGGCCGTAATTCGGGGTTCTTGGGAGTACGGATCAGGGGCCGCGCATTATAGGCCCGGCGCGGCTCAGGTGACGCTGCTGCCAAGGTCGCGGGCGCGTGAGAGCAGCTTCACGAGCAGCAATTCGAGCGCGGCGAGTTCACTCGCGGCGAGTGCCTTCTCCAGCTCGCGCTCGTAGGCGCGTGCGACCGGCACCACTTTGCGGTAGACGGCCCGGCCGGCGGCGGAGAGCTGCAACTGGGTGCGTCGCCGGTCACTCGCATCGGGCCGCCGCAGGAGCCGTCCGGCGTCGATCAACCGGTTCACGGCGCGGCTGACCGCCACCTTGTCCATCGCGGTGCGCACGACGACATCGACAGCCGAAATGCCGGGATACCGCGCCACAACGGCCATGACACGCCACTCAGGGATCGAGAGGTCGAACTGTTGCTCGTAAGCGCTCGCGATCGCCTGGCTTACGGTATTGCTGAGCACCGACAGGCGGTAAGGCAGGAACCGCTCGAGATCGAGGGTTTCGAGCTCGGACGCACGGAGCTGCTCGAGCGGAGTCGATGGCACGCGTACCCTCCCGGGGGCGTTAACGGTTGCAATTGTAACTAAATTGTCGCAGTCTGTGCAGCCTTCGTTTCAGTCTCGCGAGGGCCCGCCATGAACGCGCCTGTCGTCAACCCGATGGGGACCGATGGATTCGAGTTCGTCGAATACACGGCGCCCGACCCCGATCTGCTGCGCACGCTGTTCGAACGCCTTGGCTTTCCGGTCACTGCACGGCACCGCAGCAAGAACGTCACACTGCACCGGCAGGGCGACATCAATTTCATCATCAACGCCGAGCCCGACGGCTTCGGCCAGCGGTTTGCCCGCGAGCACGGCCCGTCGGCATGTGCGATGGCGTTTCGCGTCAAGGATGCCGCCTTTGCTTTGCGGCGTGCGGTCGAGCTCGGCGCGAAGCCCGTCGAGACCCGGGTGGGCCCGATGGAGTTGGCCATCCCGGCGATCGAAGGTATCGGTGGGAGCCTCGTCTATCTGGTCGACCGCTACGGCGAGCGGACGATCTATGACGTCGATTTCGTTCCGGTCGAGCAGCCGGCCGGGATCACGCCAGCCGGCCTCACCTATATCGACCATCTGACGCACAACGTACACCGCGGCAATATGGACAAATGGGCCGGTTTCTACGAGAAGCTGTTCAATTTCCGTGAGGTCCGCTATTTCGACATCGAGGGCCGCAAGACGGGCCTGTTCAGCCGCGCGATGACGAGCCCGTGCGGCAGGATCCGGATTCCCATCAATGAGTCGCAGGACGACAAGTCCCAGATCGAGGAGTACCTGAAGGAGTACCGGGGCGAGGGCATCCAGCACATCGCACTCGGGACGCGCGACATCTACAGGACCGTCGACGTGCTGCGTCAGAAGGGCGTCGCATTCCAGGACACACCCGATACCTACTACGCAATGATCGACGCGCGAGTCGAGGGCCACGAAGAGACGATCGCGGAACTCGCAAAGCGCCGGATCCTGATCGACGGCAGTGCGCGCGACGGGATTCTGCTGCAGATCTTCACCCAGAACGTGATCGGCCCGATCTTCTTCGAGATCATCCAGCGCAAGGGCAACGAAGGGTTCGGCGAAGGCAATTTCAAGGCGCTGTTTGAGTCGATCGAGCTCGATCAGGAGCGCAGAGGGGTGATATGAGGCTCTAGGCTCTAGGCTGTAGGCTGTAGGCTGTAGGCTGTAGGCTGTAGGTCAGAATAGTGGCCGACAGCGCGGGCGCCACCGCGAACTTCCGATGTCTTGCCTACCGCCTCCGCCTCCGCCTACAGCCTAGCGCCTACCGCCTACAGCCTACAGCCTCAAGCTACAGACCACGGACCACAGACCATGCGTCGCTACATCCCCGTCTCCCGTGTCGAAGGTGAAGCCTCGCGGCAGGCCCATTGCGATCTGCCGCAGGGCACCTATGAACGCGAAATCAGCAAAGAAGGCTTCTTCGGACCCGCGGCCTTCTTCCATCACCGTCACCCGCCGACCGGTTGGGTCGATTTCGAGGGGCCGCTGCGACCGCATGCATTCGATCTGACGAAGCTCGAGCCAGGGGACGGGTCGCCGTGGCGCGCCGCTGCGATCCTCGGCAATGCGCACTGCCGTGTCCGCTATTGGCAGTTGACGGGACCGATGCAAAGGCTCGCCCGCAACGCCGACGGCGACGAACTGCTGTTCGTGCACGGGGGCACGGCTGATCTTTATTGCGATTACGGCCATCTCGAGATCGTCGCCGGCGACTATGTCGTACTGCCGCGCGGCACCATGTGGCGGCTCGAATGCCGCGAGCCGGTCGCGGCGCTGCTGATCGAGGCGACGAACTCGAGCTACGAACTGCCGGACCGCGGTCTGGTCGGACAGCACGCAATCTTCGATCCGGCGGTGCTCGACGCGCCGCGGATCGACGCTGCTTTTCGTGAGCAGCAGAGCGATACCACCGCGTGGCAAGTGGACGTGAAGAGACGTGATGCCGTGTCGACGATCACGTTCCCGTTCAATCCGCTCGATGCGATCGGCTGGCATGGTGAACTGTCGGTAGTGCGCCTGAACGTACGCGACATCCGGCCGCTGATGAGCCATCGCTACCACCTGCCACCGTCGGCGCACACGACGTTCCTGGCGCAGCGCTTCGTCGTGTGCACGTTCACGCCGCGGCCTTTCGAGACGGATCCGGGCGCGATCAAGGTGCCGTTCTTTCACAACAACGACGATTACGACGAAGTGATTTTCTATCACGCCGGCGACTTCTTCTCGCGCGACAACATTCATCCGGGCATGATGACGCTGCATCCCGGCGGATTCACCCACGGTCCGCACCCGAAGGCACTCGGCAACATGCTCGTGCAGAAGAAGCCGGCAACGGACGAGTACGCGGTCATGATCGACACGCGTGATGCGCTGGAGATCCAGCCTGGTGCGGCGGCTGTCGAGTGGACCGGCTATGTCGACAGCTGGAAGGGCAAGTGAGTGTCAGTGGACAGTGAGCAGTCGGCAGTGAACAGGGGGCGAGGCCAGGGACCTCTGATCTGCAGCCTGCAACCCGCTAACCGCTTTCTCTGACCTGCAGCCTACAGCCTACAGCCTAAAGCCTACAGCCCTCCGGTATGAAACTCGCAACCTTCAACGACGGAACTCGAGACGGCCAGCTGATGGTCGTGAGTCGCGATCTCGAGCGCGCTGCGCCTGCCACTGCGATTGCGAAGACACTGCAGGCCGCCCTGGAGCACTGGACCGAGTCGGCACCTGCGCTCACCGAGCTCGCGGCCGCTCTCGAGGCAGGACGCGCCGCCGACGCAATACCGTTCCGTCCGCGTACCGTGCTCGCACCGCTCCCACGTGCGTATCACTGGGTGGACGGTTCGGCGTTCGTCAATCATGTGGAGCTCGTGCGCCGGGCACGCGGCGCCGAAATGCCCGCGTCGTTCTGGCGGGAGCCGCTCGTCTACCAGGGCGGTTCGGACGACTTCCTGCCACCGATGGCCGATGCGCCGTTCGTCAGCGAAGATCACGGCATCGATTTCGAGGGCGAGGTCGCGGTCATCACCGACGATATTCCGATGGGCGTGTCAGCCGATACTGCGCGCGAGCACATCAAGCTGATCCTGCTGGTCAACGACTGGTCGTTGCGCAATTTGATTCCCGGCGAGCTGGCGAAGGGCTTCGGCTTCTACCAGTCGAAACCGGCCACATCGTTTTCACCGGTCTGCGTGACGCCCGACGAGCTCGGTCGTGCGTGGGACGGTGGTCGGGTGCATCTGCCGCTCATCAGTCACGTCAACGGACAGCTGTTCGGCCGCCCGAATGCCGGCGTCGACATGACTTTCGATTTCCCGCAGCTGTTGAGCCACATCACGATGACGCGCCGTGCCCGGGCCGGTACGATCCTCGGCTCCGGCACGGTGTCGAACAAGCTCGAGGGCGGACCCGGCAAGCGCGTGCCGGACGGGGGTGCCGGCTACTCCTGCATCGCAGAGCAGCGCACGGTCGAGACCATCGAACAGGGCAAGCCGGCCACGACGTTCCTGAAATTCGGCGACACGGTGCGCATCGAGATGCTCGACGCGCAAGGCCGCTCGATCTTCGGGGCGATCGATCAGCGCGTGGTGAGGGCGCAGTGAAGAACCGGTCAGGGGTCAGGAGTCGGGGGTTAGCCGGAGAACGCGCGTCAAGGCGCGCATCCGACCTACAGCCCACAGCCTACAGCCCACAGCCTCTTTCCGGCCACGCCGACCGGCGCATCTCTGACCTACCGCCTGGCGCCTCCAGCCTACCGCCTCTTGTCGGCCACGCCGACCGGCGCGTCTCTGACCTACCGCCTAGCGCCTCCAACCTACCGCCTCTTTTCGGCCACGCCGACCGGCGCATCTCTGACCTACAGCCTAGCGCCTACAGCCTACAGCCTCTTTTCGGCCACGCCGACCGGCGAGTCTCCGACCTACAGCCTAGCGCCTACAGCCTACAGCCTCGGAGGGTCACTGCGTGACCCTCCGCCTGTTCTCCTACTGGCGCAGCTCCGCCTCCTGGCGCGTGCGGATCGCGCTCGCATTGAAGGGGCTCCCTTACGAGTACGTGGCCGTGCACCTGGTCAAGGACGGAGGTGACCAGCACAAGGCCGATTATCGAAGCGTGAATCCGCAGGGCCGTGTGCCGACACTCGAGTACGAAGGCCAGCGCATCACACAGTCGCTCGCGATCATCGAGTGGCTCGAAGACACGCATCCCGAGCCAGCGCTGCTGCCGGCGGTTCCCGCGGGACGCGCGCGCGTGCGAAGTCTTGCCCAGCTGATCGCGACCGACATTCAGCCGCTGCAGAATCTGGCGGTGACGCAGTACCTTGCCGGACCGATGGAGCTGCCCGATCAGAAGGTCAACGAGTGGCTCGCGGAATGGATCGGGCGCGGCATGAACGCACTCGAGACGCGGCTCGCCGACGACAGCGCCACGGGACAGTACTGTCACGGTGACGATCCGACGATGGCGGACGCGTGCCTCGTGCCGCAGTGCTACGCCGCGAGTCGTTTCGGTGTCGACGTCGCGGGCTTCCCGACGATCACGCGCATCAACGCCGCGTGTGCCGAGCTTCCCGCCTTCGCGCGCGCAGCGCCCGACGCGCAGCCTGACGCTCCGCAGTAGGCGCAGGTCGTCCGTCAATCAGTCGAGCTCGCGGACGGCCGAGATCGTGAGCACGCGGGCAATGCGTGTGCCATCCCACTGGTAACGGTAGTGACGGCCCTGCACGGGCCGCGATACGGCGCGCGTACGAAATGCGGCGATGCACTCGCCGTCGGTCTGCCGTGCGCTGCGATAGACAAGGCCCGACGCACCCGCGTTGCGACGCAAGGCACCGAGCGCCTGGCACTCGGGATAGGTCGCCAGATCGGGGTCCCGGTATTTTGCATAGGCGGGGCCGCGCAGGTCCTCGAGCGGGCGCTCGATCCGGCCCACGTAGCAGCGGCGCTCGACTTCGATCGGAGGCTCGCGAGTCAGGGCAAGGAAGCGGGCCGTATGGAACACCGTCTCGGCAATCGCGGTGTCCTCATCGAGCGCGGCGTAGTACACGCCATAGGAACCGTCGGAGAATCGGCTCGGCCGCCCGATGTGCGTAAAGGCCGCCATTACGATCGAGGCGCCTGGTCCGGTAACCCATTCGTCGCGCGGCACTCTATGCAGGTCGCCCGCTGCTGCGCGCAGTCGGTCATTCGTCAGCGACTCGATCGCATAGAGCGTTTCGAGCTCGTCCTTATCGACCAGACGCTCGAACAGTTCGATCGGAGGGAACCGGGACGGAATGATCCGGTACTGGCGGGTCCCGGACAGATCGACGGTGCGCGGCCTGACCGGCATTTGCAGTTCCAGTCGTCGTGACCTGGACGAGCGAGTTCCGCGGCTCAGCCACGCCAGCCGTCGAGATAGCGACGTACCTGATAGAGATCGTCGACGCGCCCCTGGCGCATCACGTCGAGCGCGGTGCGGCCGCCGAAGTCCCCGTTAGCGCGCTTGATCCAAGCGTTCGCACGCGCCGGATCGGGCAGCAGGATCGCGAGTGCCTTGTAGATGCCGAGCAGCACACTGATCCGCTCGAGCGTATCGGTCGGCAATGCAGCGACTTCACCCGTGCGCCAGCGGAAATAGGTCCGCCGACTCGGACGGCCGAGCAGCGTCAGCTGGTCCTCGACCGTGAGCGCCCACTCACCGGCAAGATTGAAGAAGGCTTTCAGTGCCGTAGCGGCCACTCGCCGGCTGTCGAGTTCGGTGGTTGGGCGCGGGGCCAGCGTCTCGGAGCGCATTTGAACATCCTCTGTCACTTGGCACTTATGATACTCCTCAGTGCCGAATGGCACAACGCTCCGCGAGGATCGGGGATCGGGGATCCGGGATCGGGGATCCGCCTTACAGCGGCGCCGGCAATGGCCCCATGGTCTGGAGTCCGTGGTCTGTGGCCAGAGTCTGCCCCAGTGCAGAGCGCCTCTCTGATCGGATCCCGGATCCCGGATCCCGGACCCCGGACCCCGGATCCCGAACCCCCCTACGCCTTATGCGGCCGTGCGAGGTACGCGTGCGACTGCATCTCGATCAGGCGACTGCTCGTGCGCTGGAACTCGAATGCGAGCCGCTCGCCACGATAGAGCTCCGGCGGTGGAACCGGCGCGGAGACGAGCAGCTTGACACCGCGATCGTAGAACTCGTCGATGAGCGTGACGAAGCGTCGTGCGGCGTCGTCGCGGACGCCACCGAGAACCGGCACGTCAGTCAGGAACACGGTGTGGTAGCAGCGCGCGAGCTCGATGTAGTCGGCCTGCCCGCGCGGTCCGCTGCAGAGCTGATCGAAATCGAACCACACGACGTCGGCGGCCCGTCGCACGGTTTCGATGCGGCGGTGGCTGATCGTCAGCACATCGCGCGCCCGGCCGGGCTCGCCGGCAATTGCATCGAACAACTTGAACAGCCGCACGGGCGTGTCCTCGTCGGAGGCATCGAACCAGGTCGTGCCACGCTCGAGCAGACGCAGCCGATAGTCCGTGCCGGCGTCGACGCGCACGATCTCCGTGTGCTGCCCGAGCTGTGCGATCGCCGGCAGAAAGCGCGCCCGCTGCAGGCCGTCGCGGTACAGATCGCGCGGCGCCACGTTCGACGTCGCAACGAGCGTGACGCCACGATCGAAGATGGCCGTCAGCAACGTGCCGAGCAGCATCGCATCGGCGACGTCGGTCACGAAGAACTCGTCGAAGCACAACACGCGCGAACGCCGCGCGATCCGCTCGGCGATCAGATCGAGCGGATCCTGATGATTGCGCAGTCCTGCGAGCCCGTCGTGCACGGACTGCATGAAGCGGTGGAAGTGACTGCGCTCCTTGTCCCGGAACGGCAGGCTCGCGAAAAAGAGATCCATCAGCCAGGTCTTGCCGCGCCCGACCCCTCCCCACAGGTACAGGCCGCGTTCCGGCGTTACCCCACGATCCCGGCCGAGCAGGCTCGCGATCAGCCCGGGGCCGTTGCGTCGTCGGCTCAGGCGATCGCGCAGATCGTCGAGTCGTTCGACCGCATGTCGCTGCGCGGGATCCTCGACATGGCCGAGCCGCGCGCTCTCTGCGGCATAGAGTTCCCCGACGCTGCGAGGCTGCGCGTCGCGCGGCGGCGCGGGGCTCATGACTGTGCGGAACTCAACTCGCGAGATCAATAATGTTCCGGAACTGCTCGAGCGCCTCCGGGTTCGCGAGTGCGTCGGTGTTATGAACCGGACGGCCGTGGATGACCTCGCGCACCGCGAGCTCGACGATCTTGCCCGAGAGCGTACGCGGAATGTCGGCCACCGCGACGATCTTCGCCGGTACGTGGCGCGGCGTTGCGTTCGCACGGATCGTGTCGCGGATCCTCTTGCGCAGGTCATCGTCGAGCTCGATGCCTGCGCGCAGCTTGACGAAGAGGACGACTCGCACGTCGTTCTGCCACTCCTGGCCGACGGCAACGGACTCGATGATCTCCGATAGCTTTTCGACCTGGCGATAGATCTCGGCCGTGCCAATTCTGACTCCGCCCGGGTTCAGTACGGCGTCCGAGCGACCGTAGATCACGAGCCCGCCCCGTGACGTCAGCAGCGCGTAGTCGCCGTGGTACCAGACGTCCGGGTAACGGTCGAAATAAGCAGCGCGATAGCGCGTGCCGTCGGGATCGTTCCAGAAGCCCACGGGCATCGATGGAAACGGGGCGGTGCAGACGAGCTCCCCCTTCTGGTTCTCGATCGATCGACCCGCGTCGTCGTAGATCTCGACCTTCATGCCGAGGCCGCGACATTGCAGCTCGCCTTCGTACACCGGCAGGACGGGGCACCCGAGTGCGAAACAGGAAATGATGTCGGTGCCGCCGGAAATCGACGCAAGCTGTACGTCGTTCTTCACCGAGTCGTAGACGTAACGGAAGTTCTCGGGCGCGAGCGGCGCTCCCGTGGACAAGACCGTGCGCAACCGGTCGAGATCGAGCTCATCGCCGGGTCGGATACCTTCCTTTTGACACGCGGCCAGAAACCGCGGACTGATGCCGAAGACATCGAGGCGCTGCTCGGCTGCGAGGCGCCATAGCACGCGCGGATCCGGATGCAGCGGCGACCCCTCGTACAGAACGATCGTCGCATGAGAGGCGAGGGCGCTCACCAGCCAGTTCCACATCATCCAGCCGCAGGTCGTGAAGAAGAACACCTGATCACCCGCCTGGATGTCCGTGTGCAGCTGGTGTTCCTTCAGATGCTGCAGCAGCGTTCCGCCGACGCCATGCACGATGCACTTCGGCACGCCGGTCGTGCCGGACGAATACATGACGTAGAGCGGATGATCGAACGCGACCGCAGTGAACTCGAGCGTCGCACCGGGCGCGCCGAACTCCTGCCATGCGCGGCCATTGCGCACGCCCTCGAGCGACGGAACCTCCGCCACGTACGGCACCACGATCACGTGCTCGATCGCGGGCACCTGCTCGAGAACGCCGCGTACCGTCGCGAGCGAATCGAGTGTCTTGCCGCCGTAGAAATACCCGTCGGCGGTAATCAGCACCTTCGGTGCAATCTGGCCGAACCGGTCGAGCACGCCGTTTACGCCGAAATCGGGGGAGCACGACGACCAGGTGGCCCCGAGACTCGTCGTCGCGAGCATCGCGATGACGGTCTCCGGCAGATTCGGCATGAAGCCGGCGACGCGGTCGCCGGACGTTACGCCAAGAGCCCTGAGTCCGTGCGCGATCCGCGCGACTTCAGCGATCAGTTCGCGACGCGACAGCTCCCGCCGCGTGCCGCGCTCGTTCACGAACACGATCGCCGGCGCTTCGTTCGGTTCGCGCAGCAGGTTCTCGGCAAAGTTGAGCTCGGCGCCCACGAACCAGCGCGCGCCAGGCATGCGTCGCCCGTTCTCGAGCACGGTGTCGCACTCGCGATGCCAGCGGACGCCGGCGAATCCGGCTACGGCCGTCCAGAAGAGCTCGGGGTACTCGATCGACCAGCGGTACAGGGCCGGATAGTCGTGCACCGGCGCATGCTGCTGCTCACGCACGTAGCGAATGAAGCGACTGATGTTCGAGCGCTCGATGCGTTCGGGAGACGGTGACCAGAGGGGAGTGGACATGGGTGAGATCAAAGGCGGTAGGCTGTAGGCGGGGGCTCTAGGCTGTAGGCGGTAGGTAGAGCAAGAGAACCGCGGTCGCAGATTCCGACCTAGCGCCTACAGCCCACAGCCTGAGT